>Ga0307479_10004258_pt1 | contig 13083 bp, 14 predicted proteins | sample atmos_gasesECM4C_FD_203743 | JGI IMG/M metagenome (GOLD analysis project Ga0307479, IMG submission 203743) | Hardwood forest soil microbial communities from Morgan-Monroe State Forest, Indiana, United States - atmos_gasesECM4C_515 | ecosystem: Environmental > Terrestrial > Soil > Temperate...
GTGAGCGCGTTCGTCGTGCCCGCGGACCGGCCGGGCCTGACCGGCGCGCATCTGGACATGCTCAGCCCGCACCCGATCGGCAGCTTGACCTTCGACGGGGTGCCGGTTCACGCTGGCGAACTGCTCGGCGAGGTGGACCGGGGGTTCGGTGTCGCGATGCGAGCGCTCAACCTGTTCCGGCCCAGCGTCGGGGCGTTCGCGGTGGGCATGGCCACCGCCGCGCTCGACGCGTCGGTCGAGCACGCCGGCCGCAGGGTCGCGTTCGGTGGTCCGCTGAAGGATCAGCAGGCGGTCTCGCACCTGCTGGCCGAGATGGCGACCCGGGTGTCCGCCGCCCGGCTGCTGGTCTACGCGGCGGCCGCCGCGTACGACGCCGGTGAGGAGCGGATCGCCGGACGGGCCGCGATGGCCAAGCTGTTCGCGACCGAGACCGCTCAGTTCGTGGTCGACTCGGCGGTGCAAATCCACGGCGCGCTCGCGTTGCGTCGCGGCCACCTGCTCGAGCATCTGTACCGGGAGGTGCGGGCGCCGCGGATTTACGAGGGGACGTCGGAGATCCAGCGGACGGTGATAGCCCGTGAGTTGTTCAGAACTGGTGGATGAGCCAGACGCTGGGTCCCAGTATTCACCGATGCGCCATCCCGTGATCGGCCGCGAGTGCGACCGGCCTATTCGCGGTACGCCGCGCCGATGGCGGCCGCTGCCGCGGCGGCCTGGGTCTCGGGCAACAGCGCGTAGCCGCAGACGAGTGCGCGCCGGTCCAGCGGTGTCGTCGTGTACTCCCCCAGGACGGCGACGCCCAGCCCCGCGTCGTGGAGGCGTTGCCGCAACCCGATCTCGTCCGTATCGCGGGGCAGGTCGGCGACCAGATGCAGACCGGCGTCCACACCAGAGATGCGAAGGCCCGGCGCGGCGTCACGCAGCGCCGCGATCAGCGCGTGCCGGCGGGCCGCGTAGGTGCGAGCGGCCCTGGCCAGGTGCCGGGACAGGTGTCCGGCGGCGATGAAATGAGCGAGGGCCTGTCCGGCTGTCGTGCTGATGGACTCGTCGGTAACCGCGAGCGCGTCCAGCACCGCCCGGCGGAGGTACGGAGGCGGGATCAGCCAGGCGATCCGGAACCCGGGAGACAACATCTTCGACGCGGTGCCGATGTACGCCACGAGCTCGGGGCCGCCGTCCATGCTGCGCAGCGCGGGCAAGCCGCGGACGTCATAACGGAACTCGCCGTCGTAGTCGTCCTCGATGACGAGCGCCCGGGCCTCTCGAGCCCAGCGGATCAAGACGGCTCGCCGACCCGCCGACAGGCGTGCACCGAGCGGGTACTGATGGGCCGGTGTGGTGTAAACGGCGGCGTCATGGCGACCGAGTCTGGTCAGATCCAGCCCCTCATCGTCGACCGGTACCGGGTGGATGTGGACTCCCGCGGACTCCAGCGCGCGGCGGCCTTCGGGGTAGCCGGGATGTTCGAACGCGACCTGGCGGCCGGCCAGGCCGGCCGCGGCCGCCAGCGCGCGCAGCGCCGCGGAGACACCGGGGACCAAGATGATGTCCGCGGGGTCGGCCGCGACGCCGCGAGTACGGCGCAGGTGAGCGGCGAGGGCGCCTCGCAGCTGGCGGTCCGGCTGCCCGTGGGGCTCGCCGTCGGGCTCGCCGTGGGGCTCGCCGTGGAGCAGGCCGTTGGTCACTGGCTGCTGCGCCGCCGACCGCCAGGCCGCGCGCCAGTGGCCGGGCTCGATCAAGCTGGTATCCGGATAGCCGGGCACCAGGTTCCACCGAGGTTCGGGCGGAGCGTCCCGTAGCTCGTCCCGTGTCGCCGTCTGCGGCGAGATGTGCGACGACACGCCCGCCCGGGCGGCGACGTCAGCGCCCACCGCCACGACGGTCGACGAGCCGGGCGTCGCGTGGATGAACCCGGCCGCGGCGAGTTCGTCATAGGCCGCCAGCACCGCGTTGCGAGAGATGTCCAGCTCGGTCGCGAGCGCCCGCGTCGCGGGCAGGGCGTCTCCCGGTCGCAGATGGCCAGTTCGCAGCAGCTCGATCAGCGCGTCGGCGACCCGGTGGCGCACTGGAGCGCCAGACGGCGGCAGCCGCAACGGCAGCTCCACAGAGCGTGCGTGACGAGTCATCTCCGTACCTTACTGGTTCGGGCTAGAGATGGATTCTGGCTCTCGGGGCCAGCCACTTTGCCCGCTAAGTTTGCGGTATGGCACGAACAACGCTGACTCGGCTACGCGATCACGGGGTGAACGACCGGGCTGAGCTGGACCGCCTTCTGGATGACGTGATCGTCGCTCATGTCGGGATCGCCGACGACAGCGGGGGGGCCGTCGTGATCCCGACCGCGATCGCGCGGCACGCTGACAATGTCCTGATCCACGGTTCGACCGGGTCACGGTGGATGCGGCGGGCCGCGGCCGGCCACCCGGTCTGCGTTGCCGTGACCGAGCTCAGCGGAATCATCGTCGCCCGGTCGAGCTTCGAGTCTTCGCTTCGGTATCGCAGCGCGGTGCTGTTCGGCACGTTCACCCGACTGGCCGGCGCGGACCTCGCACGCGCCCTTGACATCATCACCGAACACCTCATTCCTGGCCGGTCCGCCGAGCTGCGGGCCCCGCACCCACGCGAGCTGGCCGCGACGATGGTGCTGAGCATGCCGATTCAGGAGTGGTCGATGAAGGTGTCCGCCGGCTGGCCTGACGACGAGCAGGACGATATCGCCGGAACGGCCTGGGCCGGCGTCATCCCGTTTCATCTGCGGCTTGGAGACCCCCAACCCGCGCCCGACTTGCGCGCGGGCATCGGAATTCCCCGGTCGGTAACCGCGATGGTCACGGCAGAAGGCGCGGCGAGACCTCGCGCCATGAAATAGTCTCGCCATGGTTCGCCGCGCGCCTCGTCATGACCGCGATGCTGGCGGCCCGGCCGAGGTGCTGGCCGCCAAGGCCGCCCTCCGGCAGGAGATCTGGTCGAATATGCGGGCCGCGAAGGTGGCCCGGTTTCCGGGCGCGGCCGGGCGGATCCCGAACTTCACCGGCGCGGAGGCCGCCGCGGAGCGGCTTCGTGCCCTACCTTTCTGGCAGTCGGCCCGGACACTGAAATCCAATCCGGATTCCGCGCAGTTGCCGGTGCGGCAGCGCGCGCTGGAGGACGGCAAGATCGTGTACATGGCGGTGCCGAGGCTGGCGGATTCAGAGCCTTTCTTCGCCCTGGACCCCGATCGCCTGACCGACTCGCCGCGAAAGGCAGCCTCCATCAGCGGGGCCACCCGCTCCGCGCGACGGGTAGCGCTGGCCGAGCTCTCTGCGGTGGAACTGGTCGTTATGGGCTCTGTCGCGGCGGGCGAGGACGGCGCCCGGCTAGGCAAGGGCGGCGGGTTCGCCGATCTGGAATACGCGCTGGCCACCGAGGCGGGCCTGATCGGACCGCATACCGTCTGCGCCACGACAGTGCACGAACTCCAGGTGTGCCCCGCCGGGACGATCCCGCTCACCGAGCACGACGTGCCACTGGATTTCATCATCACCCCGGAACGTGTCATCGACTGCCGCTCTACGCGCGGGCCACGATCGCCCGTCGGTATCCGCTGGGACGATCTCACCGCGGAGAAGATCGCCACGATCCCGTTGCTGGCCGCACGCCGACCCGGTTCGGAGGGCTAAATTCGGAGGGCTAAATAGGCCATCCCGGCTAAACTTGGCACATCCCGATGGGAAGGGCCAGAGGTATGGCGCGCGGCATTCAGGTGGGCGATAAGGCCCCCGATTTCACCCTCCCCTCGCAGTCCGGTGAACAGGTCCGGCTGCAAGACCGGCTAGGCGCGCACGTCGTCGTCCTTTACTTCTATCCGAAGGACAACACCAGCGGCTGCACCGCGGAGGCATGCGCGTTCCGCGACAGCTACGAGGCCTTCACCGACGCGGGCGCCGAGGTAATCGGGGTGAGCTCCGACTCGGCGGACAAGCACGCTGACTTCGCCGGCAAGCACAACCTTCCGTTCACGCTGCTGAGCGACCGGGGCGGTCAGGTCCGCAAAAGCTACGGGGTTCCCGCGGTGCTCGGCCTGCTTCCCGGCCGGGTGACTTATGTGATCGACCGCGAGGGCGTGGTCCGGCACGTCTTCAATTCGATGACCAACATCGGCCAGCACGTCACTGACGCCCTGAACGTGGTGAAGAGCCTGCAGGCCGAAACCCCCGCCTAAGCTTGAGGCCCGCCTACCGTGTGGTTGCCCAGGCGGGGGCGCTCGTTCCGGCGCCGACGCCGTTGCTGCGGTAGTGTGCGTGCGCCGGGGGACGCTCTCCGTCGGCTGGCTATGGGGGTGATCCGGGTTGATGGTGGGGCGCGCCGCGGCGCTGGCCGTGCTGCTAGCGGTGCTCGGGACGGCGTGCTCGGGCACGGGACAACATGCCGGGCAGGCCACCTCACGGCCGAGTACGTCCGCCGGTGCCGCACGGGACGTCACCGAGAACACACAAGCCGAGAACGCGCGGCCCGGGGACCCGTATTGGCGGATCACTCACCCCGCCCGGCTGTATCAGCTAGCGGGTTTCACCGATCACTCCGAGGTCCTGCCGGGCGGCACGTTCCGGCTGTTCGTGTCGACCACCGCGCCCAGCTTCACGGTCCATGCCTACCGGATGGGCTGGTACGGCGGCGACCTGGCCCGCCTGGTGTGGACCTCACCGCATACCCAGGGCCACCTCCAGCCCGGACCCAAGATCGTCCAGCCCGGTTCGATGGCGATCGCGCCGTGGCGGCCGAGCCTGACCATCACCACGACGGACTGGCCGGCCGGATCGTACCTGCTGCGGCTGGACGCCTCGACCGGCGTGCAGAGCTACGTGCCATTCGTCGTCCGCTCCCTGTCGGCGGCCGGCCGGGTCGTGCTGATCTCGGCGGTGACCTCGTACCAGGCCTATAACGGCTGGGGTCAGTACAGCCTGTACGGCGGGCCGGGCGGCAGCTTCACCAAGCGGGGCCGCCGGGTCACCTTCGACCGGCCGCTGTCCTACAACCACGGCGCTGGCGCCTATTTCCAGCTTGAGCTGCCGCTGGTCGTCGTCGCCGAGCGACTCGGCCTGCAGACCGGCTACGTCACCAGTGTCGACCTGGACCTGCATCCCGGCGCACTCGACGGAGCGAAGGCAGTGATCAGCGAGGCCCACGACGAGTACTGGTCACCGTCGATGCGCGCCACCCTGACCGCGGCCCGCGACCACGGGACCAACCTGGCGTTCTTCGGCGCGAACGCGATCTTCCGCAAGATCCGGTTCGAGTCCTCGCCCTTGGGCCCGGACCGGGTCGAGGTGAACTACAAGGTCGCGCAGGAGGATCCGCTCTATGGCAAGGACAACGCCCAGGTCACCGGCAACTGGCCGACCTACCCGGACCCCGACCCGGAAAGCTCGCTGATCGGCCAGTCCTATGTCTGCTCGGTCACCAGCAACTTCCCGATGGTGGTCACCGACCCGGGTAACTGGATCTGGGCCCGCGCCGGCGTCCACCTCGACGAGGAACTCCCCGGGCTCGTCGGTCCGGAATTCGACCAGGTCAACCCAGCCGAACCGACACCGCACCCGATCGAAGTAATCGCCAGGACCCCGGTGAGCTGCGGTGCGCCGCCCACCTATACCGACGTGAGCTACTACGTGGCGCACAGCGGCGCGGGCGTGTTCGACGCCGGCACCGAAGACTGGGTCTGCGCCCTGCCCGGCGCCGGCTGCACCGCCCCGTTCGTCTACGACCACACCACTCAGCGGGTCATCGAGGCCGCGACGGCGAACATCCTCACCGCTTTCGCGGCCGGTCCGGCCGGCCGCACCCACCCCGCCCGACAGCTCATCCCGAGCTCCGGTGGAAGGCCGCCCCTCCTCGGGACCTACTAATCGTCAAGACCAGCTCAGGCTCTAGCTGTCCCGTAGACCACGTCTGTCCCGACCGCTCCCCATCACGATTAGCACGGAAGTTCGGTGCTGCGCGGAGTTTCGTGCGCTGAATACGTACACCATCTTTCCGCCTAGCACCGATGTTCCGCGATGTTGTGGCCGGCCCTCGAGCAGGCCGGGATCGCGACGCGGTCTCGTACCTGACCGCGGACTTCAGCGGCCTTGCCAGCGCGGTTCGCGCTTTGCGGTGAAAGCGGCGTGGAACTCGGCGTAGTCATGGCCCTTCATCAGCAGCGCCTGGGTTTGCGCCTCGAGCTCGACCGCGGCGGACAGGCTCATGTCCTGCTCCCGGGTCAGCAGGGCCTTCGTCTGGGCGTACGCCTGGGCCGGACCGGACGCGAGCCGCTTCGCCAGCTCGTCTACCGCGGCGTCCAGCGAGTCCTCTGGTACCAGCACCGAGACCAGGCCGATCCGGTCGGCCTCGGTGGCGTTGATCGTATCGCCGAGCATCAGCAGCCGGGTCGCGTGGCCCATGCCGACCAGCCGCGGCAGCAGGTAGGCGGCGCCCATGTCGGCGCCGGACAACCCGACGCGGGTGAACAGGAACGCGAACCGCGCAGCCGGCGTGCACACTCGGAAGTCGGACGCAAGCGCGAGCACCGCGCCAGCGCCGGCCGCCATACCGTGCACCGCGGCGATGACCGGCACCGGGCACTCCCGCATCGCGCGGATCACCTCGCCGGTCATCCGGGTGAACGCCAGCAGCTCGGCTGGCGCCATCGACAGCGTCGCGCCGATGATCTCGTTTACGTCGCCGCCGGAGCAGAACGCCCGGCCCGACCCGCGCAGCACGACCACCCGCACGTCCGCGCCGCTTCGCTGCGTGCTTCGATGCGGCAGCGACACGAACAGGTCGCGCAGCTCCGCGTAAGTGTCAAACGTCAGCGCGTTGAGTTTGTCCGGCCGGTCCAGCGTCACCGTTGCAACGCCGTCTGCCAGGGAGAATCCGAATCCAGACGTCACCCTCCGAATATATAGCGCACTCTTGACTGTCGTCACAGAAGGTAAATACTGGGCACATGCGGCTCACCCCTTCAGCGCATGCCGACACGTTCTGCCGTGACCGGCTCCCGCCGCAAGACCTGTGGCCGGAGTTCCATTTCGACCTGCCGGACGTGGCCAGCTACCCGGAACGGCTGAACTGCGCCGCCGAGCTGCTGGCCGGCACGGACCCCGGCCAGCCCTGCCTGCACTCCTTTAGCGAACAGAACCCCGCCGGGGAGACCCTGACCTACGGCGATGTCGAACGAGTGACCAGCCAGCTCGCCTGGGTACTCACCGAGGACTTCGGTCTGCTGCCAGGCAACCGGGTGCTGCTGCGCGGTCCGAACAACCCATGGCTCGCCATCTCCTGGCTGGCCGTGCTCAAAGCCGGGGGTGTCGTCGTCACCACGATGGCGCTGCTGCGCCCCAAGGAGATCGCGACGATCGTCGAGCTCACCGAGCCGGCGCTGGCCATCTGCGACCACCGCTTCACCACCGACCTCGGGTCGGGCGCGCCGACGTTGACGACGTTGATCTACGGTGGCGACGACCCTGGTGACCTGACCGCGCGGTGCCGGGTGAAACCCAGTACGTTCTGCCCGATAGGGACATCGGCCGACGACGTCGCGATCCTTGCCCCCACCTCCGGTACCACCGGCAAGCCTAAGATCACGATGCATTTCCACCAGGACGTGCTGTCGGTCGCGGACACGTTCGGCCGCCATGTGGTCAAAGCGGGGCCGGACGACGTGTTCACCGGCACTCCCCCGCTGGGGTTCACCTTCGGCCTGGGTGGGCTGCTGCTGTTTCCGCTTCGGATCGGGGCGTCGTCGCTGCTCATCGAGCGGGCCACGCCGAGCGAACTGGCCGACGCGATCGCGGCGCACGGGGTGACTGTGCTGTCCACCGCGCCGACCGCATACCGGGCGATGCTCGCGGCCGGCAAGGCCTCGTCGCTGACCGGGCTGCGGCGTTGCGTGTCGGCCGGCGAGCACCTGCCGCGGCCCGTCTGGCAAGAGTTCTACCAGGCGACCGGGATCAAGATCATCGACGGGATCGGGTCGACGGAGATGCTGCATGTGTTTGTGGGATCGGCAGAGGAGGACATCAGGCCTGGGTCGACCGGCCGGACCGTGCCGGGGTATTACGCGATGATCCTCGACGACGACGGCAATCCGGTGCCGGACGGTCAGCCCGGGCGGCTCGCGGTCAAGGGGCCGACCGGCTGCCGGTACCTGTCCGACCCGCGGCAGCGGACGTACGTGCAGCACGGCTGGAACATCACCGGCGACACCTACGTCAGGGACACCGACGGATACTACTGGTTCCAGGCCCGCAGCGACGACATGATCATCTCGGCCGGTTACAACGTCGCCGGTCCTGAGGTGGAGGAGGCGCTCCTCGGCCATCCGGATGTAGCCGAGGTCGCTGTTGTCGGCGCACCCGACCTGGACCGGGGCATGGTGGTCGAGGCGTTCGTGGTACTGCGTCCGGGAGTAGCGGGGGACGCGGCGAAGGTCGCCGAGCTGCAGGATTTCGCCAAACAATCGATCGCGCCGTACAAGTATCCCAGGGTGGTCGAGTTCGTCGAGGAGCTGCCGAAGACCATCAGCGGCAAAACCCAGCGCTACCGGCTCCGCGAACGAGCCGCCGCCGAGCGATCAGTCGCTGGGTGACGGGAGTAGCACCGTCCCTCTGCGCATGCGGCGGTTGTCAGCCTTATCACGGTATTTCCACCGTTCCGCCACGCCCGCGCGCGGATTGCTTTTGCCACCTGAGCTCGCCTTCGAAGACTTCTCCGGTGGGAGCAAGACCGGCCGCGGTCGCGACGGCAGCCGACGCGTGGTGATCCAAGCGGATGTGCGCGACGACGGTGTGTACGGGCTGCCGGGTCAGCCACTCGACTAGGGCCGTGGCGGCCTCAGTGGCGATGCCCTGGCCTTGCCACGCGGTGCCTACCATCCAGGCGACCTCGGCTTCGACAGCGTCCTCGGCTGCGTCTTCGTCGGTACTCGGATAGACGGTGGCCTGAACGGTGCCGGCCAGCTGCTGGTTCTCGCGCAGCCGGATCATCCAGTTGCACCAGGATTCGGCGGGCTCGCTGGGCCCAGCGAGCCAGCGCGCGTACCGGGCGCGGAGCTCCGCCGCGGTATCGGGCGCGCCTCCGATGAAGGCGTGCAACCGCTGATCGCCGAGCACGATTGCCATCGGCCCGGCGTGCTCGATCCGCAGCGGCTCGAGCACCAGACGCGCGGTTTCTATGGTCTCAGCCTCGATACGCGGCACAACTTCATGATCCTCCGTGATTGATGCGAGAAGATGGACAGTATGGCATTCGAGCTGACTGACCGGATCGAGCGTCACCTCACCACTGACGTGATCGCCTGGCTGACCACCGTTACCCCGACCGGATGGCCGGCGCCCCGGCCTGTCTGGTTCGTCTGGGACGGCTCGGCGATCACGATCTACAGCCAGAACGGCGGCGCCAAACTGCGGCATCTCGAGGTCAACGACCGGGTCGCCGTGCACTTCAACTCTACGCCCGACGGGGGCGACGTCGCGGTGATCTGGGGGCACGCCTCGCGGGTGCCCGATGCGCCGCCGCCGTCCGAGTCCCCGGGCCTGCTGGACAAGTACGCCGCCCGCATCGCGGAGATGGGCCGGACGCCGCAATGGTATGACGACGCCTATGGCGTGGCCCTTCGCGTCGTCCCGGAACGGGCCATGACGATTCCCCGCTGAGAACCTGGTCGCGGGGCTATCCGGGCCGCAGCTGGGTAGGGCGATCTGGGTGACGACCATCAGCGAACTCGCGGCCAGCGCCGCTTCCTGCAGGCGATGCGACCTGTACAGGCGGGCGACCCGCACCGTTTTCGGCGAGGGCAAACCGGAGGCCGCGATGCTGCTCGTCGGCGAGACCCCCGGCGACCAGGAGGATAAGCAAGGTCATCCGTTCGTCGGCCCAGCCGGCCGGGTGCTGAACCGGGCCCTGCGGGACAGCGGGATCGTCCGGTCCGACGTCTACCTGACCAACGCGGTCAAGCATTTCAAGTGGAGCGAACGCGGCAAGCGGCGGATCCACGAACGCCCCAACGGCACCGAGATCAAGGCGTGCCGGCCGTGGCTCGAGGATGAACTGCGGGTGGTCAGGCCGCGGCTGGTTGTGCTGCTCGGTGCGGTCGCGGGCGAATCCGTCTTCGGTTCTGGGTACCGGGTCGGCGATCATAAGGGGCATGTGGAGGAAGCGTCGATCGGGTCCTGGCACGGTCCCGTTGTCGCCACCATCCATCCGTCCGCGGTGCTCCGCGGCCCAGACGCCCCAGCGCGGGAGACGGCCTACGCCGGCCTGGTAGCGGATCTGATCACCGCGCGGCAACGCGCTTTGGCTACGCCAGCGTGATCAACGCAGCCGCCCTTGATACCGCTTCTGGTCGTGGCGAGAACTGAGCCAGCCAGGATCAGCCCGAACGCTCCGATCATCATCGGGGTCAGCGGCTCGCCGAGCACCGCGACGCCGAGCACCACCGCGACCGCCGGGTTGACGTAGGTGACCACCTCGGCGCGGACCGGGCCGGCCTCGGCGATCAGCGCCAGGTACAACAGGAAGGCCAGAGCGGTGCAGACGATGGCGAGGCCGAGCAGCGCACCGAGCACGCTGGCGGCCGGCAAGTGGTGCGGCGGCGTCAGCGTGGCAGGGATGACGTAGACCGCGGACGCGAGGCTGAGGCTGGCGGCGGTCAGGCTGAGGCTGTCCAGGCCGGCGAGCTTCCGGGCCGCGATGACTGGCCCGATCGCGTAGCAGACCGCCGTCCCGGCCGCTTCCAGAACCGGCAGGGTGCCGCCGCCGGCCAGGGCGGGTCCCACTAGCAGCACCATCCCGCCCAAGCCGATGACCAGGCCGGCGGCGCGGGTGAGGGTGAGTCGCTCCCGGTCTCCGGCCAATCGGGCCACGCCGATTCCGACGATGGGGGTGGCAGCAAGGATCAGCCCGCTGACCGAACTCGACAAGTGCTGTTCGGCGGCCGACAACAGCAGCCACGGCAAGATGACCTCGACGACGGACAGCGCCACCACCCACGGCCACCGGGTTCTGAGCTGCCGCAGCGTGCCACGGCGGATCGCGGCGGGCAGCAGCAGAGCTGCCCCGACGAACACCCGGCTGAACACCAGGAACCACACTGAGATGCCGCCGTTGTCGGCAACCTTGATCAACAAGAACGGTATGCCCCAGACCACGCCCAGCGCACCGAACAACGCCCAGCCCTTGCGACTCATGATTTGACGGTAAGGGAGCTCTGTCCTGGGGGTAAGGTCCGATTTCGTGGCGCTTGCGTGGTCCACTTCGCGTGACTGTTGACCGTTACGGCTATATGAGTAGAGTTAACGGTCATGCAGCGCAATCGTCCCCCGTCCGCGCAGACGATCCGTGTCCTGCGGGCGCTGGCCGCCGATCCGGCTCAGTGGCGCTACGGCTATGACCTGGCCACCGAGGTGCACCTGAAGTCGGGTTCGTTGTATCCCATCCTGGTCCGGCTCGCCGACCGCGGCCTGCTGGAGACCTCCTGGGAGCCGGGCGCGGGCAGCCGACCGCCCCGCCATATGTACCGATTGACCCTGGGCGGCCGGGAGTTTGTGGCGGCGCTGGGCACCGCCCGCGCCGACCGGACCGTTCCGCACCCGCGCAGCCGTTGGAGTGAGGCGTAATGGGGGGTTTTGTTGGCATAATGTGCCTGCTGGGCATCGGGATAGCTATGTTCCGCCGGTCCCCGCAGGCATTCCTGGACGGCCCGTCCGAGGACATGCCCACCCGGCTGTTGCGATGGGCGGTCGGCCTGCTGTCCGCCCAGCGTGCCGAGTGGGGTCAGGCGATGCTCGGCGAACTGGACTACCTGGACGGCCGGGTCCGGCGGTTGCGGTTCACGCTCGGCTGCGTGATCGCCGCGCTGCTGCTGCCGCCGTGGGGGCGGGCCGCCGCAGGGGTGTGGGCGATGATCGCGGTCGCGGTCGGCAGCATCGGTCTGTACGCCTCGGTGGCCATCCGCTACCGGCTGAATGCTGGCGACTGGGTGTGGGCCGCGATCCTGGTCCTCCTCCTGGCCGGCTACCTCCTCGCCGCCGGCGCCCTGCTGCGCCGCCCTGGTGTCGCCGTTCCTGGCCTGCTAGGCGGCCTGTTCGTCGCCCTGGCCTCGCTGACCTTGTCCGGGTTCACCTTCTACGGGGTCATCGGCACGATTCCCGCAACATGGGAGAAGCTGGTACTGATGATCGGGGTGCCGCTCGCCGTGGGGGCAGCCGGCACCCTGTGGGGCCGTGACCCGGTCATCGGGCGGCGCGTCGCCCGGCTGGCCGCCATCAGCGGCGGCCTCGGCCTGTACCTCTACGGAACCCTCGCCGTCGCCGTACTTGGAGCCGGCGGACCACCAGAAGACACCGGCTGGACCGTCCGGTACATCGTCAGCGACCGGCTCGGCAGCAACCTCATCCACGACCTGCTGATGACCACCCTGGTCACCGCGACGTTCGGGTGGGCCGGAGCCGCCGCCGCCCGCCGCCGCGGCGGCTCACCTGCACCGACACTACCCGGCCCTTTCATCCCGCCCGCAAGCCCCGACCCTCAGCAGGAGGCCTGATCCCGATGACGATACCGAACGAGACGGGCCGGGCGGTCCCCGTACGAATTAGGCGCAGAATCGTGCGCATCCTGCTGCTTTTTGTCGTCGTGGCCGCGCTTGTGTTCCTCGCCGTCGCCAGCTCGCTCAGGGGCTAGCCCCGGGCTGATCCGATCACTGGCGAATCGCGTAAGCGATTCGTTAGGCGGGCACCAGGGAATCACGCGCGCTCACCATTCACGCCAGCCACCCGCATCCAGGCGCACTAAATCGGGACTTATCAGGATTTGGGTACCCAACTTGCGTAGCCGCATCCCGGAGAATGGCCCGGTCCGCGCTGGTGAGGAGCGGCAACGCGAACGGAAGGCCCCCGGGGCTTGGCACACTGGTGCAGGCGTAGCGACTCGCTTGAACCTGCTCGCTATTGCTCCCGTTCTACGGTCAGTTGACCGCGGGCAATGAAGGGTCAAACCGTGGAAACACCCAGCAATATAACCGGCGCGAAGCGCGGCGCGATCGTATCCGCGCCGGTTGCGACACTTCTG
>Ga0307479_10004259_pt1 | contig 13083 bp, 14 predicted proteins | sample atmos_gasesECM4C_FD_203743 | JGI IMG/M metagenome (GOLD analysis project Ga0307479, IMG submission 203743) | Hardwood forest soil microbial communities from Morgan-Monroe State Forest, Indiana, United States - atmos_gasesECM4C_515 | ecosystem: Environmental > Terrestrial > Soil > Temperate...
ATGGCGCTCGAAATAGGCCTTCAGGTTTGGGCTTCGGTCGAGCATCGCGCGGCTCTCGGCCGCCTTGTTCATATAGAACAGGATCGGCATCAGGTTCATGTCGGCAAGGGTAAAGGAATCGCCGACCAGGTGGCCGGTTTTGGCGACCGCACGGTCGAGCACCGCGAAATGCTGTTCCATCTTCGGCAGCGCCATATCGATAGCTGCGCGATCGGGGCTGCCATCAGGCGTGCCGGGGAATAAATGAGCCAGGAGATATTGGCGCACCAGCAGCGGGTCAATTGTCGTGTTGACGAGTGAGATCCACTCTTCCGTCCGCGCCCCATCCACGGGCCACCGGGGAACTAAGTCACGGCCATCGAACGCATGATCGATATAGAAGCAGATCGCGCGCGACTCGCTCAAGGTCACATCGCCGTGGCGCATCACCGGGATCTTGCCGAACGGGTGGATCGCATCGACTTCGGGGGTGTGCGGCGCGACCGGGACGAGGGTATAGGCAACCCCCTTCTCGGCACAGGCGATACGGGTGACGCACACGTAATTGCTTTGCGGTGCGCCGATGATCTGAAGCTCCGGCATGGTTCTCCTCCTTGACGAGCGGTTGACTACGGGCGGATCGCACAACGTCTCGTGTCGCCGCCCACGATTAGACGACGCGCGAGGCGAGCGGAATCGACAGCGCGGTCGATTTTTTTGGAAATGAACGGGTATAGTACCTGCGGGAGCCCGGCGGCGGACAGACCCCTCGCCAACCCGGTCAGGTCCGGAAGGAAGCAGCCGTAACGAGTTCCGGTCTGGGTCGTCCGTCCGGTCTCCCGCCTCGACAGGTCAGCGCATGAACGACTCGGCGACCGCCTATCGCGTCCTCGCCCGCAAATATCGGCCTTCGACCCTCGCCGAGCTGATCGGGCAGGAGGCGATGGTACGCACCCTGTCGAACGCGTTTGCGACCGGCCGGGTGGCACACGCGTTCATCCTCACCGGCGTGCGCGGCGTCGGCAAGACGACGACCGCCCGGATTCTGGCGCGGGGGCTCAATTGCGTGGGCCCGGACGGATCGGGCGGACCGACCATTGCCCCTTGCGGGGTGTGCGCGAATTGCCGTCAGATCGCCGAGGATCGCTACAGCGAAGTGGTCGAGATGGACGCCGCCTCGCGCACCGGCGTCGACGACATCCGCGAGCTGACCGAGGGGTTGCTGTACCGCAAGCCGGATTTGGGACGGTACCGGGTCTACATCATCGACGAAGTCCACATGCTGTCCCGGAGCGCCTTCAATGCACTGTTGAAGACACTCGAAGAACCGCCGCCGCACGCCAAATTCGTGTTCGCCACGACCGAGATCCAGAAAGTCCCGCTGACGGTCGTGTCGCGCTGCCAGCGGTTTTCGCTGCGCCGCGTCCCGGTCGAGTTGCTCGTCGAACACTACCGGCGGATTGCCGAGGCCGAGGCAGTCGAGGCCGAGCCCGCCGCCTTGGCATTGATTGCCCGCGCCGCCGACGGGTCGGTGCGCGACGGGTTGTCGCTGCTCGACCAGGCGATCGCATCGACCGATGGCCGGATCACCGAAAAGGCGGTGCGCGACATGCTCGGCACCGCCGATCGCGGCCGCGTCCTGGACTTGTTGGAAAGCGTGTTGCGCGGCGAGGCGGGCGAGGCGCTCCACCGGATGGACCGCCTCTATCAGGATGGCGCCGATCCGTTGCTGGTGCTGCAGGATCTGCTCGACCTCAGCCATTTCCTGACACGGCTGAAACTCGCGCCCGAGGCCGGTGTCGGCGATCCGATTGCGGAGGGCGATCGCAAGCGCGCCCTCCCGCTCGCCGAAAAGCTGACGTTGCCGGTGCTCGCGCGGGTTTGGCAGATGCTCCTGAAAGGGCTGGAGGAGGTCCAAGCGGCACCCTTGCCGATACAGGCGGCGGAGATGGTTCTGGTACGCCTTGCTTACGTCGCTGACCTGCCCGCTCCAGCCGAACTCGTCCGTTCGCTCGTCACCTCGCCCGCTCCCGGCGGCGGCACACCTATGGAAGCGGCGGAGGGGCCGTCCGCGAACCGCGCCGGCGGCGCGAAAGCTCCGGCACCGGTGGAGCCTGTTGTAGCGGTCGCACCCGCCTCGACCGCTGTTGGCTCGCTGGCTGCCGCCGCCTGGGTCGACCCCGATCGGGTCACCGATCCGCCGACGACGAACTCTGTCGAATACGACCCAATGCCGCAAAGCTTTGCCGAAGTCGTGGCACTGTTCGACAAGCGGCGGGAAGCGGTGATCCGTACGCATTTACGAGAGCATGTGCATCTGATCGCGTTCGAGTCCGGGCGCATCGAATTTTGTCCTGCCGACGGGGCGCCGAGCAATCTCGCCAACCGCGTCAGCCAGCTGCTCGGCGAGTGGACCGGCGAGCGCTGGCTCGTAGCCCGTTCGGAATCGGCTCCGGGTGCGCCCACTGTGCGCGAGCAGGAAGAGCGCCACGAGAGCGATCTGCGGAGCGAGGTGGCGAAGCATCCGCTGGTTCAGGCGGTGCTCGAGACTTTCCCAGGAGCGACGATCGCCGCGGTCCGTGAGCGCTTCGCGCTGGCGGAGGCTGAACTAGATGAGCCTCGTCCGGATTCCGAGGCGGGGGACGAGACGATCATGGAAGAGGAAGACAAATGAAAAATATCGGCCAGCTGATGAAACAGGCGCAGGCGATGCAGGAGAAGATGGCCGAGATGCAAGCGCAGCTCGAAGCTGTCGAGATGATCGGCGTTGCCGGTGGCGGCACTGTCCAGTTGACGCTGAACGGCAAGGGTGATCTCAAAAAAGTGAAGATCGATAAGACTCTGATCGACCCGGAAGAGGTCGAGGTGTTGGAGGATCTGATCGTTGCCGCATTCAACGACGCCAGGCGAAAAGTATCCGCCCACGCTGAGCAAGAGATGCACAAGCTTACCGGCGGCCTGGAGTTGCCGGGCGGTATCAAGCTGCCGTTCTGATCGGAGAGGCATGCCGGCCACCGCCCCTCGCTCCGATGTCTGAACTCGATACGCTGATCCAGCTCCTCGCCAAGCTGCCCGGCCTCGGCCCGCGCTCGGCACGGCGGGCGGCCTTGCATCTGGTCAAGCGCCGGGAGAACCTGCTCGAGCCGCTCGCCACGGCACTTGCAAAGGCGGCAGAGGCAGTCCGCTCCTGTCCGATCTGCGGCAATCTCGATACGGTCCAGCCCTGTGCGATATGTCGCGATCCGCAACGCGATGAGACCGCGATCTGCGTCGTCGAAGATCTTGGCGATCTGTGGGCTCTGGAGCGCACGGGAGCCTTCCATGGCCGCTACCACGTGCTCGGCGGAACCTTGTCGGCGCTCGACGGCATCGGTCCCGATGACCTCAACATCGAGCGCCTCGTCGGCCGGCTGAAACCCGGCCAGGAGCTGATCCTTGCGCTGAATGCGACGGTCGAGGGCCAAACCACCGCGCACTACCTTGCTGATCGCGTCGCCGGTTACGGGGTCACCGTTTCGCAGCTTGCCCAGGGCGTCCCGATCGGCGGCGAACTCGATTATCTAGACGACGGCACTCTGACCGCCGCGCTCAGAGCACGGCGGTCGCTGTAACGACGATCAGCGCGGCTGTATTGACGCGGCGTTGACGCAGCCCTGCGAGAATTAAGCCGGCGGTTTACAGATCGCCGCAAAATCTTCGATCCGCCGACACAAAGCGGTCACGCTTTGTGATGATGCTGCCTACAATCTGAAGGGTAAGGAGGGGAATCATGGACGCACGCTCCGAGTGCTGCCGCTATGAGCCGACCCTCGAAGATCTGCTCGCGGACGAGGTGATGGAGCCTGTGCTGCGCAGCGCTGGTCTCGAGCCGCAAGAATTCCGTCAGATGATCATAGAGACCGCCCGCCGCATCGAGGATCGAGAGCGACGGAGCGATGCAGGAGGGGATCCGGTAGCGGAATAGTCACGTCGCCAACTCCGGAAACTCGAGCCGGACCCGCAGCCCCGGCCAGTTGTCGGCAAGCTCGACGGTGCCCCGGTGGCGTCGCACGACGGCCCGGACGAGACTAAGTCCAAGGCCGTTTCCCGGGGTGCTGCGGCTCCTCTCGAGGCGGACAAACCGGTCGAATACAGTCTCTCGATCCGCTTCTGGAATACCTTGGCCCCGATCGGCCACCTCGAGAGCAGCACGGCCTTCGTCGCGCAGGACCCGGATCTGAATTTCGCCGCCGCCGGCATATTTAAGCGCGTTGTCGAGCAGATTGGCGAGCGCCTGAGACAGCAGGTGTCGCGAACCGCGAATTCTGACCCCGGGCTCGGTTGCGAGGAACAGGACAAACCCCTTTTCCTCGGCGACCGGCTCATACAGTTCGGCTGCCGACCGGGCGACTTCGGAGAGGTCCAAGGCTTCGCTCTCGTCGCGGCGCGTTCCCGACTCCAATTCAGCAATGCTGAGGAGGGCATTGAATGTCGCGAGCAAGCGATCGGCTTCGTCGATCGCCGAGCGAATTGCCTCCGTCTGACCCGAACCGTCGGCGGGACCGAGCAATGCCAATTCGAGCCGGACGCGCAGGCGCGACAATGGTGTCTTCAGATCGTGGGCGACGTCGTCGGTGACCTCGCGCATCGCGGTCATCAGACGCTCGATCTGATCGAGCATGCGGTTGAGATTGGCGGCGAGTTGGTCGAACTCGTCGCTCGTACCGTCGAGCGGAACGCGATCCGATAGATTTCCGGCCATGACGCGCTCGCTGGTTCGGTTCACCTGCTCGACGCGACGCAGCAGGTTGCGGCTCATTGCCGTACCGCCTAAAAGACCGATACCGAGAGCGATCAATCCGGCCCACAGCAGGGTGATCTTGACCCGGTCGCGGAACGCCGTTGCGTCGCTGATGTCGCGGCCGACCAACAAGCGGTAACCGCCGGGGATGATGAACGACGCTCCCTGGGCGGGGTGGGTCTCGACCCGGTCCTTGACGCGTGCTGCGGTCGTGAAGGACAGCCGACCCGCACGAGCGGGTACCCCCTCCGGCCACGCGGCGATGTTGCCGGCGAGCGGCCTGCCGCTGGGATCGGTCACCAGATACAGCATTCCGTCGCCCCGGTCGCCGGCGCTGCGAGCCGCCACGATCTGAGCGAGGCCGCTCAAACCGCGCTGGGCGTATTGCTCGGCCAGGCCGGTAATCTCGGCGTCGAGAGTCGCCTCTGTCTGGCGCTCGACGAAATCCGCGCTCGTCCAATACACAAACAGCAGAACGCCTAATACCGAGGCAGCGAAGACCAGAAAATAAAGCGCGGCGAGGCGGAAGGCATGCGTCCTGAGCAGCCGCTGCGCATTGCCGAACACCCGTCGTGGAATGGTCCACGGTCCCTGGGCGGGCAGCAAGAGTTTCTCGGCGGTCATCAGGCCGCCGGCGGCTCGGGCGCACGCAGACAATAGCCGGCGCCACGCACCGTGTGCAGCAACGGACTGTCAAAATTCTTGTCGATCTTTTGCCGCAGCCGGCTTACGTGAACATCGATGACATTGGTCTGCGGGTCGAAGTGATAGTCCCACACGTGTTCCAGCAGCATCGTGCGGGTGACGACATGGCCGGCATTACGCATCAGATATTCGAGTAGCCGGAACTCGCGCGGCAACACCTCGATCGGCTTGTCGCGGCGCCTGACCGTGCGTGTCAGCAGATCAAGTTCGAGATCCGCGACCCGCAGCTTTGTCGTCGCCGCGGCCACGGAGCCGCGACGCAACAATGCCTCAAGGCGTGCAAGCAACTCGCTGAAGGCAAAGGGCTTGACCAAATAGTCGTCGCCGCCGGCGCGCAAACCCTTGACCCGGTCATCGACGCTGCCGAGCGCACTGAGGATCAGCGCCGGCGTGGAGATCCCGGCCGCACGCAACGCTCCGAGCATCGCGAGGCCGTCCATGTTCGGCAGCATACGGTCGAGGACGATCGCGTCGTAACTGCCCGAAGTTGCGAGGAACAATCCGTCTCGCCCATCGCCCGCTCGGTCCACCGTATAGCCGCTCTCACTCAATCCCTTGACCAGATAGAGGGCGGTTTCACGGTCGTCTTCGACGACTAGTAGCTTCATCGCATCCTTGTGTCGGCGTGCGCTCCGGGGATGACAACGAAGTGGTGTCCGGGGAGGCACCGAGCAAGCGGAGGGTCCTCGAAGACACCACCACCCTTCCCTCGCGGGAAGCGGGTCGGACGGCCCGTTAAGATTTGGGCTTGACCCCGCCGGATCAGCCACGATTTATAACGTACCAAATCAGTCCGAATTTGGCGCTCGATCCAAATCGGGCACCGAGGAAGCGATGATCATCCTCAGCAAGCTCGCCGATTACGGCGTCATCGTCGCCACCCATCTCGCGGCGTTTCCCGAGCGCCAAGCGACCGCCGGTGCGGTCGCAGTCGAGACGCGGCTGCCCCAGGCCACGGTGGCCAAGCTTTTGAAGGCGCTGGCGCATGCCGGCTTGGTGACGGCCACCCGAGGCCCGTCCGGCGGCTATCGGCTCGCCCGCGCGGCGAAAGCGATTTCGGTCGCCGAGGTCGTCGCCGCGATCGATGGCGATATCGGCCTCACCCAATGCTCGGTCCATGTCGACGAATGCGCCCGCACGACCTATTGCCCGACCCGGCCACACTGGGCTGCGATCAACCGCGCGGTCGGAGAAGCGCTGGCGGCAGTCTCGCTCGACGCGATGATCACGCCGGCCGCTTTTGTGCCGCGGATGCCCGTTCTTTCGACTTCACCAGAACCTGACGAGCCCAGATATTCCGCATGACCGCCTCAACAGACACCCTCCAGACCGTCCGCTCGCTCTCGCAGGAGGGCTACAAATTCGGGTTTGTGACCGATATCGAGGCCGACGAGGCGCCGCCCGGCCTCAGCGAGGACACGGTCCGCTTCATCTCGGCCAAGAAGGAAGAGCCGGTGTGGCTGCTCGAATGGCGGCTCGCCGCCTTCCGCGCGTGGCAGAAGATGACGCAGCCGAATTGGGCTAAGCTCCATCTCGCGCCGATCGACTATCAGGCCGCCACCTACTATTCCGCGCCAAAGCAGAATGCCGGTCCGAAATCGCTCGACGAGGTCGATCCGGAGCTCTTGCGCACATACGAAAAGCTCGGCATCCCGCTGCGCGAGCGCGAGGCGCTCGCCGGGGTTGCCGTCGACGCGGTGTTCGACAGCATCTCGGTGGCGACGACCTTCAAAGGAGAGCTTGCCAAGCTCGGCATCATCTTCTGCTCGATGGGCGAGGCGGTGCGCGAGTACCCCGATCTCGTCCGCCGTTATCTCGGGACGGTCGTGCCGCAGAACGACAATTTCTTTGCGGCGCTGAACTCGGCAGTGTTCAGCGACGGCTCCTTCGCCTACGTGCCGCCGGGTGTGCGATGCCCGATGGAGCTCAGCACCTATTTCCGGATCAATGCCGCCAAGAGCGGGCAGTTCGAGCGAACTCTCCTGATCGCCGATGCCGGCAGCTATGTCAGCTATCTCGAAGGCTGTACCGCGCCACAGCGCGACGAGAACCAGCTTCACGCCGCCGTCGTCGAGCTGATCGCCCACACGGACGCCCAGATCAAATATTCGACAGTGCAGAACTGGTACCCGGGCGACGCTCAAGGGCGTGGCGGCATTTACAACTTCGTGACCAAGCGCGGCGCGTGCCGTGGGGCGCGGGCCAAGATCTCATGGACCCAGGTCGAAACCGGCTCGGCGATTACCTGGAAATATCCGAGCTGTGTGCTCGAGGGCGACCATTCGGTCGGCGAATTCTATTCCGTTGCGATCACTAATAATCGCCAGCAGGCCGATACCGGGACAAAGATGATCCATATCGGCAAGGACACCCGGTCGACGATCGTCGCGAAGGGGATTTCCGCCGGCCGCGGACAGAACACCTATCGCGGTCTCGTGCGGGTGCAGCCGCGTGCCCAGGGGGCACGCAACCACACTCAGTGCGACTCGTTGCTGATCGGCGAACGCTGCGGCGCCCACACCGTGCCCTATATCGAGGTGCGTAACCCGTCGGCCCGGATCGAGCACGAGGCGACGACCTCGAAGATCAGCGAGGATCAGCTGTTCTACTGCCGGCAGCGCGGACTGAGCCCGGAGGACGCGGTATCGCTAATCGTGAACGGCTTTTGCAAGGAAGTGCTCAAGGAGCTGCCGATGGAATTCGCGGTCGAGGCGCAAAAACTGCTCGCCGTGAGCCTTGAAGGCAGCGTCGGCTAAAGGCGACGCCATGGCGGCAGCAGCGGCAATACTCGACATCAACAACTTGCACGTTCGGCTCGTCGACGGGCGCGAGATCCTGCGGGGTATCGATCTCGCGGTGAACAGCGGCGAGGTGCACGCGATCATGGGGCCGAACGGCTCCGGCAAGAGCACGCTCGCCGCGGTGCTCGCCGGGCGCGATGGCTACGAGGTCAGCGAGGGCGGGGTTACCTATCTCGGCCGCGATCTGCTGGCGATGCCGGCGGAGGAGCGGGCGCGCGAGGGACTGTTTCTCGCCTTCCAATACCCGGTCGAGATCCCCGGTGTGAACAACATGTACTTCCTGCGCACCGCGATCAACGCGCAACGCCGCCACCGCGGCGAGCCAGAGCTCGACGCCGGCCAGTTCCTGCGCGCGGTGCGCGCTCAGCTGAAGCTCCTGGACATTGGCGAGGATCTTTTGCAGCGCGCCGTCAATGTCGGGTTTTCCGGCGGCGAGAAGAAACGCAACGAGATTTTTCAAATGGCGATGCTGGAGCCCCGCCTGGCGATCCTCGACGAAACCGACAGCGGCCTCGACATCGACGCGCTGAAGGTCGTGGCACGTGGCGTCAACCAGCAGCGCGCACCAGACCGCGCAATCGTCATGATCACCCATTACCAGCGCCTGCTCGGCTATGTCGAGCCGGACCGCGTGCACGTGCTGCAAGGCGGGCGTATCGTTGAGTCCGGCGACAAGGATCTAGCAGTGGAGCTCGAGCGGCGCGGTTACGGCCTCCTCGGTGACGCCGCGTGACCGCTGCGGGACAGTGCCGATGAGCGCCGTCGTCGATTTCCCGGTCAAGCCCGAAGCGCGACCCTATCTCGACGCGTTTGCCCTTGGCCCGAGCGGCGAGCCTGAATGGCTCGGGATGCGCCGCCGTCGCGGTCTTGCCCGCTTTGCCGAACAGGGTTTCCCGAATCGACGCAGCGAAGCCTGGCGCTATATCGACCTGCGCGCGCTCGAAGAGAAGCCGATGCTTCCGGCGGGCGCGGTGCGCGCCGTCGCCGGCGCGGCGATCCGTAACCAGCTCGCCTCGATCGCGTTTTCTGAGGCGGCATATCGCCTCGTCCTCGTCGACGGGCGCTACGCGCCAGAGCTTTCTACGGCCGAGGGGCTGCCTTCGGGCATCTGGCTCGGCGGGATGGCGATGACGATCGCCGAGCGGCCGGATCTGGTTCGTTACGCCATCGACGCGCCGCTGTTTGACACCGAGCGGCCGTTTGCCGCACTCAATGCCGCGTTCTTCGGCGACGGCGTCGTTCTCGACATCGCGCCGGGCGTCGTCCTCGATCGACCGATTGAGATCGTCCACCTGGCATCGGGCGGGACCGGCGAGTCTTTGCATACGCGAAGCCTCGTTGTAGCCGGCGCAGACAGCCGCGCATCGATCCTCGAGATCTTTGCCGGCAATGGCAGCTATTGGCGCAACGATGTGGTCGAGCTGCGGCTCGCGGCGGGAGCCGAATTCGGCCGGGTCGCGCTGGTCGAGGAGGCGGCCGACGCATTGCATATCGGTGAGTTGCTGGCCGTACTGGGGTCCGCCGCGCGGCTCACCAGTCTTGTCCTGTTGCTGGCGGGCCGGACAATGCGCCACGAGGCGACGGTGCGGAGCGAGGGCGAAGCAACGCAATGCCGGCTCAATGGCGCTTTCCTGCTGTCGGGACGCCAGCAGGCGAACATCGTTACCGCGGTCGATCACGCGGCGCCGGGCGGCCAAACGCGCGAGGTCTTCAAGGGAGTCGCCGCAGGGCGGGCGCACGGCGCCTTTCAGGGTCGCATCACGGTTCGGCCCGGCGCGCAGAAGGTCGATGCGCACCAGCTCAGCCAGAACCTGGTGCTGAGCCCGCACGCGGCGATCGACACCAAGCCCGAGCTGGAGATCTACGCCGATGATGTGAAATGCAGCCACGGCGCCGCGGTCGGCGATCTCGATGAAGCGGCGCTCTTCTACATGAGGAGCCGCGGCATCGGGCACGAGGAGGCGCGGCGGATGCTGATCGAGGGTTTTGTCCGCGAGGCGCTCGAGCCGGTGGGCTCGGCGCCACTGCGCGAGCATTTGTTGTCGCGGGTCGCCCGTCGCTTGACGATGTTGGAGGAATGAGGATGACGACGGCGAGTTTGCGTAGCGTCTACCCGGGGCCGGGCGGGTTCGACCCGCGTCAGCTGAGACGCGAGTTTCCGATCTTCGCGAACAACCCCGATCTCGTCTTTCTCGATTCCGGGGCCAGCGCTCAGAAGCCTGCTTCGGTCATCGATCGGATCAGCGATTACTACCGCTCCGACTATGCCAATGTGCATCGCGGGGTGTACCGCCTCAGCGCCCGATCGACCGAGCTGTTCGAGGAGGCCCGCGACAAGATGCGGCGCTTTCTGAATGCCGCCGATCCGAGCGAGATCGTCTTCGTGCGTGGCGCGACGGAGGGGATCAACCTCGTCGCCCAGAGTTGGGGAGCGGCGTTCCTCGAGGCCGGCGACGAGGTCCTGATCAGCGAGCTCGAACACCATTCGAACATCGTTCCGTGGCAGATGCTGCGCGATCGCCTCGGCATCCGGCTCGTCGTGGCGCCGATCGACGCGACCGGCGGGCTCGATCTGGCAGGGTTCGAGGGGTGCCTGTCGCCGCGTACGCGTCTTGTGGCGATGACCCATATCGCCAATGCGACGGGCGCGCTCGTGCCAATCGAGACCGTCATTCGTCTTGCACACCGGCAGGGCGCCAAGGTGCTGATCGACGGCTGTCAGGCGGCACCACGGCTGTCGGTCGACGTGCAGGCGCTCGGTTGCGACTTCTATGCCTTCTCCGGACATAAGACTTACGGGCCGACCGGAATCGGCGTGCTCTACGGCCGCAGTGAGCTGTTGTCGGCAATGCCGCCCTGGCAGGGCGGCGGCGAGATGATCCTCAGCGTCACTTTCGAGAAGACCGAATTCCAGGATCCGCCGCACCGGTTCGAGGCCGGCACGCCGGACATATCGGGCGCAATCGGGCTCGGCACGGCGATCGACTTTATCGAGGCACTCGGGCGCGACAACATCCTCGAGCACGAAGAGGCGCTGACCGGTTACGGCGTCGACCGCCTGTCGCGCATCCCGGGTCTGCAGCTGCTCGGCGCCGGCCAGCGGCGGCTCGGCATTCTCTCTTTCGATCTCGAAGGCGTGCACCCGCACGACCTGGCCCAGGTGCTCGACCAGCATCACGTGGCCGTGCGCGCCGGGCATCATTGCGCGCAGCCGCTGCTCGAAAGTCTCGGCTACCCGGCGACGACGCGCGCTTCGCTAGGCGTCTACAATGACGAGCGCGACATCGATCGGTTGGCCGAAGCAATCGAGGCGGCGCGGGAGATGTTTCGGCGATGATCGATCTGCGCGAACTCTATCAGGACATCATCCTCGATCACGGGCGCCACCCGCGCAACTTTCGCAAGATCGAGCAGCCGACGCATTTTGCTCATGGCTACAACCCGCTGTGCGGCGACCGGGTAACGGTCTATCTGGCGCTCGATGGCGACCATATCGCCGACGTCGCGTTCCAGGGCCGCGGCTGCGCGATTTCGACCGCGGCGGCTTCGCTGATGACCGAGGTGCTGAAAGGCAAGACGGTTGAAGAGGCCCGTGCCCTCTTTGCGCAATTCCATACCCGGGTCACCGGCGGCGAGCCCGCGGAACTGCCTGAGCCGCTAGCCGAGGAGGCCGAGCGGCTCGAACCTCTGACCGGGGTCAAAGCATACCCGGCTCGCGTCAAATGCGCGACTTTGTCGTGGCATGCCTTAGAGGCGGCGCTGAAGGGTGGCGACGCGGGTGCCACCGTAAAAACGGAGTAGAACGATGGATCGCGATCCGTTCGACTTGGGACCGGACACGGGCGTTACCGAGGCCGAAGTTGAGCGTCCGGAAGCGGGCGAAGACGATCTGGCGCTGATGGCGCCGGTGCTCGCCGCGTTGAAGACCGTCCGGGATCCGGAAATCCCGATGGATCTCGTCGAGCTCGGTCTGATCTACGAGCTGATCGTCAAACAGGGCGGTACGGTTTATGTCGAAATGTCATTGACGACACCCGCTTGTCCGGTCGCCGCGAGCATGCCAGGTGAGGTCGAAGCGGCGATCCGGGCCGTCCCCGGCGTCAATGACGTTCGGGTCAAGCTCGTATGGACGCCACCTTGGGGTCCGGAGCGGATGAGCGAGGAGGCGCGACTCGAGCTCGGCATGCTGTAACAGCTTCAATTCTGCTGTAGCGCGATTCGCAGCTCCGCCAGCCTTCCCGATCGGGTAACGATAGACCGCGCATGATGACGCGCCGGGCTCTATTGCTATTGGCTGCTGCGCCTGCTGCAAACTTATTCGCATTTTCAGCCGGAGCCCAACTCCAGCGCTTCGAGACATCCGCGCTGACGATCGTCAGCGCGACGGGTCCACACCGCTTTACCGTCGAAGTCGCCGAAACGGCGGGGCAAATGGAGCAGGGTCTGATGTTCCGGCGCACCATGGCCCCGGACGCCGGAATGCTGTTCGACTACAAGACGCCGACCGTAGCGACGATGTGGATGCGCAACACGCTGATCCCGCTCGACATGCTGTTCGTCGATGCGCAAGGCCGGATCGTCAACATCCACGAGCGCGCGGTGCCCCAGTCGCTCGATGTAATCGCCGCAGCGGCGCCGGTTCGCGCGGTGATCGAGCTGAATGGCGGCACCGCGGCACGCCTCGGGATCGCGCCGGGCGACCGGGTGCAGCACCCGATCTTCGGCAATACGTCGAGCAACCGCTCGGTGCGGACAAAACGCGCGGCTGCAACCACGACTTGGACGAGTCCAAAAAGGATCAGGGCGAGCCCGTCGTAA
>Ga0307479_10004260_pt1 | contig 13082 bp, 8 predicted proteins | sample atmos_gasesECM4C_FD_203743 | JGI IMG/M metagenome (GOLD analysis project Ga0307479, IMG submission 203743) | Hardwood forest soil microbial communities from Morgan-Monroe State Forest, Indiana, United States - atmos_gasesECM4C_515 | ecosystem: Environmental > Terrestrial > Soil > Temperate...
CAAACTGGTCCTGGCTCAGCACGCCGAGCTTCCGCGGACGCACCACAGTCCCTTTTTGCGGCTCCATCTCGCCCGTCAGGATCTTCATAAACGTGGACTTGCCCGCGCCGTTCGGCCCGGTCAGACCATAGCGCTTGCCCGGCGTAAAGGCCGTGGACACATCGTCGAACAGAACTTTGGCGCCGTAGCGCATCGAAACATTACTGACTGAAATCATGATTTCTCAGGAAACTGCGGGAAATTGCCCAAAAGGCGGGGACGCAGTACTGATACCTAGGATATCATGAGCTCTGACACCCCTTCCTATTCACCCACGCGCCTGGCCTTCCACGTTGACCACACATCGTCATCTCGAGCGCAGAGAGGCGCTAGCCGAACGCAGTCGAGGGACCCTGTGTTTCCTGCGATGATCCACAGCCACGTGACGAGGCCTCTTGCAGCAGGCCGCCTATGATTTCTCCACCGTCCAAACCCGAGGTTTCGCATAGCGCCCAAGGCGCCCTTCTCGGCAACCTTTGCGGTGAAACGCTTTCTTCCGCGTCCTCTTCGATGCCGCCCACCTTGTCATTCCGACGCGCGAGCGCAGCGCGGCAGGAGGAATCTGCTGTTCCTCGGCGCGTGCAAACCACGGACTGGGTTCTTCAGCGGGAAGAACCCCGCTTGAGTCATGGGCTCCGCCCACGAAATCCTTGCGCCCCAGCGCCTGAGGTATGCTCTTGCTTGCGGCCCGAGCTTTCTGCATCGCCCAGACTCTGAAAGAAGCGCCAGAAAATTTCTATGAACGACCAACATCCTTCCCATGTAGACCTTCAAGCCATGGCCCGGCAGGTCATGCTAGAACACGGCTTCGAACCCGATTTTCCCCCACCGATCGCCCAGGAACTCGCCGTGCTCAAGTCGAGGTCCCCGGCCGTAGCACCCAACGGCGAAGTGCGCGACCTGCGCCAGTTGCTCTGGTCTTCCATCGACAACGACACTTCGAAAGATCTCGATCAGATTGAAGTCGCGGAGCAACTTCCCAACGGCGACGTCAAGGTCTTAATCGGTATCGCCGATGTGGACGCTCTGGTCCGCAAAGGCAGCGCCATCGACGAGCACGCCGCCAAAGAAACCACCACCGTCTACACCGGCGTGCGCAACTTCTCCATGCTGCCCGAGATGCTCTCCACCGGCATCACGTCGCTGCTCGAGAACCAGGACGCCTTCTCCGTCGTCACCGAGTACGTAGTCAGCAGTGACGGGCACGTCAAATCCATCGACCTCTATCGTGCCGTGGTTCGTAACAAAGTCCAACTCACCTACAACGCGGTCGGGGCCTGGCTCGAAGGAACCGGACCGACGCCGCCGAAGGTAGCCGCCACGACCGACCTGCAGGCCCAGTTGAAATTGCAGAACGGTGTGGCGAAGGCACTGAAGCAGCAGCGCTATCTGCACGGCGCCCTGAACATTGAGACCATCGAAGTCCGTCCCGTCGTGCTGAACGACAAGGTCGTCGACGTAGTAAAGCAAGAAAAGAATCCTGCCACCGACCTGATCGAAGACTTCATGATCGCCGCCAACGAGGTCGTCGCCCGCGCTCTGCTCAATGTCTCCTCCTTGCGCCGCATCGTGAAAACTCCCGAGCGCTGGGATCGCATCGTGCAGCTCGCAGCCTCGCAAGGCGGAAAACTACCCGCAACCCCTGATTCCAAAGCCCTCAACGACTTCCTCATGCAGCGCAAGGCCGTCGATCCTGCCCACTTCGCCGACCTCTCTCTGGCGGTCATCAAGTTGATGGGCCCGGGCGAATACGTCCTCGAGCGCCCCGGCGACCCCGAGCAGGGCCATTTCGGCCTCGCCGTCCAGGACTACACCCACTCCACTGCGCCCAACCGCCGCTTCGCTGATCTGGTCACGCAGCGCCTGATAAAAGGATTTCTGGGGAAGGGAATCAATCCATATTCCGACACCGAATTGGACGCCATTGCGAAGAACTGCACCCTCAAAGAAGACGCCGCCCGCAAGGTCGAGCGCGAAATGACCAAACGCATGGCCGCCGCGGCGATGTGTAGCCGCATCGGCGAAACCTTCGACGCCATCGTCACCGGCGCCAATTCCCACGGAACCTTCGTCCGCGTCTTGAAGCCGCACGTCGAAGGCATGCTAGTCCAGGGCCAGCAGGGCCTCGATGTAGGCGACAGCCTGAAAGCCAAACTGGTCCGCACCGACGTCCAGCGCGGCTACATCGACTTCGCGCGAGCCTGAATAGCGTCTGTCGACGCTGTCGGCGTGAGCAAACTCACAAATGCCGTGATCAGAAAATTAAGGCAGAGGGCCACGAAGCCGGCGCTCCAGCCGAACAGCGGGTCGTGATGACTGAGCATGAGGCAGATGACCGTGGCCACTCCTCCAACCATTCCGGCAAAGACTCCACCCATGGCGACCCGTCTCCAATAGAGGCCTAGAACCACCCCGGGGAAGAATTGGCTCACCCCCGCATACCCTGTTAGGAGAAGGGACACCAGCGTCGTGGATCGGTAGATGGCGAGATAGAGGCTGATGAGGCCGAGCACGACAACCATTACTCGCGCCAGTTTCGCGACCTGATCATCCGTCATCGCGGGCGCGAAGATAGACCGATAAAGATTCTTGGCGAACAGAGTCGCCGCGGTCAGGATGAAAATCGCAGCGGGCACCATCGCGGTGAGGGCGCCGGCTCCGCCGATCACTCCTAGAAACCAGGGCGGAAAGCTCTTGCGGACGATCGTCAAAAGTGAAAGATCGCCATTGGGCAAGCCTGGCACCACCAAGACCGCAGTAAACCCGACGAAGAAAATAAATGCCAATGTGATGGTGTAGAGAGGCATCACCACCGCGTTGCGACGCAATGTGTCGGCGCTCTTCGCCGTGAAGGCAGCCCCAAACGCATGCGGCCACATATAGAAACCCAGCGAGGTCAAAAGAACCGTGGAGACGTACCAGCTGTGACCCAGGTTGGCGGTAGCCCCGGGCATGGTCAGGTGAGCAGGCCGGCTATGCGCCAGCGCGGCGAACATCGGGCCGATCCCACCAAAGTGGATATAAGGTATCCCGATTCCAATGGATAGCGCCGCGAAGACCATCAAAATGTCCTTCAGGACGCTGACCCACGCCACCGCTCGAACCCCGCTGGCTAGAACAAAAGCGGCCAACAGGACGACCGAAATCGCCATCGCTGGTGTACGGCCAATGCCATCAAAGCTGGCGATCGAAACGATAATGCCCAGCCCTGTGAGCTGCAACTGCAAGTATGGAATAAACGAGGTGATGCCCACGACGCACACAAAACCGGCCAGATACTTGTTGCCGTAGCGCATGCTGAAGAAGTCGGATTGGGTCTGCATTCCGTGCTTCCGGCCTGCCTCCCAGATCTGCGGCAGGATGAAAAACGAGACAACGTAGGCCAGCGTCAGATAAGCCAGGATGTACAGCGTTGGGCCACCGCGGGAATACGCCCAGCCGCTGGCCCCCAGAAACGAGAACGTGGTGTACACCTCGCCCGCCATCAGCAGGTACATCAGCACGGCGCCGAAGCCGCGGCCGCCCACCGTCCACTGTTCCAGGTCCATCTTTCGGTGAGCTCCGGCCAGGAAACCGATGGCAGCACCCAGCGCCACGATGACGAAAATCGTCGCCAGGGAAACGGCGCTGGGACTCATTGGCCTGGGCCGTCCTTCCGGTCCCGTGCGGCTTCCATTCGATAGGCCGCCCACATGCACAAGGTACTGAGCACGATCCAGGCGATGAGCCATGAGAGATTAAAGGGGATGCCGAGAATCATCGGATCAACGCGGTCCCAGAGCGAAACCGAGAGACACATCGCAATGAAGGGAATGAGGCCGAGCAGAAGAGCGGCGGGCGATGGTTTCTTCACGGGCACAGGCCAGGGATTATAGCTTGCCCGTCCAAGGGCAATTTTATCCCTGCTTCTCCTCCAACTCATGCCAGCGTGCGTAAAGTCGATCCAGCGCGCTCCGCGCCTCCTCCATCTCCACATTCGCCCGCACCAGCGCCGTCGCATCGCTCGCGATCGCCGGATCTTCCAGCGCGGCTCTCTTGTTCTTCAACCAGTCTTCCGCTTGGGCGATCTGCTCCTCGATGGTCGCGTACTCTCGCGCCTCCAGATACGAAAGCTTCTTCTTCGTAGGCACGGCGACGGGCGCAGCAGCCGCAGCCGTTGTCGGTTTCTGTCCGCGCGGCCCGCTCTTGACGGTCTGCATTCGCTCTTCCTGCCAAGCCTCCCACTGAGAATAGTCCGCAAAGCGTTCCGCGCTCCCGAGCCCGTCCAATCCCAGCACGACCGTCGACACCCGATCCAGCATGTGCCGGTCGTGGGTCACCAGCGCAAGTGCCCCGCGGAATTCGAGCAGGCTTTCTTCCAGGATCTCCAGGGTTGGAATATCCAGGTCGTTCGTCGGCTCATCCAGCAAAAGCACATCCGCCGGCTGCAGCATCAATTGCGCGATCAGCACCCGCGCCCGCTCCCCGCCAGAAAGCCGTCCCACCGGTTGGTTCAGCTGCTCCCCGGTAAACAAGAATCGCGCCGCCCAAGACGCCACGTGAGTGACCCGGTCCTGGTAAATCACCGAATCGCTGTCCGGTGCCAGCGCCCGGCGCAGCGTTACCTCCAGATCCAGCGGACGATTCTGATCGAAATACACCACCCGCAAAGCCTCCGCCTTCCGTATCTGCCCGCCATCGGCAGCCACCTCACCCCGCAGCAGGCGCAGCAAAGTAGTCTTGCCGCTCCCATTCGGCCCCACCAACCCCACCCGCATCCCCGCAGTAACGACAAAATCCAGTCCGTCGAAAAGCTCACGCCCACCGATGCTGTAGCGAACGCCCTGCAATTCGACCAGCCGCTTGGTTTGCCGATCCGTCGCTGAGAAATCAATCTTCGCCGCGCCGCCCCGCGTGCGCGCATTCAGATCCGCCAACTCTTCCATCAAGTCCTGCGCCTTGCCGATCCGTGCCTTCGACTTCCTCGTCCGCGCCTTGGCGCCACGCCGCAGCCACTCGATCTCGTTGTGCACAAGATTTTCGAGCGCTTCCTGCCGCTTCGACTGCGCGTGCAGAAACTCTTCCTTCTTCACCAGAAACTCGCTGTAGTTCCCCTGCACTCGCAAGATCCCGTCCGGATACACCCGGCTCAGCTCCGCCATCTCGATGGCCACGTTCTCGAGAAAATAGCGGTCGTGGCTCACCACCACGCAGGCAAATCTCCCCGCTTCCAACTCGCTCTCCAGCCACTCAATCCCAGCGAGATCAAGATGGTTGGTGGGTTCGTCGAGCAGCAGCACGTCGGGAATCTCGACTAGTGCCTCCACAATCGCCAGCCGCTTGCGCCACCCGCCCGAGAGCGAAATCGCCTCCGCCTCGAAATCCTCAAATCCTGCCCTCCCCAGCGTCTCGGCGGCCAGATTCGCACGGTCGGTCTCGGGCACGAGGGCACGTTTCATCGCGTTCTCGGCGACCTGGCGCGCGCTCACCCCCGCCGCAAACTGCGACTCCTGTGCCACGTAGCTCATCCGCGTACGTTTGCGCGTGGCCAGGTCGCCGAAATCGGGATCCACTCTTCCCGCGAGGATCCCCAGCAACGTCGACTTGCCCGACCCGTTCGGCCCGATCAGCCCGATGCGGTCGCCCTCTGACACCGTAAACGACACGTTCTGAAACAGCGGGTTCGCCCCATAGGTTTTCGCCAGGTTCCGCGCATTGAGAATCGGTGGCAAGGGATGAACTCTCTCCTCTTTCCGAAGCCACTTCGAGCATAGCAGGCCGGCCGCATCGTGATACTCTGTGGGACCTCGGGAGGCTGTTATGAAACGTTTCCCCCTTGCCTTCGTTTTCGCCCTGCTCTTCGTTCCTCTCGCGTGGCTCCGCGCCGTTTGTCCCGCCGCCGCAGCTGGCCCCGCTTCGCCCGACTCCAAGCCTCTCAGCCCGCTCGAAGAGCAACTCATCTCCTATGAGAAATCCATCCCCGAGGCGCAGAAGAAGCACGACATCGATTTCTACAGGCACACCCTCACCGACGATTTCGTGGCTGTCGGTACCGATGCCAAGATCCACGACAAGAACGAAATCCTCGAAGACCTGCGCTCTACCGATCTCGTCGAGTACCGCCCCTACGACCTGCAGGTTGTCCAATTAAACGACGGCGCCGCCGTCGTCACCTACGACGTCATCATCCGCATGTCTCGCTACGACGAGGACATCCCCCGCTACCAACACATCAGCTCCGTCTGGGTGAAATCGGGAGATCAGTGGCGCCTGCGCTTCCAACAAGCCACCGCCGCCCGCTGAGCGTTCGCTGCAAGCACCAGGTGTGACTCCTCGGTGCGCCTTTGTGTCCTCGGTGGTGAACTCTTCTCCCCGCCATTTATAATCACCAATTCGGCCTCTGGCCACATTCCAATAAGAGAAGACACCCTTTGCTCGACTTCTTAGGCGATCTGAAGCGAACTCACATGTGCGGCGCCCTGCGCCCCTCCGACGCTGGCAAGAAAGCCGTCCTGATGGGATGGGTCAACCGGCGCCGCGATCTGGGCGCGCTGATTTTCGTCGACGTCCGTGACCGCACCGGCGTCACTCAGGTTGTCTTCAGCGGCCAACTGAATGCCGCCGTCCACGAGAAGGCCGAACTGCTGCGCAACGAATTCGTCATCGCCGCCATCGGCACGGTCAAGCTGCGCGACTCCGACACCATCAACAAAAACATCCCCACCGGCGAAGTCGAACTCGTCGCCGAAGAACTCCGCATCCTGAACGAGGCCAAGCATCCCCCCTTCCTGCCCAGCGACACGAGCCTGGCCAACGAAGAGATGCGCCTGAAGTACCGCTACATCGACCTGCGCCGCGACGCCATGCAGTTCAACATCGAACTGCGCCACAAGGTTGCGCTGGCTATTCGCGACTACCTTGCCGGGCAGGGCTTCTTCGAAATCGAAACCCCCTTCATGACCCGCTCCACACCGGAAGGCGCCCGCGATTATTTGGTCCCGAGCCGCGTGCAGCCCGGAACCTTCTACGCCCTGCCCCAGTCGCCGCAGCTGTTCAAGCAGATCCTCATGATCTCCGGGTTCGACAAGTACTTTCAGATCGTCCGCTGCTTCCGCGACGAAGACCTTCGCGCCGATCGCCAGCCCGAATTTACCCAGATCGATCTGGAAATGTCCTACCCGCAGCCCGAGCGCGTCTGGGAAACCGTCGAAGGCTTCTTGACCGCTGCCTTCAACACCGCGGGCCACGAAATCAAGACGCCGTTCCCGCGCATGGATTACGACGAGGCCATTCGGCTGTACGGCATCGACAAGCCCGACCTTCGCCTCCCCGCCTTCACCGAGGTGCGCGACTGCTTCACCCCCGATGACCTTGAGCAACTCGCCATCAATAAGGACTTGCCCGCCCTGGCGATCCGAATCCCCGGTGTCGGCGAGCTCTCCAGGAAAGAACGCGACGACATCAAGCCGATGTTCGTCGCAAAGGGCGGCGCCCGCGTCTTCGAAGACTTCAAGCGGATTGAGAACAAGTTTCCCGATGCCGGCGCGAAAGTCCGTCAGAAGTCCGCCGCCGCCGGCGACGATCTCATCGTGCTGGTCGTTGGTTCCGTCCAGTCCGCCAGAGACGATCACCCTGCACAGAAACGCAAAGTCACCCCGGCGGAACTCGCCATCTACGCTTCCGCCGGCCTCTTGCGCGTTGCACTCGGCCAGAAGTATGCCGCTAAGCATGACCTTTTCAAGCGCGGCGACTATCGCTTCCTCTGGGTCACGAACTTCCCCATGTTCGAATACGACGAGCAGGAAAAGCGCTGGGCCGCTGCTCATCACCCCTTCACCTCGCCGCACGAAGAAGATATGGACAAGCTCGAGTCCAACCCCGCCATGGTTCGCGCCCTCGCCTACGACGTCGTCCTCAACGGCACCGAACTCGGCTCCGGCTCCATCCGTATCCACCGACAGGACATTCAGCGCAAGATTTTTCACGCGCTCGGGATGACAGAAGAAGAAGCCAAATCGCGTTTCGGATTCTTCCTCGAAGCCCTCGAATACGGCACCCCCCCTCACGGTGGCATTGCCCTCGGCCTCGACCGCGTTGTGATGATCCTCGCCGGCGCCGACAGCCTGCGCGAGGTCATCCCGTTTCCCAAAACCGCCGCCGCCAAAGACCTGATGGTCGACGCCCCCACCCCCGTCACCGACCTCCAGCTGCGCGATCTCGGCATTCAGGTGAAAAAGAAGTAAGGAAGACGCGACACGCCCACTTGTCTGTCATCCCGACCGAACAGAGACCTTCCGCTCGGGCTGGCGGTTCGCCGAACCCGATGAGAACTGAGAGTGCCCGACGCTCAGCCTCCATCTCGTTCGGCGCTCGTGCAACCAGTCCTACGTCGTCAGCCTGTCTTTGGAGATCGGTTTCATCTGCCACACGTCGAGCGAGCGCAGCGCTTCCATCTCCGAGACTTCGACCAGCAGAGGCACGTGTGGCGCCTCGTATACCCGGGCTGTGATCGCCGCGCGGCGATTCGCACACACCTCCAGCGCCGATCCGTCCACAAACACCCGCAGTGACACCGGACCCTCCGTGCGCAAAACCCCGGTCGTCGCATTCACGCGCAGTTCCCCCCGTTGGAGATCGTAAGCAATCTCCGCGTAGAGCGTGCCCTTCTCAGAGCGCAACCGCAACCGAAAAGCGCGCTGTCCCTCGAACTCGGCGCGGAGTTCCGCGGCCAGTCCCCGAATGCGAATCGCCGCCAGCGCTCTCTTTTTCTCCTGCCGATCCTCAGAGTTCCCGACCCTCGTGTGGTCGGTTCGCAACGTCTCCACGACCGCAGCGACAGAGGTTTCCAGGCTCCCATCCGCCGCCAACGAAAGCGTACGCGGCAGCGCCATCAACCCCGCCCATCCCGCCGCTCGATACTCAGCTTCGGGACGGGTCTCCGGAATCCATCCCCACAGAACCCGTTTCCCGGTTTCATCCACCATGGTTTTTGCAGCGTAGTACGCCCCATAATCCACTACGCCTTCTTGTTCCGCGTGGAACCGCCGCTCCCCATACCGGCCCGTCTTCCACAGGACCTTCCCCATGGTGGCGTACAACAACACATGACGATCGCCCAGCGCGAAGAAGTCCGGGCACTCCCACATCTCGCCGTTGTCGACTGCGTTCGCGGCAGGCTGTCCCGTGCCCTGACCCTCGATCAACGGATGCCGGTAAGTCCAGTGCCGCAGATCGCGCGATTCGTAGAGAAGAACGGCGCCGCCCTTGCCCTTGACTCCCGATCCCAGCGTAAGCAGCCACTCCTTGCCTTCGCGCCAGACCCCAGGATCTCGAAAGCCGGTGATGGCCAGGTTCGGCGGGTGCGCGATGATCGGCTCCGGAAGCTTCTGCCACGTCCGCAAATCCGCGTCCTTCGACGTCGCCAGGCACTGCACCTCCCGCCACCGATGTCGACCGTCGTCCAGAGTTACCTCGCTCGTCGACCCTGCCGGCAGCACGCCCGTGTAGATCACCGTCGGAGTCTCGCCATCGAGCACTGCGCTACCGCTGAATACGCCATCGCGGTCAAAGCCACCCACCGTAGGAGCAATGGCCACCGGTTCGTGCTTCCAGTGCACCATGTCCGGGCTGGTGGCGTGCGCCCAGTGCATCGAACCCCAGAACGCGCCGTTGGGGTTGTATTGGAAGAACATGTGATAACGGCCCTTGTAGAAGATGGGCCCGTTCGGATCGTTCATCCAGTTCGCCGCGGGCAGCAGGTGATATTGCGGCCGCAGTGGATCGTGCGCCAGCTTCCTCTGTAAATTGCCCGCGAGCGCAAAACTTCCTCGATCGTATGGGAAACGAGCCGCAGCGGCGGCGAGGCTGGCTCGTGTCAGAAAGGTGCGGCGCGTTATACCTGTCATGACGGTCGCGCCACTAGCTTACCTGACCCGCCTTTGCCTTCCCAGTTCCCATCTGAGAAACTGACCTCTGCCTCCCGGAGCCAGTCCCAAGCCGCTGTCTTGGGCCGGCGACCGAAAGCCAACGACCAACGACGAACGACCAACGACTGCCAAAATGGCCAAGATCCATGTCCTTTCCGAAGCCGTCGCGAACAAGATCGCCGCTGGTGAGGTCGTGGAGCGCCCCGCTTCAGTAGTCAAAGAACTCCTGGAAAACTCCCTCGACGCCAGCGCCACCCGCATCAAGATTCAGGTCGAAGCGGGCGGGAAGAAGCTCGTCCAGATCACCGACAACGGTTGCGGCATGGTGCGCGACGACGCGTTGCTGGCCTTTGAGCGTCATGCAACCTCGAAACTCAAAGACGCTGAAGACCTGCTGCGTGTGGCGACCCTCGGTTTTCGCGGCGAAGCTTTGCCGTCAATCGCCTCCGTCTCTCGCCTTCACCTGGAAACGCGTGCCGCCGAAGAACCATCCGGCACGGTAGTAGAAATCAACGGCGGGAAGATCTTTAAGGTCGAGGAAGCCGGGTTGCCGGTCGGCACCTCCATCACCATTCGCGATCTCTTTTTCAATACGCCCGCGCGCAAGAAGTTCCTCAAAGCCGAATCCACCGAACTTTCGCACATCGCATCGCTGGTCACCCACTACGCGCTCGCCCATCCCGACAAGCATTTCGAATTGCACTCGGCCACCAACGCCATGCTGGTTGCTCCTCCGGTTGCCGGTCACAGCGAGCGTGTTTATCAGGTTTTCGGGAAGGACATCCTCGACCAGCTCATCCCCATTGCTGCTCTGCTGCCCCTCGAACGCATCGGCTTACCGCAACCACCTCCGTGGCGTCGTACCGAAGAAGACGAAGAATCGAAAGATCCCGGCGAAGTCCGCATCCATGGCTTTGTTTCCAAGCCTGAGATCCAGAAGCTCAATCGGAACTCGATCTACATCTTCGTCAACGGACGGCTTATCCGCGATCGTGTCGTGCAACACGCCATCATCGAAGCCTATCGCAACATCCTGCCTCCGACGGTTTTTCCGGTCGTGCTTCTGTTTCTCGAAATGCCCAACGCTGAAGTCGACGTCAACGTGCACCCCTCCAAGACCGAGGTCCGTTTCCGGCAGCAGAGCGTGCTCCACGATTTCGTCCGCGACTCGGTCCGCGCCGCCTTGATGAAGGCTCGCCCCGTTCCCCAATTCCTCTCCGAAATCCACATGCATCCCACTGCCAGCCCCTCGCTGACTCCCGGAACTCGCTCCGAGCTGCAGGCCGCCGCCCCCTGGCGCTCTCTGTACGAGCCCGCGGGTCCGACCGGTTTTGCCCTGCAAGCGCCCGTGGCCCCGCCGTTCACCGAGCGATTCCAATTCCAGGGCGCAATCGCGGTCGAAGCCAAGGCCGCCCTTGCGGCCGAAATCGTTCCCGACGATGGGTGCACGCCTGCCCTGACCGACGATCCCGAACCGCCCAGTCAACTCGCAACCTCACTGACCTCGCTCAAGCCCGTCGGCCAGATTCGCGAATCTTTCATCCTTGCCGTCAACCCCGAAGGCCTCTGGATTATCGACCAACACGTCGCCCACGAACGCGTTTTGTTCGAGCGCGTTCTGAAGCAGCGTGCCGCCAAGGGCGTGGAAAGCCAGCACCTCCTCATGCCTTTGATCCTGGAACTCACCCCAGCGCAACTCGCCGTCTTCTCCCACATTTCCGACGAACTCGTCCACAACGGCTTCGAAGCCGAGCCCTTCGGAACCCGCAGCGTGGCCGTCAAGGCCGCGCCCTCCGGAGTGGAAGGTCCGCAGCTTGAGCACATGCTGCACGAGTTGCTGGATCAGTTCGCCCGTGAGGACCAGAAACTCAACCTGGAGACAGTCCGCACCCGCATCGCCGCCTCCATCGCCTGCCACGCCGCCATCAAGGTCAACATGGCCCTCGAACAAAACAAAATGGAATGGCTTCTCGCCGAACTCGCCAAGACCGACTGCCCCATGTCGTGCCCCCACGGCCGCCCCGTCGTCCTGCGCTACTCAATGAAGGATATTCAGAAGGCATTCAAGAGAATCTGAGGCAATCAGCACTCAGCCCGCAGACTGAGAACCGAGAACTGAGTACTGTGCCGACCCACCCTGAAATCTATGTTCTAATCAATATTCAGACCCATGACAGATTCCGAACTCCAGCAGGCGCGCGCCGAGAAGTGGCATCTCGATGGTCGCCCCGTCCACACCATCGAGGAAGCTCGCGCGTTCATGGAATCGGTGGGCTTCTCTCTGCTGTATCCCCTGCGCCCGCCCGTGCTTGCGCCGACCTTTGTCGGAGCCTGGGTGGGTGCCGATGATCGCCTGCCCACCCAGCAGCACGCCTTCGCTGATCCCCGTGCCCAGAACGCCAAGGACCTCATGGTCCGTCTTCTGCGCGAGCGTGCCGCCTTCGAAGCCAACCTCTACGACGAGAACAACGCCTTCCTGATCGCCGCCTCTGTATTCCCTTATTTTTATGCGCTGGTCGGAGAACGCAACCCCAAGCAGGTGATCAAGGCGGGGCCCCGCCCCGAATATTCCCAACTCGCCTGCGATGCCTACGAAGTCATCCGCCGCGACGGTCCTGTTTCAAAGCTCAAACTGGGCGAGACCCTCGGTGGCAGCCTTTCCGGCGCCGCGCTCGACCGCGGTCTCTCTGAACTTTGGTCGCGCTTGCGGATCACGCGAGTCGACTACAACGCCAGCGAAGGGGCCTCTTGGGACGTGCTCTATCGCTGGGCGCCGGACGCCGTCCGCGAAGGCATCAGCCTCTCCGTCGGAGAGGCGCTCACCGCGCTGCTTTCCAAGTATCTCGATTGCGTGGTCGCCGCCGACCAGCCGGAGATCGACACCTTCTTCGACAAAGTTGTGCCCCGGTCCCGCGTGAAGGACGCGGTGAGAGCCCTCCTGGCCGCGCGCGAGCTGACCTTCGTACACATCGGCAATCGTTCCCTGGTCCAGGTCTCGCCTCCCCGGAACGCCGCTCCCCAACCCGATCGCTCCCATCGCCCCACCACCAAGTCCGCCACCGCACCACGTCGGTCCTGAACACGCACCCATTCGCGCATTTCCTCCCACCGATCGCATCTGGTACCCTGTATCGCTCT
>Ga0307479_10004261_pt1 | contig 13082 bp, 10 predicted proteins | sample atmos_gasesECM4C_FD_203743 | JGI IMG/M metagenome (GOLD analysis project Ga0307479, IMG submission 203743) | Hardwood forest soil microbial communities from Morgan-Monroe State Forest, Indiana, United States - atmos_gasesECM4C_515 | ecosystem: Environmental > Terrestrial > Soil > Temperate...
AATTTGGACACATGTTCGTCGACGATGCCCTGCGCCCGGGGAATTTCGCTTTCGCGGGCGTTGCGATTCTGCTGGACGATCTCGCTCAGATCATCCGTGTTGTAAACGTAAACGTTGTAAAGCTCTCCAACGCTGGGATCTATATTCCGTGGCACGCCCAGGTCCATCAGAAACAAGGCGCGGTTTCCGCGCGCCGCCATCGCTCGCTCGACGACCTCGCGCCGCAAGACCGGCTCTTCCGCGCTGACCGACGACACCACCACATCCGGCGATTGCAGCGCTGTATCCCAATCACCCCAGCCGGCGACCCTCCCATCGAACTGCTTGGCCAACTCGTCCGCCCGCTCCCGCGAACGGTTCATCACATGCAGTTGCGCGATCCCACGATCCCGGAGTTGCGAAACCACTTGCTCGCTAATCGTGCCCGCGCCCAATACCAGCGCTTTGTGCCCGTTCAATTTTCCAAAAATGCGTTCCGCCAGTTTCACGCCGGCGGAAGCCACGGACATCGGCCGCGCGCCAAGCTCCGTTTCCGTGCGCACCCGCTTTCCGACTTCCAGGGCGCCCTGAAACAAGCGATTCAGCACCGGCCCGGTCGCGCCATGCTCGTGCGCGAAGCGATATGCTTCCCGGACCTGCCCCAGGATTTCCGCCTCGCCCAGCAGCATGGAATCCAGCCCCGCCGCAACTCGAAAGAGATGCCGCACCGCCTCGTGATCGTAGTGGTGGTAAAGCGACACGCTCAGAATATCCGGACGCACCGAATGAAATTCGCTTAGAAAACTAGACAGCCCCGGGGCGCATTCGTGGCATGATTCCGGCGGCACGCCATACACTTCGCTGCGATTGCATGTCGAGAGAACCAGGGTCTCTTCGAGAATTCCCCGCGCGCGCAGCTCCTCCGCCGCACGCTGGGCTTGCTCGGTCGTGAAAGACACCCGCTCGCGCACCTCAACGGGCGCCGTGCGGTGATTCAATCCGACGAGAACAATTTCCATGCCGTGGTTCGCTCGCTCCTAAAAGTAACGGTGGCTATGCGAAAGATATAGATTTACGACCGTAAAACTCAGCACCACAATCACAAAATTGAAGATGCACAATAGCGAGGCCCGCCCCCCGCGCCACGCCGTTGTCCGCGCCAAACGAAAATAGAGCGCGTAAAGCGCCAGTACCAGCAGCGTGATCACGTACTTCGGGTCGTAGAACGAGTAATTGCCGCTCAGCCGGTCGACCCAAACGAATCCCAACACTGTTCCAATCGCAATGGAAACCAAACCAACCAGAACGCTGGACTGGCTCATGCGCTCCAGTAACTCCAGTGGCGGCAATCGCCACACCATGTTGCCGACTTTGTGGCTTCGAAGCAGCCGTTGCTCTCCCAAAAAAATCAGGCTAAGCACAAAAGAGAGTGCAAACGCGGCGTACGCCAAAATGCTCAAAGTAACGTGAAATGCAAACGTCGCCCCGTGCGCCGCAGGCGGCGAAAGCCGGTCGGCCGGGGCAAGATGCGCGGCCAGAAAGAACACCAGGACGAAGGGCAGGACGAACGCGCCCACGGATCTCTGGCGGTGATAGAACTCCAGCCCCAGATAAGTCAGCGCAAGAAGCCAGCCGAAGAGCGACATGGAACCGTACAAATCATGGTAAGGAACCGTATGCAAGCCGCGAGACCTCTCCAATAGCGCAAAATAGTGAGCAATCAGGCCCAGCCCCAGGAGCAGCGTACCCAATCTGCCCGTAAGTCTGTTTCCAGTTCCCAGGAAGCGGACATACAGGCCAAAGCTCAAGAGATAGGCAAGTGAGGTCAAAATAGGGAATGTGTGATTCATCCTTGGTACCTGAGCCCCCGGCTCATCCTGGCCGCTACGGGATTACTAACTGCCCTCCTTCGCCCAACGAACCCGATTCTCCCACATTTCGAGTATAGCCCACCCTTGCGGGCGCTTTACAATTCGATACCGGCTTGGTACTCGTATCAGCAAGACCGGCTGGGATTTGCTATCCTTAATTCCTGTGGCGGAATATGACCCTGCAAACCGCATCCATCAACCGGAAAGAGTTGTTCCTTCGCGCCTGCCGCGGAGAGGCCCTTCCTCGAGTTCCCGTCTGGATGATGCGCCAGGCGGGCCGCTATCTTCCGGAATACCGCGAAATCCGCGCAAAGCACCCATTCCTTGAGGTTTGCAAGACCCCGCAACTTGCCGTCGAAGTCTCCATCCAGCCCTTCCGCCGGCTTGGCGTTGATGCCGTGATCGTTTTCTCGGACATTCTGATCCCCGCCGAGGCCATGGGCCTGCAGTTGGAACTCGGCGACGCCGGGCCAAACTTGCCCAATCCAGTGCGCTCCAAGCTGGACGTCGACCGGCTCAAAATATTCGACCCTGAGGTAGAAACAGCCTTCCTGCCCGAAGCGATCCGGCGAATCGTGAAATCCGTCGGTCCCGAGGTTCCCGTTTTGGGTTTTGCGGGCGCGCCATGGACTCTTGCCTGTTACATGGTGGAAGGCAAAGCCAGGGAAGGCTTCGCCACGGTCAAAAGTTTCCTCTATCACCAGCCAAAAACTTTTCGAGACTTGCTCCATCGCATCGCCCTGGCGACCATTCCCTATCTCAAGGCACAAATCGCGGCAGGGGCAACCGCTGTCCAGTTGTTCGATACCTGGTGCGGCGAACTCAATTTGCAAGACTACGAGAACTTCGCGCTCCCCGCCGTCCAGGAGATCATCGCGGGCCTCGGCGGCTCGGTTCCGGTAATTTATTACACGAAAGCATCGCAACACTTGCTCCCGGCCGTCTCGCGGTCCGGCGCAAATGTGCTCAGCGTCGATTGGCGCGTCGATCTAGCCGAAATCCGAAAGACCCTGGGTCCAAAAATCGCGTTGCAAGGAAATGTCGATCCCGCGGTCTTGTTCGCCCCTCCCGAGAAAATCCGCGAAGTAACGCTGGCCACCATCAACTCCCTGGCTGGCCACGGCCACATCCTCAACCTTGGCCACGGCATTTTGCAGAATACGCCGGTCGAGAATGCCCAGCTATTTGTCGAGACCGGCCAGCGCGCGCTGATTCAGCATGCCAGACCCGCTGCGCAGGTGCGCTAGGAGACGCCCGGCATGACACTCGCACATCCAAGCCTGCAGCAGATGCGCGGCGAGCTCCACGTTGGCGAGGAATTCCTCGCCAAATACAATCGTCCGGGGCCGCGCTATACCAGCTATCCCACCGCGCCGGTCTGGAACGACGCCTTCGGCCCTGCCGACCTGGAAAGGGTGCATGCAGAGGCCGAGCGGGCTAAGACACCTGTTTCTCTGTACATGCACATTCCCTTCTGTGAAAGTCTCTGCCTCTTTTGCGCCTGCAATGTCGTCATTCAGAAGAACAAGAACGTCGCGCCGCCTTATCTCGACGTGCTGAAGCAGGAGATGAAGCGCATCAGCCGCAGCGTCTCGAAGAATCGCCCCGTCGTCCAGTTCCACTGGGGCGGCGGCACACCTACGTATCTGACACCGGAACAGATCGAGGATCTGTTCGCCTTCACGAAAGAGCATTTCCACTTCGACCCCGACAGTGAAATTGGCATCGAGGTCGACCCCCGAGTCACCTCCCGCGAGCATCTCGAAACGCTGCGCAAACTCGGCTTCAATCGTCTCAGCATGGGCATTCAGGACTTCCACGCCGATGTGCAGGAGGCGGTAAACCGCATTCAGCCTTACGAAATGACGCGAGACCTGCTCTTCGCCGCCCGCGATCTCGGCTTCGATAGCATTAACGTAGATTTGATTTACGGCCTTCCCTACCAGACCGCGGACACTTTTGCCCACACCGTCGATCAGATTCTCGAACTCGCCCCGGATCGCATCGCTCTTTTCAGCTACGCGCACGTCCCGTGGTTGAAAAAGCAGCAAGGCTCCTTCGCAGCCCACCTGCCGGAAGGCATGGAGAAATTCGAAATCTTTCGCGTGGGCTTGCTCAAGTTTCTCGAGGCCGGCTATCTCTACATCGGCATGGACCATTTCGCCAGGCCCGGTGACGAGCTTGCCGTTTCGCAGCAAAACCGCACGCTGCACCGCAATTTTCAGGGCTACACCACCAAGGCCGGCGCGGACCTCTATGGCATGGGCATCACCGCCATCAGCGGCATTCAGGACGCCTACGCCCAAAACTACCGCGATATTCCTTCCTGGGAAAAAGCCGTCGCCGAACGGGGACTCGCCACCATGCGCGGCTATCAGCTTTCGGACGAGGATCGTCTCCGCCGCACCGTCATCAGCCGCCTGCTCTGCCATACCATCGTCATCAAGGATGAAATCTCACGCGAATTCGGCATCGATTTTGACCAGCATTTCGCGGAAGAGCTTCGCCGCCTCGAACCGTCCCGCCAGGATGGCCTCGTGCTCCTCGATCGCGGCGAAATCCGAGCCACCTGGCTCGGCCGCATCTTCATCCGCAATCTGGCCATGGTTTTCGACCCCTATCTCGAAAAACAGCAGCTCATTGCCAAGCCGCTCTTTTCGAAAACTCTCTGACCCCGCGAGGATGCTCACATCTCCGTGACCCGACACGTCCCAGCACTGGTGGTCGGTGGTGGCATCTCCGGCCTCGTTTGCGCTTACGCCCTGCGCAAAGCCGGGATAGACGCACAAGTGGTCGAGGCCTCTCCGCGTCCCGGTGGCGTCATCCATTCCGTCACGCGCGACGGCTTCCTGCTTGAATTGGGGCCGCAAAGCTTTAGCGGCACGCCTGCGCTCCGCGAGCTTTGCGCGGAGCTTGGCATTTCGAACGAGCTGCTGCAAGCTCCGCCACACGCGCCGCGATATGTCCTGATCGGCGGCGCGCTCCGGCCCGTACCCCTCAGCCCCCCCGCTTTTTTCATGAGCTCGCTGATCAACGGCTCAACCAAATGGGCCCTCTTGCGCGACATCCTCGGGAAGAGCATTCCTCCCGACGGTGACGAATCCGTCGCCACTTTCGTCCGCAGAAAATTCTCCCCGCAATTGCTCGATCGTCTGGTGGGCCCCTTCGTTTCCGGCATTTACGCGGGAGACCCAGAACGGCTGAGTGTTCGCAGCGCCTTCCCGCAACTCTACGAAGCCGAAAAATCTGCCGGCAGTATCGTTCGCGGCATGCTCCGCCTCGCCAAGGCCAAGAAAGGTCCGCGCGAGCGTCCAACATTGCTGGCCTTTCGTGAAGGCAACGAAACTCTGGTGCGCGCGCTGGCGAATAAACTCGGCCCGGCGCTGTTCACCGAAACCGCCGCTACAGAAATCTCTCGTCAACAGGACGGTTCGTTCGCTATCCGCCTGCAAAGCCATGGCCGGGACGATTCCGTTTCCGCCCGATCTTTGATCTTGGCTACCCCCACGGACGTCACAGGAAGGCTTCTCTCCCGGCTCGATTCGTCATTCGACTCTCTGCTCAGTCCCATCGAATACGGCGCCGTAGCCGTAGTCTCTCTGGGTTATCGCCAGAAGGATGTCGGCCACTCCCTGGACGGCTTCGGCTTCCTGGTTCCTCGTTCCGCCGGGCTCCGCGTCCTCGGCTCCGTCTGGAACTCATCGCTTTTCCCTGGCCGCGCGCCCGAAGGTCAAGCGCTCCTAACCAGCTTTGTAGGAGGCACAACCGATTCAGCGGCCGCAACGTTGGAACCTCAAGAACTTGTTAGCCTCGTCCACCGCGAAATCTCGCCCGTGCTCTCCGTCAAGAGCGCGCCCATCTTTTCAAATGTCACTATTTGGCCGCGCGCCCTGCCGCAGTACAATCTCGGTCATGGCGACCGCCTCGCCCGAATCGACCAGCTTCGCGCTCAATTCCCCGGCATCTGGCTTGCCGGCAATTATCTGCGAGGGCCCGCCATCGGCTCGTGTCTCGACCAGGCCTTGGCCGTCGCCGAACACGTGCGCGAGCGGCGCTCGTAACAAGATCCTCTGAGATCATCCATACGATCCAAATTTCTATTTTCCCCTTCTCGAGTCCATGCCGTACCTCAACGCCAGCCGCATCTCTCGACGCTCCGCCGCTTCCGCAAACCTCCGCCTCTCTTCCGGTGTTTTCAAGATCAGAGGCGGCACGGGCTTGGGCCTCCGCGTATGCTCGTCTACCGCTACAAATGTCACATACGCCGTCGTCGTATGCTTCCGTTCTCCCGTCATCGCATTTTCTGAATAGACCTCCACGCCCACCTCCATCGAGGTGCGAAACACCCGGTTGACCTGCGATTTAAAGTTGACAATCTCGCCCAGGTTCACCGGATTGTGGAAATCGATGTAATCCACCGACGCCGTTACCACGTAGCTGTTCGAATGCCGGTGCGCCGCCAGCGCCCCAGCCATGTCCACAAGGTGCATCACGTGCCCGCCAAGCAGTTTCCCCAGTGGATTCGTCTGCGCCGGCAGTACGATTTCCGTCATCTCCGATCGCGACGCGCTAACCGGCTTCCCCGGCAGTTCCGCCTCAGGCCCTTGCTTGCTTCCATTTTTCCGCTTCATTCCAACCCCTTGCCCCCGCGCGTAGTTGGACGCCGCCGGTGCCACCCGTATAATACGAGACGCCACCATGACAGAACAAAAGAAAACCCGCCGCCAGATGCTGGAAGAGTTCGTTGCCAAAAAGCCTGATGACGCCTTCTCCCTCTATGGCCTGGCCATGGAGTGCATGAACAGCGGCGACCCCGCAGCCGCCGTCACCCATTTTCAAACTCTCCTCGAGCGCAACGCCAATTACATCCCCGCGTATTTGATGTACGGCCAACTGCTCGCCCGCGAATCCCGCACCACCGAAGCCAAGCAGATCCTTTCAAACGGCATCGCCGCCGCCGCGAAAAAAGGCGACCAGCACGCCCGCTCGGAAATGGAAGCCCTGCTGAACGAACTTTCCTGAAAGGATCAAGACTTTGTTTGGAGTTTAAGTCCTCGCAGGCATATGCGAAGAGCATGCCCGGTTAGTCGGCAGGCTTGATGCCCACCGAGGCATATACCGCTTCGCTTCTATAGAGCGTGCCATTTTTCAGCACGAGTCGGCATCGGCGAATGTCAGCAATATGCTCGGTCGGATTTCCTTCCACCAGCACGAGATCGGCTAACTTCCCTGGTGCGATCGATCCAAGTTCCTTCTCTTGTTTCAGCAATCTGGCAGCGTTCCATGTTGCAATTTGCAATGCCTTCGCAGGCGGGATTCCGGCTTTCACCTCGAGCTCCAGCTCGCGGTGTAGCATAATCCCGGCAAGTGCATCCGTTCCGGCCAAAAGAGGGATACCGGCATCGTACATCCGCTTCGTCATTCGCAGCATCGCTTGATAGGAATCTTTGTACAGTTGGTCGTTCGTTCCGGTTGCCGGGAGCCCCCCGGTGTAAGCGCCCCGCTGAACCTGCGCAGGCAGTCGATCCAGCACCGTTGCATAGTCGGGAGAGACACTTCCCGGACGTGCCGTAAACATCCCCTCAAAAGTTGCTAACGTCACATCAACCATGGTGTGATGTTTTTGAAGAAGCTCAATGAAATCACGTACAGGTTTCGAATCAAGATCGAGCTTGGCTGCATTGGCTCCTACAGCCGTGAACCGTTCCGGCGTGCGAGTGTCTTTCACCTGAGACGAGAGAAAATTCAGGAAAATGAAATTGATGTGTTGCAACTCATCAGCACCCGCTTCAACGAATTGGCTGGCAATCATGCCATTTGGAATGTGGCCACTGAGACGCAATCCGCGTTCATGAGCCATTTTGGCAATGCCGGAGACCAGTTCTGGTTTAAGCGAGCTGTAAAGTTTGATCTGAATGTAACCGAGGTCCGCATAGCGCTTCACCGCAGCCTGCGCTTCCTCCTCCGTACTCACATACAATCCAGTCGGCGCCTGAAATGGGCCGGGGCCGTCGATTAATCCTGATTTCCAGACACGGGGCCCAATGGCGGCGCCACCCTGCCACTGCGTTTGTAAACGTTGTAACTCTTCGATGCTATTTCCCATGTCGCGCACGCTGGTCACGCCGCTCGCGATGTTCAGCAGCCCATCCAACGCCTGAGCATGGGCATGCATATCGAACAAACCAGGCAGTAACGTCTTGCCGGTGCCATCGATGCGCTCGGCATCTTTGGGTGCATGGATCGAAGGCGCAGGACCAGCCTGTACGATTCGCTCGCCCTCGATGACAACCGTCTGATTCTCCCTTGCGGTTGCCTGCTCGGAATCGAAGACGCGCACGTGCTCGATCGCAACTGGATGACTCGGGTGCACAGCCAACTCATGCGCTAAATGCGCGTAGCGCGCGTCCTGGGCCTTCACTTGGAGGTCGTAGAGTTGCTGATTCGCGCCCTCCCAGCCTTCTCTAAGGATCGCGAACCAAGGCCCTGGAGACCCGAAGAACCGTTGATTGTCGTCCAGCCAGATTGTCTGGGGTTCGAAGGAAAGCCCCGTGACTGCAAATTCCGTTACATGCAGCTTCTCCCCGTGATCCTGAATCGTCGCGTCCGTCAAGCGCTCCAGTCGTGCCTCACCGGCTGGAAGGAGCTTCACGGGAACATCCTTCGCCTTCAGGAGAGCAGCAACCAGGAGCGCCGACTCAGCCGCCGGACCGTTGTTGCTTACATAGAAGCCGTCTACCGTCGCCGACCCGTCCTCGGACGTACTCTTCCAATGGGCACGCCCATTCTCGACTGCGAAGTGTTCATCGATAGGCGCTTTCAGGTAGTCGTTACCGGTAAGGTCCGTGCGCAATGGCACGCTGCTGGCGTTGATCACGTAGTGCGCCGATATCTTTGGACCCCGGCCGCGATCGTTGAACTCAAACGCACTGTCGATTCGGCCATCTGCACCATACGTGTCCACCTCGCTTCCCTGAGTCTTACCGTTGGACACGATCGTGTAGCGCAGCGTCTCTTGTGCCGCTGCACGACCGGCCCAAAGTGATAAAATCGCGCAACCGAAAACGATGACGAACGCGAGGTGTCGAGTAGTCATAGTTCTCGCAGTCTGTCACTAATCCATTCCTTTGCCAAGACTCGTCCTCTGGTTCCAGGATTCATCTCTGCCACCCACTTCATCTGGTATCATGCTTCTTGGGACCCATGCGGCCTGAACGCATTCCGCTATTTCCTCTGAACGTCGTTCTCCTTCCCGGCGCGGAGCTTCCTCTGCATATTTTCGAGCCGCGTTACCGTGAAATGGTCAAAAACTGTCTCGAAGAAAAGTCCGAGTTCGGCATGCTTCTCTCTCTTCCCAAAGGCCTCGCCCGCGTCGGCTGCACCGCCGAAATTCTCGACGTCGCAAAGCGCTATGGCGACGGCCGCATGGACATTCTCACTGCCGGCCGCGCCCCGTTCCGCGTGGTCGAACTCTTCACCCAAGCCCCGCTCCTGGAAGGCCACGTCGATTACCTCGAGGACCGCGAAAATCCGCCCAATCCGCGCATCCAGCGCCAACTCGTCGAGCTTTTCGAAGCCTGCCACACCCTGATCTTCGACGACTATCCAAAAAATCTCGAAGGCGCCTGCCCTGAGGAACTTTCTTATCTCGTTGCCGCCACGCTGCCCATGGATCTATTGTGGAAGCAGCAAATCCTCGAACTTCGCTCGGAGGCGGACCGCCAGGAGCGCCTGGTAGCGTACCTTCGCGAGTGGGCCCCGCATCTACAGAAAGCAGGGGCCGTGCGCCAGCGCGCCGCCGGCAACGGACACGGATTGAATTAGTTGTTGTGGTGCGGTCACCCGGCCCAGGCGGGGACTGCGGAACGGGACCGAAATGACGGCAAGCACATCGCAATCTTCAGGACATTCCAAGCCGCGCACTCTAGGCGATCTAAAGCGCATTCCCGATTTTGATCCCCGCAGCGCTTCTCGCTCCGTCAAGGATGAGCTCCGTCGCAATCTGCTCCGCGCCATCGAAAAGGGCGAGCCCCTCTTCCCCGGCGTGCACGGCTATGAAGACACCGTAATCCCGCAGATCGTCAATGCCCTGCTCTCTCACCACAATTTCATTCTTCTCGGCCTGCGCGGCCAGGCCAAGAGCCGCATTCTCCGCGGCCTCATCAACCTGCTCGATCTGGAAATGCCCGTCGTCGCAGGCTGCGAAATTAACGACGATCCCCTGAAACCCATCTGCCGCGCCTGCCGCGAAAAAATCGCCGCCGACGGCGACGACACTCCCATTTCCTGGATGCCCCGCGAGAATCGCTTCGTCGAAAAACTCGCCACTCCCGACGTCACCATGGCCGACATCATCGGCGACGTCGATCCCATCCGTGCCGCCCGCGGAGGACGCGACCTCTCCGACGAACTCACCATCCACTACGGCCTTCTCCCCCGCGCCAATCGCGGCATCTTTGCCATCAACGAACTCCCCGACCTCGCCGGAAAAATTCAGGTCGGCCTCTTCAACATCATGCAGGAAGGCGACATTCAGATTAAGGGCTATCCCCTCCGCCTCCCGCTTGACGTCCTCCTCGTCTTCACCGCCAACCCCGAGGATTACACCGCGCGCGGAAAAATCATCACCCCTCTCAAAGATCGCATCGGCGCAGAGATTCGCACCCACTATCCCGCGAGCCTCGAGGAAGGAATGACCATCACCGCGCAGGAAGCCTGGGTGAGCCGCGATTCCGGCAAGAAAGTCGAGGTCCCCCACTATCTCCGTCAGGTCGTGGAAGAAATCGCCTTCCAGGCTCGCGAGGACAAACGCGTCGACCGCCGCTCCGGCGTCAGCCAGCGCCTACCCATCACCACCCTTGAAAGCCTCGTCAGCAGCGCCGAGCAGCGCGCCGCCCGCAACGGCGAAAAAGCCGTCGTCGCCCGTGTCGCTGACGTCTACGCCGCCCTTCCCGCCATCACCGGCAAACTGGAGCTCGAATACGAAGGCGAACTCAAGGGCGCGGACACCATCGCCCGTGAACTCATTCGCACTGCCGTCGGCCGCGTCTTCAGCAAGCATTTCACCGACATCAACTTCCAGCCCGTAATCCAGTGGTTCGAGCTCGGCGGCGAACTCAAGCTCCCGGACCTCGCAACCACCAATGAGCGTCATCACCAGCTTTCAAAAATCCAAGGCCTGATGGAGCACATCGGTAAACTCGGCATCCAGGATCGCAAGGACGCCGGCGCCGCCGCGGCCGCCGCCGAAATGATTCTCGAAGGTTTATGGGCCCATCGCCGCATCGGCCGCAGCGAAGAGCGCGGCTACTACGCCGAAAAACCCAAACAACCCGATCAACGCGATTCGCGCGAAGGCCCGCCCCGCCCCCCGCGCCGCCAATTCAACTAATGAACACGATGCACAATTCCGCCGCCGTTTGTAGGGGCGCAGCATGCTGCGCCCCTACTTGGCACGATCTGGGCATCGTCGTCCCCATGTGCGGCGCACTCCCGCCGATGCGCCCCCACACCAGTCACCGGCCTGCCCCGACCTTGTCGGGGTCACAAGTCACCAGTCACCTCCCCTTCAACTTTCAACTTTCGACTTTCAACTTCCAAAGGCCCCTCTCATGAAATTCATCCGCTACGGCAAATACACTGGCGAACCCGCCGACGCCCTCGACCTCGAAGAACTCATCAAACGTCTCGGCGATTTCTTCCTTCAAAGCGGCTTTGAGTCCCAATTCTACGGCGTCTCCCAGATGGACCCCGAGCGCTCTATGGAAGCCCTTCGCGAAGCCATCCTTCGCGCCTTGCAGCAAGGCGACCTCCTCCCCGAAGACGCCATGAGCGACGAGCTCCGCGAAATGCTTCAGGATCCCGGCGCCTTGAACAGCCAGGCGGTCAAAGATCTCCTCGATAAAATCACGGAACGCCTCGCCAACGAAGGCTTCATCAATCCCCAGCAGCCTCCGCAGATCACTCCGCCGCCGCAGACTTCCGCCCGCGGCCAACTCGGTCAGCCCCACGAACGCCAGCCCGAAGCACGCTTCGAGATCACCGACAAAACGATCGATTTTCTAGGCTTCAAGACTTTGCAGGACTTGCTCGGCTCTCTCGGCCGCAGCAGCTTTGGCCGCCACGATACCCGCGACCTTTCCACCGGCGTAGAATCCGGCGGCGTCTCACGCCCCTACGAATTCGGCGACACCCTGAACATGGACATCTCCGCTACTCTCTTCAACGCCGTCCGCCGTGAAGGCGCCAAAGTCCCCATCGAGATGACCTACTCCGACCTTATGGTTCACCAGTGCGAATACCACAGCTCCTGCGCCACCGTCGTCCTTCTCGATTGCAGCCACAGCATGATTCTCTACGGCGAAGACCGTTTCACTCCCGCCAAGCGTGTCGCCATGGCGCTCTCCCATCTCATTCGCACGCAATATCCCGGCGACACCCTGAGCCTCGTCCTCTTCCACGATTCCGCCGAAGAAGTCCCCCTCGGCGAACTCGCTCGCGTCCAGGTCGGCCCGTATTACACCAACACCCGCGAAGGCCTCCGCCTCGCCCAGCGCATCCTCCTCCGCCAGAAAAAAGACATGCGCCAGATCGTCATGATCACTGACGGCAAGCCCTCCGCCCTCACCCTCGAAGACGGCCGCATCTACAAAAACGCCTTCGGACTCGACCCGTTCGTGGTCAGCCAGACCCTCGAAGAAGTAAACAAGTGCAAGCGCGCTGGCATTATGATCAACACCTTCATGCTCGCCAGCGACTATTCCCTCGTCCACTTTGTCCAGAAAATCACCGCCATGTGCCGCGGCAAAGCCTACTTCACCACTCCCTACACCCTCGGCCAATATCTCCTCATGGACTACATGTCCCGCAAAACCAAGCAAATTCACTGACTTCGCTCTCCGGCCCGCAAAAGATGGGGACGTCTCGACACACGCGCCGAATTTGAGGTATGAATTGAATAGTCTTCCCAGCCCTCGGAGAGGCGCCCATGAGACGCTGCTCGATCGTTCTTACATCGGTCGCGTTGTGTTTTTTTCTCGGTTCCCATTCCACCTCGGCGCAAGACGCCAAGGGCGCCCCCGCCGCGCCGTCTGACCGCTGGTACAATCCCAAAAAATACAATCCGGTCAAATTGTTCAAGCGCGGCCCGAAATCGGCCAACGATCAGTTGGCCTCCAATGGCGATCTGGAAGTCAAATTAACGCATCAGTTGCAGGTTCAAGGGATTTTGCC
>Ga0307479_10004264_pt1 | contig 13080 bp, 16 predicted proteins | sample atmos_gasesECM4C_FD_203743 | JGI IMG/M metagenome (GOLD analysis project Ga0307479, IMG submission 203743) | Hardwood forest soil microbial communities from Morgan-Monroe State Forest, Indiana, United States - atmos_gasesECM4C_515 | ecosystem: Environmental > Terrestrial > Soil > Temperate...
ATGGGGATGCTCCTGTTTTGAGTGAAAGGTTGGAAACCCCTTCATCTCAAGACAGGACGCCCCGTCGCGCTATCGTCTTGGCTGTTGTCGCTAGCCCCGGCGCCCTACCGCGCGAGCGGTTTCGTTCATTGGCACGTTTGAGACATGCCGACTACGTCGACCAATGTCCGAGTTTGAGGTGCAAAGCGGAAAACATTTGCTCGTACTGAGTTCTTCTCAGTTTGACCCATTTCGGAAATTGGCTCTAGCCCGGTAACGGCCTGGGCGCCCGAAGAGCTGCTCGTCGGCTCGCTCAATACGTGCATGATGCTGACATTCCTCACGCTCGCTCACGCCCGAGGCCTGACTCCGGTCCGATACGAAAGCGAAGCCGAACTCGAGCCTACCCGCAAAACCATGGAAGGCGTCGAAGCCCAATGCTTCGCAAATTCCGTTAAGGCCAGGGTAACGCTCACCCCGGAGTTCGTCGTTGCTCCCCCACCAAAGTGAGAACGTCCTTCCCATCAAGAGAACGCTCAATCGTCTGGAAACGATCTGGACCGATCGCCCGAAAGCACGTCGGTACGCATTGGGCATTACATACACGCCAAACACTACGCCAGGGCGGTGGCGCTGGTAAAAGCACACCGCAGAAACGCGGCTGTGACGACGAATATAAGCGCGACTGAACGCAGCGCGCGAGACGGCAATCTGCTGCGGTGCACGAGTCCGTTGGTGGCACGTGTTCTTCCGCACCTGAAAATTGAACCAAAGATATTGGCAGTTCCAAAGCGGGTCGGGAATGCTGACCTGCGTAAGCCGTCTTGTCGTTTCGGAGCGCCGGGACGCTTGGCTATCCGACGTCGTCAGCAATCATCGGATTATCGAAATCGTATTGGTGAAATCGGTCGACAGCGGGATAATGAGCCCAATTGCCGGATGCTTCGCAACGAAACATCAGGCAGCGCACTTGCGCGACAGCGAGGGTTATTGCTTCGACCCTCTTGAAGTCAACCATGGAGGTAGACCATGTCAATGGCCCCGACGCTCGCAAGATATCTTGATCAAAACGTCACGTACGACACCCTCTTCCACGAGCCAACGATGTCCTCGATGCGCACAGCTCAGGCCGGTCACATCTCCGGGGATTGCCTGGCCAAGGGTGTTGTGCTGCGGCACAACGGCTCTTATCTGCTTGCGGTACTTCCGGCATCACGTCGCATCGACCTGCCGGAACTGAGAGTAGAATTCGGTGCAGACGTCGATATGGCCCGTGAAAGCGAAATCGACGGGTTGTTCCAGGATTGCGCCCACGGAGCAGTGCCACCCGTTGGCGAATGCTATGGGCTTGAGATGCTCGTCGATGAGAGCATCGATCGCCAGCCCGAGATTTACTTTGAAGCTGGCGATCACACGACGCTGGTCCATATGAGCCGGTCGCAGTTCGCGCAATTGACCGCTAACGCCCGGCATGATCGGTTCAGTCTGCACAACTAAGATTGATCTCGATCGAAGGCGGGCTATGGACCTCAAAACGAGGCGAAGGAGCGCAAGGCACATCGACCTTTGCCGGCTGACAAACCTCCGCAAGCGTAGTTGCTCGAGCAGTTTCGGTCCCCGCGATGCTAGCAAATTGGAACCGGGAAAGGTCCCCCCATGATATCGCGCCGCACCATAGTTCTCACATTTACCTTTACCGCCGGTACCTTCCTTGCCGGCGTATTGCCGGTCTTAGCGAAGTCCCGCCATTCGAATTGGATTCGAATGTTTGACACGGATAACGATGGCACGGTCGACCTCGCGGAAGCGAAAGAATGCTGCATCAGCGTTGTTTGACAAGCTAGACCGCGACCATGATGGCACTCTCGACAAACGTGAATTGGCTCGCAGACTGACCCCGAAAGAGTTCGCCGCTGCCGATCCTGACCACGATGGAACGCTCACGAAGGACGAGTATCTCGTAAACCGCGTGCGCGTCTGGGTCAGGCTTGAATGCAGATAGACGGCGTGCGGCATGACGGTTGCGCTGCTACTTCCGGTGCAAGTTCTGCGCCTTCTCGAAAGGCCGCACCCACGAGGATGATACCGACGGCGAGCAGCAGCGCATCGCCATCGGCTAGCTGCGGCAGCACCGTATGCGATCATCGGGAGTGGCAGGGCGATACTGAGCACGACCTGACTGATGACCAGAGCATTCGTCGCATTCACGCCAAGACCGACGACAATGGTGCGGTATCCGTCACGATAGGCGTGTCCTGCATGCCGACTTGGCTGCACAAACAACGAATCGCCCTCAGCCTTTTGGCGTGAGGCGAGCATTCCTGGGAGTGTCCATTCGGTCCTCCGCGAGTCGCTTGGTTTGGCGACTTCGGTGTTCACGGCCCAAGGTCGAATGGACAACCTCCTGAAAGACCACATCAGATCTCCGTTCGCAGACCGGTACGGCATTTTGGCCGCGCGGCTGCATCAGCGCGCTCTTCACTGTCTGACCGAGCGTCAGGAAATCGGCTTTGCGTGGTGACGTCCGGCGCCACGCCAGCCCGATGCTGCGGCCGGGCTGCGGCTCGATAAAACGCAGGAGCTTCACTCGGTCGTCGCGCAACTCGACATCCACCGCGACTTCCGGGACCAGTGTGGCGCCATATCCGCTCGCCACCATCTGCATGACTGTTGCAAGGCTCGTTGCACTCAGGCCCGAGGCCACATTCCAGCGCCCCTTGACACAATAATCGAGCGCGTGATCCCGCAGACAATGGCCTTCCTCCAGCAGAATGAGCTTGCGCTTCTTCACGTCGTTTGGCCTCACGCGCGCCGTTTCCGGGAAGGGGTCGTCGGCGGGCACGGCCAGTAGGAAGCGATCTCTGACAAGATTGACGACTTCAAATTCGGCCACCTTGAGCGGCAACGCCAACAACAACACTTCGAGAGTGCCGCGCTCAAGATCGGCGAGCAGCACCTTGGTCTGTGCTTCCACCAGATCAAGGCGCAAATCGGGATAGTCGCGTTCCAGTTGGGGGAGCAAACGCGGCAAGATATACGGCGCCAGCGTGGGGATCAGGCCAAGACGCAACGTTCCGCTCAACACTTTGGCTCTGTGCTGAGCGAAGTCCGTCAGGTCGCGCACTGCACCGAGGATCGCCCTGGCACGTTCCGCGATCTCGATGCCAAGTTCGCTAAACATCGGCGCGCCAGGACGCCGCTCGATCAACTCGACACCGAGAATGCCTTCCAGTTCGTGGATTTGCATCGAAAGGGCGGGCTGACTGACAGAGCACTGCTCCGCGGCTCGTCCGAAGTGTTCCTGACGAGCAAGTGCATCGAGATAATGCAGCTGCCGGATCGTAATCACGCTGATAAGATATTCTTAACGCCGCGCCAACGCAACTTGATTGGCTTTTTGGCCTCAGCATGGAAGAATCCAGCTGCGCGTTAGTGCTAATGGCTTTGGAACGCATGGTTCTGCTCCCATGCGAAGGTTTTTGTTTGTCGATCATTGATTGTCGAGGCTCGATCCTGTCACGGTGACTGACCGAACTTGGACAATACTATCTAGCCGATAGTGGGCGGAGGACCGAAGGTCAGGTTGAAGCGGAGCTTCCCAGCAGAAATGGATCCATGAGAAAGGCAGTGCGCCGCAAACAAAAGGAGGCGTCCACATTCACCACTGGACTTGGATGCTCGAGACTTCCACGAAGTCACTCCGATTGAATGGGTGAACACCCATGGTAGCCAAGCAAGTCAAATTTTCCACCAAGGCGCGTGAAAGGATGCTGCACGGTATCGACATCCTCGCCAACGCGGTGAAGGTCACACTCGGCCCGAAGGGCCGCAACGTCGCGCTCGACAAGTCCTTCGGCGCTCCCCGCATCACCAAGGACGGCGTGACGGTTGCCAAGGAGATCGAGCTTGACGACAAGTTCGAGAATATGGGGGCGCAACTGGTGCGCGAGGTCGCAAACAGGACCTCCTATCTCGCTGGTGACGGCACCACCACTGCGGTTGTGTTGGCGGCTTCCCTCGTTCGCGAGGGTGTCAAGTCGGTTGCGGCCGGCATGAACCCGATGGACCTGAAGCGCGGTATCGACCTGGCGGTGGAAGCCGTGGTCGCCGACCTCGTCAAGAACTCCAAGAAGGTCACCTCGAACGAGGAAATCGCCCAGGTCGGCACCATTTCGGCCAACGGCGACGCCGAGATCGGCAAGTTCCTGGCCGACGCGATGAAGAAGGTCGGCAACGAGGGCGTCATCACCGTTGAGGAAGCCAAGTCGCTCGAGACCGAGCTCGACGTCGTCGAGGGCATGCAGTTCGACCGCGGCTACATCTCACCCTACTTCGTCACGAACGCCGACAAGATGCGCGTCGAGATGGACGACGCCTACATCCTGATCAACGAGAAAAAGCTCTCCCAGCTGAACGAGTTGCTGCCGCTGCTCGAAGCCGTGGTGCAGACCGGCAAGCCGCTGGTCATCGTCGCGGAAGACGTCGAGGGCGAGGCGCTCGCGACCCTGGTCGTGAACCGCCTGCGCGGCGGCCTGAAGGTCGCGGCCGTCAAGGCACCCGGCTTCGGCGATCGCCGCAAGGCCATGCTGCAGGACATCGCGATCCTGACCGGCGGCCAGGCGATCTCGGAAGACCTCGGCATCAAGCTCGAGAACGTCACGCTCGCCATGCTCGGTCGCGCCAAGAAGGTGATGATCGACAAGGAGAACACCACGATCGTCAACGGCGGCGGCAAGAAGGCCGACATCGAGGCGCGCGTTCAGCAGATCAAGGCGCAGATCGAGGAGACCACCTCGGACTACGATCGTGAGAAGCTGCAGGAGCGTCTGGCCAAGCTCGCGGGCGGCGTCGCGGTGATCCGCGTCGGCGGCGCGACCGAGGTCGAGGTGAAGGAGCGCAAGGATCGCGTTGATGACGCGATGCATGCGACCCGCGCTGCGGTCGAGGAAGGCATCGTGCCGGGCGGCGGCGTCGCCCTGCTGCGCGCTTCCGAGCAGCTCAAGGGTATCCGCACCAAGAACGACGACCAGAAGACCGGCGTCGAGATCGTGCGCAAAGCGCTGTCCTATCCGGCCCGCCAGATCGCGATCAACGCCGGCGAGGACGGTTCGGTCGTGATCGGCAAGGTGATGGAGAGGGAGCAGTACACCTTCGGCTTCGATGCGCTGTCGGGCGAGTACGTCAACATGGTGTCGAAGGGCATCGTCGACCCGACCAAGGTCGTGCGCACCGCGCTGCAAGATGCCACCTCGATCGCCGGCCTCCTGATCACCACCGAGGCCATTGTCGCCGAGCTGCCGACGCCACCACCTCCACCTTTGCCGGGGCATGACCGTGACCACCATCATGGCGAGATGGAGTTCTGAGCCGATCGCGACGCGAACACGATAGAGGAAGCTCTCGCATTGGAGAAAACCAGGTCACCCGGCGTTACGCGCCGAACCGTCTTGACCGCCGCGGTTGCGGGGAGCTCTGGATTTGTGAGCGCCACCCTGGCCTCGTCGTTGCCTCCGAGCGATAATGCGGTGGAACTTGTCAAGCAACTGACCGGAAAAACTCCAACCGTGTCGGAGCGCCTCCATCTGATGATGCCGCGGGACTTTCCGAATGGCTACACCGTGCCGCTCACGCTCGCGATCGACAGTCCTATGACCGAATCCGATCACGTCAAGCACGTCTCTGTGCTGGCGCCGCGAAACCCGCTCGTCGCGGTCGCCTCGCTTCATTTTGTCGCACAACGCAGCGAACCCCGCATATCGATGCGCATCCGCCTCGCCGAACCGCAATATGTCCTGGCTGTGGCGGAGATGAACGACGGTGAGCTGCTGATGACCAAGACCTGGGTCGAAGTTGCCACCAACGGATGCAAGTGACATCCCTTGAGGAGGCGGAAAGTGTTCATTCCGGCACCCCGTGTGCAAGTGCCAAGCGCCGCCGCGAGGGGTGAGGTGTTTCTGGTCAAGACCCTGATAAGCCATCAGATGGAGACCGGCTTGCGTCGTGATGACCACGGCAACGTCATCCCGCGCAAGATCATCAACAAGTTTACCTGCCGCTACAACGACGTTGTGGTGTTCAGCGTCGACTTCCACGAGGCCGTTGCGGCGAATCCATTTATCGAATTCTACCTGCGCGCGACGGAGAGCGGTCTTCTCGCGTTCGTTTGGGAAGAGGATGGCGGCGGCGTCTACGCATTGGAGCATCAACTCGCAGTCGCCTAAGGTGTCATATCGATGTTGCCACGCTGCTTCGCGCCACGAGCAAAGGGATCGGCGACCGCAAATACCACGGAGCCAACATCGCATGCGCCAAATTATCGCCGTTTCGATTGCCGCTGGGTCGTTGATCATTCTCGCGGATCGCAGCCAGGCGGCGGATCGCGATGGCGGAGCCCAGCTTGCCGCGCTGTGTGCGTCCTGCCATCGTCCGGATGGCGGTGATCGGGGTATTCCGACGATCCTCGGCATGGGTCCGGAGATGCTCACCGGCGCGATGCTTGCGTACAGATCGGCTGAGCGCCCGAGCCACATCATGCATGCGGTCGCCCTGTCGCTGAGTGACGAAGAGATCGCGACCGTGGCGCGGTATCTCGCTGCGCTGAACAAGTAGGCGGCCGTGAGGCCTCGGACGCGTCGAGAGTTCGGCTGCTTGACGGGAGCAATGGCCCTCGCTGCGCTCGGCCCTCGATTGGCAGCAAGCGAGGCCAAGGCGAGGGTTGTGGTCGTCGGTGGCGGCATCGGCGGCGCCACGGTCGCCAAGTACTTGGCCGCCAGCGCGCGAATGATCGAGGTGACGCTGGTTGAGCCAAAGCCGCATTATACGACCTGCTTTTTCAGCAATCTTTATCTCGCCGGGCTCCGTTCGTTCGAGTCACTGATACATGGCTACGAGACACTCGCGCGACGATATGGCATCAATGTCATTCATGACTCCATCGCAGCGATTGATCCGGCAGCGAAAACCGTCGGGCTCAAGAGTGGCCCAAAACTGCCTTACGACCGCGTCGTCGTTGCCCCCGGCATCGCTTTCAAATACGACGCCCTCGCGGGGTATGACGAGGCGGCAACGCAGGTCATCCCGCACGCCTGGAACGCGGGCCCGCAGACGAAGCTGCTGCGACAGCAACTCGAAAGTATGGAGGACGGTGGCGTTTTCGTGCTCGTCGCGCCCCCCAACCCTTTCCGCTGCCCGCCCGCCCCCTACGAACGCGCCTCCCTGGTCGCTAGTTATTTCAAACGACACAAACCGCACGCGAAGATCCTGATCCTCGATGCGAAAGATAGTTTCAATTCGCAGGATCTATTTCTGGATGCCTGGGACCGCCACTATCAGGGTATGATCGAATGGCTACCCGCCGAGTTCACCGGCGGGATAAAGGCGATCGATGTGAGGGAACGATCGGTCAAGACTGCGAGTGAGACGTTCAAGGCCGCGGTCGCCAATGTCATACCCCCGCAAACGGCCGGCCAGCTCGCGCAACAAATCGGCCTGGCTGATCAATCTGGCTGGTGCCCGGTTGATCCCATGACGTTCGAGTCGAAGCTGCAGCCGGGAATCCATGTGGTGGGCGATGCGACCAGCGCTGGCGATATGCCGAAGTCAGCCTTTGTTGCCAATAACCAAGCCAAGGCTTGTGCCTTCGCCATCGCGGCCTCGCTCACCGGATCCCCGCAGTTCGCGCCTCATTTGTTCAATAGCTGCTACACTTTTCTCGCCCCCGACGATGCGGTGAGCAACGCCATCAGCTTCGAGCCCGTCGCAGGAACAATCAAGATTGCCCACAGCTTCGTCAGCAGGGTGGGGGAAAGCGCAGAGATCCGTCGCCGGGCCGCGCGCGAGGCCGAAGGCTGGTACGATGCGTTTGCGCATGACACGTTCGGGTAGATGGTGATCAACCCCTTTGGATAATGGCCGGAACGGCGGCGCTGCGAGGGGCAGGGGTTCTGTCCGCCTCGGCGACCGAGTGCTGCTCGGACATCGGTGATGGGTCGGGCAACCGCTCCAGTCGCAGCGAATTCAGCATGACGACGATGCTCGATCCGGCCATCACCGCCGCTGCCAGCACCGGCCGAAGCAGTCCGACCATCGCCAGCCCCACGGCGACGAGATTATAACCGAACGCCCACATCAGGTTGGTGAGGATGGTCGTGCGAACGGCGCGGGCGACGTCGATCACCCACGGCAGCGTCCATAGCCCCCCGAGGGGGAGCACGACCGATGCGGTCTCACGGGCAAGGTCGGTCGCCGAACCGACGGCGATCCCGACATCGGCTCCGGCCAGCACCGGCGCGTCATTGAGGCCGTCGCCGACCATCGCGACCACGCCATGGTCGTACCGTCGCCGGTCTAGTACCGCGCGTTTGGCCGCTGGCGCGAGGCCCGCCTCGATATCGCCGCTCTCGATCCCGACCGCAGCGGCAATCCGCTGCGCGGCTGCCGGAAGATCGCCGGTCAATAGCGTCACGCGCACCCCGCGGTGGCGCAATGCCTCGACGGTCGCGCGGGCCTCAGGCAGCGGCGTATCGTCAAGCGACAGCACGGCATGTACCCGCCCGCTCCAGCCGACATAGATCACCGAATGGCCGCTCGCTTCGCGCGATCGCCCGCGCTCGGCCAGATCTGGCGTCAGCGACCAGCCCAATTCGTGCATCAAGGCGGCGCTGCCTGCGGCTACCGTTCGACCGTCTAAGTTGCCACGGATGCCGCGGCCCGCCGCGACCCGAACGTCGCGGATGGCGAACGGCTCTAATCCACGTGCGGCGGCCGCTGCAGTGACGGCGCGGGCCAAGCCGTGCTCCGAATGGCGCTCCAGCCCGGCAGCACGCTCGAGCACCACATCGGTGCCGGTGCCGTCGCTGTCAATGGCGACAACGCGCGCCTGACCCGAGGTGAGCGTGCCGGTCTTGTCGAAGGCGATCAGCCGCATGCGCGCGAGCGCCTCGAGCGTGGCGGGGTCGCGCACCAGGCAGCCGTGCCGGGCCAGTCGTCCGATGCCAAGCGAAGTGGCCATCGGCGCTGCCAGCCCCACCGCGCACGGACAGGCCACGACCAGCACCGCGAGGCCGATCAACAGCGCGCGGTCGAACGGCAGGTGCTGCGCCCAGTACACCGACGCTCCGACGCCTAGCACGAGGATGATCGGCACGAAGACGCTGACAAGGGTGTCGGCTAGGCGCTGGCTCGGGCTGCGTCGGCTCAATGCATCCCGCACCGATCGACAGATCTGCGCCCACCTGGTCGCGTTTGCCACGCCGCTGCTTTGGATCAGGAGCGGGCCGTCAAGATTGATGCTGCCGGCGATCACGTCCGAGCCGACGCCCTTGGCGATCTGCCGGCTTTCGCCGGTGATCACAGCCTCGTCGATGTGCGATTCGCCCTCTTTGATCACGCCATCGACGGGAATGCGCTCTCCCGGCCGAACCCGCACCAACACACCGCGGCCAACCTCGCGCACTGGCCGGCGGTCCTCCCCGTCGCCGCTGACGACAGTGGCCCACTCGCTTTCCGCCGCCAATAGCGGCTGCAGGTCACGCGCCGCCCGTGCACGCCCGGCGGCATCGAGATAATAACCCAAGGTGAACAGCATCAGCACCATGCTTGCGGTGTCGAAATAGACATTGGGGCTGTGCTCGATGACGGCGAAAGCGGAATAGAGATAGGCGGCGCCGACACCGAGCACGACAAGCGCTGAGGACGTCAAGTGCCCCTGCACGGCATGGAACCAAGTCTCGCGTAGAATTGGTCCGCCGAGAATGATAACCGCGGGCGTGGCGAGCAGCCAGAGCAGGAGATGAATCCAGGGAAGCATCGCGGCATCCGCGCCGTTGAAGGGGTCGGTATACAGGAGCAGGCTGAACAACATGATATTCATGGATAGAAAGCCGCCGACGCCGAGCCGGATCAACAACCAGGCGGCCTCCCATTCCTCGGTTTTGCCGCGCTTGATCTGGTAGGCGATACAGCAGCCGTAGCAGCAGAACGCGCAAGCCTCACCGTTCACGGCGCGTCGCATCGCCCGCCGCCCCACAGGCAACAGGCAATGACTGCACAGGGCATGGTCCTGTCCCGTCATGCTGGATGTCCTCCCGGCCAACCATAGGTGATGTGCGCGGCGAAGGGCAGGATACCGCGGCCGACGGTGACGAGACCGAGCAGCAGGATGCAGCTGCCGGCCAGCCACACACCGCGCTGCCGCCACGCCGGCGCCAGTGCGCGGCCGACGCCGCCCATCAGCAGCATCGCGGGGAAGGTCCCTAATCCAAACGCCGCCATGGTCAGAAAGCCGGGCAGCGCTCCGGCCGTGCTCGCCGCCTGGGCGGCAAAGGCGTAGACCAGCGGACAAGGCAGGAAGCCGTTGAATACGCCAAATGCGAGCGGCGCCGCGCGGCCAGGTGCGGTCAGCAGGCTGCGCAGGGATGCAGCAAGCGTGCTGCTGCCGAAGCCGATCGCAAGGCGATGAAAGCCCTGCAGCAGGCCGAAGAACTGCAGTGCCATGCTGATCATGAGCAGTCCCGCGACAACCGCGAGAATTCGCTGCGCGGCATCGAGGGAGCCGCCTACGAGCGAGACCGTCATTCCCTGGGGCGTGCATATCACCTGGCCCAGCGCGCCCGCGAGACCGCCCAGGAAGCAATAGGTCGTCAACCGGCCTGTGTTGTAGAGCAGGTGGCGCAGGACGGTCGAAGCGTGCCCATCCGGGTCGCGGCCGAGCGCGCAGGCAAAGCCGCCGCACATGCCGATGCAATGAAAGCTGCCGGCAAAGCCCGCCGCGAAGAGCATCAGATAGTAAGTCACGGCAGAATTTCCTGCGAAACCGCCCGAGTTCACTGCGCCTTGCGAGGCCGCTCCCTTAGCGCTTCTTCGCTAGCACCAGGTAAGCGACCCAGACGAAGAAGCCGATTGTAAAAAGCGAGAAGCCGAAGAAGGCGATGACTTGCTCCGGGCTCGCATTGGCGAGCGAGAAAACCGCGTTCGATGGCATGCTCTCTCCTGTTCAGCCGAAGTAAACCCGGACCACGTTCATGGTGAGTTCAGACAACAAAAAGATCAGATTCAAGGCCGCGATCGCGAAAATGATCTTAACGATTAGCATCCCAGCCGCTCTCTCTGTCTGTCGCATCGCCCTCTCCGTTCGCGATCGTCACGGTCAGCCGAACCGTCCCGGCCCAAGCCCGCCCCAATAGGTGACAACGTAGTAGAGCGCCCAGATGAAAAGCACGGCATAGACGACCAACAGCCAAACCGGGATATGCCCGACCCTTGCCTTGATGTAGCCGCCTGCATACTCCTCCATTTCGTGGGACGAGCTGTCACTCGCTGGCTTGCTCGGTGTGCTCTCCGGCTGCGTCATTTTCCACCTCCGTGCGATAGAATCTGATTGCCGCGTCGTCCGCACCACTCAGGGCGCCAGAGAGGACGCCCCACACGAAGGCGCACAGCGCACCGATGCTCATCAGCAGGGCGATCGCGTAGGGTCCCATGATCTCGAAATCCGTCATGACTCACTCCTCTTTCCGGGGGCCGGCGGCCAGCGTCGCACCGGATGCCGCGGCGCGATGCATCGTGCCCCCACCCGGAACATAGGCGTCGTCCGGGGTGCCAGCATCCAGCTTGGGATCGTTCAGCGCCGCCCGGTCGGCCGCGGAGATCGGCAGCGGCTCTCTGGTGAGCGGGTCCTTGAAAGAGGACAGCGAGACGACGTAGTAGGCGAGAGCCCAGCGATCCTGCTCCGGTAACGAATCCCGATAGGAGGGCATGGGCGTACCGCTGAACCCAGTGCTCATGGTGCGGAAGATGTCCGCTACGGCCGGTCCTGACTTGAACTGGCCGCTGGTAAGATCCGCGGGCCGGCTCGGGAATCCGAAATCGTCCTTCAGCCCAGGAGCCTTCTCGCCGTCGCCCTTGCCAGTGTTGCCATGGCACTCCCAGCACTTGGCATTCTGCCACACCTCCTTGCCGCGAGCGACAATCTGCTGAGACGGAGGCGGCGGCTGTCCGATGTACAGAGGGGCGCCAGGCGGCTCCTCGGTGAAATAAGCATAACGCTTCCCGGGCTCGGAGCGGTCAACCGCCAGCTCATACTTGATGTACTGGATGACGGCCAGACGATCCGTCAATGGCAGCTCATACCAGGCCGGCATCGCGGTGCCGCGCACCCCACGGGTGATCGTGCGAAGCAGGTCGCCATCGGTCGGGACCGGCTTTTGAGTCAACCTGAATTTGAACACGCCCAAGGTGAAGTTTCGCGGGCGCTGATTGAAGAGGAAAGTCGCGGCCGGCCCGTTGCCGTCGCCTGTGGCCCCGTGGCAGCCGATGCACCGCCGCTCGTAGACCTCTTTGCCGTAGGCGATCCATTCGTTCGAGCGCGGTAGGGTGGCCTCAGTAACTTCGAGCTGCTGCGGCTCGAACATGTCGCGCCACTTGCCACGATTCATGCCAAGCTTCTGCACATATGCAATGAGGCCCTCGAGCTCTTCCGTCTCAGCGGCAATCTTGACCGTGTCGCCGGTGTATTCCTTATTTGGCGTCCACAAGATTGGAAACTTGCCGCGCGCTTGCATCGGAACAAACAACAGCCCGTCCGTGTTGGGCGTGAGCTTGATCTGCTCCTTGCTTGTGAAGTTGAATAGCCTAGCGGTATCCGACGTTTTATCGAGCGTGCGATTGCCGGCCCCGTCATCGACAATCTTGACCCGCTCCTCGGGCGTGTCGAACAATCCCCGATAGGGTGACATGATCGAATCCGGGGAGAGCTGCCGCGGATTCCAGAAATGGGCGAGATGCCACTCGTCGCTGTATTTAAGCCCGACCCGCGTCAAATCCGGTCCGATGCGCCGGGTGCCGAACAGGTGCGGCACGTCGTAGGCGTATTCACCGGCCTCGCTCACCGGGCCCCAGCGGCGCGTCTCGCCGGTCACCGGACGCACGTACTGGGAATGGCAATACCAGCAACCCTCGAGAAGATACACGCGGCGGCCGAGCTCCTGCAGCGGTGTATAATCTGTGGCCTCGGATAACATCCATTTGAGCTGGCCCAAATCGGTGCGGACGACCGCGGTCACCCGGTTGGTGCGCGCTGACGGCTCGATGAAGGGTAGAATG
>Ga0307479_10004265_pt1 | contig 13079 bp, 12 predicted proteins | sample atmos_gasesECM4C_FD_203743 | JGI IMG/M metagenome (GOLD analysis project Ga0307479, IMG submission 203743) | Hardwood forest soil microbial communities from Morgan-Monroe State Forest, Indiana, United States - atmos_gasesECM4C_515 | ecosystem: Environmental > Terrestrial > Soil > Temperate...
TCGTTCGCGGCCCACGTCTCCTGGCGAGGACAAGAATATCCGGTAGGGACTCATTTCCGACCGCTTTGCGGGTTCCACATTGATCTAGATTCCCAATCTGCTTGTCCAGGCGAAAACGCTCGGCTGGTCTTACCGCCAACTGACTGGAGTCCACCCCTAAAAGACGAGCAAAGCCGCTACAGTTGCGCTGATTTCGCCGCTGAGAATTAGACTGCAGGTTGCCGCGTTGGCGGAGAGGTCAACGTTCGGGGCGTTCGCGAGCGGTGTGCTTTTTCCGCGTCCGCGCTGCTCGAACAGAACGATCAGATAGACGTGGGGGTCAATATCCTCGGCCAGCCTGCGAAGTGGCCGGAACCTGGTTCGCCATGGCGGACCCGCGCGGGCTCGCTGTTGGATTGTCGGATGTCTCCCAATAGACATGGTGTCCGTCGCGGTATAGAGCATGCCCTGATCGTAGGGTTCTCTGTTTGGGCGCATTTCCGGTCTTACCCGAGGCCTCCTTCAAAGCAGCGGCTCGCACTTCCGGTTGAGGGACAGAGAGGCCCAAATGAATTGCATCAGGAGTTGTGACCAAGTAAACGGTTACGTTAAGCGCCCGATCAATCAGAGGAATTCGTCATGAAAGCCGTTTGTCGCCTCATCGCAATAATCATTTTTGTCTGCGTGAATTGGGTTTACGCAGAAGAACGTCTTCCTTCACAGAAGGAGTTCGAACCGCCAAACGGGAAAGGGCCAGTGGTCGTGGTTATATCCGGACAAAGCGGTCCCGGCAAGATCGCGTACTATGCAAAAGATATTGCCAGGCAAGGCTATCATACGATCCTTGTCAATGGTAACGATTTCTGGAAAAAGGGTGAGGATGGCGGGGCTCTTCTGAAAGATGTTATTACTCGTGCACAAGAATCACCACACGCTGTTCCTGGTAAGGCGGCTGTCATAGGATTTTCTCTCGGCGGCGCTTCATCCCTGACGTATGCTACGCGCATGCCGGCGTTGGTTTCAGCGGTTGTGACTTATTATCCGGCGACTCACTTCATCAGGGATCCAGGCGCTTTCGTCTCCAAAATAAAGGTGCCGACGTTGATGTTTGCCGGGGTGCTTGATACCTACAAGAATTGTTGCCTAATTGAGACGGCTCGGAGGTTGGCTGATGCTTCTAAGGCGAGCAAAGTCACTTTCAGAGTCATTGAATATCCAAACGCCGCCCATGGCTGGGCCATAAAATATTCGAAGGAGTGGCGAGGAGATTATGCGGCCGACGCGTTCCGCAGGACGCTCGACCATCTACGCGAAAATTCTGGTAAATAGCTCTCGCCGTTGCTATGTCGCGTCAGCTCGAGAGTTGATGGGATGCTTTCTCCTGTGTTAAAGAGTCGTGGCCTAGGACGGGTCTCTCATTATGGGATTAGCAAGTGCCTGCTAGATGGGGTCACTCGCCTATTCGTGCGATAGTGTACGCTAAGGAGCCCGAGTTTTTGAATAAGGATTGCCAAATAAAGAGCACAGATACTGGATTTAGAAGGTGTTTGTTTAGTTTGCGAGGTATCGGAACTAACCGTTTGTATACATCATCAGGAGCTGATCCGGGGTCATAGCCGACAACTCTTTCTTTCGCGCACGAAAGTGGCGAAGATCTCGCGAAACTTCCGTGCGAATATCCTCTTGCAGGCGATCGAGCTCGGGCAAGTCGTTAAGTGAGTTCTGCCTTTCTCGTCTTCGACTTGATAGGTAGGAACGCCGGTCTTAAGCGCGAGGGCAACGCCCGAGGTTTCGTCTATCCAGAATTTAATAACCGTGAAGATGCGGTCGGGCTTGTCGTCCGAGAAAAGAGCTAATCGAGTTCCGGAAGACAAAGCTTCGCCAAAGGCGACGGGGCGCATCCGAATGATTTTTGCCGGTAATGACCAGTTGATATCAATACGCCGTTGCACGTATTGACGTCCCCAGTCTAGTCCGGGTTGGGGGAGCGGTGGTCTGGGGTCTGCGTACCACACGCGAATTCCCCTGAAAAAGACGAGCTTCTGTCTCAACCTCTTCGCCGGTCCGCTGAAATGACAGTCGGAAACGAGTGTCGTGCAGACGCTAGGGAAACCTTACTATTGCGCGGGAGTCCGCCCGCCGATCGAAGGTGAAATTTAGCTTGTTCCTCGCGATTAGCGAAGCAACCGAGCAGCAGGCGTACCTTGCGACTCCTCGGCATCGCCTTGTCAGACGCTATCGCGAATGGGACACCAAAGAATGGCAGGTTTGTCGATCATTGTTTTTCACAGAAACAATTGCAGGTCGCTTAGCGGTTAATCAGGTCGCGTATCAGGTCAATGGCCTCAGAGACGTTGTCGTTCGATCCGCCACTTCCGCCCTTTGAACCGTGGCCACTGTGTCCGCCGGACATGCTATGCCCACTGGAGCCATGCCCGCCGGAGCTATGCCCGGAAGAGCTGTGTCCACGGTTATGCCCCTTGGCTTGAGCGGAAGAGATAGAGCCGCCGGCGCAAACGATGGACAAGAGAATGGTAAGAATATGCTTTTTCATGATTTTCTAGATGTTTTTGGTTGGTTGGATCCGGGCTTTCCTTCGGTCTTTTTAGCTCACCAAAGTGTCTTCCGGGCTTGCTGGTAGGACGGGGAGAGATCGGTCGATTGCGTGGAAAGTTGCCGTTGCGTGAACATCTAACTTTCTGGCTTTGCCAATGGCGAAAGTGCATGCAGATGTTCGGCTAACCGGCTGACCAACGCCGGATTTTTCGCCAGTTCAATTATAAGCTGATCGCGGCCCTGATCATCCAGCTTCCCTCGCGCATCAAGCGAGCAAACTTCTTTCGTTCTTGGTCTCGACGGCTGGGACGGCGCCAATAGTCCGATAGCGCCATCGATCAGGCAGGTAGTGACTACGGTCTAGGTCCTGATGAAGTTTTCTTCGGAGAGGAAGCAGCTTTTTGCCGAAGCTTTTTGAACTCCGCGAATTTGTCCCGGTAAGTGAACACGTACTCTATTAATGCCTCGGTAAATTCGAGCGTATCTTCGGCATCTTCGCGCGAGACGGCGAATTCGACGCCGTGCGCTGCTTCGTTACCCATGGTTCTAAGTTCTTCCGCCCATTCGAAAAGTCGACTTTCAATAACGCCAGCGAGACCAAGCACAATGTTGAAGATTACGATTTTAGACGCGACCCCCTTTCTGACGTGACTAGCGTAAGAACAAGGCCGGATGGGCCGTTGATTCGCTTTGGCAATCTCCCAGGATGTCCTCCCGAAAAGTGGTAAGGACACATCTTTAAAGTGCAATCGCGAAATCGTTGTTCGTCATACCTCTACAAGATCAAGACGGCATGAACTCCTGGCGTAAATTTCTCACTTTCGTATCTTTAATCCTCTCCGGCGTGACCGGTTCTCAAGCGGCTACAAGCGGGGGGACCTCTCCAGGCTTACTCGGCACAGATTTGACTCGTGCCCGGTCGCGATCGGATTATTTTCAATTCTTCAACCTTGAACTGACCGGACCCGCTCAACCTCTGGCAAACGGAGGCCAGATTCTCTCTTTCAAGCCTTCCGGATCCGATTTCCATCAACTAGTGACCGTCTATGTCGAAACCGATTCGACAGGATTGATCTCGGCGCTTCGGGTGATAATCGCTCGGTCGTTTATCGATGATCCGCAGAACGGCGTCTTCGCTCGCGACCTGATCAAAAGCTCCTTGCTGACCGGCGTGAGCGAGGGCGATGCTGGTAACCTGAACGAACTCGCCACTGAAATTCTCTACCGCAACTTGAAGCGCACGCTATTGAGCCGGTCCGAACCAACTCTCTCAGCAACTCCTTCTGCCGCTTATCTGGTGGTGGAGGGAACAAACTCGGAATGGGAAACCACGCTGACCTCAAGCACGATCAAGCTTACTAACCAAACCCAAGAAAATCGGCCCGCACTGGTCATCGAGATTCGGGTGAAGTGAGAATCATCTAAGCCGACTACAGCCCAGACGGGGAAACGAGCAGCCTCACGCCAAGACCTGCCCGCAACGCTTCGCGTAGCGATGCGGGCGAGGCACAAAGACGCCAAGATGGGACAGTGAGAAGTGATTGGTGATTTTGCTTTATGAGAGAGCGGTCGTAGAAGCGAATCTTATGCATCATAAAGATTTTGAGTTGGATCCGGTTCTTGGCAGCTGAACCGAGTGGTCTTGTCCAACAATGGGACTTATAATCCTGTTGAGTTTCGCTGCTCTAGAGGGATCTGACCTCGGGTCGCTCGCACCGGCGAACTATTATAATCTCGATTATGCCCAACGCCGTCATTTCCGCACCGCCTTGGGCTCAAGTTGCCGCGCTTTTGGCCGGCCCGATGTTAGTTTCGAGCCGCTCAGGCACCGGTTGTGAGTTCAGCGATCCGACACTATGTTCTATTTAGGGGTGACCTCAACGAAACGGAATATAAAGTACGCTACCTTAAGGCCTAGGAGTGATGGGTTTTTTCTCGCCCTCGGACATCGCTCCGTACAGAATCCGAGTCGATTCCAGATGAATGCGCAAGGTTTGCTTCCCTCCGTTATCACCGTCTGGCTTAGCTTAATCGTTTTGCCTTTCGCGGCTCAGGCTACGTCTAACTACGACTATAAGCCTGACGAATACGTCACCATTGTTGATGGACGTTCGCCAGATGGACACTATGCTGTGGCTGCACATGGCGAGGGCGACATGGGCTATGACAATTTTCACATCTATCTGATGGATGGCCAGACCGGGAGGCGGATAGGACCGCTCGAGGAAATCCGAGACACGCTGGATACCGGTGCCGATGCGTTTTATGCCAAATGGTCGTCCGATGCCCGCCAAGTCTCGATCACGTATCGGGTAGACCGGCATGTTGCGATGATGATCCGCTACCGAATTGAGCATCGGCGAGCCTATCTCATTAGTGGACCAACCCAGGTCGAGAAAATGCCCAACGATTAGGCTGCATTGGCTAAAACGCAGGCGGGTTGGTACCTACCCATGCGCGTGAAACATAATGTATGCGTGTCAACGTCGAGTCCACATCAAGAAAAGTACACCACCTGAGTGCCGGTTGCACTAGGACTCCATGCTGCCGCGCCCGGCAGCCTCCGGTGATAAGTGCGCTTCTATTGTGAATGTGTGGTTCGTAGTTACCTTGGGAGGGGCGACCTTAATACCGTCGTTCCTACCCCTATCGTTCGCCTGGTCCCGCCGGAACGGACTCAGATCGCACCCAGGGCTCTATCCCTGGGAAACATTTTACCCGCTTCGAGCGACGTAAGTATCGATTTCCGCCGCTCTCGGGCCTTGGCTAACGAGGTAAAGATGATACAAGAGTCCCTGACGCAATATAGTTCCTGAGCGGTTCCTTGCTCTACGACCTTGCCTTTGTCCACGACAACGAAATAGTCGCAGAACTGCAGAAGCCAATTCACATCGTGATCGACAAGTCCTGCCAGTTCACGAGTCGCACAAACTTGGCGGAACTTACCGTGCTCGAAGCCAATACGCCAAGCAATCAGGTCCAGTTAGCACGGCGTGAGGTTTGGGCGTTCCAAACTCCTCAGTTCTACGTTGCCCCTGGTGACACGAATGTTTTTACTGGGCCTGAATGGCGGGTTTCGCATCCCTCCAGATAAGTTCAAACTGTTCCTGCAACGATGCAAGCAGCTGAGCGCCGGTTCGCTTCGACATTCGAAACGCGGGCCATTTGCTCTTTTGCCCATAATAGGTAATGCCCAGGTGGGCCATCGACGACGATGTTTCGGGGTCACGGATCCACAGCGTATAGAAGATCGGCTTGCGGCTCAGTCGAAGCTCGACTTGACGCGGGTATCGCTCTTCCAGACCGAGTATCAATTCTCGAATATTTCGTGCGTTAGAGAGCGTTTCTTCGCGGGCAGCTACATTCGGTTCCGTGGCATTGTTGAACGCGTCCCAGTTAAGATTTTCATCAGAGAAATCAGTAACAACAAATCTCAAATGAACCCCACGCTTTGCCAATTCCTCGAACTCCTTGGAATAGTCACGAAACGTAGTAAAGGTGTTCGCGAACAAATCGAAAGACACATTTGAGCCACGTATTTCATCACGAAATTTAGTATTGTCCTGTATATCTGAACGACCATCTAATAAACGCGCAACCTTATAGAATCCATCTCCCGAATTCTGAAATATAATTGGATCGTTGAATGCCAGGAAACGCGATTCGGCCCAATCGCGGAAATCTGCCGAAAACACGAAAATACCAACCGTCATTAGGAGCGCACAGATGAAGAGCGCTGCTGTCGTCAGGTGTCTTCGGCGGCGACGCTGTTCCCACTGTACGATCTGGCGCATCACTGCGGGCAATACTTCCGGCATGGTGCCAGCATCAAAGTAACCGCAAACCATTTTACTCTCGAGATCACTTCTCCAAGTTTTAAATCGGCAATCCTCAAGTTCGTTGAATGCCTGGGGCCAAGCTTGGCGATTTGCATAGGTATCTTTGAGGAGAAAAACCAGTGTTTTCAGGCCGCCCTTGATTGCAGTGTCAATCTCAACCTGGGTAATTGCACGTTTTTGGGGATCATTTTGCGCGATTGTGCCGCGCTGAAACCCCACCAATGCAATGCAGAAGTGGCAGCCGGCCGTTCTTTTGGCCGATAAGACGGCGGGGTTCTCCGCATCTGCCGGCCAATTTTCCATCGGGTCTACGGCCAAGCCAGCGTCGCGAAGCTGCTTCGTGACGTACTCCCGCTGCTTTTCCAAATCTTTCATTGTGGCGGCGACAAAAGCACTGTAGGGCATAACATGCTCCTCTGTAACGGGCCTCGGTGGTCAATCTGTTTCTGCGTATATGGGATCCCACTATCATTCGAACCAAAACGTACGCTAAGTCGAACAGCCTCAAAATATTACCAGTCTACGATTTAACTGCAATCGACGGCGCAATCAGAAGTTCACCGCAGACACACAGAGGTCACTGAGAACAAAGACAGGCTGACACAAAGACCTGCTCTTTTCTTGGCGTCTTTGCGCCTTGCCCTCATTGCTACGCGAAGCGTTGCGGGCGGGTCTTTTCGTGAGTTTTTTCAGGAACCAGTAATTGGTCCTCTCGTCAAAACCAGGCACTTTATTTCAAAAGCTTTCCCTGGGTGTTCAGATCATGCAATGTTTTGCCGGCATTTCCTAGAGCGTTCACGTCATCCATTGTAACCCCGGACGAAAGCGGGTCGTCTACCTTGTTTTTGATAGCCGCCATTGTCTTCATGCCCGCTACGGCATCCGGATTCAGCAGCGACAGAGCGTGTGTGTAACTCGAATCGGTTAGGAGCGTTTGCATCGAAGCCGCGGCGCTGCGGATTTCAGCCTGCTCCGATGATATGGTTTGAGAGCGCTGGGAAATACCTGCTTGCACGCCATACCACGCCCTCAACGAATTGAGGCCCAAGTAGAAGAAAAACGCCTCATCAAAAGGCGCAACCAAGAGCCACTTCGTCTTGGCGGCTTCTGATTCGGCGGCGGCGCGGAGATCGAATCCATCCGCATGCGCGTCGGTGCGCACAGTCAACGAGCTCGGTAACAGATAAGTCTGATCATAAAAGATCTGCGCGGCCAAGTTATGAGTAATGGCGATCAAGGCAATATCGGGTCTAACCGACAGTGTCGCCCGGAGAGCGGCGGTCTGTTGAGTCGTGAGGTCTTGGACAAGCGCCGCAGAGAGGCCCTCTTTTTCCTGTTCGGACGAGTTGCTCTCATCGCCGTTCGTAGACGGCCCTTTGGCCCGGCGCACAACTAAACCGCAATGGTATACTGGTCTACCGTTGTGACCGATCGTGACGATAACTCCGGCCTGACTCTTTTGTTCGCTAGTGAACTCCGTTTTTCCGGCTTCGATTTCATCGAGGCGATTTTCAATCTCATCCCTGCGGCGCTCAGCTAGCTCTGAAGGCTCCTCATCCTCCGAGGCCTGGTCGATGGCATCGAACTCGGCTCGCAGCTTATCGGCTTCGGCGAGCAGAGCTGGGTCGAGGTCGACCGGCACCGGTCGAAGGGTGTTGTACTTTTCTAAGGCCTCCCAATAATCACTCTCAAAGTGGACTTCCGCCCAGGCCCATCCCTGACCCTCTAAATCCGCCACCAGACTGGCAGAGCGTTCTGTGACTAGCCGGTCGAGCAGGGCGGGATCAGCTAAATATCCTTCGCTTTCTGGAAGAAAGATTCGCGCGTGTGAAGGTTCAAAAGTTATTGGTGGACGGGGCGGGGTTAGCAAAGCGGTCAAGATGGCCGGCGCCTTTCTGATGAGCTCGCGAGGGAAACCTTGATTACATCGAGGATCGAAAGTTGTCAGGTCTGGGAAAGAAAAGTCGCTCGGCAGATCCTGCCTCGGTAATTCAACTATAGAGGAAAGTCGAAGCGTGCGAAGTCAAATCAGTCTCACATCATCCGGCTAAGGCGGTTGCGCCTCACGGGTCTCTCGAGAGTCTGATCTCGAAAATAGATTAGTGAAAACAGCGTATGGGCTGCATGTAACGAGCATCAATATCCATGAGGATCGAACTAATCGGCCTCTTGGGACGCTTGGCCGATGCGCTCCAGCGACGGTAAGAGCTCGAGCAAAGTGGCAGGTTCGAGAAATAGCGGCAATTCTGAGGTTCTGCATCGCGGACACTGATGACGTCAGAGGACACGGTGTGGAAGTGCTGCCTGAGCAGTTGTTGAACAGTTGAACAAGCTGAGAGGCTTTGCCGCTGGCAAGCTAAAACGGAGGGAGGAATTTTCTAATTTTCTAAGCGCACCGCCTCGAACACTTTTGGCAATCGAAGCTCTTGCCCAGGAGATTAAGCAACAATGGGGCAACATCGCAACGCGAATGACTAAACAGGAGGGTCCGCCCGCCGCGCGTTAGGATTTCTGAGATCGCGATGCGCGATGCCGCGCCGGTCGAGCCTTGCTGTCGGCACTCGGGCGTAGAAGCTTGATCTGTTCTCCCAAATAGGTCAGCGCATTTCTGTTGCCTATCAGAAGCGGAATGAGTTTCACCTGCGCCGCTTTGTCGGCGTTGCCGGAAGCCAGTTGCGCCAAGGCGGCTTTTTGATCCGACAATAACTCGTCGCTGCCACGGGCCTCGACTTCTGCACCATGTTTTGCGAAAAATTTCCAGAGGATCTTGAATTGTTCTGATTGTGTCAGGTTAGTTTTCATAAAAAAAACCGGGCGGCGACTGGCAGATCGCCAGCAGATCCGGCCATTCGATTTCGAATGAGCCGGTTTTACGTTTCTGGAAAGCCTCGGCCTTCTGTCGCAGGGCCTTGAGACCATTGCGCAGTCGCCGAGTCACAGTGGAGTCATTGCAGCCGAAGGCAGCTGCGACGTCCGCTTGGCTAACTTCTTCAAGGTAAACCAAGCGGAGGAAGATGAGCGTGAGCGGATCAATTTCGGAAAACGCGAACTCGAGAGCCGCAACTATCCGGGCGATAGCCTCCGGTTCCGCCGAAACTGGAACAGGCTTCGGATCAGCGTCACCAGGACTCGGCGGTTCCATCCCAACCTCTTTCGCTGTATCGAGAAACTTCCTCCAACACGACCTTTTAAGCCAGGCGATGAGCGGACCATTGCCTTTATACATTTCCAGGAGGCGATTCGTTGTGGCCCGAGCAGAACGCTCCCGGGCGCCAAAACAATCCCCCAAGAAGTCGGCGACCACGTCCTCTGAGATACTTCCGTGAGGAGCGCCCTTGCTCGTCAGGTGAGCTACTAGCTGCGGGCCCAGGCTATAAATCGTGTTGGCTGCCCGCTCATCGCCAGACAACGCCCGCCTCACGAGTGCGAGATCATCGTCATTGTCATTCATGGTTCCAAATTCGAGGAATCCTCGATTAAGGGAACATACCGTTGCGGGCAGTACCTCACATAAACGCCCAGAAAGGGCGACATGTTGACCTGTCGCCCTCCGGCGTTGGTCTTCCGGGCAATTCGTTACACGTAAACGTGGAACCAATAGTCGCAATCCCGGCAGCGGAGTAGTTCCTGTCGCGTCTGTCTTTTTCACGACCCGTCCGAGTTTGCTCGCGTCGACCTCTCCACCCGGTTTTAGCAATTCTACTCTCACATTTATTTGATCTTGGTTTCTATTTCTGTTGGGGCATTTCTGGCATGCCGATGTCTGTTCAATTAGGAAGACGATCCTGCAAAGAGTTTTTGCAAGGAAAAGAGCGTTTACGACCCGGTACTCTTGCAGACCGCTGGTTCCTTACGAAGTATTCCAGGTTGGTTTGGTAAACTTGGATATCTAGATCTTTTAAGGGATTCCCGAGCAGTGCGTCCCGGACAGCTCCGCCGACTGGGTAGGCGAATTATAGTTCTTCTAGTACGTGCGTTAGCTTTTGGTGTAGGTCGATGAGAAAGTTTGAGGCCCATTTTGGCTTAAATTGACGGTTTTGCTACCTGGTTGAACATGACTGGTAAGCATACTCCGGTTAGACCTTTAGCGGAGGTGAAGCATGAGGTTGCGGATCCAGCTCGTCACGATCAGCGACGACGGCAGCGAGCCGATCCAACCGGCAGCTGAACTACGGCCGGAAGGCACCGGCCCTAAGCTGGCGGAAGCAGGCAGATCTTGAAACAATTGCAACTGGTGGTCGTAGATGAGCAGGGTTACCGCTACGATGAAACGATCAGCGCCAGTTTCGTGGAGTCAACCGTGAATCAGGTCGTCAGAAAACGGTTGGTCGGGAAACAGCAGATGCTCGGGGCGCCGCGCGGAGCACACCTGCTGTTAAAGACTCGAACAAAAGTTCTCAACGGGGATCTCGGGGAAGACCTTCCGTGGCTGGTATTCGGCCTTCAATCACAATGGTGAAGGGCTGGCCGCTGGACCGGCTTGCCCCTGAGGTTTACGCTCTAGTTTTTATACTGCCGAGCAGAAACGAGTTTGTATTACGTTTCAGATCTATCTCGGGCACTTTTTTCCCACGCTTTTCAGCAACATTGTCGACTGAGAGTTTCGCTCGGTGAAGCTCTTTCGCAAAGGCGAGATATGCCCATATCGAGGAGACTTTTTGCCGAATAATTCGGGAAATTACAGTTCAGCGGCTGATGGAGATTTCCATTGGTTACAGCAGCTAACTTTTGTACTCTGGTGGTTGTGGCCTTAGCGGACTTACAACAGGTCGCGATCGAGCGCCGCGCCAAGGTTGAAGAGTTTCAGCGCAAACATCGGGTTGGGTTGTTGACTCTGGTGTTCACTGACGTGGTGGACTCGGCCAAGCTCAAGCAGGCGCTTGGGGACCGGGAGGGAGTTGCAGTGATCCAGCGGCACCACGCGACGATTCGGGAAGTCCTCAGTCAATTTAGCGAAGGCGAGGAGATTGAAACTGCCGGCGATTCCTTTTTCCTTGTCTTTACCAAGCCTTCGGATGCGGTGACGTTTTCGCTCTTTGTCCAGGCTCGACTCCGGACGCTAGCTGCCGAAGCCGGCCGGCCGGTATTCGACCGAATTGGAATCCACGTCGGAGAAGTGTGGATCGATGAGCACCAAGGGCCGGGCAAGGCAAAAGATCTGTACGGAATCCAGATCGATACGTGTGCCCGGGTGCAATCCCTTGGGGAAGCCGATCAAATTCTGCTGACGCGTTTCCCTTTTGACGCGGCGCGGCAAGCTCTCAGAGGCGAAGAGCTCAAAAACATCGGGGCGCTTTCGTGGCTCAATCACGGCCCATACGTCATGAAAGGGGTTGAGGAGCCCCTGGAAATCTGTGAAGTCGGAGAACTGGGCAAGGCGAAATTAACTCAGCCGGCAGATACCCAGAAAGCGCATCGCTTCATCTCGCCCGACAGCGAACCAGTGCTCGGGTGGCGTCCCGCAGTGGATCAGGCCGTGCCGGGCACGGGCTGGGTTTTGGAAAAGAAACTGGGCGAAGGTGGGTTCGGCGAGGTTTGGCTCGGACGCGATAAGAGGCTTAAGACCGAGCACGTGTTCAAATTCTGTTTCCGGGCTGACCGGGTGCGGTCCTTAAAACGGGAGGTCACGCTGTTTCGTTTGTTGAAGGAGCGGGTTGGCGAGCACCCGAACATCGTTGGAATCGAGCACGTCTATTTCGACGAGGCGCCGTTTTATATCGTGATGCAACACGTCGAGGGACAGGATCTGGCGACTTGGTGCGGAACCCAAGGCGGTGTGGACAAGGTCCCGCTCGCCGCACGGATAGAAATCGTTGCGCAAGTTGCCGACGCGCTCCAAGCCGCGCACGACAGCGGGGTGATCCACCGTGATGCGAAGCCATCGAATATCCTTGTCGGCGGGCAGAGCGATATCCACGCCTATCTGACGGATTTTGGGATCGGCCAGGTAGTGTCCGAGGAAGTTCTTAGCCGGATAACCCGCTCAGGGTTCACCCAAACGATGGTGGAATCTTCCTCGCGCAGCGGCACACAATTGTACATGGCGCCGGAACTCTTTTCTGGGAAAGCGGGCGCGGGGCCAACCATATGCAGGAGTGCTTCATATTCTAGTTGGTGAATAGTGTCCGAATAAGACGGTCAAGTTTAAAACATATGGTTATCGTGATGGGCATCTGTTTCGCCATGCCGACTGAAGAATCTTACCAGAGAAACATTTGGAATACGAGGACGCACCCGACGCGAGAAACATCATAAAGTGGTCTTGGTTCCCCAGCAGCGGGGGACAGCCGTTATCCCGTCATCCAGGGTAGGGCAGTACGTCACGCGCCCAATTGGCGGCGAATAGACAGAAGGTTTCGTTAGGGGAAAGCGAAGCGCTGAACCGGCCTCATGAGAGCACCTGTCGCAGTTTTGACCCGAACATCAACGAACACAGGTATCGATCCAACGCTCGCGGCAATACCACTACTCTAGAAGCTGTGAAATACACACGCGAATCCGGACAGCGGGCACGGTCTTTCCCGCTTCAGAGCCAGGAGTTGAATCTGCTGGATCAGGACCGCTTCATCGGGCTTTTTCTGACTCACTCGGATCCGGTGTCCACGGCGCTCTCTATCTGATTCAGGCATTCCTGAGCTTCCGAAGGTGTCCCGATGCGGCAAAGTTTACCACCGGTACCGCGTTGAAAGTCGACGGTGGATTCAC
>Ga0307479_10004266_pt1 | contig 13078 bp, 13 predicted proteins | sample atmos_gasesECM4C_FD_203743 | JGI IMG/M metagenome (GOLD analysis project Ga0307479, IMG submission 203743) | Hardwood forest soil microbial communities from Morgan-Monroe State Forest, Indiana, United States - atmos_gasesECM4C_515 | ecosystem: Environmental > Terrestrial > Soil > Temperate...
AGTGGGGTGAGCATCTTCGTCCCTGGCGGCTCGGCCAGCTCCACCGATCGCTACACCGGGACCGGCATCCTCTCCACCTGGCTGCACTCGCCCGCCGGCGACTACGCCTGGATGGCGGGGACGTCGATGGCCTCGCCCCACGTCGCCGCGGCGCTGGCGCTGCTGATGAGCACCGGCATGACCAACCAGCAGGCCTACGCGCGACTCCTCTCCACCTCCGACGCGCAGCACCGCCTGCACGTCGACGCCGCGCTGGACAGCACTGCGCCGTGCGGCGCCCAACCCGCCGCCCCGGCGAGCGCGGTCCGTGCTGTGCACGTTGCCGCAGCAGCACCCGCGGCACCCGCTGCCACTCCGACTGCCGCGCCGGCCTCGCCCGCCGCGCTGGTCGCCCCGGCGGTCGCCACCGTGGTCAGGCTGCCCGCCACCGGCCGCGTCACCGCAGCGACTGCGAGCGTTGCCGACCGGCACCCGCTGCTCGGCCGCGTCGGCGTGGGCGCCACCGCGGCGCTCGCCGTGTGGGTCCTGCTGCCGCTTACAGCGTGGCGCGGATCAGTCCGCCGTCGACGGGGATGGTGGCGCCGGTGATGTACGACGCCGCGGGTGACGACACGAAGACGGCGGCGCGGGCGAACTCGTCGGGCTGTCCGTAGCGGCGCAGCGGGATCTCGCGCGCCGACTCTGCCATCACGTCGTCGGCGGACTGTCCCGGCTTGGCGCGGGACACGGCGAGCTCCAGTGCACGTCCCGTGGCGATGGAGCCCGGCAGCAGCGTGTTGACGCGCACCGTCGGGGCCAGCTCGACGCTGAGCGACTTGGCCAGTCCCGCGACGGAAAGACGGATCGAGTTGCTCAGCGTCAGCCCGAGGATGGGCTGGCGGATCGAGTACGAAGAGACGAAGAGCACGCTGGCGGCGTCGGACTGGCGCAGGTGCGGCAGGGCTTCGCGGACCAGCCGGACGGCGCTCATCAGCGTCAGCTGGTGCGCGGCGTTCCAGGCGTCGTCGTCGAGTCCCTCGAAGACTCCGGGTGGCGGGCCGCCGGCGTTGACCACCAGCATGTCGAGCCGGCCCAGGTCGGCCGCGGCGTGGGCGACGACGTCGCGCACCTGCGCCGCGTCGCTGACGTCCGCGGCATGCGCGACGACTCGGGTGCCGTGTGCGCGCAGCGACTCGGCGGCGGCGAGCAGCTCCGCCCCGTTGCGCGCGCACATGGCGACGTCGGCACCCTCGGCGGCGAAGGTCTGCGCGATCGCCAGTCCCATCCCCTTGCTCGATGCGGCGACGAACGCGGCGCGTCCGCGCAGGCCCAGGTCCATGCGACGCTCCTCAGTGCGGGCGGCTCAGTGCGATGAGCGCGGTGGCCAGGTAGATCAGCACCAGCACGAAGGTGACACGGCGCAGCGTGCGGTCGCGCGGCGACGCGGCCGGCCCGCTGAACCCGAGCGGCACCGCCAGGCTGGCGAAGGCGAACGACATGGTCGGCTGCCACGCCCCCGGCTGGTCGCGGCGGATGCGGTACAGGGCGCGGTAGTGGCGCACCATGCCGGTGCCGACGAAGAAGAGCACGCAGAGGCCGCCGAGCACGCCCGCCGCCTGCACCGCCGCCGGTGGGTTCTTCGACGTCAGCCCCTGCGAGATGGACAGCAGCACCAGCCCGCCGATCAGCACGAAGCGGACGATCAGGCCAGGACTGGCCAATTCTCGGTAGCCCGCCATGACGTCGACGGCGCCGCGGGCGCGCTTGGACGGCGCCGGCTCCACGCGTTCCGGCGTGCCCGCCTCAGCGCGCGCGCGGGCGACCGCGGCGCGATGGCGTTGCGACCGCGTCTTGCGCTTGCTCATGCCGGCTGGGGCTCCAGGCCAGGACGCTCCAGGAACAGCCGCTTGCGCCACACCAGGTAGGCGATGATGGCGACGTTCACCACCAGCGCGATCCCCTTGAGCGGGGTGGGATGGCGGAGCAGCTCGTCCAGCTCGACGGGGACGAACGCGGTGGTCGAGACCAGCACCAGGTACTCGGCCCAGCGGCGGCGGCGCAGCAACCCGAGGCCCTCCAGAAGCTCGAGCAGACCATAGAGGATCGCCCCCACGCCGAGCGCGTCGCGGGTGCGCGCCGAGGCGGTGCCGAAGCGCACCACGAGCTGGTCCCAGAGCCGCTGCCACAGGTGCTGTCCGGGGTTGAGGTTGAGCTCGGTCTGCACGCGTTCGACGAAGTCCTGGAAGGAGTCGGTGCCGCTCAGCGCGACCAGGAGGATGCCGGCGACCACCAGCACCGTCCCCTTGACGAAGCGCTCGATGGTGATGAAGCGGATCGCCGGCGTGACCTCCAGGGTGCGGTGCATCTCCCACGACCACCAGCGGCGCAGCCCGCCCATCAGTCGGCGGGAGCGGTCTGCCGCGACTGCCGCCAGACGAACCAGATGCGCTGCACCGCGGTGAGGTTGGTGAGCAGCGCCAGCACCCACAGCACGGGGAGCAGCAGCTTGTCGGGCCACAGCAGGCCGAGGACGGTCAGCACGACGCGCTCAGGGCGCGCCAGCAACCCGCCGTCGCAGACGAAGCCGAGCGACTGCGCGCGCGCCCGCACGTACGACACCAGCAGCGAGCCGTTGAGCGCCGCGATGACCAGCACGGGCTCGACCGTCTTGTGCGCCGTGGCCACGTAGTAGTAGAGCAGCGCGATGTAGGTGAAGCCCTCGGCGTAGCGGTCGGTCGTGGAGTCGAGGAAGGCGCCGTAGCGATACACCTTGCCGGTCACCCGCGCCACCGCGCCGTCGAGGATGTCGAACACCGCGGCCAGCAGCAGGACGAGGCCGCCCGCGACGAAATGGCCGTCGGCGATCAGCACCGCGGAGGCCGCGGTGATGACCAGCCCGATCATCGTCAGCATGTTGGGGGTGAGGCCGAAGACGCGCAGCAGGGGGACCAGCTTGCGCGCCTGCGCCCTAACCCAGTCCTGGAACTTGCTCGTGAACACCTGCTGCCACCAAATGCCGGCGCGCGCGGCCGCGCGCCTCGTCGTACACGTCGAGGACCATGTCGACCACGCGCGGCCAGTCGTAGCGCTGCGCGTGCTGCAAGCCCGCCTCGGCCAGCCGCCGCCGCTCCACCGAGTCGGCGAGGATGCGTTCCAGCGCAACCGTCCAGGCGGTCGGGTCGCCGGTGGACACCAGCACTCCCGTCTCACCGTGGGTGATCACCTGGGAGAAGCCCTGGATCGCCGAGGCCAGCACCGGCACACCGCTGGCCATGGCTTCGAGAAGCACAATGCCGAAGGACTCGCGTCCCATCGCCGGTGCGCAGAAAACGTCGGCCGACGCGTAGCAGCGGGGCAGCATCTCGGAGGCGACGTGTCCCATGAAGAGCACGTCGGGGATCGCCTCCGACTCGACGTACTTCTCGTAGCCCCACCGCCCCGGCCCGTCACCGACGACGACGAGGCGCACGTTGGGACGCCGCCTGCGCAGCTCGGCATAGGCTTCGAGCAGGGTGGGCAACCCCTTGCGCTGCTCCAGCCGTCCGACGAAGAGCAGCGTGTGCCATCCCGGGGTGCGCAGCTCCGGGATGGGTTCGTATCCCGGCTTGAAGCGGCCGGTGTCGATGCCGTTGGGGACGATGTGGTACTCGGCGTGGAAGTAGCGCGAGACGAAGTCGCGCGCCGGCGCGCTCACCGCGATGCAGGAGTGCAGCCGCTTGAAGTAGCGCTTCAGGAAGGGGCGCGCGTAGTAGTAGCCGAGGTTGCGCTTCGCGTAGGCGTGGAAGGTGCCCACGTTGGCGCCGCGATGAAAGCGCAGCGTGGTGATGGGCAGCGCCGGGGAGAGCGGCTCGTGGTAATGCACCACGTCGAAGTCGTGCTCGTCGAGGATGCCGCGCACGCGGCGGGCGAGATGGAAGGACAGCGCGATGCGCGCCACGCTGCCGTTGCCCGGCACCGGCACGCTGCGGCCGATGCGGATGTAGTCGGGGATGCCGTGGTCGTCGTCCAGCTCGGTGGACGGCGCCATCACGAAGACGCGGTGGTCGCGTGAGCGCAGCTCGTCGGCGAGATGGCGGACGTGCTCGCTGACGCCGCCCGGATGGGAGAAGTCGTACGGCGAGACCAGGCAGATCTTCATGTCCAGATGGGGTCGAGCACGTGCCACTGGTCGGGGTGGTCGCGGATGATCTGCTCAAAGAGGCGGAGCAGCTGCTCGGAGCAGCGGCGCACCTCCGCCGCTCGCGGCGCGCCGGCATCGTAGGTGACCTCCGGGTACACCCGGGCGTCGACGCGGTGCCCGTTGCGGAACAGCATCACCGGGACCAGCGCCGCGCCGGTGCGGATGCCCAGCTCGACGGCGCCGACGGGGATCGGCGCGGGACTGCCGAAGAAGTCCATCGGCTCGCCGTTGCCGGCGATGTCGCGGTCCATGGCGATGGCCACGCAGCCGTTGCCGCGCAGCACCCGGTAGACGTCGCGCAGCGCCGAGGCACCGAGCGTCCGCGCCGTCTGCTGGTCACCGCTGCGCATCCCGGCGAGGTCGATGGGAATCACCTGCACACCCAGCGCGGTGCGGGCCTGGGCGATCCGCTCGAAGAGCTGCGGCGGGTCGAACGCCTCGGCGAGCAGGGCCATCGAGCCGTAGGCCTTGTTGTAGGCGGCGATGCCGTGCTCCCAGGAGCCGAGGTGCAGCGACACGACGATCACCCCGCGGCCGCGGGCGAGCGCGTTCTCGAGGTGGTGGTAGTCGGCGATGTCGAGCCGGGCCACCATCAGCCCCGCCTTGTGGCGCATCTCCAGAACGTCGATCCAGGCGCGCAGCAGGTTGCGCACGTTGCGACGCGTCACCCCCTCGAGGGTGCGCTCGTCGGCCTCGGGCAGGACGTGGCGCAGGTTGCTGCGCAGCCCGTCGAACTTCTGCGGCTGGGTGCGCGTCGCCACGTCGGCGGCGAGGTCACCGATGCGGTAGGCGAGGCGGTGCGGCACGACCCGCACCATCGCCTCCGCGGCGCGGAATGCGTAGTAGGGAAACATGGCGCCGGGCCGGCGGCGCTGCGTGGTGCTGCGGGCCGGGATCGCTGTGTCCCGGCCCGCCTCCATCACCTGGCGTTCCCTCGCACCGCTCAGCCCGCGGCGGGCGGAGCGGGAGCCGCTGCCGGCTCGGTCGGGAGCGGCTGCGCCGCGCGCCCGTTGAGGCCCTGCGGGGTGCCGTTGCTGCTCACCCCGGCGATGAACTCCTCGGTGAGCACGCGGGCGACCGCGTCGGAGACCTGACGCGGTGGCGACTTCATGAAGTAGCTCGACGGCCCCTCCAGCGAGCCGCTGATGCCGCGGTCCAGCGCCAGCTTGCAGCAGCGCACCGCGTCGATGACGATGCCCGCGCTGTTCGGCGAGTCGACGACCTCCAGCTTCAGCTCGACGTTGAGCGGCACGTCGCCGAAGCTGGTGCCCTCCAGCCGGATGTAGGCCCACTTGCGGTCCTTCAGCCAGGGCACGTAGTCGGACGGGCCGATGTGCACGCTGTCCTTGGCGATCTCGTAGTCGAGCTGGGAGATGACGCTGTTGGTCTTGCTGATCTTCTTGCTCATCAACCGCTCGCGCTCGAGCATGTTGAGGAAGTCGGTGTTGCCGCCGAAGTTGAGCTGGTAGGTGTTGTCCAGCTTGACGCCGCGCTCGCGGAAGAGGCGGGTCAGCACCCGGTGGATGATGGTGGCGCCGACCTGCGACTTGATGTCGTCGCCGATGATCGGCACGCCCGCCTGGACGAAGCGCTGCTGCCAGTACTGCTCACGAGCGATGAACACCGGCATGCAGTTGACCATCGCGCAGCCGGCGCTGAGGATCTGCTCGGTGTACCACTTGGTGGCCTCCTCGCTGCCCACGGGCAGGTAGTTGACCACCACGTCGGTGCCGGTGTCCTTGAGGATGTTGACGATGTCCACGGTGCTGCCCGGCGCCTTGGTGATGACCTCACTGAGGTACTTGCCCAGGCCGTCGTGGGTCATGCCGCGCTGCACCGGCACGTTGTGGTGCGGCACGTCACTGAACTTCACGGTGTTGTTCTGGCTGCGGAAGATCGCCTCGGAGAGGTCGTAACCGACCTTCTCCTTGTCGATGTCGAACGCCGCCGAGAACTCGATGTCGCGGATGTGATACCCGCCGAGGTCGACGTGCATCAAGCCGGGGACGAAGTCAGCCGGGTCTGCGTCCTTGTAGTACTCCACTCCCTGGACGAACGAGGAGGCGCAGTTGCCCACTCCGACGATCGCCACCCGAACCTTGTTGCTCACTGTGCCACCTCGCTGATCAATGTTTGCGTCTCCACGGCGTCGCTCCCCGTCGCGCCGTTGGCCACCAGCCGCACGAAGCTGCGCATGTGGGCCGCGATGGCGTCGCGGTCCAGACGGCAGAAGACCTCGCGACCGTTGCGTCGCGTGCGGATGACCTGGGCCCGCTTGAGGATGCGCAGGTGCCAGCTCATGCGGGGCTGGGACACCTTGCAGAACTCGGCCAGCTCGCTGACCCGGACCTCGGCGGCGGCGGCCAGGCGCTCGACGATCTTGAGGCGGGTGGGGTTGGCGAGGCCCTCGAAGTGCAGGCTCAGGTCGGCGGGGGTGGGCACGGGGGGAGTCGCCTCCTCGGCGAATGCATAAGGAAAGCTTTGATAAAGGATTCCTTATGGATCGTACGGGACCGGGGTTCCCGGATGCAACTCAGGCCGGACTTCTCGGGCCTAGCGGCCCTCGCTGGGCGGCGGCGCTTCGCTGGCCGCATGGTCTTCAGTCGCGGCTGCAGGTTGATTTTGCTCCGCAAAAAGGCGGTCGGCCTCGGTGTCGCCGCCGGGGAGGACGGCTTGGATCAGGGCGAGGACGACGGCGCAGACCACGATGACCACGGCGAAGGCGCCGACGATGAAGACGAGGAGGAGCAAGCCGCCGGGGGCGGCGGCGGGGACGGGGAGGGCTGGCACCGCCATACGATGCCACGCGCATGAGCGGTGACACTCCAGAGGCAGCGGCGCGGCTGCTCAGCCAGAAGGGTGGGCGGCTGGTGTTTCGCGCCCGGCGGCCGGCGGCGCTGGTGGTGCCGCTGGCGGCGGTGACCGAGGTGGCGGGGGCGCTGTTCGTGGTCAACGGGGCGACCATCGGGTGGTTCGTCCTGGCGGCGCCGGTGGTGGCGCTGCTGTTCACCGGGGTGCTGCTGCGGCCGACGCTGGAGCTGACCAGGGAGGGGCTGGTCCACCGCCAGTACCCGTTCAGCCAGCTCAACCCGTGGGAGGCGATCGAGGGGTTCGGCATCACCCGCGCCGGCAACCGCCTCATCCTCGGCTACACCCTGGTCGAGGGCGCGCGCAAGCCCAAGCGGCAACCGGCCGCGGCGCTGCTCCGCGCCGCCCAGCGGCCCTACGACGGCGGCTACTTCGCCGACAGCATCGCCGCGCCGCCCGAGGTGCTGCTGGCCACCGTCGAGGCCTACCTGCGCGACCCGCAGCGCCGCGAGCAGCTGCCGGCCGCGCGCCGCTGACGTCCGCAGGACCGCTTGCTAGGATAGGGCCCCCTTCAGCGGCACCTCGGTGGGACTCCAAGTGGCAGAGGACGATGCCATCGACGGCGCGGTCCTGATTCGCACAGGACGGCGCGCACCCAACGGCCAGGCGCTGACGCGCGTGCCGATCGATGGCGAGCCGGCGACCGGCGACGCGGACGACGCGGCGTACGACGACGACATCGAGATCGAGCTCGAAGGCTCGCCCAGCCTCGATGACCGCCTGCTCCGCGAACGTCTCAATCGACTGCACAAGCTCGCCAGCGACGAGCTGCGCAGGCGCGACAACGCCGCGGCGCTGGAGCCCGCGGAGACCGCGCCGGTGGCGATCGACAGGCTCAGCTCGATCACCCGCGAGCTGCCCCGCCTGGCGCGCAACGCGCCGCACGCGGCCGCCGAGGTGCTCAGCGCGGCGCGCACTGACGAGTTTCGGAAACTCCTGGCCGGAGCTGCGCAGTTCGTCTCCCGGCAGGGCGAGCTGGCCTCGCGCCGCAGCCGCGGCGACAGCGTCGCCGACGAGTTCGGCTTCGACCGCGAGTGGACCGAGTCGCTGATCCCGCTGTTCGACTTCCTCTACAAGCACTACTGGCGCGTGCAGACCACCGGAGTCGACAACGTCCCGGGCGAGGGACGCGCGCTGCTCGTCTCCAACCACGCCGGGGTGCTTCCCTTCGACGGCGCCATGATCCGCATGGCGATCTGGGACGAGCATCCCCAGCCGCGGCACGCGCGCGCCCTGATCATGGACGCGTTCTTCGGCGTCCCCTTCGTCTCATGGTTCCTGCGCCGCACCGGCAACACGCTGGCGCACCCCGACGACGCGGAGCGACTCCTCGCCGAGGACGAGCTGGTGCTCGTCTTCCCCGAGGGCGTCAAGGGGACCGGCAAATTGTTCAAGGAGCGCTACCGCCTGCGCCGCTTCGGCCGCGGCGGCTTCGCCCAGATCGCCCTGCGCACCGGCGCGCCGATCGTCCCGGTGAGCGTCGTCGGCTCCGAGGAGCTCTACCCGATGCTCGCCGACCTTCCCGCCGTGGCGCGGATGATCGGCATGCCGTACTTCCCGATCACGCCGACCTTCCCGCTGCTGGGACCGCTCGGCCTGGCCCCGCTGCCGAGCAGCTGGAGCATCGAGTTCCACGAGCCGATCCGCCTCGACGAGTACGGGCCCGGCGCCGCCGACGACCCCAGCGCGGTGATGCGCATCACCGACCAGGTGCGCGACGTCATCCAGGACGGGCTCTACCGCGGCCTGGAGCGCCGCGGCTCAGTCTTCGCGTAGCGAGGCGTGGGAGGAGCCCGTCGCTCCTCCCACGCCTAAATCCACTCAGCCGGCGCAGCCACCCGCTGAGTTGCTGTACAGGGTCTGCACGGCAAACACGTGGCCGTTGGCGTCGGGACCGATGTTGTGCGCCCCGCCGGCGGTGCCAGGGGTGATCCAGGCGCACTTGTCGCCGTTCTCCTGGCCGCTGGAGTCGCGCCACGCGGCCTTGGTGAAGGGCAGTGGATCGGTCTCCGCCTCGGCGATCTCGTGGCCGAGGACGATCGAGTAGCCGTCGTAGATGCCGTTGCCGTAGGTGCTGTCGTTGTTGACGAAGTTGGCGCCGCAGCCCACCGGCTGGTCGATGATGAACGGCATGTTGGTGTAGGCGATCGAGTCGATGCCGTCCTTGACCTCGGAGTGGTAAGCGCAGTACACCGCGTCGGCGCCCAGCGTCACCGTGGCCTTGGGCAGCATGATCAGGTAGTTGGCGTTGTGCGTGTGGTTGTTGAAGTGCGCGGCGGCGCGCAGCGCTTCAGCGGCCAGCATGTTGGCGGCGTCGAGGGTGCCGCCGGGCACCAGGCAGACGAGCACGACGCAGTTGTCGTTGAGCACCGTCGGCGGGGGCGGACTGTTGGTGTCGAGCCAGACGCCGCCGTAGGTCGGCGGGTTGGTCGGCGTGGGATGGCCGCTCGGGCAGCTGGTCGAGTTCACCTGGACGCCGGAGCAGTACTGCGTGGTCGTCGCGTTCCACGCGGTGGCGGTGCTGCTGACGTACTTGACGAAGTCGGTGATGTACGTCTGCGCCTTGCTGCTGGGGTAGACGCCGGCGGAATTGGTGGACACGTCATCCCAGCCCACCTGCCACTGCGCGCCCCAGAAGACGAGGTACAGGCTGGCGCCGCTCTGCACGGGCGCGTTGGCGGTCTGGTACAAGAGCGGCGACGACGGCCCCGCTGGACCGGGCCCGCTGCGGTTGTGAGCGACGGTGGCGATCGAGCCCATCATGTGCGGGACCACCGCCGAGTCGTCGGCCGTCCCCGCCGACGGCAGCAGGGCCGCGGTCAGGGGCAGCGCCAGCCCGAGCAGGCGCAGTCGTTTCCAAGCAGGTCGCAAGATCACAGGTCGTACTCCTGAACGAAGAGCCGGCTGGATCAGGCGGCAGACCACCCGGCATATCCCTTCCGCCACGGCGGGCGCATCACAGACCATCCTGCGCGGCGCGTACCGACGGCGTCAAGAACGCCACGAACGTGCCGTCTACTTCAGTGTGCTGAACCCCTGGTCAGCCCCCGCGATGGCCGTGGCGCAAAAGGCGTGGCGAAGCTGTCGCGGCTCGGCGGCGGCAGTGTCCCAGCGCCGGTGGGCGCCGCACCTGATTTCTATGATCAGGAACACCTGTCGGCGCTGCATCGGCACGTCTCAACGAGGACCGCGTTGACCCGCCCACGATTGGCCGCCCTCGCCCCGCGACTGCCACGGCGCCTGCCCACCCGGCTGCGGGTGGTCTCGCTGCTCCTGCTCGCGCCCCTGGTCGCCGTGGCCACGGTGTCGGTGTTCGCCCTCGAGGCGAGCCGGAGCACGGCCAGGTCGGTCGACACCGCGCTGCAGCAGGCCCGCGAGATCGACGCGGTGGGCAACGAGGTCAGCAGCGTGCTGACCGTCGGCGAGGCCTTCATGGCCAGCGGCGACCCCGAGGACAACTTCGCCATGGGCGGCGCCGAGGCCTCCGTCGAGGTCGGCCTGAAGCACCTGGCGGCGATGCCCGCGCTGACCGCGAACCAGCCTCGCCTGGTGGCGACGGCCACCGCCGCATGGCACGCGTCGGCCGTCGTCCGGACCGAGGTGCGCATGTGGGCGCCCGACCAGGACCCCACCCTGGTCGCCAAGGTCGCCGACCAGTTCTCCCACGCCATCCAGACGGTCAGCGCGAGCCTCGACGACCTGCGCGCGGACAACACCGGCGTCGTGGTGGCCCGGCGCAACGACCTGGTCGGCGGCGACGTGGCCTCGACCGCGGCGGTGTCGGTCGCCCTGGTGGTCGGGCTGATCGGGGCGCTCCTGCTGTCCAGCCGGCTGGCCCGCAGCATCCTCCGCCCGTTGCGCCGCGTCCGGGCCGCCACCGAGCGGCTCGCCGCCGGTGACTCCGCCGACCTCCTCAGCATCGACAGCGACGACGAGCTCGCCGGGCTGGCCTCCGCCTTCAACACCATGGCCGAGCGCCTGCGCGAGCGGCAGCAGGCCGTCGAGCTCAACGAGCGCCGCCTGGCCGCGCTGGTGGAGAACGCCAACGACGGCATCCTGGTCGTCTCCGCCGGCGGTGAGGTGGTCTTCGCCACCCCGTCGCTGCGCGCCGAGTTCGACGTCCAGGACGGCAAGTCGGCGGCGCTGGAGGATCGCGTCCACGCCGACGACCTCGACCAGGTGGTGAGGGCGTGGCAGCGGGTGCTCACCGAGCCGGATGGCAACGCGCAGGTCGAGGCCCGGCTCATGCACACCGACGGGTCCTGGCGGCACGTCTGGGCCCGGGTGTCGAACCGGCTCGCCGACCCGGCCGTCGCCGGCATCGTGCTCAACGTCACCGACGTCAGCGAGCGCCACCAGTACGAGCAGCAGCTCACCTGGCAGGCGCTGCACGACCCGCTGACCGGGCTGGCCAACCGCGAGCTGCTGCGCCGCCGCCTCGACCAGTCGCACGGCGGCCGCAACTCCGCCCGCAGGCACAGCCTGCTCTACCTCGACCTCGACGACTTCAAGCGCGTCAACGACTCCTTCGGCCACTCCACCGGCGACACCTTCCTCAAGGAGGTGAGCGCGCGCATCGCCACGGCGGTGCGTCCCCAGGACCTCGTCGTCCGCATCGGCGGCGACGAGTTCGCCGTGCTGCTCGAGGGCGCGGCGGCGCGGCAGGCGGTCAGGACGGCCGAGCGCGTCGTCGCGTCGCTGGGCGCGCCGCTGGCGCTGGGCGACCGCGAGCTGCAGCCCAGCGCGTCGGTCGGCGTCGCCACCGTGGGCGCCCAGGCCACCACCCTGGACTCGCTGATGGGCGACGCCGACCTGGCCATGTACTTCGCCAAGCGGCGCGACAAGGGCGGCGTGCAGAGCTTCCAGGCGTCGATGCGCAGCGAGCTGGTCGAGCAGGTGCAGCTCGGCGAGGACCTCCGCCACGCCGTGGAGACCAACGCGCTGACCGTCGCCTACCAGCCGGTGGTGCGGCTTCGCGACGGCAGCATGGCCGGGGTCGAGGCGCTGGCCCGCTGGGAGCATCCCACCAGAGGCTCCATCCCTCCGGCGACGTTCATCCCGCTCGCCGAGCAGCTGCGCCTGGTGGGACGCATCGACCAGTGGGTGATGCGCACCGCCTGCCGCCAGCTGCGCGCCTGGAGCGACGCCGGGCTGCAGCCCATCCGCGTCGCCGTCAACATCTCCGGCAGCGAGCTGGCCAACCCCGATCTGCCGAGCAGCGTCAGGGCGATCCTCGACGAGTGCCGGCTCGAGCCCGGCCGGTTGGAGCTGGAATTGACAGAAACCGTCGCGGTCGCCGAGTCGGCGGCGGAGCTGGCGGTGGTCCACGAGCTCAAGGACCTCGGCGTCCACCTGAGCATCGACGACTTCGGCACCGGCTACTCCGCGTTGGGACGGCTGCGCGCGCTGCCCTTCGACACCCTCAAGGTGGACAAGGCGTTCGTCGACGAGGTCGGCCGCCTCGACCAGGGCGCGACGCTCATCGAGACCATCCTGGAGATGGCCCAGATGCTCGGCCTCGACGTCGTCGCCGAAGGCGTCGAGACGCCGCAGCAGGCCGCCTTCCTGCGCCAGCAGGATTGCACGCTGGCGCAAGGATATTTCTTCAGCCGGCCGGTCGAGCCCGCCGCCATCGAGGCCATGCTGCGCGTCGAAGTCGCGCCCGCTGCAGCGAGTGGCGCGGCGTAGCTAGGGCGTCAGCACCACCTTCAGCGCGTCGCGCGACTCGAAGACGCGGTAGCCCTCGACGGCCTCGTCGAGCTTCATGCGGTGGGAGATGATCGCCGCCGGATCGACGGCCCCCTGCCTGGTCAGGTCGAGCACGGTGTCCCAGCGGCCGACGATGTTGGCGGTGCCGCACATCTTGATGTCGATGCCCTTGGTGAACACCAGCGACATGGGCAGCTCGAACTCCGGCTCGCTGTAGACGCCGATCACCGAGATGCGCCCACCGGCGCGGACGACGTCGATCGCCTGCGCCAGCGCGGGCAGCGCGCCGACGCACTCCAGCACCACGTCGGCGCCGCGGCCGCCGGTGTGGTCCTGCACGAA
>Ga0307479_10004268_pt1 | contig 13075 bp, 10 predicted proteins | sample atmos_gasesECM4C_FD_203743 | JGI IMG/M metagenome (GOLD analysis project Ga0307479, IMG submission 203743) | Hardwood forest soil microbial communities from Morgan-Monroe State Forest, Indiana, United States - atmos_gasesECM4C_515 | ecosystem: Environmental > Terrestrial > Soil > Temperate...
GAGCGTCTACAGCATCGAACTCATCGAGGAGCTCGGACTGGACGCGCGCCAGCGGCTGGCCCGCCAGGGATACGCCAACGTCGAAGTGCGGATCGGCGATGGCCGCGCCGGCTGGGCCGAGCACGCGCCGTTCGACAAGATCATCGTCACCGCCGCACCCGACCTGGTGCCGGCCACGCTGCTGTATCAGCTCAAGGCCGGCGGCAAGATGGTGATCCCGGCCGGGCTGCCCGACGCCCAGCAGCTGCTGCTGGTCGACAAGGCCGACAACGGCATGACCTCCACCAAGGAGATCCTGCCGGTGCGCTTCTCGCTGCTGGAAGACACCCAGGAGGGCTGAGAAGCCGCTTCAATGGGCGCCCGAGGCGCTCACGTACATCGCGTGCTCGTCGTACGCAACGTACACGTGCAGCCTCTGCAGGATGTTCATTCCGACGATCAGGTCGACCTGCTCCAGGTCGATGCGGCTGATCGGATCGTACTGGGTCTTGTCCCGGTGATTGCGGTCAAACGCACGCTGGTTCAGGTCCGGGTAGGCATGGATCACCGGGTGCTTCACCTCGACGCCCTCGAATGAAAGCGACAGGAATGGGTGGCTGAACACGGGGTAGCCGGCCGCCGCCGCCGCCTCGGGATCGCGCGGTCCGGCTCCAGGATCGTCCAGCCCGAACAGTCGGCGGGCGCTCGACTCGCTCAGAAAGGTATCGCTGGCGCCGGTGTCAACGATCGCCCAGACCCGCTTGCCGTCGAGCGTCATCGGAACGGACAGGTGCCAACCGTCGGAGAGCCTGAACGGCACGATCGTGTAGTCCTGGGTCCAGTACACCACCCGGCCCTTGCAGTGCTTGGGCGAGAACAGATTCAAGGTGTGATTGGCGAAGTCGAAATCCAGGTCGAAGTTCATCAGCAGTCCGGCTCCGAGCAACCCGTCCTGGTCGTCTGGCAACGTGCCAGTGGGCATCAGCATCAGGTTCACGTTGGATGCGGTGTGGACACCCAGCTGAAGCTTTGCCACGGTCACAGCCCGATCGATCAGCTGTCCACCCACGTACCGTTCACCGCCAGGGATCGCCCACGGCGTCAAGCCCAGCAGCTCGGCGGTCGGTCGCGCAATGGCGGAGCTGCGAGACCCGGTATCGACCAGAAACCGTCGCTCGGCTCCATTGAGCTTGACGGTCAGAACGGGCGAGCCGCTGCGGCTCGGTTCGATCGGAATCGAAGCCAGCTTCTGCAGCATGCAGCCCTCGGCAAAGGCGGTCAGGGTCGCGCAAAAGGCCGGCACGGCGAGCGCATGCGCCAGCGCGCTGCGGATTCGGGCAGGTCGACGCGGCAAGGCACCCCTCCCGGAGCGCCGATCCCCGGCGCGCGGGTCTGCGGCTAGGGCGTGCTCCAGCTCGAATCCGGATCGTACTCGGTGATCTGGCGCGCGAGTTGTTCGGTGTCCGGGCCGAGGTTTTTCTCGAACACGATGCCGTCCTGGTTGACGATGAACGTCATGATGCCGGAGTCGCCCCATCGGGCCGGGTACGCCACCAGGGCAAAGCCGCCCGTCATGTGGCCTTTGACCACGTAGTCCTTGGCGCCGCCCGACGCGTGCGCGCCCTGCCGAGTCAGGATCCGGTAGAGGTAGCCGTGATACGGCGAGTGGTACAGCGTGGGCTCCTCGCTCTCGTAGCCTTCGGCCTGGGCGCTGGCGATCAGCGGTCCCAGCGGACTTTGCGCCTCGGGCCCCTTCGCTTCCCAGTACAGCCCGTCGTGCTGGCCGGACCTGCTGTGGAATCGGCGCGCGTAGTCGTGCGGAGCGCTGCCGGGCCGCTGCTCGCTCGCATACTCGCGCTGCGCCGCCACGTACTGCCGGCACACCTGGATCACGTTCAACTCGTTGCGCCCCACGCGCCGGTCGATGATCTTCTGTGCGCTGGCCACGGTGTCGAAGTGCCAGCGGTCGGCCTGCCGGACGATCGGAATCGGCAGCGACCAATGCTCGGCCCCCACGACCAGCGTTGCGGTGGAATCGCCGTCGACGTCGACCCGGTGCGCCGTGTCGTAGGCCTTCAGGAATTGCGTGCGGCCCTCCCGGTCGGCGATCTCGTCTCCGGAGTGGACCAGCTTTTCTCCTTCGGGTCCCAGAATGCGGACGGTCTCTTTCTGGTCGCTGCTGCGCACCGCGGCAACCAGCGCGTCGACCGCCTGCTGGGCCGTGGCGAAATCCCGCTGCGCCTTCTCGCCGGCAACCGCTGAGGCGGCGGCAGCCAGGCTGACCCATGCCGCGGCGATGACCAGGCCGGCCAGCCGTACGGGTTTGCGGTGGCGTCGCACGTGCACGGGCGGCGGCCTCACCGGTGACCCCGCGGGGCCGCAGCGGGCGGCGCGGGAGGCGGACCGGCGCGGCTGGTAAAGCCGCGTTGCTCCTGCACTTGCACCTGTTCGCCTCGGCCGAACGACTCCATCACCGGGGACACGGGCCGCTCGACCGGCATCGGACGCGGCGCGGCCTGCGGCCTTGGGGCGGGCGGCGGCACGGGACGCTCAGCGACCGGTGCGCGCGCCATCGGCGGCGGAACGGGACGCTCGGCGACCGGCGCGCGCGCCATCGGCGGCGGCGCAGCCGGCCGCGCCGCCTCGCCCACGAACTGGGTCGGCTGCCGCGGCGGCGCTGCGGCTGGCTGCGCGGACTGGCGCGACGTGTTGTAGCCGCGGTAGTTGCTCTGGGCCGTGTGTGTTTGAGCCACACCCTCGAAGCGGGAGCGCGTCACCGGGTCGCGATACGGCACACCGCCCCGGTGCGTCGGATCGTGCCGCCATGCCACGGGCCCGCGCCCATCGCGCCCATCGCGCCCATCGTGACCATCGTGACCATCGTGACCATCGTGATCGTGCCCGCCGTGGAAGCCGGGGCCCACGCCGCGGTCGATATCGATCCGATGATGGCGCCAGTCCCAGTGATCCCAGCCCCAGAAACCGACCAGGATCGGAAAGGCGATGAACGTGCCCATCGCGTAACCCGGCGCGTAAAACTCGTCTGGTGGATAGTCCGGATAGGGCCAGTCGCCGTACGCGGCCTGTGGGTTGTAGACGGGCACATATTCAATGTTCGGGTCGCTGGAGGCGATCTGGATGCCCTGGTCGCCGGCGTTGATCGTCTCCTGCGGCGTGCTGGAAAGCGATCCGGCAGACTGCGCACGGGCGCGCAACCGCTGCACGCTGTCCATCACGTCGGATTGCTGGGCCAGGAACGCATCCCCGACCGCCTCGGTCCAGTCAAGCCCATTGTCCATCCAGTTCAGGATCTGCGGATAGGCGACCAGCGATTTGACGCTGGCATCCCACGGCATCGCTTGCAGCGCCTGAGCCAGGTCATTGTCGCGCAACCCGGCATTGGACGGGTTCTGCAGCCAGCGGTCGGCCTGGACGATCTCCAGCGGGTAGGTTGCTGCCATCAGGATCTGGCCCAGCAGATCGTCCGGATACAGCGCAATCGGCGCCAGCATCTGATCGAGTTGCGGCGCCGAGTAGATCGGGGCGACGGGGGCCGGAGCACCGGGTGCGGTCTGCGCTGCGGCCGGCAGCACCAGTGCGGCGCTGGCGGCGAGCAGCATGGCGCGCGACAGGACCTGCCGCCAGGTGGACATCCTCCGGCTGATCGAGGTTCGCCCGGGAGCTAGGAGATTTGAGCCCATGTTCTGGTTTCTAGTATTTTCTTCGATGCCGCCTGGTGCATCCTGACACTTAGTCCTTGCCGCCGAACGATTGGTTCATCAAGGACATACATTGTCACACCCTCCTTCAAGCCGGAGGGCAAGCCGGCGCCAGAGTCAGGCGCGGGCGGCTATCGGCGCGCGGCCGCCTCGGGGCGCTTCAGGACGCTGAGCGCCATGATGAGCGCCGAGCCGCTGAGCGTGGCCACGCTGATCGGGCGATGGGAGATCATCGAGCCGATCTGCAGCAGCACACTGGGACTGCTCTGCTCGACGTAGCGGGCCAGCTCGAGCACGTGATCGGACGTGATGCGTGCGGCCTCCTCCAGCGAGATCGGCAGCGCGTTGCCCTGAAGCCGATACAGGAAGCGGCCGAAAGCGCCGGCCGCGATTACCACGAGTGCGAGCGGCCCGACCGGACGCAGCAGCAGCTCGAGCAGCTTGGCCCGCAGGCGTACGGGTGCTTCGTGATAGACGCGCGAGACGAGCTCAGGAATCGGCTGCACTGCCGCGGCTGGCTGATCGCGCGCTTCGTTGAACGGGTCGGACATGATGAGGCCCTGCCGGTGCAGACTCAGTGAAGACGCAGGATATATATCCGAAATTGCAGGTCTCAACTGTGACCATCGAACGAATGGACGACATCCAATCGCAGGTCACTGAAAAGCGCAACTGCCGTGTTACCCGCGGGTGACGCGCTGCAGCGCGAGACCCGAATCCAGCACGCTGCGCACCGCGTCGGCGGCGCCTTGCAGGGAATCGTTCCGTTTCAAATGAAACAGGGCGAGCGCCGCGCCGTACACCAGCGCGTCGCGCGTGGCGCCCGGTTGGCCGCCCAGCGCGGCCAACCCCGCCTGGGCCGCCGCCTGCGCCAGCGCCGCGTTGTCCGACTTGGGCGTGGCTTGATGCGCGGCCGCTGGATCGGCCGGATCGCCCTCGCCGCGCCCGGGAATCGGCGGCGCCAGCACGGGCTGATCGATCCCGAACTCGGCCGGGCTGAAGTCTGCCGTCTGCTCCGGTCCCTGGTCGCGGTAATAAAACGCCTTGCTGGCCTGCCGCAGCGATGGGATCACCCCGCCTTCGACGCCGCGCACGATCAGCGCGGAATCAAAACCCGCCCGCCGTGCCAGCAACGCGTACACGCGCGGATAGGCCTTGTGCACGTAGCCGGTCACCACGTGCGTGCGGGCCCGGCCGCGGATCGGACCGAGCAGCACCTCGGCCGTGGTGACAGCCGGCCGCTTAACGATCAGCGTGCGCAGCGCGGCCAGCTCATAGAGCTTTGGACAGAACGTCTTCTGATCGAGGTAGGCCCAGCCGATGCCCGGATCGGCCAGCCGCCGGGCACCCTCCTCGCCGGTCAGATCGACCGGCACGCCGGCGGCCGCCAGCACCTGGCGGTGCGTAAGTCCGTACTTCGGACCCATCGTCTCGACTCCGTGGCTGACGGCCGGCACGCCGCAGGCGGCCAGCACGGCCGGCAGAAACGGCGAGGCGGGCAGCGTCCGGGCGAATCCGTCGTAGGGGTCGGCGATGTCGATCAGTTCCGGCACCGTCGCCGTGACCGTGTGCGTGGCTTCCAGCAGCGCCTCTAGGATTCCGAGGTTTTCCTCGTCGGTCTCCCGCTTCATCCGCAGCGCGATCAGGAATATGCCCGCCTGCACCGGATCGACCGCGCGGTCGAGCACGAAGCGCATCCCAAGCCGCGCCTCTTCGCGGGAGATGTCCTTGCTCAGCTCAGGGCCGGTGGCGATGCGCTGCAGGATCGAACGCATCGTGGCCGCCGGCTCGGCGGGCGAAACCTCGATCGGGCTGCTCATTGCGAACTCAAATGCTGTCCAGTCGGGGCCCGGGTCCGGCGCCCTTCAGCGCGAAGGGTTCCCCGCGGCAGGACAGTTTGGCAGAATTGCACGGTCCACCCAACCGGAGGAGCCGAATCATGAACTCGGTGCTCGCCTATGCGACGTCGATCGGCATCGCTTTCGGCCTGGCGCTGGGCCTGATCAACCCGGCCAGCTCGCAAGCCGCGAAAGAGTCCGCGACCGGATTCCAGGTCGTCAGCGCCACGTTCAAGAACGACACCACGCTGCCGCTGAGCATGGTCGACAACATCGTCTCGGGCGGATCGAACATCTGCTCGCTCGGCGGCAGCCCGGGCCAGGACCAGTCGCCGCAGCTGTCGTGGACCAATGCGCCGCGCGAGACGCGCAGTTTCGTCGTGGTCGCCTTCGACACCACCGCGAACTTCACCCACTGGGGGATGTACAACATCGCGGCCGATGCGACCGGGCTTGCGGCCAACGCGGGGGTGGCGGGCAGCACCTATGGCAACCAGATCCTGAACGACTTCCTGGACCCGAACTACGACGGCCCGTGCCCGCCGTCGAACCTTCCTCCGAACGTGCACCATTACGTCTTTACCGTCTACGCGCTGGGCTCGGAGCTGGACCTGCCGTCGACGACCAACTTCCCGGCCAACGCCGAGACGCTGTTTCGCGCGTTGATTCACGCAGCGATGCGCGGCGACCTGCTGGACAGCGCCAGTATCACCGGCTTTTACTCGACCACGCCGACCCGCTAAGACATTTCAGGACAGTGTTTCCGCGTTGAAGGGCCGCGGCTCCCAAGCGGAGGTGAGCTCCCCTCTCCCACGCAGTGGGAGAGGGGCCGGGGGTGAGGGTGCGCTCAGCGGGCCAGTCCTGCGTGCCGGCTCACTGGGCGAGTGGATTACGGCGTGGTGGGTCGCACCCCTGCCTCGCTTGCCCGGCTGGCCGCGAATTGCATGGCCGACCGCATGTCGTCGTGCAACAAGAAACCCGCAGCTTCGAGCTGCGCCGCAGCGGCATGGACGGCAGACATGTACCCGCTCAGATTGCCGTATCGTTCCTCCAGCGACCGGCGCGGATCGTGGAGCGAGTCGCGCGTAGCTTTCGTCGCCGCGAACGGAATGTAACTGCCCGTCAGATCGCACGCGTCGCCCTCGCTGAAGCCAGCGGCGCGGACGTTCCAACCGGTGTACGTGCCCAGCGGCACCATCAGCGTGAGTGAGCGCAGTCCGCCGATATCGTTGCCATCGACATCCACCTGCGGCAGTAGGGTCGGGTACTCGTGACGGGCGCGCGGCGGCTCGATCGAAATCACGCCCGATACGTCATCGGCGTCGTAGTGCTCGCCGCGTCGGTAGACGACGCGCGTGTTCCACAGGTTCTGCGGACTCACACCCGGTATGGCTGGGAAGACCAGCCTCTCCGGTGGGACCAGATGCCCCGACGCAAGGGTCGAATAGCTGCTGGGCGGCGGTTCGATGTCCTTGGAAACCCAGTTGAACAGGGCCATCAGCAGGGCACGGATGTTGTACGTGTACGAATTGGCATTCACCAGGTTCTTGCATGTCCCGTTGGTCTTGGTCGGCAGCGACGCTGCCGGCGAGAAGCCGCCGTGCTGTGTGCTCGAGAACTGGTAGATGCGGACATTGTCTGGAAGATCGAGGTCCCGGGTGCCGCTCGGATCGACCGTGTCAAAGGCGCCCGAAGCTTCCCAGTACTCGGTGTCGGTCATCGTATGGACGATCTTCGGGCAGGTGCGCGTTTCCTCGCACCGATCCAGCAGGCCGCCTTCTTGTTCGGTGAACGGGTCGTAGGACCTCTCGTACGTGAGCGGACCTTCCGGACCCGGATACTGCTTCTCGGTGTGCTGGGTTCCAGCCAGACGGCCCGGCTGCGAGAAGCGCACATTGATGTAGTTGCGCACCGAGCCGATGTGCGGCTGCATGCCGTCGAACACTTGGCGCAGCTGCTCGTCGCGATTGAAGCCGAGCTGCAGGAACGTTCTGAGCAGGCGACCGCTTTGCGAGATGCCGTTCAGCAAAGACCATTTGATCTGGCCGGCCAGTGCGTTCAGATTGTGGTGATCGTCCTTGGATTCATTTCGCAGGAAGCTGCCGACATCGCGCAGGGCAGCCAGCCCGAGCCCCATCACGATCGGGTCGCGGGCGGTGTACACGAGCTCATAGATGTGGTTGGTATCAAAGCCGTTCCTCAAGCAGACCATCTGCGGGTTGGGTGTGCCGGGAAATGGCGCGCTGCTGCAGTCCCCGTAGGCCCAGTCGCTGTTCGGAATCAGGATTTTCGGGTCGTTTTGAAGGACCCGCATCGTCATCCTGTCGTAGCTGTTGTCCTTATTCGCAGACGGATATCCCGGCGTATTGGAACTGGAATCGGCCAGAATCGGCTGCGAGTTCGGATATGCCCGGGATGGCGCTTTGTTCAAGATGAATTCCGACCGGACCACTCCCTTGATCACGCCCATACGGTGATGGTGCGCGATCGGGGCCGACATCGTGACCAGGGGAGGTTGCCCAGTCGGTTGTACCAGGTCAGCCTGCCAGCCCACCCATACCAGTGTGAAGCCCTGGTTTTCCAGGAATCCGTCGCCTTGCGGCAGGTTGGCGCTGGCGCCCACGTTGTAGAAGCCGGGGTCGAGCTTGTTGCCGCGATTGACGATTTCGAGCAGCATCGCCCCGTTGGAGGCGCCCATATCGACCGGCTTGAGTATCGACACCATGGTCGAGTACTCGACCATGCCCCGCTCATTGCGGGGTGCCAGTCCGATGTCCTGGATCACCCGGTTCGCCGGATCTTCCGGATCGATCTCGCCATAGGCGGTTCCGTCCAGTTGCTCGTATGGCCCCACAGGGTGACCAGGAGTGCCGAACGATGCCGCGCCATAAGGGGAAGTGGTCGTATTGATAACGATCTTCGTCACGCGCGCTTCGGCGTCGACCCCGAAACCAGTTGCCAGAGCCGCGATGCACGCAAATACCGCGGCCTTGAGGATGTCCGCGCGAAGAACAAGAGCTTCTGCCATGGCTGCACTTCCTCTGATAGTTGACGGATCCAGCGCTCAAACTCGTCCGCCAACGCGGCCCGCAAGAGCGACTTCGACTTCCACAAACGCGGGTTGGGCGCGCTTGCAACGGCGCCAAGGTAGCGGCTTCGGGTTATTTGATTGAGCTTTTAATCCGTATTTTGTCGGCGCACTTCGCGCGATGACTGTCGCGCCAATGCCACGCAACATCGTGCGAGCGTTGCTGCGTCGTTGTTTCCAATGGCTTTTGGTTTTTCCGTAAACGCGCCGCAACAGACATCGACGAAGCGCCGCGTGTCAGGGTTTTTGCGCGCGCAACTCTGACACCCGATGATGTAAGGCATTTTCTGACACGAACCCCTCAAGTCTTCTGACACAGCCGCTCAATTCGTCTCGGTCGCACGGATCGAATTTGAGGCGTTTCGAGCCCGTTATCACGGATTCGCGTGCATCGTACAAATGCGATACCTCATTACATGCCTGCTCGAATTGCCCGCACTGCCGTGTTGTGCCTGCTCGCCGCTGCCGCGCCGGCGGCGATGGCGATGAGTCTTACCGGCCTGGAGCAGCTGATCGTCGATCGCAACGTACGATCGATCGAGGACCTGCTGCCGCTGCTTCCGGCCGACCTGCGCTCGCGCTACGTGCTGATGTTCCGCAGCCGCAGCCTGCACGGATCGAGCTACGCGCACCCGCGCGCGATCCTGTTCGACCCCGAGGCGCGGCTCGTGATCTCGTTCAACGGCGACGCCAGCCAGGCCGGATTCGGCACCCTGGAGACGATGGAGTTCGACGATGCCGACAAGTCGTTCCGGTTCCACGAGATCACTTTTCCGGCCGATGCCGGCGGCGACGGGCATGCGCGCTTCTCGCAGCCGAACCCCGAACCGTGCCTGAAGTGCCACGGCGATCCGCCCCGGCCCGTGTGGGACACCCACCCGGGCTGGCCCGGTGCCTACGGCGAGCGCTACGGCACGGCCCTGACTGCGCCGGAAAGATCCGGCCTGCAGCAATTCCTGCGGGAGCAGCCCGACCATCCGCGCTACCGCTGGCTGCTCGAGATCGACCGCTTCGCCAGCCCCCAGACGTTTCGTCCCGCCGCGCGGACCCGCTACGAAGGCACCGAGCGACTGCCGCCCAATGCCGAGCTGGGGGCGGCGCTCGGACGGCTGAACTTCGAGGCCATCGTCCATCAGCTCGAGGCGCAGCCGCAGTTCGACTCTCACAAGTACGCGCTGATGGCCGCCCTGGGCACCGATTGCGGGCGCCTGGACGCGTTCTTTCCCGATGCGCAGCGCGACGGGATCGATCGGGACCTGGACCGCTTCGCGGCGGCTTCCGCGCACGCCAATGCCGCGCAGGTGCGCTTGAAGCGGCTGCGCGCCGTCGGCGGAGCCGACCCGGGGGCGTACGCCAAGATCGACGGCGTCGAATCGCTCGATCGGTTCCGCTACGTGGTCGAGACCCGATTCGGCCTGTCCACGAGCCAGTGGACCACCGCGCTCGAAAAGGGCAGCTACGACTTCGCCTGGTCGCCGTCGGCGGCCGCCGAGATGGCCTCGTATCTGCGCAAGCGCCTGGCGCAGACCGACCCGCAAACCAGGGACCTGGCCGACTTTCGCACGTTCTCAGGGGGCGACCCGTACTGCGCCTACCTGGCGCGGCGCAGCCGCGCTGCGCTGGCCGCGGACGGCGCGGCCGCGGGCCGCAGCGCCACGGTTCCCGCCTCGGGCCTGGCCCGCACGCAGGCGCTGCTGGACCAGTGTGCGGGCTGCCACTTGAGCGGCGTAGGACCGCACCTGCCGTTCGATCATCCGCCCGAGCTCGCCGCGCTGCTGCGCAGCGGCCGCTTCACGCACGGCACCCTGATGGACGAGATCCGCTGGCGCCTGGCGCCGCAGGCCGGCGCCGGCCGCATGCCGCTGGGCACCAACATCAGCGACGAGGAACGTGACGCACTGCTGCAGTACTTCGGCGGCGTGTTGCGGCAGGGCGCCACAAACTGACCGTCCCGCCGGCTCACAGGCCGTCCAGCGCGGCCTCCAGGTCGGGAAACTGCTCCCACAGGATGTCGTGCTTGCGCTCGCCTTGCGCATCGAAAACGACGATCCGGAAGTCGTGCATCACGTGCTCGTCGTAGATCCAGTACTTCAACTCCAGGAACTCGGCGAGCTGGCGCGTATCGGTCTCGGCCCCGCTCAGGAAGTGCCAGGTCGGCGGCAGCTTGCGGGCATCCCGGTAGCGGCGCCATTGCTCGGGCGAGTCGTGCGAGGGGTCGTAACTGACGACGACGAAGGCCGCCTCGCGCCCGCGCCGCGACAGGATCTCCTGCATCTTGCGCAGCACCAGCATGCTCGATGAGCAGGTCCGGCGGCACGACGTGTACGCCATCGTCAGCACGACCGGCCGACCCTTGTAATCGTCGAGCGTGCGCGTTGCGCCGTCGGCATCGACCCAGTGCACGGCGCCGAAGCGCGAGAAAAGCGGCGCCGAAGCCGACGCGCTCAGACTCAACGCGGCCAGGGCGAATGCGACGGACGCCAGCCGGCGCAGTTTCGGGCGCGTTGGAATCATCACTGAAGCGACGTTAGTTCCGCCATTGCACGCTTATATCTCGATAAGGGTGCGGTGCCGCCCGCTTTTCGGCCGACCCGTCCCGCACCCCCGCTTCTAGTCTAAGCGTGGCATCAAGTTCGCCGTGCGTCTTCGCGCGGCGTTCGTGGCTGACGGCGGGCGCCACCACGAACAGTCGAACACTCCTCAGGGGAACGGAATGATCTCTCGAAGAATCCGCCTGGTCATCGCGGTAGCGGGCGCCATCGGCGTCTGCGCCGGCGCGCCGGGCCGCGCGAGCGCGCAGACCGCGAACCCGGACCCGAGCGTGCAGGAACTGCAGCGCAAGCTCGAGCAGAGTCTGCAGAAGATCGAGGAGCTGTCGAAGAGGGTCCAGCAGCTCGAAACCCAGCGCGGCGCGCCGCAGGCACCGGCAGCCGCGGCTCCGGCGGCGGCTCCAGCCGCACCGGCGACGGCCACCGCGCCGGCGGCGGCTCCAGCCGCACCGGCGACGGCCACCGCGCCGGCGGCAGCGCCGCCAGCGCCCACCGCGGCAGCGCCAGCACCGGACTCGCGCATCGACGATATCGCCTCGCAAGTGAAGCAGCTCTCGCAGAGCGTGAGCCGGATGAACAACGACACCGGCGTGCCGCTGCACGGCTTCATCGACCTGGGCGGGCGCTGGTACACCCGTGTCGACCCCGGCAGCAGCAACGCCGCCAACGGCTTCAACGAAAAGGCGATCGACTTCTACCTGAATCCGTCGCTCGGACAGCGCATCCGGTCGCTGATGGAGATCGCGATCGAGACCAGCGAATACGGTCAATCGGTCGGCATCGACATGGAGCGCCTGCAGGTCGGCTACGTCTTCAGCGACGAGCTGACGGTGTGGGTCGGACGCGTGCACACGCCCTACGGCTACTGGAACACCGCCTTCCACCACGGTCCGCAGATCCAGACCTCGATCCAGCGTCCCAAGTTTCTCGCGTTCGAGGACACCTACGGCCTGATGCCGGCGCATACGGTCGGCGTGTGGGCCACCGGCCGCGAGGCGCTGGGCAGCGGCCATATCACTTATGACGCCACCGTCGGCAACAGCCCGCGCATCCTGACCAACGGCGGCCAGCCTGGCACCGGTCAAGTGGACATGAACCTGCTCGGCTCCAACAACCACGACGTCTCGACGCTGGTCAACCTGGGCTACGAATTCGGCGGCCCGCTGGAAGGACTCAAACTCGGCGTGGACGCGATGAGATGGCGCACCACCGACGATGTCCAACCGCTTCCGAACACGACCAATGTCCGCTTCCTGGGCGCCTACGGCGTCTACACCGAGGACGACTGGGAGATCCTGAGCGAGTACTACAAGTTCTTCGACTCCAACGAAAGCGCCGGCGGATCCAATCACCGCAGCTGGGCCGCCTATGCGCAGGTCGGCCACGCGTTCGGCAAGTTCACGCCGTACGTGCGCTGGGAGACGGCGCTGCTGGACCAGGCTGACAACTATTTCGGAAATCTCGCGCCCGCGATCGGCTCATCGTATCGGCGCGATGTGGGTGGCCTGCGCTACGACCTGACGAGCAGCACGGCGCTGAAATTCGAGTACAACAGCACCGAGTTCCTCGACCGCATGCTGCACAACTACAACGAGTACCGCTTCCAGGTCGCGGTCCGCTTCTGACGAACAAGGGAGCGCCGATGAAGCTCAGACAGAAGCTGGTCGTGCTCGCCGCAGCGAGCCTGGTCGCACTGGCGTCCACCGCCGGTGCCGCCGACCTGTACGTCATCTCCAACTCCGGCACGACGGTCAGTGCGGCCGATGTGCGCGAAATCTTCCTCGGCGAGAAGCAGTTCGCCGGAAGCACCAAGCTGGTCCCGGTTGACAACGCCGCTTCGCAGGAGCAGTTCCTGGCCAAGGTGATGAAGATGGAAGCGGCCAAGTACACGGCCTCGTGGAC
>Ga0307479_10004269_pt1 | contig 13074 bp, 11 predicted proteins | sample atmos_gasesECM4C_FD_203743 | JGI IMG/M metagenome (GOLD analysis project Ga0307479, IMG submission 203743) | Hardwood forest soil microbial communities from Morgan-Monroe State Forest, Indiana, United States - atmos_gasesECM4C_515 | ecosystem: Environmental > Terrestrial > Soil > Temperate...
CCGAGGAGTGGGCACCTCGGCGGCAAACGGGGCGCTGGGGCCGTCACCGCCCCGCGTCTCGTACAGCACCGCCGAGACCACTGCCGCCAACTCGGCCGGATGCAGGCCCGCCCACGCGCCGGTGCGCAGGCATTCGGCGACCAACAGGTCACTCTCGCTGTAGATCCGCGCCAACAACCGGCCGTCGTCGGTGACTCGGGGATCCGTGGCAGAGCCTTCGATGAAGTCACGCTCGGTGAGCAGCCCCACGATCCGGTCGAAGGTCTGGGCCAACGAGTTGGTGGCGGCGGCCACCTTGCTCTCCAGCTGCGCGTTGTCCCGCTCGATGCGCAGGTAACGCTCGGTCTGGCGGATCTGGGCCTCGACCTCAGGCGCCTGGGCGTCCATGTGTGCTGGGTGACGACGCAATTGCGCCCGTAACGACGCCCGTTCCGGGTCGTGAAATGCACCGTCCTGCTCGGCGGCCTCCTTGTCGGCACCGGCGCGGCGTCCAGCAGCGAGCGGCAGCCCGGCGGCCGCCGATCGCAGCGCCGAGGCCAGATCGCGCCGGACCCGGGGCTGGCGGTGTTCGACTCGCTTGGGCAGTGTCATCGAGCCGACCGGCGCAAGGGCTCCCGAATAATCCGCCGATGAAATCCGCCCCGCCCATCGGTGTTCGGTGAGCACCAATGGCCGGGGGTCGTCGCCGTCGCGGGCGGACTCCAGGACCACCGCCAGCCCGCCGCGACGGCCATGGGTGATGGTGATGATGTCGCCTCGGCGCAGCGCGGCCAGCGCATCGCTGGACGCCTGCCGTCGTTGCATCCGGGACGCACGGGCCTGCGCGCGTTCCATATCGGACACCCGCGCGCGCAGCCGGGCGTATTCGAGGATCGGCGCATCGTGGCCGCCCAGTTCGGCTGCGATCTCGTCGAGCATTCGGTTGCCCTGCTCGATGCCACGGACCAGTCCGACGACGGATCGGTCGGCCTGGTACTGGGCGAACGACTGCTCTAGCAGTTGGTGTGCCTGCTCGGGGCCCATTCGGTGCACCAGGTTGATCGTCATGTTGTACGACGGCGCGAACGAACTGCGCAGCGGGAAGGTGCGGGTGGACGCCAGCCCCGCCACCTCGGACGGCTCCACGTCAGGGTGCCAGAGCACGACGGCGTGGCCTTCGACATCGATACCGCGTCTGCCAGCGCGGCCGGTCAGCTGCGTGTACTCCCCCGGCGTCAGCGGCACGTGCTGCTCGCCGTTGAACTTCACCAGCCGCTCGAGCACCACGGTGCGGGCGGGCATGTTGATGCCGAGCGCCAGGGTTTCGGTGGCGAACACCGCCTTGACCAGGCCCGCGGTGAACAACTCTTCGACCGTGTGCCGGAACGCGGGCAACATCCCGGCATGGTGGGCCGCCAGACCGCGCAGCAGCCCTTCCCGCCACTCGTAGTAGCCCAGCACCGCCAGGTCGGCGTCGGCGAGGTCACCGCAACGGTGCTCGATCACCTCAGCGATCTGGGCGCGTTCCTCCTCGGTGGTCAGCCGCAACGGTGATCGCAGGCACTGGCCGACCGCGGCGTCACAGCCCGCCCGGGAGAACACGAACGTGATCGCCGGCAACAGCCCTTCGGAGTCCAGCTTCGCGATCACGTCGGGGCGCGCCGGCGGGCGGTAGAACCGCGGCCGGCCGGGACCTCCTCGTCCAGCGCCTCCTCTTCCCGCCTGCCGGCGGGGGCCACGCCAGTCAGCCATCCGGTCGGCCTCGCGGCGATGCGCGATGTGGCGCAGCAGTTCGGGGTCGACGCGCGATTTGCCAGCTTCGCTGTCTTCTTTGTTCCCGAGGTCGAACAGGTCGAAAAGGCGCTTGCCCACCAGTACGTGTTGCCACAGCGGGACCGGCCGGTGCTCGTCGACCACCACGGTCGTGTCACCCCGCACGGTCTGGATCCAGCCACCAAACTCTTCGGCGTTGCTCACCGTCGCCGAGAGACTGACCACCCGCACCTCGTCGGGAAGATGCAGGATGACCTCCTCCCACACCGGACCCCGCATCCGGTCGGCGAGGAAATGCACCTCGTCCATAACCACATACGAAAGTCCTTGTAGCGCAGACGAATCGGCGTAGAGCATGTTGCGTAGCACTTCGGTGGTCATCACCACCACGGGCGCATCGCCGTTGACCGACAGGTCACCGGTCAGCAGCCCGATCCGGTCGCGGCCATAGCGAACTGTCAGGTCGGTGTGCTTCTGGTTACTCAGGGCCTTAAGCGGCGTGGTGTAAAAGCATTTGCCACCAGACGCCAGCGCCAGATGCACGGCGAATTCGCCGACCACCGTCTTGCCGGCGCCGGTCGGGGCGCAGACCAGCACACCGTGGCCGCGTTCGAGCGCCGCACAGGCCCGCTGCTGAAAGTCGTCGAGCGAGAAGGGCAGTTCCGCGGCGAACCGGGCCAGCTCGGCCAGCTCGGTCACGCCGCCGCCGCGCGGCGCAGGCGCTTAGGTGATGTCGTCATGGGTCCCGGCAATGACCGACGGCTCGGGTATCGGCGAGGGCGGCTCGATGACCGACGCTTCGTCGTCCGAAATCAGCGCTTCACGCTTGGCTTTTCGCTTGTCGTGCAGCCGAGCGATCTGGATGGCGAGCTCGAGCAGCACAGTCAACGCCAGGCCCAGCGCCGTCATCGAGAACGGATCAGATCCGGGTGTGAATATCGCAGCGAACAGGAACATCGCGAAGATCAGGCCGCGCCGCCAGGACTTGAGCCGCTGATAGGTCAGCACACCCACCATGTTGAGCATGACGATCAGCAGCGGGAATTCAAAGCTGGCCCCGAATACCACCAGCAGATTGATCAGGAAGCCGAAATATCTGTCGCCGGACAGCGCGGTGACCTGGACGTTGTTGCCAACGGTCAACAAGAAGCCCAGCGCCTTGGACAGCACAAAGTAGGCCAGCACGGCACCGCCGACGAACAGCACCGCCGCCGGGATCACGAACGCCACCGCGAAGCGGCGTTCCTTCTTGTAGAGCCCGGGAGTAATGAACGCCCACAGCTCGTAGAACCACACCGGACAGGCCAGCACGATCCCGGCCATCATCCCGACCTTGAGGCGCAACATGAATTGGTCGAACGGCGCGGTGGCCAGCAACCGGCACTGCCGGTCGGCGCTGATATCCGCGCGCGCCGACTGCGGCAGCGAACAGTAGGGATGCCGCAGCCACTCGCCGAGGCTCTCCAGCCCGAAGATCGAATGCGAGTACCAGACGAACCCGAAGATCGTGGTGACCAGGATCGCAGCCAGGGAGATCAGCAACCGGGTGCGCAGCTCCGTCAGGTGGTCGACCAGCGACATTGTCGCGTCAGGATTGGTGCGACTGCGCCTCAGCCGAGGGTTGAGTCGTTTGAGTAGATGGGCGCCGCGCCCTGACGCCCTGAAACCGTTCACGACGTTCGGTCAGTGAAGCTCGGGCACCGCGACGGTGCTGCCGGGCTAGGCCGGCCGTGCCTCGGTGTGACCCTGCTCGGTAGCCGCTGGAGGGTCGACCCGCTGCGACTGCACAGGCGTGGGGTTCGCGGTGTTGGTCGCGGTGTTGGTCTCAAGGGCAGACGCTTCTGCTTTGTCCTCGGTCTGCATTTCGCGCATCTCGGACCTGAAGATGCGCATCGACTTGCCCAACGAGCGCGCCGCGTCGGGGAGCTTCTTGGCGCCGAACAGCACGATCACCAGGATCGCGATGATCGCCCAGTGCCACGGACTGAGACTGCCCACGTTTGTTACCTCCAGACGTCCACTCGATGCTACCGCAGCTGAGCAGGGTGCCGTGCCCTCGCGCCACGGCGTGGTGGACGTCACGGCCAGGGCGCGCACCATGCGGTCACGCGTCAGCCGCGACCTGATAGCACTCAACGGCCGCTGCGGCAGCATCCCGTACACGGTGCGCGAGCGACTCCGGTTCAAGCACCTGAACGGCGGCCCCGAAGCCCAGCACAAGGCGCGTCATCCAATCTTCGGAGGCGTACGTCATGACCGCCTCGCACGATCCGTCGGGCAGCTCGCGCACGTCGCGCATCGGGTAGTACTCGAACATCCACGACGCCGAGGGCGCTACCCGCAGCTTCGCCGAAGGGAGTGACGGATCGCCGTCGAACAGCGACGTGTCCGGCGGCGCCTGCAATGCGGGTTCGGGCGGGGCGGCCCGCTCGTCCAGCTCGGCGGCGTCCACGATTCGGTCGAAGCGGAACAGCCGAACCCCTTCCGCTTCGCGCGACCAGGCCTCCAGGTAGCTGTGGTCGCCGACCAGTAGCACCCGGATGGGGTCGACGATCCGGCTGGTCAGAGTGTCATGCGACGCGGCGTAGTAGTCGATGGCCAGTGCCTTTTTGTCGCGCACCGCGGCACGTACCGCGGCCGCCGCCCGGCTCTCGAGGGGCGCCTGCTCGTCGCCGGCTGCCACCGAACCTGTGGCGTCGTGCCCGACGGCGGCCGCGGCCTCGATCTTGGCGATCGCGCTGCGCGCCGCCTCGGGATCTACCACGCCCGGAATATCCGCCAGCGCCCGCAGCGCCACCAGCAGGCCGGTGGCCTCAGGAGAGGTCAGCTGAAGGGGGCGGTCGATGCCCGCCGAGAACGTCACCTCGATGGTGTCGCCGGAGAACTCGAAGTCGATGAGATCACCGGGGCCGTAGCCGGGAAGACCGCACATCCATAGCTGGTTGAGGTCCTCCTCCAGCTGCTTGCGTGACACCCCGAGGTGGGCGGCGGCCTCGGCGCGGGTGATCCGCGGGTTGGCCAGGAAATACGGCACCATGTTGAGCAGCCGCACCAGGCGGGTGGACACGGGTGTCATGCGGACTCCCCGACACCTGCCTGGGCGCGTAACCGGGCCAGCACATCCTCGCGCAGGGACTGCGGCTCCAGCACGATGGCGTCGGCCCCGTACCCGCCGATGTCACGCGCTAGCTGGTCGGCGGATCTGATGTCGAGTTCGATCACCTCGCCGTCGCGGCCCGCCACCTGGCGCGCGCCGGTGCGCCTTCCGGCGCGCCGCAGCGCGGTGGCCCGCCCGTCGGCGACCCAGACTGTGGCCTGGCCACCGGCCGGCGTTTCGGTGATCGTCTGGGCCACGATCTGGCGCAGGTCAACGTCGTCGGGAACGGTGACCGCGCCGGGCGGCCCGATCGGCGTGACGTCAGCACCGATCCGCGAGAGCCGGAAGGTGCGGGTGGCGTCGCGGTCGCGATCGTGGCCGACGAGATACCAACGGCCCTTCTCGGTGACCACGCCCCACGGTTCGACAGTGCGCGTGGTGAAGGGCGCCGCCCGTGATGACCGGTGCGGGAACTGCACTGCCTGCCGGGAATCGATGGCCGACAACAGCATGCCGAGAACATCCTCTGACCCGCGCAGGCCGGGCACCCCAGCCGGCGAGGCGATGGCCACCGGCGCGTCGGGATCAACGTCCACCCCGGCGGCCCGCAGCTTCAGTAACGCACCCTGAGTCGCGGTGATCAGTTCGGGCGATTCCCACAGCTGAGTGGCGACGGCGACCGCGGCCGCTTCGTCCGGCGTCAACTCGACGGGCGGCAGCGCGTAGGCGTCGCGGTTGATGCGGTAGCCCTCGGTAGGGTCCAGGGCCGACACCTTGCCGACCTCGAGCGGGATGCCGAGGTCGCGCAACTCGTTCTTGTCGCGCTCGAACATCCGGGAGAACGCTTCTGCGCTGGCGCTGTCCGAATAACCCGCCACGCTGGACCTGATCTTTTCGGAGGTGATGTAGCCGCGAGTGGACAGCAGCGCGATGACGAGGTTTACCAGCCGTTCGACTTTCGAGATCGCCATTTACTCCAGCCTAGATCGGTCGGTTGGCCAGCATCTCCCGGCCCGCAGCCGGCCGTGGCTACATGCTCGCGATCAGCCGCTTGACCCGCTCGTCGACCGAGCGGAATGGGTCCTTGCAGAGCACCGTCCGCTGCGCCTGGTCATTGAGCTTGAGATGTACCCAGTCGACTGTAAAGTCACGCCCCGCCGCCTGGGCGGCGCTGATGAACTCACCGCGCAGCCTGGCGCGGGTGGTCTGCGGCGGATTATCGACGGCCTCCTCGATGTCCTCGTCGGTGGTCACGCGCGCCGCCAGGCCCTTGCGCTGCAGCAGATCGAAGACACCGCGCCCCCGCTTGATGTCGTGGTAGGCCAAATCGAGCTGGGCGATCTTCGGGTCGGACAGCTCCATGTTGTAGCGGTCCTGGTAGCGCTGGAACAGCTTGCGTTTGATCACCCAGTCGATCTCGGTGTCCACCTTGGCGAAATCCTGGCTCTCGACGGCGTCGAGCTGACGGCCCCACAGGTCGACGACCTGCTCGATCTGCGCGTTGGGCTCCCGGGTCTGCAGGTGTTCGACGGCGCGGGTGTAGTACTCCCGCTGAATGTCCAGCGCGCTGGCCTGACGCCCACCGGCCAGCCGCACCGGCCGACGCCCGGTGACGTCGTGGCTGACCTCACGGATGGCGCGGATGGGGTTGTCCAGCGAGAAGTCGCGAAACGCCACCCCCGCTTCGATCATCTCCAGCACCAGCGCCGCGGTGCCCACCTTGAGCATGGTGGTGGTCTCGCACATGTTGGAGTCCCCGACGATGACGTGCAGCCGCCGGTACTTTTCAGCGTCGGCGTGCGGCTCGTCGCGGGTGTTGATGATCGGCCGGCTGCGGGTGGTGGCCGAGGAGACACCCTCCCAGATGTGCTCGGCGCGTTGCGAGAGGCAGAACGTCGCGGCCTTGGGGGTCTGCAGCACCTTTCCGGCCCCGCAGATCAGCTGGCGCGTGACCAGGAACGGCAGCAGCACATCGGAGATCCGGGAGAACTCGCCGGCGCGCACGATCAGGTAGTTCTCGTGGCAGCCGTAGGAGTTACCCGCGGAATCGGTGTTGTTCTTGAACAGGTAGATGTCGCCGCCGATGCCCTCGTCGGCGAGCCGCTGCTCGGCGTCGACGAGCAAATCTTCCAACACCCATTCGCCGGCCCGGTCGTGCGTGACCAGCTGCACCAGGCTGTCGCATTCGGCGGTCGCGTACTCGGGATGGCTGCCCACGTCGAGGTAGAGGCGGGCGCCGTTACGCAAGAAAACGTTGGAGCTGCGGCCCCAGGACACCACCCGACGGAACAGGTAACGCGCCACTTCGTCCGGGGAAAGCCGACGATGACCGTGGAATGTGCAGGTAACACCGAACTCGGTCTCGATACCCATGATTCGTCGCTGCACATATCGAGCGTACAAGTTGTCCGAGCGCGAAGGTGAGGATGCCGCGTCTGAGGATGCCCGTGGCGCCTAGTCCGACGATTCGCCGTCGGCTTCCGAGCCCTTTTCCGGGTCCCCGGAATCCAGGTCCTTCAGGTGTGTCTCCAACATAGACCGACTTATCCGTCGAAACGCCCGGCGCGGGCGGTTGGCATCCAGGATGGCCACCTCCAGGCTGGCCACACCGAGGCTCGGCTGACCGTTGCCCGAGGTATCGGCACTGCCTGCCCGCAGCGCCTCCACCGCGATGCGCAAAGCGTCGGGCAAATCGGCGTTCTCGGCGTAGGACTCCTTGAGCGCGGTGGTGATCGGCTCGGTGGTGCCGCCCATAACGACAAAGTGCGGCTCGTCGGCGATCGACCCGTCGTAGGTGATCCGGTAGAGCTCAGGCGGCTTCGTCTCGCCGTAGTGCGCGACCTCGGCCACACACAACTCGACCTCGTAGGGCTTGGCCTGCTCGGTGAAGATGCTGCCCAGCGTCTGCGCGTAAACGTAGGCAAGCTGCCGGCCGGTGACGTCGCGGCGGTCGTAGGCGTAGCCGCGGGTGTCGGCGAACTGGATCCCGCCGCGGCGCAAATTGTCGAATTCGTTGAACTTGCCGGCAGCCGCAAAGGCCACGCGGTCGTAGAGTTCGCTGATCTTCTGCAGTGACCGCGACGGGTTCTCCGCGACGAACAGCACACCACCGGCGTAGGCCAAAGCCACCACGCTGCGGCCGCGTGCGATGCCCTTGCGCGCGAGCTCGCTGCGCTCGCGCATCGCCTGCTCTGGCGAGATGAAATACGGAAAGCTCACTTCTCACCGCCATCTGGGCCGAAAGTGTCTGTGCGTGAGCGGCTTTCGATGACTTCGCGGGCCAGTTCGGCGATGCGGCTCTCAGGCACGTCGGCCGCCCCGTCGGCGCCGATGGTGACCGCCGTGGGGTAGATGCCGCGGACCAGATCCGGTCCGCCGGTAGCCGAATCGTCGTCGGCGGCGTCGTAGAGCGCCTCCACGGCTACCCGCAGGGCCGTATCGGCATCAGTGACTTGCGGATACAACTTCTTCATCGACGACTTGGCGAAGATCGACCCGGACCCCACCGCCTGGTAGCCCTCTTCCTCGATGTTCCAGCCGCCGGCGGCGTCGAACGAGACGATGCGACCAGCATTCTCGGCGTCGGCGGCATGGACGTCGTAGCCGGCGAGCAGCGGCAGCGCGACCAACCCCTGCATCGCGGCCGCCAGGTTTCCGCGCACCATGATCGCGAGCCGGTTGACCTTGCCGGCAAACGTCAGCGGCACGCCTTCGAGCTTCTCGTAGTGCTCAAGTTCGACCGCGTACAGCCGGGCGAATTCGACGGCGATCGCGGCGGTGCCGGCGATGCCGGTCGCGGTGTAGTCGTCGGTGATGTACACCTTGCGCACGTCACGCCCGGCGATCATGTTGCCCTGCGTCGAACGCCGATCCCCGGCGATGACGACACCGCCGGGGTGTTTCAGCGCGACGATGGTCGTCCCATGCGGCAGCTGGGCACTGGTGCCACCACCCGGCTGTGCGCCGCCGCTGAGGCTTGCTGGTAGCAACTCCGGCGCCTGACGGGCGAGGAAGTCAGCGAACGAGGACAGGTCTACCGCGGGGGTTCTGGAAAAGGCCGAGTTGGTGTTCAGTCGATCAGGGAACGGCCAGATCACTGTCCGCCCTTTTGGACATACGCGCGGACGAAGTCCTCGGCGTTCTCCTCAAGGACGTCGTCAATCTCGTCGAGCAGATCGTCGGTCTCTTCCGTCAGCTTCTCGCGACGCTCCTGGCCCGCGGCTGTCGTGCTGGCGAAGTCGTCGTCATCGCCACCGCCACCGCCACGCTTGGTCTGCTCCTGAGCCATCGCCGCCTCCTGCTTCGTCATCGACTCGTCTAACGGCCGCGTTCGCGCGTCCTGCCGGTCTTTTCTCTACAGTACCGGTCAACACCCACGTTTCCCGGTGTAACGGCCCTTAGCTGGTCAGCTGTTCCACCAATTCGGCAGCGCTGTGCACCGAGTCCAGCAGCGCTCCGACGTGCGCCTTACTGCCGCGCAGCGGCTCCAGCGTCGGGATACGAACCAGCGAATCGCCGCCTAGATCGAAGATCACCGAGTCCCAGCTCGCCGCGGCGATGTCCGCCCCGAACCGGCGCAGGCATTCACCCCGGAAGTAGGCGCGTGTGTCGGTCGGCGGGTTGTCCACCGCACTGAGCACCTGGTGTTCGTTCACCAGACGCTTCATCGAGCCGCGGGCGACCAGCCGGTTGTACAGACCCTTGTCCAGCCGGACATCAGAATACTGCAGGTCAACGAGGTGTAGACGCGGCGCCGACCAGCTCAGGTTCTCCCGCTGCCGGAAACCTTCGAGCAGTCGCAACTTGGCCGGCCAATCCAGTAGCTCAGCGCAGTCCATCGGGTCACGCTCTAGCTGGTCAAGCACGTGCGCCCACGTTTCCACAACGTCGGCTGCGCGGCGATCCGGGTCACGGCCGTCGACCAGCTTCGCCACCCGGTCGAGGTAGATCCGTTGCAGCGCAAGGCCGGTCAGCTCGCGACCGTCGACCAGTGCCACGGTGGCCCGCAGCGACGGATCCCGGCTGATCGCATGAACCGCGTGCACCGGCCGCGCCAGCGTCAGGTCGGTCAGGTCGATCCCATGCGCTGGGCCTTCTTCGATCAGGTCGAGCACGAGTGCGGTGGCGCCCAGCTTCAGGTAAGTCGACGTCTCGGCAAGGTTGGCATCGCCGATGATGACGTGCAGCCGGCGGTACCTGTCGGCGTCGGCGTGTGGCTCGTCGCGGGTGTTGATGATCCCGCGCTTCAGCGTGGTCTCCAGACCGACCTCGACCTCGATGTAATCGGAGCGCTGCGACAGCTGGAAGCCGGGCTCGTCACCGGAGGGCCCGATGCCGACTCGGCCGGAACCGGTGACCACCTGCCGGGACACCAAGAACGGGGTCAGCCCGGCGATGATGGCCGAGAACGGCGTCTGCCGCGACATCAGGTAGTTCTCGTGCGACCCGTAGGACGCGCCTTTGCCGTCGACGTTGTTCTTGTACAGCTGCAGTTTCGCGGCTCCGGGCACGCTGGCGACGTGCCGGGCGGCGGCCTCCATGACGCGCTCGCCGGCCTTGTCCCAGATCACCGCGTCCAGCGGGTCGGTGCATTCGGGTGCGGAGTATTCCGGGTGCGCGTGGTCGACGTAGAGCCGCGCCCCGTTGGTCAAGATCATGTTGGCGGCGCCGACCTCGTCGGCGTCGACCACGGGCGGCGGTCCGGCCGAGCGGCTCAGGTCGAAGCCGCGCGCGTCCCGCAGTGGCGATTCCACCTCGTAGTCCCAGCGGGTGCGCTTCGCGCGCTGGATGCCCGCGCCGGCGGCATAGGCCAGAACCGCTTGCGTCGAGGTCAGGATCGGGTTGGCGGTCGGGTCCGACGGCGACGAAATGCCGTACTCGACCTCCGTACCGATAATCCTTTGCATGCCTTAAAGCCTAGGCGAAGTGCGGAATTGCCCTGCTCCCGGGCAACCGAGCGCCAATCCCAACGCCATCGGGGGGTTGAACGCTTTAGGGTGAGCCGACATGAGCCTCCCGCTTCGCCGCTCGCTGGCACGCCAAGCATTGGTAAGTGCCGAGGCGGAACGTTGGTTTTTGCAGCGCGGCCTGCCGTCGGTGCTGACGACGCGAGGCCGGTGGCGACGGCTCTGGTCGCGGTCGGCCCCCGTGTTGGCGGCGTACGCCACAGTGCAGAGCTGCGGAATCCCGATCATGCTGCTCACCGGCAGCCGCGAAGTCCGGATCGAGGGGCCGCCGACAACCCTCGAATGGGTCGTGCTCGCGATCATCGCCGCCGCCATTCCGTTGGCCGTCATCGTCGGCTTGCTGGTGCCCCGGTTAACGCATGGGCAGATACGCGGTGCGGCCGGGATTACCGCAGCGATCGTCGCGGCTGTTGCCGGATTCATCGACGCGGGTCCGTCATCGCTGCCGACGACGGCCCTCGCCGTGGCCGTGATACTGATCCTGACCGGCTGTGGCGTCGGGTCGGTGCTCGCATGGGCGGTGCGCATGACGCTGTCGCAGATTGCGACTGTCGGCGCGCTGACGGTCCGCGCCCTGCCGGTGGTTCTGCTGACCGCACTGGTGTTCTTCAACACCTACGTCTGGCTTATGGCTGTGACGATCAGCGGTAGGCGGCTATGGCTGGCAATGATCTTTCTGATCAGCATCGCAGCGGCCTTCGTCATATCCGGGACCATAGAACGGGTCAGGCCGATGCTGCGGTCCACCGCCGCTCTGCCCAGAGACTGCGAACGGCTGGCCAACACGCCGTTTGCGGCGATGCCGGATGCCCCGGATGGCTCGGGCGTCCCGCGCGTGACCCTGACCGAACGTCTCAACGTGGTCTTCGTGCTGGCCACCTCGCAGCTAGTGCAGATCTCGGTGGTGGCGGTGGTCACCGCGATCATCTACTTAATTCTCGGGCTGATCGTGCTCAGTCCCGCGCTGCTCAAGGAATGGACCCACGTCGGGACCCTCGAGTCGACCCTGCTGGGCTGGACAATTCCGGTGCCGGATTCGCTGATCCATATGTGTCTTTTCCTCGGCGCGTTGACGTTCATGTACATCAGTGCCCGCGCGGTCGGCGATGGTGAGTACCGCACGATGTTTCTCGACCCGCTGATCGACGATCTGCACACCACCCTGATCGCGCGCAACCGCTATCGCAACGCCACCGCGGCAGCCGCACCCGGCGTGGGCAAGAGCGCTGACGCCGATCGCCCAACAGCGCCGAGTGTTGACGCCGCTGATGTCAGTGATTAATTTCACCCTGGTGTCTGCCGAAGGTGTGCGCGACCAAGTGACTGACTTGTCCGGTAAGCGCTATGGCGAAGTGCTTCTCGTAACCCCAGGCGAGGCCGGTCCACAGGCCACCGTCTACAACAGTTACCCGCTCAACGACTGTCCCGCCGAGCTGTGGTCCGCGCTCGACGCGCAGACGATCGCCGCCGAAAACGGTGCGGCCGCGGCGCTGCTCAACGGCCCGCGCTACTGGCTGATGAACAGCATCGAAAAGCAACCCCAGGGCCCGCAGATAACGAAGAACTTCGGCGGGATCGACATGATCCAGCAGGCCATCGTCCTGCTGTCGTCGATGGACCCCGCGCCCTACACCGTCAATCAAGTGAGCCGCAACACGGTCTTCGTCTTCGACCCCGGCGAAGAGATCTACGAACTCATTGACCCCAGAGGACAGCGCTGGGTCATGCAGACCTGGAGCCAGATCGCTGACCCCAACCTGTCGCGAGCCGATCTGCCCAAACTCGCCGACCGGCTCAACCTGCCGGACGGGTGGTCCTACCAGCCGCGCGTGCTCACCGAAACACTACGAGTGGACACCAGGACGCAGCCCGCCCAGGTCACCCAGGACGACTTGACCAACAGCTATTCGCTGGAAGCCTGACGGGCTGGGCGCCGAAACTTAAACCATGCACATCCGGCGCGGCGCGTCGTGTGCATGGTTTAAGTGTCGCGGTAGCGGTCGCCGCCTAGAGGTACTGACCGAGGTTGGACTCGGTGTCGATGGCCCGCGACGCGCTCGACGACTTGCCGGTGACCAGGGTGCGGATGTAGACGATCCGCTCGCCCTTCTTGCCCGAAATCCGCGCCCAGTCATCGGGGTTGGTGGTGTTGGGCAGGTCCTCGTTCTCGGCAAACTCGTCGACGATCGAGTCGAGCAGATGCTGAATGCGTAGCCCCGGTTGGCCGGTCTCCAGCACCGACTTGATCGCATTCTTCTT
>Ga0307479_10004270_pt1 | contig 13072 bp, 11 predicted proteins | sample atmos_gasesECM4C_FD_203743 | JGI IMG/M metagenome (GOLD analysis project Ga0307479, IMG submission 203743) | Hardwood forest soil microbial communities from Morgan-Monroe State Forest, Indiana, United States - atmos_gasesECM4C_515 | ecosystem: Environmental > Terrestrial > Soil > Temperate...
AGCTGATCGTCCTCGACACCCGCCTCTCGAACACGGCGACCCATGCCGACCACTGGGTCGCCCCGTACCCCGGATCCGAGGCGGCGATCCTGCTCGCCATCGCCAACGACATGATCCAACGCGGCCAGTACAACCGCGAGTTCGTCCGGCGATGGTGGAACTGGCAGGAATACCTCGCGCACGAGCACCCGGGCCTCGCGCCGACGTTCGAGACCTTCGAGCGGATCCTCAAATCGCTCTACGCCGAGTTCACGTTCGAGTTTGCCGCGGCCGAGTCCGGCGTGGACGCCGGGGTGCTGCGGGAGGTCGCCGGCGTCGTGGCGGCGGCCGGCACGAAGCTCTCCACCCACACCTGGCGCAGCGCGGCCGCGGGCAACCTGGGCGGCTGGCAGGTGCCGCGCACCCTCTTCCTCCTCAACGCGCTCCTGGGCGCGGTGGCGACCGAGGGGGGGACCTACCCCAACGCCTGGAACAAGTTCGTCCCGAGGCCGATCTACGTCCCGCCGCATCCCCCCCTCTGGAACGAACTCACCTGGCCGCGAGAGTACCCGCTGGCCATCAACGAACTTTCGTTCCTGTTACCGCACCTGCTGAAGGACGGACGCGGCCGGCTCGACGTGTACTTCACGCGCGTCTACAACCCGGTCTGGACCAACCCCGACGGCTTCGCCTGGATCGAGGCGCTGACCGACGAGCGCCTGGTCGGGCTCCACGCCGCCCTCACGCCGGTGTGGAGCGAGACGGCGTTCTTTGCGGACTACGTCCTGCCGATGGGGCTCGGCTCCGAGCGCCACGACCTGCATTCCTACGAGCAGTACGACGGCCAGTGGATCGCGTTCCGGCAGCCCGTGCTGCGCGCGGCGCGCGAGCGCCTCGGCGACCGCGCGACCGACACGCGCCAGGTCAATCCCGGCGAAGTCTGGGAAGAAAACGAGTTCTGGATCGACCTGTCCTGGCGGATCGACCCGGACGGCCGGCTGGGCATCCGCCGCTGGTTCGAGTCCAAGCGGACCCCCGGGCAGAAGCTGACGGTCGACGAGTACTACGCGCATATCTTCGAGCACTCCGTCCCCGGCCTGCCGGAGCGAGCCGCCGGGGAGGGCCTGGCCCCGCTCGAGTTCATGCGGCGATACGGCGCGTTCGAAATCGCCGCGCAGATCGGCCCCCTCCACGAGCGCCGCGTCCCCCCCGAGGAGCTCGCGGACGTCCGCGTCGATCCGCTCGGCCGCGTCTACACCACGGCGCCCGCGCCCGCCACCTCCAACATCGTCCCCACCGGGAGCCCCGAGCCGGACGCGGAAGGGCGCAGGCCGGTGGGCGTGCAGGTGGACGGCGAGACCCTGCGCGGGTTCCCGACCCCGTCCGGGCGGCTCGAGTTCTACTCCCGCACGCTGGCCGAGTGGGGGTGGCAGGAGAGCGCGCTGCCTACCTATATAAAGAGCCACATCCACCGCGAGCGCCTCGCCCCAGACCAGATGGTGCTGATCTCCACCTTCCGCCTCCCGGTCCAGATCCACACCCGCAGCGCCAACGCCAAATGGCTGAACGAGATCGCGCACACCAACCCGCTGTGGGTCCACCCCGACGACGCGCGGCGCCTCGGGGTTCGGACGGGCGACCTCGTGCGGGTCGAGACCGAGACCGGCTACTTCGTCGTGAAGGCGTGGGTGACGGAGGGCATCCGCCCCGGCGTGGTGGCCTGCAGCCATCACATGGGGCGGTGGAAGGTGCGCGAGGCCGGCGAGCGCCAGATGATGGCGACCGTCTCGCTCGACCACAGCGACGGCCGGTGGTCCATGCGGCAGATTCAGGGCGCCCAGCCGTTCGCCTCCGAGGATCCCGACACGCTCAGGGTCTGGTGGACCGACGTCGGGGTCCACCAAAACCTCACGTTTGCGGTGCACCCCGACCCGGTGTCGGGCCAGCACTGCTGGCATCAGGCGGTGCGGGTCGGCAAAGCCGGGCCGGATGACCGGTATGGGGACATCGCCGTCGACACCGCGCGCTCGATGGAGATCTTCCGGCAGTGGCTGGCCCTGGCCAAGCAGGCGGACCGGTACTCGCCGAACGGCACCCGGCGGCCCTACTGGCTGATGCGGCCGCTCCGGCCCTCGAAGGAGGCCTACCGCCTCCCGGACCGCGGCCAGCCCGCCGTCCCCGCCGGGGAGTAGGGACATGGAACTCTTCCGCGCGCTGGCCGCGCTGGCCGAGCCACCAGGGCCCGAGCAGGTGCGCATCGGCGCCGTGTTGGGCTTGCCGGGGGCCCCGGACCCGGCAGCGTACACCGACGTGTTCCTGTTTCAGCTCTATCCGTACGCGTCGGTCCACGCCGGGGCTGAGGGCATGCTCGGGGGCGAAGCGCGCGATCGGGTCGCGGGATTCTGGCGGGCCCTCCACCGCGTCCCGCCGGCCGAGCCCGACCACTTGACGTCGCTCCTGGCCCTGTACGCCGCGCTGGCCGAACAGCAGGACACCGAGCCCGACCCTGCCCGCCGTCTCCTCTGGGGCCAAAGCCGGAAGGCGCTGCTGTGGGAGCATCTGGCCTGCTGGATCTTCCCCTACCTCGACAAGCTCGAGGAGATCGCGCCCCCGTTCTACGCCGCCTGGGGGGGACTGCTCGCGGCGGCGCTTGCGGGGGAACTCGCGGCCATGGAACCGGGCGACGCGCTGCCGCTCCACCTGCGTGCAGCCCCGCCGCTGCCCGATCCGAGAGACGGCGTCTCCGAGGCGTTTCTCCAGGCGCTCCTCGCCCCCGTGCGCAGCGGGATGGTCCTCGTCCGGTCAGACCTGTCGCGCGCGGCGCGGGCGCTGGGGCTCGGGCTCCGGATGGGCGAGCGCCGGTTCGCGCTCTCTTCGCTCCTTGCGCAGGACCCGGAAGGCACGCTCGACTGGCTGGCCGCGGAAGCGTCCACCTGGGAGCGGCGGCACCTCGCCTGCGACGGCGCGCGGGCGGCGCCCGGCGAGATCGCGCGCTTTTGGGCAGGCCGGGCCGGGGCCACCGCGGCGCTGCTCACCGCGCTGCGGCCATAAGGCGCAGATGCGATCCATCGCCCGCATCCTCCTGGCCGCCGCGGTCATCGCGGCGTGCCCCTGGACCCTCGCCCCCCTCGCCACGGCCCAGTCGATCACGCTGCCCGGGGCTCCCCCGGACGCCTCCACGTCGCGCGTGGATGTCGAAGCGCCGGCGCCGCAGGTGTGGGTGGTGTTGACGGATTTCTCGGCGTATCCAATTTGGAACCCGTTCATCTACCCGATGAAAGGCACGCCCCGCCCGGGCAGCACGCTGGAGATGACCGTGCACCACGGCACGGGATCCATTCCCTATCAGGCCATCGTCCTCGCCGCGCGACCCAATCATGAGTTGGCCGTGCGGGTCGCGTCAGGGGAAATCATCGAAATTACCTTCGACTTCACCATTGAGGCGCTGCGGGCTGGACGATCGCGCCTGATTGCGCGCGAGAGCCATACGGGCGTCGCCGTCGTCCTGTCGTGGGGACTCCTGCGAGATCTTCAAAGTGGGCTGGATGCCATGGCGAAGGCCGCCAGGGACCGCGCGGAGTTGCTGCAACTGGTCCCGTTCGGCATCCCCACGCTTCGCTACACCTCCCGGGCGCCGCGTCGACGACCAGGAACGTCGCGCGCAGATCGCCCCTAGGAGGAACGCAGGGATGGCCAGGCTGAGGTTCGCGGTGTGGCTCCCCACCTATGCCTGGGCCGACGCCGGCCCTGAGCAGGTTCGGCGGCTGACCCAAAGCATCGCGAAGTGCGAGGAGTACGATCTGGATATCTGGGTGATCGATCACCTCCTCGCCGCCCCAGGGCTGTATGGCGTGGCCTGGCTGGAACCCCTGAGCGTCCTGGCCTACGCGGCCGCGCTCACGCGGAAGGTCCGGCTGGCCACAGGGATCCTGGTCCTGCCGGTCCGCCATCCCGTCGTCCTGGCGAAGGAGATCTCCACGCTCTGCCACATCTCCGGCGGCCGGTTCGTCTTCGGCATCGGCCCCGGCTGGTACGCCCGCGAGTTCGACGTCACCGGCTCCCGGATCGGCGAGCGCGGCGGCCGCACGGACGAGATCCTGGAAGCGGTCACCTTGCTGCTGAGCCGGCCGAACGCCAGCTACCGCGGCCGCTACTACCAGTTTCAGGACGTGACCATCGACCCGAGGCCCCCGAAGCTTCCGGAGATCTGGGTCTCGGGAGGCTCGCGCATTCCCGATCCGGGCGAGCACGACGTCCCGTTCATCTCCAAGACGGTCCTCGATCGTATCGTGAAGTCCGGCAACTGGCTCTCGCGCTGCTCGGGGAAGCAGGATTGGGTCAAGCGCGACTGGGCGGAGATCCAAGCGCACGCCGGGGCCAGCGGGAAGCCTGCGGCGGCGATCACCTTTGGGCACTGTAACTTTGTGCACCTCGTGGAGACGCACGACCACGCCAGGGCGCTGGAGGAGTCGCGGGAGCCCTTCCTCCGCGTCATGGGCACGCACCGCTCCTACGAGCACCTGCAGGAGTGCTATATGATCGGGAGCGTCGAGCGGATCAAGGACCGGATCGCCGACCTCGTGGACGCCGGCCTGCGGTACCTGGTGCTCGGCCCGGTGACGGACGACCCCCGGCAGATCGACCTCTTGGCCCGGCACGTGGTTCCGGATTTTGCGTAATGCTTACTTCCGGACCTCCTGAACGCGGGCCGCGCGCGGGAGCGTCGTCGATCAAACGATTTCATGGGATCATGCCTTTGGAGGATAGAATGGCCGGTTCAGCCCCGTCAAACTTTTGGTGGGGCGTCGCCCCGGCTCTCAATGGATTGAGCGGTGGGAGACCAGAATGCCGTGGAGGAGAGCAAAGGTGGGTGCGGCAATGACTCGGACGGCGGTGAAACGACTCCTTGCGACGGCCGCGCTAGGGGTGCTTACGGCCGCCGGGTACACACTGGCGGCCTCTTCGACCGTCGAGGCGGCGGTCTGCGCTCCTGGTACCCTCGACTCGTACATCGCTCTAGGGAGCGCTGGGTGCACAATTGACGACCTGACATTTTCCAATTTCGATTATATTAGCCAGGCGTTTGGGGGCGGGGTGCTGGTACCCAGCGGCAGCGTTTTCGTGGCCCCCGTCCCCACTCCGGGCAATCCCGGGTTTACATTCACCGGACCGTTTGCGGTGAACGGGGCAGGGGCAACCGGTGTACGGTCTACGGCGGGGGGTGTCCTTTTTGATATCCAAACGACCAGTGGAGCGGCGTTGATCGAGGATGCGAATCTGAAGGTCACCCAAGTCCTGACGGGGCAGGGGACGAGCGAAGTCGGGGAGACCCTATGCTTTGGCATCCACCACTCCAGTTTGTCATTCATTTTCGATACCGGTTGTTCATCGAATGACCAGAACCTTTTTGTGGGTACTAGCGACGGTAACGATTCCGGCGCCTTCGTCCCCCAGGCGCTTGCGAGCGCGTATCCCCTGCTGTTGTACACAGACGTAGCTCCTGGCGATTTGAATATCGCAGCCATCAGTAGCGCGACCGTCCAATATTCGGAGCTAGCATCAACGGTTCCCGAACCGGCGACCCTGGCGCTCCTCGGCACGGGGCTGATGGGACTGGCGGGCCCGCGACTTTTGCGCCGCAGGCACTAAGCTATTTCCAGACCTCCCGCGCGGTCTCGGCGACCAGCCGCAGCTTCGCCCACTGGTCGTCTTCGGTGAGGAGGTTGCCCTCCATCGTGGAGGCGAACCCGCACTGGGGGGAGAGCGCCAGGTTCCCGAGCGGCACGTACTTCGCCGCCTGCTCGATCCGGCGGATCAGGTCGGCTTTCGCTTCCAGCTGGGGGCGCTTGGTGCTGACCAGCCCCAGGACCACGGTCGTCCCCCGCGGCACGAACCGCAGCGGCTCGAACGTGCCCGAGCGATCATCGTCGTACTCCAGCAGAAACCGGTCGACGCGCATCGTGCCGAACAGTCTCTCGGCGATCGGATCGTACCCGCCCTCCGCGTACCAGTGGCTGCGGTTGTTGCCGCGACAGAGGTGCATCGCCAGCGTCGTCATCGCGCGGCGGGCGGGTTCCAGGCAAGCGTTGTCCGCCCGGATCGCCTCTTCCAGCGCCGCCTGAGGCTCCATCCCCATCTCGGTCTTGATGAAGGTGCGCCACTTGGGATCGATGTAGTAGCTGTAGCGGGGGGCGTCGATCTGGATGTACTGCACGCCGTCGGCGACGAGCAATTCCACCTCGGTTCGGATGACCCCGACAATCTCCCGGAGGAGGGCCGAGTGGTCCGAGTAGACCTTGTCGGTCACCCCCTTCTTGAACGCGATCGCCGGGAACTGGGTGGCGCTCGGGAGGGTCATCTTGAACGCCCCGGGGCTGTGCGCCCGCAGAAACGGGATCTCGTGCGCGGTCAGGCGCCGGCGCTGCTTGAGCTTGCCGGTGACGATGCCGGTGACGCTGCTCACCTGCGTGTCGGTCGCGGCGCCCCCCTGCCACGTCCGCGGCAGCGCCTCCCCGAGATCGAAGCCTTCCACCGCATCCGTGAAGTCGCTCATGAAGTTGCGCCGCCGCAGCTCGCCGTCCGTGAAGACGTCGAACCCCAGTTCCTGCTGTTTGGCGAGGACGCGCAGAATGTGCTGATCTTCGAGCGCGCGGAGGCGCTCGGAGTCTTTCGCCCCACCGCCGCGCGCTTCCAGCAGATCGCGCGGCCGCAGCAAACTCCCCACCTGGTCGGCTCGGAACCGCGTGCGCATTTCGCACTCCTCCAAACGCCGGGCCGGGTGCCCTACCGCGTGTCGGCTTTGACCGGCTCCACGACCGGCGTCCCGTAGGTGAAGAAGCTCTCGGGCAGCTCCCCGCCCCACCAGACGCGCAGATCCCGGTCCTCCTCCGTCCAGGTCACGGGCCGCCAATCCGGCGCAAAGATCAGATACCCTCCGGTGAAGAGCTCCAGACGGTTGCCCCCCGGCTCGTAGAAATACAGGAACAGGCCGTTCGTGATCGCGTGCTTGGCGGGCCCGGCCTCGATGCGGGTCCCGCCTTCCCGCAGGATGTCCGCCGCCCGAATCAGATCGCCGTAGTCGTCCATCCAGAACGCAACGTGGTGGAACCGGCCGTCGGCACCGCTGCCGTCACGCATATAGGCGATATCGTGCACGAGGGGCGTCACGCTCAGCCACGCGCCGATCTCGCGCCCGCTGTGGACGATCTGCTCGCGCAGCCGGAAGCCCAGGGACTCCTCGAGGAATCGCCGGTTGGCCGCCACGTCCGCGGCCAGCAGGTTGACATGATCGATTCTCCGCGTCCCGATGCCGGCGAGGGGCCGGCGGTGGGGCTGGTTCTTGAGCCGGGTGCGCGTGCCGGTGGACGCCTCGTGCCACTCTACCTCGTAGAAGATCTCCATCAGGTGCCCGGCCGGGTCCGCGAACTGGTAGGCCGGCCCGTGCCCCCGGTCTCCGTCGATCCACCCCCGTCCGCATCCGCGTCCCGCGAGCGCCCGCGCGCGCCGGTCCAGCGCCTGGGGACTGGTCGCCCGCCAGGCCACGTGCCCCAGCCCCGCCTGAGCGGCGTCGGTGATCTTCAAGGTGTGGTGGTAGAAATCGCCCCAGGCCCGCAGGTACACGGACGACCCGTCGCGGTGGCTCTCCCGGAGGCCAAAGACGGAGGTGAGGAAGGCGAGCGTTTCGGTCAGGCGAGGGGTCCGCAGTTCAACGTGCGCCAGGTGCGAGACGTCCTGGATGGGTTCCGGGGCGGCGCCGCTCATTCCGCGGGACCCCTCTGCTGTGCTTCCATACTATCCCCGTGCGTTCGGCATCTTCGATTCGAATCCTCTCACGCGCACGGCCGCCATGAATCCCCCGGGCAGCGCGACGACCACCGCGATGAAGAGCAGGCCGAACACCAGCAGGTGCACCTCTCCCAGCCGGAGGGCGAGCGCCTCCCGCAACGAGAGAAAGAACACCGCGCCGATCACGGGGCCCCACACCGTGCCGACCCCTCCCAGGTACGTGATCAGCAGCGGGTCAAATGTCCACAGCGGGCTGAAGGCGAAGCTCGGATAGAAGCTCACGTGGTAGTACGCGAACACCCCTCCCACCAGTCCCGCAAAGCATCCGCTGAGGACGAAGACGCCGAGCTTGTGCCGGAAGGCGTTCACGCCGATGGCCTCGGCCACCCCCTCGTCTTCCCGGACGGCGGCGATGCCGTACCCGACCCGGGACCGGGCCAGCCCCCACACCGCCGCGGTGATGCCCACCGCCAGGCCCAGCGCGAGGTAGTAGCGCGGGACGAGCGTGTAGGTGGCGAGCGTCTCGGCCGGCAGCACGGACACTTGCGGCAGGGCGTTGCCCACCGTGATGCGGAGGATCTCGGCCACGGCCAACGTGCCGATGGCGAAGTAGGGGCCTCGCAGGCGCAGGGACGGGACGCCCACGAGGACGCCCATCCCCAGCGACGACAGGGTCCCGAGGAGCAGCGCCTCTCCGACGGGGAGGCCCCGGAGCCACACCGTCCGGGTCACCAGCGCGCCGAGGCCGAAGAACGCGGCGTGCCCGAGGTTCACCTGTCCGCCGAACCCGCCGAGCAGGTTCCAGCTCTGCGCGAGCGCGGCGTACAGCAGCACGAGGAACGCCCAGTTCAGGATCGCCTGATTGGCGCTCACCACCGGGAGCAGCGCCAGCGCCGCGACCGCGCTCACGACGGCCAGGCGACGCGCGGGGCCGCCGCGGACGTCGATGAACCTCCCGGTCACGCCGGCCCCGACCCGAACAGCCCCTGCGGCCGCAGGACGAGCACGAGCAGGAACAGCACCAGGCCCATCACCTCCCGGTACGCGTTCCCCAGGACGAACCCGCTCATGGACTCCGTCACGCCCAGGAAGAGCCCGGCCGCGAACGTCCCGAAAATGCTCCCCAGCCCGCCCAGCACCACAACGATCAAGGCCTTGAGCGTCCAGCTCAACCCGATCGCCGGACTGACCGCGTCCGTCATGCTGACCAGGGTGCCCGCGACGCCGGCGAGCGCGCTGCCCAGGCCAAAGGACAGCAGGAAGATCTTGGGGACCGGGATCCCCGCGAGCGCGGCCGCTTCGACATCCTCCGCCGTGGCCCGGAGCGCCTTGCCCGGCAGGGTGCGGTGGAGAAACAGGTGGAGCCCGCCGAGGACCAGGAACGCCACCCCCAGCGCGCCGACCCGGAGCACCGGCACCACGACGCCGTCGATGTGGACGACCGCGCCGGCGTACGGGGTGGTGATGGCCCGTTCGTCCGCCGTCCACGCCAGGATCGCCAGCGTCTGCATGACCAGGGTGAGGCCGAAGCCGATGAGGATCGAGTTCTTGAGTTTGGTCTCATCAGACGCGTAGATGAGGCGGCGGAATAACACCTGATACAGGAGCGCCCCCACCCCAAACAGCGCGAGCGCACTCGGCAGGACCGCGAGGAACGGGTCGACGCCCCAGAGGGTGAACAGCCAGAACCCGGTGTAGCCGCCGAGCATGAGCAGCTCGCCGTGCGCCACGTTCAGCATCTTGAGCACGCCAAAGACCAGCGAGAGCCCAACGGCCGCGAGCCCGTACAGCCCGCCGATCAACAGCCCGAAGACCGCGTTCTGCGCGAAGATCATGACGGGGTGCTCTGGGCCGCCCGCACGAGCGCGCGGTCAGGCGCGCCCGAGATAGACTTGGACCACCTCGGCCTGGGCGAGCGCCTCCGCGGGCGTCCCCTCCGCGATCTTCCTGCCGGAATTGAGAACGACGACGCGATCGCACAGCACCCGGATGGCGCGGACGTTGTGCTCGACGATGACGAGCGTGATCCCCCAGGCTCGAATTCTACGGAACAACCAGAGGGCGGCGTCCACCTCGACCGCATTCAACCCCGCGGCGGGTTCGTCGAGCAGGAGCAGCCGCGGGGAGGTGGCCAGGGCGCGGGCGATCTCCAGCCGTTTGCGCTCGTGGAGCGTCAGCGTCACGGCGGGCGATTCCCCCCGCTCCCCGATGCCGACCAGGGCGAGGAGCCGCAGCGCGTCGGCGCGGGCATGGGACAGCGAGGGCGACCGCTCGCGCCCGTAGAGACAGGCCACGACCACGTTCTCGAGCGCGCTGAGGTTCGGGAGCGTGCGGACGAGTTGGAACGTCCGGGCGATGCCGAGCGAGGTGCGGAAGCTCGGCGAGCAGTCCGTCATCGGCCGGCCGGCGAAGGTGATGCGGCCGGCGTCCGGGGAGCAGGTCCCCGCGATCAGGTTGAACACGGTGGTCTTCCCCGACCCGTTGGGGCCGAGCAGCCCCAGGATCTCCCCTTCCTGCACCGCGAACGACAGATCGTCGACGGCGCGCAGGCCGCCGAACGCCTTCGAGAGGCCCCGGACCTCGAGCAGCGGCGCGCGGCTAGCGGCCACGCCAGGGGGGCACGGGGTACTGCAGGCGCGCGGCGCCGGGGGCCTTGGGCCACACCAGTTCCTGCTTCCCCTCCTGCCACTGCACGAAAACCGTGGGGACGATCCCGGTGCCGTCCGGGCGGAACCGCACCGGGCCGACCACGGTCGGCATGTTCGTCGCCGCCATGGCGTCGCGAATGGCCCCCGGATCCAGGCGCCCCGCCCGCTCGATCGCGTTCGCCACGATCTGCACGCAGGCATACGCGGGACCGACGATCACATCGGCGGGCCGGCCGAAGCGCTGTTCATGCTCCGCGTTGAGCTCCTGGACCCCCGGGAACTGGACGGCGTGGTGCCACCCGGGCGCCAGCAGCACGCCGTCCCCATCCTTGCCCAGGGCGCGGGTCCAGGTCACGGCGTCCGCCGCGCGAAACATCAGGATGACTTTCGGGTTGAAATCGAGCTCCTTCATCTGCCGGATCAGGGTGATCCCGTCCGGGGGGGTCGGGACGGAAAACACCGCGTCCGCACCCGCGTTCTTCGCCTGGAGGATGATATCCGAGAGGTCGCGGGCGAGCGGTGTGTACTCGGCGCGCAACACGACCTGGTAGCCGTTCTCGCGCGATCGGGCCGTCCAGAGGGTCCCCAGCTCGCGGCCCCAATCGGTCCGCTCTTGGAAGATCGCCACGCGCCGCGGCCGTTCCCCGGCGGAAATGCCGGCGTTCAGGAACCGGTAGGTTTCGCTGGCGAGCTCCGGGGATTTCGGAAACGGCGAGAAGAGATAGTGGAATCCGTGCTCGTGAATCGCGTGCAAGGCGAACGCCACGCCGCAGTACGGGATCCGGTTCTTCTCCGCCACCGCGGCGGCGGCGGCGTGCAGGTCGCTGCCGAACCCGCCGAGCAGCGTGACCACGCCCTCGGAGGCGAGCGCCTCGAGCCGGCTCACGGTCTTGGTGGGGTCGGACTCGTCGTCCAGGATCGTCGCCTCCAGCGGGACGCGCCGGTCCCCGACCTGCACCCCGCCCCGGCTGTTGATATCCTGCAGCGCGAACTCGTAGCCGACCTTCACCTGCGCGCCACCGCTCGCGTACCGACCGGTGAGCGGGACGACGGCGCCGAGCCTGATGGAGGATGGCGGCGCCACGGCGCCGCCCGCAAGCGGCAGGCCGGCGGTGAGCCATGTCAACGTGATGAGCACAGCGGCCGTTCGCATCCCACGCACCTCCGGGTTTTTCATGCCCACCGCAGTGTCCGTTCCTTTTGACAGGATGCGGGAATCCCCTCCCGGGAAAGGAGGAACCCATTTCGGCATCCGCGTAACCACTGCCACATTGCTGGTGGAACTGCCGGCGGAGGCGTGTCCGCTCGTCATGGAGTGAGCCGGCGACCCGGGCCGGCAGAGGAGGGGCAGATGCCCGCGCTGTTTCCGGTGAAGCACGTCGATCAGGTCGCGCTCGTGGTCCGCGATCTCGACCGGGCCATGCGCCAGTATTGGGAGCTGCTGGGGGTCGGCCCCTGGCGGGTCTATACGTACGGGCCGCCGCTCGTCCGCGACATGACCTACCGCGGCCGGAGGCAGGACTACCGGATGCGGCTCGCCCTGGCCCACGCCGGCCAGACCATGCTGGAACTCATCCAGCCGCTCGCTGGGCCGAACGTCTACGACGAGCACCTGGAGCGGAAAGGGGAAGGGTTGCACCACGTCGGCGTCTTTGTGCCGTCCTTCGACGAAGCGGTCGCGGAGGTCACACAGCGGGGCTACGCCGTCTTACAGAGCGGCCGCGGCTACGGGCGGCTGGGCGACGGCGGATTCGCGTACCTGGACACCGAGCGCGAACTCGGGCTCATCCTGGAATTGATCGAGATCCCGAAGGAGCGGATCCCGCCCGAAGCCGAGTTCCCGCCGCGCGCCGGCTGAGGGGGCCGAGATGGACTTCGGGTTCGCCCTTCCACAGACAGGGATCCATGCCTCGCCCGAGGCGATCCTCCAGGCGGCGCAGACCGCGGAGCGCCTCGGCTACCGCACCCTCTGGGTGCTGGAACGGCTGCTGCGCCCGCTCCACCCGCGCGGCGTGGGGGGCGCCGCCGGACGGCCGATGCCCGAGTCGTACGCCGTCGCCTACGATCCGATCGAAACGCTGACGTACGTGGCCGCCGGGACCGATCGCATCCGGCTGGGGACGAACATCATGGTGGCGCCGTTCCACGTGCCGGTGCTGCTGGCGAAACGGTTCGCGACGCTCGACCGGTTCAGCGGCGGCCGCGCCCTCGCCGGGCTGGGCCTGGGCTGGGCGGAGGAGGAATTCGAAACGGCGGGCGTGCCGGCCCGGGGGCGCGGCGCGAGGCTGGCCGAGTTCATCGAGGCGATGCGGGCGGCCTGGGGGCCGGACCCGGTGCGCTTCGAGGGCCGGCACTACCGGATCCCGGCGTCGCAGATCAATCCGAAGCCCGTGCAGCCGGGGGGGCCGCGCGTGATCATCGCGGCGCGGGAGCCGAAGGCCGTCGAGCGGGCGGGCAGGATCGGCGACGGCCTCACCGCCATCCCGGCGGATTTAGCGGAGTTCGAGCGGATCGTGGTCGGGTTCCGGGCCGCCGCCCGGACGGCGGGCCGGGATCCAGGCGCCCTGCCGATTATCGTGCGCACCAACACGACCGTGAGCGAAGATTCGGCGCGCGAGCCTCGGCCGCCGCTCTCCGGATCGCAGGAGCAGGTGGTCGAG
>Ga0307479_10004272_pt1 | contig 13065 bp, 14 predicted proteins | sample atmos_gasesECM4C_FD_203743 | JGI IMG/M metagenome (GOLD analysis project Ga0307479, IMG submission 203743) | Hardwood forest soil microbial communities from Morgan-Monroe State Forest, Indiana, United States - atmos_gasesECM4C_515 | ecosystem: Environmental > Terrestrial > Soil > Temperate...
TCTGCCTTCCCCGCGTATGGTTCCGAACCACGCCTTCGAAAACGATCGCGGCGCCGTCTTCCGGCCGTTTGATCTTCTCGAGAGCTGCCCGGGTATCGATTGGCTCGCGCACGATCACAGCACGCGGCATTGGCAAGACCCTCCACTCACCGGCGGCAGCAACGCCACTTCATCGTTGTGGCCCAAAACCGTTCCCGGTCCCGCATAGTGCTGGTTCACCGATAGGGCAACGGACGGCAGCAGCGCCTGCATCTTGGGAATCTGCGACTCATAGTGTTTGAGCAGATCGGCCATCGTCGCCCCTTCTGGCAGCTCAAGCCCTTCGCTCGCCCGCCCCGCCACGTCCTTCAACATCCCGAAAAATAAGACCTGCACCCGCATCAGACTTAGTGTATCCGGTCCCGGAGCCGGGAGAGAAGACGGAACAAATCCTCTAACCACAAAGGACACAAAGTCACACAAAGGAAATCCTGTGAAATCCTTTATGGACCTTCGTGGTTGACAAGGGATGGAAAAAGAAAACTGCCAGTCCCAGCCAGAGACTGACAGTTCGATTTTGCTAACGACCGAGGACTAACGGCCAACGACTCGCATTGCTGACGACCGATGACTAGCGACGGAAGACTGTTCTCACGCCGACTGCCCGCTGAGCACCTTCTCCCGTTCCTCGGCGTCCTGCTTTTCTTCCCGCGGCGATGAGGGCAGAGCCAGCTCCAGCACTTCCTCGATGTTCTTCACGTAGTGCACGTTCAGATTCTCGAGCTGCTCGGGCGTCAGATCCTCCTCCACGTTCGCCTTGTTGTCCGCGGGGAGGCTGACGTCGCGCACGCCGGCCCGCTTGGCGGCCAGCACTTTTTCCTTGATGCCCCCCACCGGCAGCACATTCCCGCTGAGCGTGATCTCCCCGGTCATGGCCAGGTACGGCCGCACCGGGCGATCCGTAAGCAGCGAAACCAGGGTGGTTGCCATGGTCACGCCTGCGGAAGGCCCATCCTTCGGAATCGCACCCGCGGGCACGTGCATGTGAATGTCGTGATCCGCGAAGAAACTCTCCTGAATCCCGAGCCGCGTGGCATTCGAGCGCACCCACGTCAGAGCAGCCTGCATCGACTCCTGCATCACCTGCCCGATCTGTCCGGTCATGGTGAAGCCGCCCTTGCCTTTCATGGTGTTCGCTTCCACGAAGAGGATATCTCCGCCGGTCGGCGTCCAGGCCAGCCCGACCGCCACGCCCGCGCGTTTCGTTCGTTCCGCAATCTCGCCTTCGGTCCGGATCTTGATCCCACCCAGAAATTCCTGAATGACCTCCGGTGTCACCACCAGCTTATCCGTCTTCCCTTCCGCCAACCGGCGCGCCTGCTTGCGGCAGATCGTGCCAATGGTGCGTTCCAGGTTGCGCACGCCGGCTTCCCGCGTGTAGTGGCGGATTACGTGCCGTATCCCTTCTTCCGGAAATTCGATCTGCTCACCCGTCACGCCATTCTCTTCTTCCTGCCTCGGAATCAGGTATTGGAATGCGATGTGGACTTTCTCCTCTTCGGTGTAACCTTGCAGCTCGATGATCTCCATGCGGTCGCGCAGCGGCTCCGCGACCGGATCGAGCATGTTCGCCGTCGTGATGAACAGCACCTTCGACAGGTCAAAGGGGACGTCGAGGTAGTTATCTCGGAACGTGCTGTTCTGTTCGGGATCCAGCGCTTCGAGCAAGGCCGAACCCGGGTCTCCCCGGAAATCGCGCCCGACTTTATCAATCTCGTCCAGCATGAACACCGGATCTTTGGTCTCGGCGCGCCGGATTCCCTGGATGATCTGCCCAGGCAGCGCTCCGATATAAGTCCGTCGATGTCCGCGAATCTCCGCTTCGTCATGCACGCCGCCCAAAGAAATGCGGACGAACTTGCGCCCTAACGCGCGCGCAATCGATTTCCCAAGCGAAGTCTTGCCCACGCCCGGAGGTCCGACGAAGCACAGGATCGGCCCCTTCATGTTCGGCTTCAAACGCCGCACCGAGAGGTAATCCAGAATGCGGTCTTTCACTTTCTTCAGGTCGTAGTGGTCGGCGTCCAGAATTTCCTTGGCCTTCGGAATATCCACCTCGCCGCCCGAAGCCTTCGCCCACGGCAGCACCGACAACCATTCAATGTAGTTGCGGGTCACGCCGTAGTCCGCCGCCATCGGCGACATGCGCGAAAGCCGACCCAGTTCCTTCAGGGCTTCTTTCTTCACCTCGTCGGGCATGCCCGCGGCTTCGATCTTCTGCTTGAAATCGTCGATATCGCGCTGGCCTTCGTCCTGCTCACCCAGTTCTTTCTGGATGGCCTTCATCTGCTCGCGCAGGTAGTACTCGCGCTGCGTCTGCTGGACTTTGTCCTGCACTTCCGACTGGATCTTGTTGCGCAGTTGCTGGACCTCAAGTTCCTTCGCCAGATGCTGGTTGATCTTCTCGAGGCGGACGTTGACGTCGGTGGTTTCCAGCGTCTCTTGCTTGTCAGAGGTCGAAAGCGAAGGTAGAGACGAGGCGATAAAGTCGACCAACCGGCCCGGCTCTTCGATGTTCATCGCGACCGTAGAAAGCTCATCCGACAAGGTCGGCGATCCTGCCACGATCTGCTGGAACAGCGTCAGGACGTTACGCTGCAACGCTTCGATTTCCGCGGTCTTGGTCGGCACCATCTCTGCAATCGACGTGAAACCAGCCCGCATGAACGGAGTCAACTGCGTGAACTCCGCCAACTTCACCCGCTCCAGGCCTTCCGCAAACACGAACAGGCTCTGGTTAGGCATCTTTACTACTTTATGGACGACCGCCAGCGTGCCTACGCTGTACAGGTCCGTCGGTTGAGGAGTATCCACGCGCGCTTCGCGCTGCGCGACCACGACGATGGTCTTGTCCTCACCTAGGGAATTGATGAGCTGGACAGAACTCTCCCGTCCAACCGTTAGAGGCAATACTGCATGGGGGAACAGGACCGTGTCCCGAACCGGCAACACCGGCAGGGACCGTTCGTCCCGCTCTTCTTTCTCTTTCTCTTCTTTCGCTTTAATCGGGCGCTCGGGACGCGGCTGCTGTGCCATTTCTCTCCTTGAGTGTATCTCGCTCAAGTTTTGATGATTCTCGGATTCAAAAAGATGCAGGCTAGACGGAATCTTCCCCGTAGCGCGTTGGATTCTAAACCCCTTCCAGCACCTTTGCACTGTGTCAATGGTACAGGTTACTCCTTCCGCTAATGTCGTACAAATACGGGGTCTGCGGCCCAGAAAACCCGACCAGAAACACACGCCAGCGCTTAGAGCGCACCGGCGGAAGGGAAGCAACCTGCTCCTTCGTCCCTCGGCTACGCCGCCGGATACACCCCCAACACCTTGACCAGGTCCGCGACCTCGCCCAGGTGCCGCAATGCATTACGAGCCGGTTCGTCATCGCCCCGCAGAATGTCGACGTAAAACACGTACTCCCAGGGCCTACCTCTTACCGGGCGGGACTCGATCTTGCTCAGGCTGATGTCGCGCAGCGCAAACACGCTCAGCGCCTTGAATAGCGCTCCCGGAATATTCTTCACGCTGAAGGCGAGCGAGGTTTTGTTCGCCCCCGGCCGCACGCGCCGGCCTTTCCGAATGTGAAAAAAACGTGTGAAGTTCCGCTTGTCGTCTTCAATCCCCGACTTCAAAATCGTTCCGCCATACACGCTGGCAGCCTGCTTCCCGGCAATCCCGGCCCCGTTTCGCACTTTCTGCTCGACCACGTGCTTCACACTCCCAGCCGTGTCATAAAATGCGACCGGCTCGATCTGCGGATGCCGCCGGAAAAAGTCGCGGCACTGGTCGAGCGCCACCGGATGTGAGAACACCTGCCGCACATCCCGGAACTTCACCCCTGGTGCCGCGATCAGGTTGTGCACGATGCGCAGAGAAAACTCACTCTGGATAAAGACGTCGCGGCTGAGCAGAAGATCAAAGTGCTCGGCCACCGATCCCGCCAGCGAATTCTCAATCGGGATCACGGCCCCGGCCACCGACCCGCGCTCCACCCGGTCGAACACCTCGGAAGAACGCGCACAGGGCACGATCGTGCACCGCGGAACCATGCGCAGCGCCGCTTCGTGGCTGAACGCTCCCGCCTCTCCCTGAATCGCAATCTTCATGCAGGCAAGTTAGCTGGCGAGGGCGGCGAGAGCAAATCTTTTTTCAGGACAAACGCGTCCACCCCGGTTGAGTAATAACGGGGAATCGTCTTCACCAGGAAGTACTGGTGTCGCTTGTAGAACGCGAGCGCCGACGCGTTGTCAACGGCCGTCTCCAGGAAAACCGCCTGGCAGCCCTGCGCGCTCAATCGCTCCTCGGCGGCCGCGATAAGCCTCGAGCCAAGTCCGCTCCGTCTAGCTCCGTCCAGCACATCGATCGTGATGATGTGACCGGTCTGCTTCCGCTCAGCTTCGGCGACAATAAATCCCACTGTTTCCGGTGCCGGAGCCGGATCCGAAGCTTCGTTGGCCGGCCCGGCAACGTCCCGCTCCGCGACCAGCGTGAACGACCGCGGACGCCGTATGTAGGAGAGCAACTCGAGCTGAGAGTAAGAAATCCCGCGCGGAAAGCATTTTTGGTCAATTTCCCACAACCGCAGGAAGTCGCTGCGCCGGAATTCCCGAATCTTGAAGTGGACCGTTCCCATTCGACGCCAATTCTAGGGGAAGACCGGGTTTTTGGAGATGCGGCTGTCCCCGCCCGCAGGCGACGGGCGAGACGCCCGTCGCTCGCTTTCCCGTTCGCTCCGGCCTCTGAAAATTTAGCCCCCTCCGCCCCTTGCCCTCGCTCCACATTCGGACGTACCATCTCAGTTAACGAGGACCTTCTGTGGGGCGCCTATTATTGATCGACGCGGTGGGTGCCATCGTCTCCTTGGGCATCTGGTACTACGCCTTCGCGCGTTATAACCGGCGCAAGGGTGCGGTCGCGCTCCGTTGGGTCCAGATTGCTTGCCGGGGCCGTGGCAAAGTCGTCGAAAGCCGCTGGTCCGGAAGCTCCCGCCTGCAAGCCCGCTTTCAGTTCCCTTCCCGCTGGTTTGAAAACGCGCGCTTGACGCTCGATCTGCGCCCGCGCCCCCTGCCCGTGCAATGGCTGCTCAGCCACTGGCGCAAGCAGAAGGAGACGCTGACTTTCGAAGCTGATCTCGATTGCCGCCCTGCCTTCCGGCTCGAAGTCATGAATCACCGCTGGTGCGGTCATAGCAACGGCAAGACTTCTGACAACACCCGCGCCTGGGAAATTTCCCGGCCGGGTCCGGTCGTTCTCACCACCCGCGCCCAGTGGACCCAGGAACTGACCCCGGTGGTCAACGCCCTGATGGCCTCCCGCGAACACAACTTCCTGAAAGTCCACTTCCGCCCCGACTCCCCAAACTTCTCCGCCACAGTCGACCTGGAAGCGCTAGCCGACCCCGAAGCTGCTTCGGGTTTCTTTACGGTTTTGCGGGAGTTGGCCGCCGGAGCGTCTGCGAAGCAACTTTAGTCGTCGTCGCAAAATCCTCGTTCCATTACATCGATATCATGCGGAACGGCTTTATTCAGGAGGCACCTGATTCAGGAGGCGCTTGGCCACGTGAACGCGGCCAAGGCACTCGCCAGGCCGTTTTCGGTCCAAACTTTCGCCAGCAGAAACGTAGAACACGTCGTCTTCGGCAGCGCAGCGTTCCTCATCATTACAATGCCTCACACCTCCGGCTCCGCCAAGAACCGGTATCCGACCCCCCGCACCGTCAGCAGATGCCGAGGCTTCGCCGGATCATCCTCGATGTACCGACGCAGTCGCACCACGAAGTTGTCGATCGCCCGCGTGTCGGTGTCTTCTTTCAAGTCCCACACTTCCTCAAGAATCGACTTCCGCGAAACCACCCGCCCGCCGCTGCGGATCAGGTGCCGCAGCAGGTCCGCCTCCATCAGCGTGAGCTGAATCTTGCCCCGGCTCGTGTTCAACTCCAGCGTTGAGAAATCGATGGACTTGCCGCGGAATGTAAAGACATCTCCCAGGGCGCTCGCAGGCCCGGCTTCGCCCATGCCGCCCGACTGTCCCTCTGACCTGCGCCCCGCATGCAGCCACTCGCTCCGCCGCAGCAGCCCTTTCAGCCGCGCCAGCAAGATCGCCAACTCGAATGGTTTAGGTAGGTAATCATCCGCCCCCGAGGCAAAACCCTTGAGCACATCTTCCGGCCGTCCCCGCGCCGTCAGCATCAACACCGGCACGAAATTCCTGGCCTCGCGCAGTTCGGTTGCGACTTCGAACCCGTCCTTGCCCGGCAGCATGACATCGAGCACCACCGCGTCGAAGGTTTCCTTCTTCGCCAGCAGCCGCTCCAGTGCCGACTCGCCATCGCCTACCACTTCCACCGAGTGGCCCTCCGCCTCCAGGTTGTAGGACAACCCGTTGGCGATGTGACTCTCGTCCTCGACCACCAGCACCCGGCTCATGCCCGCTCCATCTATGCAACGCTCCGCGGCAATTCCAGCGTCACCGTCGCTCCCCGCCCTTCGCCCGCGCTCTCGGCGAACACTTTCCCTCCGTGCTTGCGCGCAATCGAACGCACAATGAACAGTCCCAGCCCGGTGCCCTTCACCTGCGCCAGCGACCGGTTCGACACGCGGTAGAAGCGCTTGAAGATGCGCTTCAACTCTTCGGGTGGTATTCCGACGCCGCTGTCACGCACCTCGAGCACCACACTCTTCTCGCCGGTTTCGACGCGCACCGCCACATCGACCTTGCTGCCCGAATACTTCACCGCATTGTCGAGCAGGTTGGCAACGGCCGTGCGCAGTTCTTCGGCGTTTCCAAACACCCGCGCCCCCGCTCCGTTGCTGCTTGCCTCGTAATGCAGAGCATCCGGTTGGAGATGATGACGTGTGCGCACCAACTCGATGCATTCACGCACTAGATCGCCGAACTCAACTTCTGTGCGCTGATGTTTCGCGCTTCTCTGCCCTGCTTGTCCCGCCTTCAGAACCTGCTCGACGGTGCCCAGCAACCGGTCCGTATCGCTCAGCATGAGCCGGTAAAATTCCTGCCGCCTGCTGTCGTCCACTTCGCGCCTCTGCAACGTCTCCAGGTATAGACGAATCGAGGCAATGGGAGTCTTCAACTCGTGAGTGACCGCGTTGATGAAGCTGTCATGCTGCTCGTTGCGCCGGATTTCGCGCACCAGGAAGCTGGTATTGACGATCAGTCCCGCAATCAGCACCGCAAAGAAAATCACACCCAGAAACAGCATGACCCCTTCGCGCCAATTCAAGAGGATCCAGCCGACGTTGAGCGCCACGGCCAGCGCCACCAGGCACACGCCCAGCACGATGAAAAACGCAATCGTCTTGCGGCGGCTCGTAATCTGCATGGGCTGCTACTCGGAAAGATTGTATCTCGCGGACTGGAAAGGAAGGTAAATCACGAAAGGGACTGCCCTCGCCGGACAATTCACTCAATCGTCGAAACCGTGCGATAGTAATGGCGAAGTTGTCTTAAGAACTGCGGATAGCCGCACTCACGGAATACGCGCTTGAAGTTATTGGGACCAATTCTGGTTACCGTAATTGCCAGCCTCGCCGTCATCTTCGTGTGTTTGAACTGGATTGCTCCGGTCGCTCTCTCTTTTTACGCTGCGAAGACTGCTCCTCGGGTCACCAGAGTCGTTCCACAGCCCTTGACCGACAGCTCCGTGTCGCTGGCTCCCGGAACCAAACTGTCGTATTTCGGCTATCCGTTCGAGATTCCGTGGACAGACCTTGACGACAGCCTGACCAAGCTGTACCCGCAGGGGACACCTGAGAAAAACAGAGCGGACCTGCACTTCCGTTCGGGTTTGCGCCTCGTGGTGACCGCCGTTCCTGCACAAGAGTGGACGCGCGGTCTCGCGCAAGAGTTGAAGGTCTCGCCGGAAGTTGTCGAATCGGCATTCGGGCGCGAAACCATGAAGTCTGACTACTCGTTTGTTAAGGCTCTCTACGAGTTCACTCCTGCGAGAATGAACCATTGGAGTGCCTGGCACCGCGGTGTAAGCCGTGACGAACTGCGCTTGACACTGAAATCGATTGCACCGCTCCGGTCGGCGGAGAGTGGGATTTTCACCTTGCAGAACCAGGGCTATCAGGGATTTCAGGAAGGCAATCCTCTCGTCCGGCAGGACGGACTTGCACTTCATCTTTTTTCAGAAGATGGCAGGATCGAACTGATCCTCTTTCAGAAGGACTACCAGAACCCGACAGGTGTAACACAATCCGAGATCAACCGAATCGCGCACTCCTCCTTACACAAGACACCGCAAAGTATTCCGACGACGTCGACACCGAACGGGAGGGCCGTTGGGTCGCGCACTGATACGGGCCGCTTCGCTCACGTCGGAGCCAACCCAGCACGACCTGAGTCGCGCGGCGACGCCAGAGATTAGCCCCGCACGTGAGTGCGGGAAAAGGCGCAACAAAAAGGCGGCCGCAAAGGCCACCCTCAAAATTCGCAAAACCGCAAAACTAATCTGTGAACTGCGGTGCGACCAATCCGCCATTCGGCGCGGCCACCAGCCCTTGTTTGATCTCCGTCAGGTTCACCTTGCGGATATCCCAGGCCAACCCCAGCGTTTTAAGCGCCCAGATCCCGTACCAGTTCAAATCAATCTCGTACCACGTCAATCCATGCCGGGCCGAGGTCGGATGCGCATGGTGATTGTTGTGCCAGCCTTCGCCAAAGGTAAGGATCGCCACCAGGAAATTGTTGGTCGATAAATCCCGGGTTGTAAACCGGCGCGAGCCCCACATGTGCGTGATGGAATTCACCATCCAGGTCGCGTGCAAGCCCACCACCGTGCGCATGAAAATACCCCAGAGCACAAACGGCAGTCCGCCCATCGCAAACAGGATCGCGCCCAGCACGATCATGGGCACGTAGTGATACTTGGTGAGCCACACGTGGAATTTGTCTTTGGCGAGATCGGGGACGTAGCGCGCCAGGGTCGTCGTGTCATGGTGCATCGACTTGCCCATGAGGATCCAGCCCATGTGCGCCCACCAGGTGCCATCGATCGGAGAATGCGGATCGCCTTCCTGGTCCGAGAACTTGTGATGGATGCGATGGGTCGCCACCCAGAAAATCGGCCCGCCTTCGAGCGCCAGCGTGGCACAAACTGTCAGAAAATACTCCACCCACTTGGGCGTCTTGTAGCCGCGGTGCGTGAGTAGCCGGTGATAACTCATCCCGATGCCCAGCGAACCCGACACCCACCACAGAAAGCACGCGACAAAAAATGCTTTCCACGTGAAAAAAAACAAGGCCGCAACAGCGCCCACGTGAAACATCCCCATGAAGAATGCGGTGACCCAGTTAATCTGATCGTCGCCGGCGTGGTTGCGCCCAATCGCTTCCAGTTCCATTGAAATTTCCCCGTTTGGAAAGTGCACGGTTAAGGTATCAGGGGAAAGCGATGGGCCTCTGTAATACTTGTGTAATAGCAATTACTTAGGACATTACGAGGGTAATGGATCGGCGCGAAAGTGCCATTGTGATTTGGTAATCTTTCGAGCGTTCAAATCTCCAGTCGCAATTCCTTGGGCGCATTTCATCGATCAACTCCCGCAGGCCAAGCCGCGAAGCGGCGCAAGATTGAAGCCCACGGCCCAAGCCGTGCGACCATCCGGAGGATGACAAAGCCCCGCAGGGGCGACAGCAACAACCTTGCGTGCGAGCAGGCTTTTCGTGATCGTTGCAGCGTTCCTCCGCCGGGCCTCCCGCTGCAACTCCGAGTGTCCCGCAACCACCTACCCTTGATACAAAAACCTCGCCCCAATCAAAATCAGCACGCTCCCCAGCACCCGCCGCAAAATCGGCAGCGGAAGATGCTGCGCCCAGCTCGCTCCGAAATAACTCCCCACGCAGATTCCCAGCGCCACCAGCAGGCCCAGGCGCAAATCAAAATGATGCGATCGTGCGTACGGAATAAAAGCGATGAACCAGATGGGGAGGGAGGAAATCATCAGCGCCGTGCCTTGGGCGCGCAGTTGGTCCATGCGGAACAGATACATCAGCGCGGGAATTACGAAGGCCCCGCCCGTTCCCGTAATGCCAACCAGGATTCCGACGACCGCGCCCACCAAAAGCTGCAGCAGAACATTCATGCGTGTGGACCCATCGAGGAGGATTCGCCGGGGAATCTTCCGGCGGCCGCATTGTAAACGGACGAACTCAACGGCGAAGTGCCGTCAAATCTACAAGCTATAGAAGATCTGCAGCACCACTGGGATAAGAGCTAGAAAAACACACGGCCAACACTCCACAGAATGCCCCGTAATGGCAATTACAAGCCTGTAGGCGCACAGTTGGCCCTCGAGATGACCTGTGGGTCACCGGGGAGCGGGCCAGGACTCACAGGCGCTCCTGACGCAATTTATTAGCTAGGGGCTAATTTTAAATCGGGATATCTCTGAAGGATTAAATTTCGACCTTGCCTGATCTCCTCAGGCGGCCCCTTTCACTTCCACCCCGGCCCATTTTTCAAGCAGGGTGAGCGTCGCCGCGTAATCCAGATCCTCATGTCCATCTTCCGCTGCCATCTCATACACTTCTTCGACGGTTTCAAGCGCCGGCAACTTCACGCGCGCCTCTTTCGCCGCATCCAATGCGAGGTGGATGTCCTTCAGCATCAGGCGCAAAGGAAAGTTTGGCGTGAAGTCGCGCTTCAAGATAAAGGGCGCTTTATACTCCACCACGCCCGACTTCACCATCGAGGCCTGAATCAGCGGCAGCAACGTTTCGACGTTTACGCCCAGCTTGGTCGCGAGCGTGAGCGCTTCGGCAAATCCTTCATAGATCAATGCGATCTGCAGGTTCATGACGAGCTTCGCCGCCTGCCCCTTGCTGGTCTCGCCCATGCGGAATACCTGCTTGCCCATCGCCTTGAAAAGCGGTTCGAGTTTCGCCAGCACACCTTCTTCGCCGCCGACCATGAAGATCAAGCTTCCATTCTCGGCGGCAACTTTCGATCCGGTGACCGGTGCGTCGACGTACTCAACCCCTTTGGCGCGAAGTCGTTCCGCAAACTGGTGTTCGGCGGATGGCGAGATCGTGCTGGAATCCACCACAATCGCACCCGCAGCAATGGTCGATTCGACGCCTTGTGGACCAAACAACACAGCCTCCACCGCCTTTGTATCCGAGACGCACATCCATACCACCTCAGCGGCGTTCGCGGCGTCGCCGGGAGACTCCGCAGTGCGCGCGCCTTCAATATCTTTTCCGGGCGAGCGGTTCCAGACTGCAACTTCGTTCCCTGCTTTCACCAGGTTAGCCGCCATCGGCCGTCCCATAATCCCTAATCCCAGAAAAGCCACGCGCATCGCCGCAGTCTCCAATCTTAGTTCGTTGTCGAAACGCGGCCGGCCGCGTTTCCGATGGGACGAAAAAACAAGACGGGGGCAGACCCCTTCTGTACCGATGTGTAGGTATCCGAATTAGATATGACGATCGTAATGGCGGTCAAGCAATCTGCTGTGGACTTGCCGTAAAATAGCGCTACTGTTTCTCTGATTTCCGGATTCTGCGGGCCCGGCCAGGAAAATTGGTCCTTTGCGGCCGCGGATCATCGAATATAAAAGGGTGGCATCAGGGGCAATCCCCCGGGTTTTACTGGGCCTCATGATTAAAGCGACTCTTCGAAATCCGGCCCTGCGCAAGCGGGCACAGCAATTCGGACGGCTTGTCCGCCACTCGGCTGTTACTCCCCGCGCTGGAAGCACCTACAAGCCTCAACTGGTGCGCAATGGCGAACTCGGCGTTACCTTTATCGGACATGCAGCGTTTTTTGTGCAGATGGGCGGGCAGAACGTTACCATCGACCCGAACTTTGCCCGCTGGCTCTTTCTTTTGAAGCGGGTACGGAAGCCCGGGTTGCGCATCAATGATCTCCCGCCGATCGATCTGGTGCTGGTCACGCACGCCCATTTCGATCACCTGCACAGGCCTTCCCTGCGCGCCATCGTGAACCATACCCGCAGGCAAAACGGACGCGCGCCGACGCTGGTCATTCCGCATCACGTGTTTGACCTGGTCTCCGATCTCGGCTTCGACCAGATTATCGAACTCGACTGGTGGAACCACTATCGCCATGCGGGCCTGACCATAACCCACGTGCCATCGCGGCATTGGGGTGCTCGCATTTTGAAAGATTCCCACCGCGGATACGGCGGCTACGTGATTCGCTCCGAAAAGCATTCCGTCTATCACGCGGGCGACACTGCCTATTTCTCAGGTTTCCGCGAGATCGGGCGCAGGCTCTCGCCCGAAGTCGCGCTGCTTCCCATCGGCGCCTACAACCCGGAGCAATTCCGTAACGTGCACACCAGCCCGGAAGATGCCACCCGCGCATTTCTCGACTTGCATGCGCGCTGGATGGTGCCCATGCACTATGGCAGCTTTCGCTTGTCCCATGAACCGATTGACGAACCTCTGCAATTGTTGGAGAAAGAAGCCAAGAGCGCGGGGATCGAAGATCAGGTGGTGGTGCTGGAAGAGGGTGTGACGAAGTTTTTTTGAGAACTTGTTATTTACACCTACGACTTGAATGGCATCGAACAAACCGGGGGGGCTCGGTGCGAAAGGATCCTCCCGCGTCCGGCCGAACCGGGCAGTCGTCGGCGAAGACCCACCCGGGCCCAACCCTTATTCCTCCGTCAGCATGTCGCTGCTAGTCCCTCATAGCGAACCAACAATTTTGCGGTATTCCGCTTCGGTAAAGGCCTTTAGGGTTTGGGTGGTCACGTTGCCCAGCGCACCCGTGGCCAACATGAATTTCGCGCTCGCCTCATCATTCGGAAATTCTGAGATGAGCACGGCGTCATACTTTCCCATGGTCAAGTACCAGGCGTGAATCTTTCCTCCCGCTTTCTCTGCAGCCTTCTTGGCATTGTCGAGCCGCGCTGGGCTTTCCTTGATTTTTGCGGCTCCTTGTTGGGTGTAGCGGATCAGCGTAACGTAGTGCGACATACGGCGCTCCTCCTGATTCGAGACTGAAACCTTACCTGAAATCCTCTTCTTGGGCTCGAA
>Ga0307479_10004274_pt1 | contig 13063 bp, 11 predicted proteins | sample atmos_gasesECM4C_FD_203743 | JGI IMG/M metagenome (GOLD analysis project Ga0307479, IMG submission 203743) | Hardwood forest soil microbial communities from Morgan-Monroe State Forest, Indiana, United States - atmos_gasesECM4C_515 | ecosystem: Environmental > Terrestrial > Soil > Temperate...
CGATCTTTATCGAGTATGGAATGAGGATCCATAGAAATTCAGCCGCTAGCTTTTAGCCTCTAGCTTTCATGAGAGCCGACGCCCATCCACGAGTTGAATACTTTCAAACTCGCAGCTATGCCCTCCCAGGCTATAAGCGAAAGGCCAAGCCCCAAGCTTCTCGCCCGCAGAGCCTGAGTGTCAAGCACGCCACCCAACGCAGGTTCAATCCCCAAAGTCACTCCGAGAGCCCAAAGCCCAGAGCCCAGAGCCCAGAGGCTACTTCCTTTTCGCCGGCAAATACTTCTTCTCCACCGACGCCACCACCACGTAATTCGGATCCACCATCTCCGCCAGCCGGATCTTCGCCACTTTCCCCAGCAACTCGTAAGCATCGAGTTGCGACAACCCGTAATCCTCCTGAATCCAGCCGATCAGCTCAGTAAATGCAATCCGCAGCGCATCATCCACCGGACGATAGGCCCCCACCGCCATGATCGTGTCATCATTCTCAAACCGCGGCCAGTTGATCTTTTTTCCCTTGATGACGTTCACCTGCATTCGCGCCCGTAACGGTACCTCGATCGCCGCGCCAGCCACTTCGCCGTCTCCCATCGCCGCGTGCCCATCCCCCAAATACAGCAATCCACCTTTCACGTTGACGGGAAAATAAACCGTGTTTCCCACGGAAGCCTCGGGCGCATCCATGTTGCCGCCAAATTCTGCCGGAACGATCGAACTCCGCGCCTCTCCTCCCGCCGGCGCGACGCCAATGCATCCAAAGAACGGATGCAGCGGAATCTTTACCTCGAATTTGGAGTCCAGCGCCTTGAATGTCGCCGTGTTAGTCGCATGATCAATTGGATAGAACCAGATCTTTTCCGGCAAAGGCGGATGCAGCATCGGAGTATAGTTCGTGGCATTGAGCGCTCCAAAGCCGGGCCCGAGCGCCCCCACCCCCTGATCGCCATTGACCTGCAGATCCAGAATCTTCACGGCCAGCGTGTCTCCCGGCTCCGCTCCGTCGATATAAAAAGGCCCGGTCAGCGGATTATCCCCGGGCGCCATGCTCAACGTGTCCCCCGGCTTCCGGATCGCGTCCCCAAAGCAGTCCAGCGTATTCGTATCGAGAATGTCTCCGGGCTTCAGGTGCGCCACCGGTTCAGCCGTCGCGTAGACGTATTTCACGTTGTGGATCGTGCCCTGATACTTCACCACATTGTTCTGCGCAGCCGCCGGAGAGGCACCCCATATCGGGCCAATCATCGTTAGAAGAAGTCCAGCGATCCGTAGATCACAACGAATCTCCATATCCACTCCTTCGTGCAAACCTTTGTGTCCTTCGTGGTTATGTTTACCAGACGCCATGAACACTGGCGGTGCGACATCCGTGCGATGCTCACCTGTAGCCAGAAGCCAGCGGCCAATAGCACGCTCAGCCGCCCGCTATCTTATCCGTTCCGTAAATTTTAGGAAGTGAACTTCAGGAATGATGCAGAATGAGTCCCACTACAGCCGCCGCGGCGATCAGCGCTGGTTCCGGAATCTTCCAGCGGAACAAGACCGCCAGGCTTACCATTCCGATCACCGCCGTCGGCACGTCGTAGATCGACCGCCGCCCCAGCACGATCACAGCTCCCGCAATCGCGCCGGTGGCCGCAGCCGTGACCCCGCGCACAAATGCGTGGATCTGCGGATTCTTCGCCCACTTCTTATACGAAGGAGCGAGCGCCACCACCACCCCATACACCGGCAGGAAAACTCCGAGGGCCGCAGCGGTCGCACCCGCAACGCCGGCGACCAGGAACCCAATGAAGGCCACGGTGATGACTACCGGCCCCGGGGTGATCATCGCCACCGCCACCGCATCCAGAAATTGACGATCATTCAGCCAGTGATGCCCCTCAACGACACCGCCATACAGAAAGGGCAAAATCGCCAGCCCGCTGCCAAACACGAACATGCCCGCCTTCGCGAAGTACAGAAAAATTCCCGCCAGGGAACCTCCGCTCGATAGGCTGCCTGTTATCGCGAGGGCTCCTGCGTTTCCGATGGCAATTTTCCTCGGCATTGCTTTCGCCGCGAGCGCGACCACTCCTCCCAAAACGACCAGCCAGATGATTTCCCGCGAAGTCACCGCCGTCGATATCGCAAGCACCCCGAAGATCGCCCACAACAGCCCATCTTTCTTGAGCGTCAGCTTGGTAAGTTTTACGGTTGAGCGCGCGATAATCGCGATCACGGCCGCGCCGATGCCGTAAAACATGCCCTCCATCCAGGGAAGCCCGCCAAATCGCACGTACGCCCAGGAGAGCACCAGCACCATCAGAAACGAGGGCAGCACGAACGCGATGCCCACCAGCGTCGCCCCCAGCACCCCGGCCCGCACGTAGCCGAGGTAGATCGCCAATTGCGCTGCCAGGGGTCCGGGCGCCAGTTGTGCCAGCGCCAGCCCCTCGACATAGTCTTCGCTGCTCACCCATCCGCGCTTGTCGACGAGGTCCTGCTGCATGTGTCCGGCAAGCGCGATCGGCCCGCCAAATCCCACCGTACCCAGCCACAGGAAATAACTCACAAACGCCAGGAGCGATGGATCGATGGAGCGGCGGGAGTCCTCGCCCGGCCGCCCACCCCTCGCGAACTGCTTTTCAGAAGACGTCACCATTCGCTCCCAACTTTGCAAACCTCACTGCTTCGCCGAATTCGTCAAATCCAGCGCCGCCCTCAGCCCCTTCGCCAGCTTGCCGGCATCGTCGTTTGCCCAGAAATGCATGAAGAAGAGCCGAGGTTCTTCCGTCAGCATGTGGCTGTGCACCGCGGTTACATCGATTCCGTGCTCGCGGAGCGCCCTCATGACCGGATTCACTTCCTTTCCTAACAACACGAAATCCCCGGTAATGGCTGCCTTGCCGTCTCCAGTTGGCTGGAAGTTGATCGCCGTACCCACGCCCATCGATGGGGGTACGACCATGGCTTCGTCCGTGATCGTCTCCGCACGCGGCACCCCGAAGGCCAGAATTCCGCCATTGACCTTGCCGCTGCGGCCAAGCTCGGCTTCGATCTTCTTCTGATCGATTCCGCTCAGCTCGTTGCTTGCTGTGGTTCCAGGCGCATCGGGTCCGGGAGTCTTGCTGAGCGCAAGCGCATCATGAATCGCCATCGCCATCTTCACCGCGTCGCCCTGGCTTTCAATATGCATATACAGGACCCGCGGCTGTTCCCCGATCAGGTGATTGTGAATCGCGGCAATCTCGATCCCGCCCTCCTGCAATTTCCGCATGACCGGTTCGATCTCGTCTTCCGTCAGCACGAGATCGCCCATGACCATGGCCTGATCACCCATCTTCTTGAAGGCCGCCCACGATCCCAGCGCCAGCCCCGGCTTGATTGCCGTACCACGCACCAGCACGTGCAGATCTTTTCGGGGCATCCCGAAGCGCAGGACATCTCCCATCATCGTCCCCGGGCGCCCCATCGCATCTTCCACCGGCTTCCACGCGCTGTTTTGCTGGGCAACTGCCGAGCCACTCAGCAGCAAAAGCAGAGCGAATACAAGGCACCACACGCTGTACACAACAACTCTGGTTGTTACCGTTAAGTTCATTGCTTATCTCCCGTATAGTTCGGTCACTCACGCAGCCGCGCAGCGGCGGAATTCATTGGCCCAGGGCGCAAGCGACAGGTGAGCTGAGGAACCAGAAAGAGTCCGCTTTAGCGGGCGGCACGCCATCCGCACCAGCCCCGCGCTAGGCCGCAAAATCAACCGCAGCACACGTCTTCGCTGTCATCGCTTTCTCATACACCGCCGCAGCCGCGGCCACGTCCTGTAACGCCATGCCCGTACTGTCGAAAACGATGATCTCTTCCGCCGAGGTTCGACCCGGCTTGACGCCGGCCACAATCTCCCCCAACTCCGCATGCACGTCGGTGCTGCGCATCGCGCCTGCCGTAATTGCGTGATGCAGGTCGCCAATCTCAGCACATTGATCGGTCACGTCGGTCACGACCTTCACTGACGACATCAGGTCCGGCGCGAGTTCCCATTTTTCCGGATGATCCGCGCCCACGGCTGCCAGAAAGATCCCCGGCGTCACGTCCTCTCTCGTCAGCAAAGCTGTTTTCGAGGTCGTGCAGGTCACGGCTACATCGCTTTCAAGGAGCGCCTTCCTGAGGTCCGTCACCGCCTGAACCACGAGGCCCAACTCGCTTCCAAGTTCGTTCGCAAGTTGCGCGGCCCGCTCCTGACGCATGTCATACGCGAAAACCCTCTCTAGAGGGAGGACGGCCGCCAGCGCGCAGAGTTGTGCGCGGCCCTGCACTCCGCAACCGCACACCGTGAGGACCGCGGATTTCGGGCGCGCCAGATATTTCGCTGCCACCGCGCTCGCCGCGGCGGTGCGTCGCGCCGTGATCTCCGCCGAGTCCATCATCGCCAGAGGCCGCCCATTCTCTGCATCACACAGCACCACCACTCCCTGAATCGTTGGCAGCCCGAACTGTTCCACATTTTGCGGATAATTCGCGTTCACCTTTGCCGCGAAATAGTCACGCTGTAACCGTAGAAACCCGGCCTTGATATGAAACGCGCCGTGACTTCCGTGCAGACCGAGCATCCCCGGTGTCATCGCCTGCCTCTTCCCGTACAACCGGAAAGCATGTTCCACGGCCACGATGCATTCCTGCATCGTGAGCAGGCGTGCAACGTCGTGCCGGCGCAGCAACAGCGTAGCCTCTCTATTCATCGCGGCGCTCCTGCCGGTTGCTGCAAGAGTCCGGCCAGCTCCGCGACAGGTGATACCTCAACCGGCTTCTCTCCGCGCCGGAAAAGCCGGGCCCCTGCTGTCCCCTTCAGAGTTACCTTCTCGTCTTCTACCCGCAGCATCGCTCCCTCGCGCAAGCCAACTACCGCAGCCTCGTTCTCCTCCAGGAATTGCAGGATGCGTTCCTCCTGCGTCTCACCCATGTGAGTGGAATGCGGATCAGGGTCGAGATAATGCGGGCTGATCTGAAAATCCACGAGTCCCAAGGCCGCAAAGCACGGCGGTTGCACCACCGGCATGTCCTTCGTCGTCCGCAAACTCGGACCGGCCACGATCGCGCCCGCGCTCGAGCCGATGTACGGTAAACCGGCCTCCACGGCACGACCGATCGGGTCCAGCAAATCGAAGTCGTAAAGCGCCTTCAACAAACGAAATGTATTGCCGCCGCCCACGAATATCGCGTCCGCTTCCTCGATCTCTCGTCGCGGGTTGGAGACATCGTGCAAGGACACAAGTTCGCATCCCATGCGATGAAAACGGGCGCGCGCCTGGGCCGCGTACTTGCCGCGCTCGTAAACCGCAAACGGCACGAACGCGATTCGCTTCGCCCGCCCGAGAAAATCCAGAATCTCACCCTCGGCATGATCGAGGTAGCCGCTGCCGTACAAACTCGAGTTGCTGATCAATAGAACGCGTTTCATGGCCCGCCAATCACCTCGTCAACTTAGCCCGTAGTACAGCCCCTCGATCAGTTCCATGCCGCGCCGCAGCAGTTCGTCGTCTGCTACATCCTGCGACGCCCACCCTTTCAAGGTTGTGTCGAGCCCCAGGCCTTCACTGCGGCCAAACTTCTCGTCACCCAGGTCCGCGTCATGGATGAGTTGTGCGATTTGCTTCACCTTCCGGTCTCGAATGGCGAACTCTTTCCTGAGCGTCTCGAACGTGCAGTCTTCTCCTCGATGACCGAATCCGGCAGCGCTGAACATGTCGAAGGGAATCGCGTCGGGCTTGCTGGCAGGATCATCGCTAAACACAAACCTTGCCTTCGAATCGATAAAACGCCGGATCAACCATGCCGACGACACACGGTCGATTCCTGGCCGCGGCCGCGTCATCCAGATCCGGTTGCGGTAGTGCTTCGTCCTCTCGCTGCCGGCTCTACCGCGCACCGGTTTTTGATCTTCATCCGCCTGCGCCAGCAGCGCTTCGATCTTTCCTCGCAGCGGGTTCGCGAAGAAATCAATTGCTTCGATTTCCTGAAAACGCCGCCGCAAGCGAACCAGCCGCCCTTGCGGCCGAGATGCCCGTCCAAGGAAGCCCTTCAATTCCCGACCGAGGGCCTCGTAGTCCCGTACGCGCGCTTCGATGAAGCGCGCGCGTAGTTGCTCGTCCGGCAAATCGTCAAATCCCTGTACCCGCACAACCGACGCGTCACCCCGGTAGTTCCGGATGGCCGTGGCCAGCCATTCCAGCTTTTCCTGGTTCGCCGCCGACTCGGGCAGTACGTGCCCGGAAGAGGGCAACGCCAGCGCCCCGTAGCGCTGCAGCTTCCGCCAGATCTCGACGCGCTGGCTGGCCCGGCTGGAAGGCAGCCGGTACACCAGCAGGAGCCATCGCGCCAAAGGAACGGGAGTTACAGCCATTGCATCAATGTTATAGCTATAACATCTATTGTCAAGGGCCAACGTTGGACATTGGCAGGGACCGGTACGTTGATGGGCATCCACCCTGTGGAGAGGCGGGCGTCGCTGCCCGCCCGCTGAAAAGATTTGAATGGAACCATCAAGTCGCGCAGCAAGGGCAGAAGCCGGCACGCAGGTAAGTGCCAAGCTCCGGAGCCCAGACCTGCCTCACCCCACCCACGTCAACCAGGCCCACCCGACCGCCAAGGTCAGGATTGTGATCGGCACGCCCGCGCGCAGATAATCCCGAAATTCGATTTCCACTTCGGGCTGCGCCGATTCCACCACAATGATGTTCGCCACGCTCCCTGTGATGGTCAGATTTCCCGCCAGGGTCGAAGCCATCGCCAGCAGCAGCCATGTTTTATGCGGATCTGCGAATCCCGGCACCAGCGACTTCACCAGCATGACAGCCGGCACATTGTTTACGATGTTGCACAGCCCCGCCACCGACAAGGTGAAGACCCACGTCCGCTGCAGGTTCCAATGCTGGGCGATATCCAATAACCGCGTGGTGAGGCCCGCATTCTCCGCTCCCCCCACGATCAGGAACAATCCCACAAAAAAGACCAGCAGTCCCCAATCGACCTCTTTATACAAATTCTTCGGCTCGAGTGTGCGCGTGATCAACAGTACGGCTGCGCCCAGCGCCGCCATCATCGCGGGGTCTACTCCCAGAAAAAATCCCACCACCACCGCGCTCACCACAATCACCGGCTTGGTCAGCTTCGACAAATCCAGCGCGGGCAAGGGAATTTCGCTGCGATCTTCCGCCTCCGTGGTTACGTTGCGCATGTGCACCCAGTGCAACACGCCCCAGTCGATAAACAGCCCCGCCAGCGCGACCGGACCGAGGTGCGCCAGAAAATCCCGGTAGTGAATCCCTGAAAACGAGCCGATCAGCATGTTCTGCGGATTGCCCGTGATCGTCGCCACGCTCCCGATATTCGACGCCGTCGCTACCGCCAGCAGATACGGAAGTGGCTGCACCTTCATCTTGCGTGTGATACTCAGTACGAAGGGCACCATGACCAGGCACACGATATCGTTGACGAAGAAGGCCGACAGAAGTCCGCAGGTAAACACCACTGCGGGCAGCAACTGATGCGGCTTCAATCGCCGCAGCACCGCTTCCGCATTCCATTCGAAAAATCCGACCAGGTGCAGGTTCCCGACAATCAGCATCATCGAGAACAGCAGCACGATAGTCTGGAAATTGATGTGGCGCAGCGCATCCGCCGGACGAACGATCCGGAAGGCCACCATGGCCACCGCCCCGATGATGGCCGCACCCGTGCGATCAATCTTCAGGCCAGGAAACTTTCCCAGCGCGAATACCACATAGCTGGCCAGGAAAATGGCGTAGGCGGCGGCGATGCGGACGTCCGACAACGCGGCGGGAGACAGGGCGGTCATTGGGCCCGCTCAGGATAGCAAGCCCAGACCGGGATAGAAAAACCCGGAAAATCTTTCGATCCAGACCGTGACCTTTGTCACTGCTCGCATCATTAAAGAGGTAGATAAACAAGAAGCCGCGCGGAGATCAGATTTGAAAGCAACCGGGCACGACACCGTCGAACGCCGCCTCATCGAAGCTGCGCAATGCGATCCCCGTCGCTTCGCTGAGCTGTATGAAGCCAATTTCGATCGCGTCTACGCCTTCGTCGCCCGGCGCGTGCCCAGCCGCGACGAAGCCGAAGACGTTACCGCCGAGGTCTTTCATCAGGCGTTGTCCGGCATCGCCGGGTTCGAGTGGCAGGGCACGCCTTTTATCGCCTGGCTGTTAGGCATCGCGTCGAACCTGCTGGCGCGCCGTTGGCAGCGCGCTGCTCATCAGTCGGAGGTCGGAATCGACGACATCGAACTGGAGACAGTCGCTGCGGATGCCGATCGTCACACCTTGTTTACGCAGTTGCTCGATCGCTTACCCGACGATCAGCGCCGGGTTATCGAATGCCGCTTCTTCGCTCAGCGCAGTATTCGTGAAATCGCGCGGGAGATGGGACGCAGTGAAGGCGCCGTCAAGCAACTTCAGTTCCGCGCCCTCGAAACCCTTAGAGCGCAGTTGACAAATCGCCATGAATGAAATGATCACGCAACTCGACGAATCCATCAGCACCCTGTTATCCGGCCGTAAGCCAGATCTGTCCGAAAACGCGCAGCTTCGCGACCTGGCCCAGGTAGCCGGCGATCTGTGCAGTATCCCGAGTCGTGAATTCCGTTCGAGCCTTGGCGCCGAGCTGGAGCGAGCGGCAATTTCTCCGGAGGGTTCTCGGCGAATCCACAGCTCAATCCCGCGCTCCTCATTCGATCGTTCCGCCATCATTCCCCATCTGTTCAGCATCGGCCCCAGTAATCTCCCCATTCGTGGGTCCAACCTTGTCCTTTCGTTCGCACTGCACGCCGTCGCGCTTGCCCTCATCGGCGCCTCTGGTTGGTGGATGGTCGAAAACCGTACTGTCGTCCGCACCAAGGTCGCTGAACTCATCCCCACCAGCGACGATTATGTCCTCCCCGTCGCTCCGGGAGCGATCCACGGAGGTGGTGGTGGCGGCGATCAGGACAAGCTCCCTGCCTCTCACGGCACGACGCCGCGTTTCGCCTCCGAGCAACTCACTCCGCCTGCAGTCATCGTCCGCAACGAGGATCCGAAGCTGCCCGCCGAACCCACTCTGATTGGTCCTCCCGACCTGGTCTTGCCGCAGTCCGACAAGTACGGCGACCCCATGGCCAACATTCTCAACCCGCCTTCGAATGGTCCCGGCAGTGGTGCCGGCATCGGCAGCGGTCATGGAGGAGGGATTGGCCCCGGCGAAGGCCCCGGTGTTGGTGAGGGCCGCGGAGGCGGCATCGGTGGCGGCGTCTACCACGTCGGCGGAGGCGTTTCTGCTCCCCGCCCCATCTACGATCCCGATCCCGAATATTCCGACGAAGCCCGTAAGTCGAAGTTTCAGGGAAGCGTCATCCTCGTGGCCATCATCGGATCAGACGGCCGTACTCGAGACTTGCACGTCCTGCGTTCGCTCGGCATGGGCCTCGACCAGAAAGCCCTCGAGGCCGTCCAGAAATGGCGCTTCCTCCCCGCCATGAAAGACAACCGTCCCGTTGCTGTACAAATCAGCATCGAGGTAACCTTCCACTTGTACTGAGGCAGCTTCCCCATGAAGTGACTGGCCTTGCACGTGAACTGAAGCTGCTCTACAACTTCAGGCGCGTAGCGCCGGCGGATATTCGCCCAGCGATCAAACCACATCTCCTCATCCCGCAAACAGATTATTCAACCCCTCCGCCAACGTCGGATGCGCAAAAATACCATCCCGCAACGCCGTAAATTTCACTTTCCCCAAAATCGCCATCTCAAACACCGCCATTACCTCTCCACCCTCAATCCCCAACACGGTCGCCCCTACGATCTCATCCGTGTCCGCATCCACAATAGCTTTCATGAACCCGCGGCTCTCGTCCATTTCCACTGCGCGCGCCACATGATTCATAGGCATCTTCGCCACGCGAACCTTGCGCCCCTGCTCCCGCGCCTCTTCCTCGTTCAATCCCACGTGCCCCAGTTGCGGATCAATGAAGCACGTATAGGGCACCAGCCGCCCTTCAATCGTGACATTCTTCTTTTCGATCACGTTGGCCCGGAGAATCCGAAAATCATCGTAGGAAATATGCGTGAACGCCGGCCCGCCCTTGATGTCGCCCAACGCAAACACCCCGTCCACATTCGTCTCCAATCGAGGATTCGTCCGAATGAATCCCTTCGCATCCGTCTCGATGCCCGCCGCCTGCAGATTCAGAGTGTCCGAATTCGGCCTGCGCCCGATCGCCACCAGCAGATGCGACCCCTCCATCGCGCGTCCCGCTGATCCCTCGCGAACCTCCAGCCGAATGCGACCACCCGCCGAACTCACCCGCTCCGTCTTCGTATTCAGCAGGACCTCGATCCCATCCTCCTGAAGAGTCTTCGCCACCTCCTCAGCGACGTCCGCGTCTTCCCGCGCCAGCAACTGCTTCCCGGACTGCACGATTGCTACTCGGCTCCCAAAACGCCGGAACATTTGGCCGAACTCCAGACCGATATAACCTCCGCCCAGAATCAGCAAGTGCTCCGGGACCGACTCTAATTCCATAATGGATGCGTTATCGAGAAACGGAACCGCATCGAGCCCCTCCACGCGAGGCACTGCCGCCCGGGTGCCCGCGTTGATGAAGATGCGCCCTCCGCTGAGTGAACGCTCGCCGTTCTTGCCCCGAACCACGAGCGTTCTCGCGCCCGTGAAGCTGGCCGTTCCGAAAATCAGCTCCAGATTTGCCGTCTTCTCAATCGCTGCCTGATTGGCATTCCGAAAACTGTCCACGATCGCCTGCTTCCGCTGCCGTACCCGCTTCAGATCGACGCTCACCGGCCCTGTCTTCACTCCATAATCGGCTCCTCGCCGCGCCAGACACGCCACCCGCGCGCTCGCCACCATCGTCTTGGTCGGCGTGCAGCCTTCGTTTATGCATGTTCCGCCGACGTGAACCCGCTCCACTAACGCGGTGCGCATCCCGGCTTCCGCCAGGGCGCGGCTCAGAGGCGTTCCCCCTTGTCCCGATCCCACCACGATCGCGTCGTAACCTTCTGCTGTGCTCACCGCTCCTCCTCGTGTTGCTCTTTGATTCGATGACACCGAGAACATTACAAAGTATGTAAAATGATCATCGCTTTGTCATCGCCCAAGCCCGGATCAGCTTCGGGTTCGAATCAGGGCACGCTCCACAGCTTGCGGAAAAACGCGAGATTTGTAGCGCCGGCATCCTGTCGGCTGTCCCGATGGCGTCCCGCCCTCGGAATTAGCCGGCGAGACGCGGCGCTACCTCGTTCGTATCAGGGGACGCCCTCAGGCGTGCCCAAGAAGCGCGATTGAATTGAGCGCCTTCAGGCGCTTCCGAGGTCTGATTGCATGTTGAAGAAACTCGTTCTCCTGCTGATCGTCGCCCGTACGCTCTCGGGCGTTTCCCAGACTTCCAACAGCTTCGACGGTCACACCTGGTGGGACCACGTCAAGGTCCTCGCCGACGACAATATGGAAGGTCGCGATACCGGCAGCCCGGGCCTGCGCAAAGCCGAAGCCTATGTTGTCGATGAACTGAAGAAATTCGGCGTCCAGCCCGCGGGCAAAGATGGCTATTATCAGCCCGTCCAATTCGTATCCCGCCAGATCATCGAGAGCGAGTCCGCCGCAGCCCTCATCCGCGACGGTAAAGTCGAGCCGCTCACGCTGGGCGACGACATCATCTTCAACACCCGCGTCGATCTAGCTCCCGAGGTCGAAGCTCCACTCGTCTTCGTTGGCTACGGCCTCACCGTGCCCGAGAAAAATTACGATGACCTCGCCGGCCTCGACGTGAAAGGCAAAGTCGTCGTCATACTGAGTGGCTCGCCGGCGGAAATCCCGGGCCCGCTCGCGTCCCACTATCAGACCGCTGCGGAGCGCTGGAAAGCTCTGCAGAAAGCCGGCGTACTCGGAGTCATCTCGATTCCGAACCCCGCCTCGATGGATGTGCCCTGGTCCCGCATCGCCCTCAACCGCGCCCATCCCAGCATGGATCTTGCTGACCCCGTCTTCAACGAGACCGTCGGCGAGAAGCTTTCCATGCTCATGAATCCAGCCAAAGCCGACCGGCTCTTCCCTGGCACCGGCCACACCTTCGACGAGCTCGCTGCCCTCGGCAAAGACCGCAAGCCTCTCCCGCATTTCGCGCTCCCCGTTTCCATCCGGACCAGGGCAAAGCTCGAAAGGAAGAACGTCGACTCCGCCAACATCATTGCCAAGTTCCCTGGCTCCGATCCCGTCCTCAAGAATGAGTACGTCGTGCTCTCCGCCCACATCGATCACATCGGCATCGGCGAGCCCATCCAGGGCGACCGCATCTACAACGGCGCTATGGATAACGCTTCCGGCAGCGCCGTCCTCCTCGATGTCGCCGCCCATCTCAAGAACTCCCCAGAGAAGCGGAAGCGGTCGCTGCTCTTCGTCTTCGTCACCGGGGAGGAAAAAGGCCTGCTCGGCTCGAAGTACTTCACGCAATATCCCACCGTCGATCCCAAATCGATGGTGGCCGACATCAACATCGACATGTTCCTGCCCATCATGCCTCTGAAGACGCTGATCGTGTTCGGCCTCGCCGAGTCCGATCTCGGCGATCTCGCTACCCAGGTTGCCCAGGCGCGCGGCGTGCAGGTCGAAGCCGACCCCGAGCCGCAGCGCAACATCTTCATCCGCAGCGACCAGTACAACTTCATTCGCCACGGAATTCCCGCGCTGGCCATGGGCGTCGCTCCCGACCCCAACTCGCCCGAGCAGAAAAAAATCTTCAAAGACTGGCTCACCACTCGCTATCACGCCCCATCCGACGACCTCGCCCAGCCCATCGATTTCTCCGCCGCCGCCCAGTACGAAGAAATCATCCGCGGCCTCATGCTCAAAATTGCCAACGACCCACAACGCCCCGAATGGAAGCCCGACAGCTTCTTTCGCCGCTACGCCCCCGCCGGCTCAAGCCAGAGGAAGGACTTTGAACCTTCCCGAGATGGCAAAGGACTCTGAACATTTCCCTGACGGTCAAGAATCCGCAGCCGGCATAGCCGGCGAAATT
>Ga0307479_10004275_pt1 | contig 13061 bp, 9 predicted proteins | sample atmos_gasesECM4C_FD_203743 | JGI IMG/M metagenome (GOLD analysis project Ga0307479, IMG submission 203743) | Hardwood forest soil microbial communities from Morgan-Monroe State Forest, Indiana, United States - atmos_gasesECM4C_515 | ecosystem: Environmental > Terrestrial > Soil > Temperate...
CGGGTTCTTTGGATCGGTCACGTCGACGATGCTCCAACCATGAGCGGTAAAGTGGCCGAGGTACAGATACCAGCGATCGCCGACATGTTTGATCGCCATCTTGAAGGCCTCTTTGCCGCCCAGGTCACTGTACCCAATCGGCGTCATATTGCTGGCTTCCCAACCCGCGGGAATTTGGTCGGCGTAGACGCATGGAACGATCAGCGCCACAACGCCCAAAGCCAGCGTGGCCCAGAGAAGGGATCGCCGCGGGCTGGATTGGTGCAGCTTTATGCTCATTTGTCCCCCAGGACGGGAATTTCCGATTTTTAATTTCTGCCTCTTCTAAACCTGTATCGTGTTTTGCTAGTGGTGGCGCCCGCCTCTTGTAGTGAGCGATGTTGAACCATCAGGTGGGCATGTCCTCGCGTCTACAGTGCCGCCCGGAAGGCCACCGCTACAAACACGCATCTCGATCGTGATCGCAAAGAAGCATTCGTCCCCCTGTAGTTACTCGCCTCTACCCACGCTGTCAAGCCAATCTCGGGGTATTAAAGTTTTCGGAATCATTGTGGGTCGCGGCTCCAGAGGTCGCGGAAAAACTCCATACGTTGTCATTCCGAGGCGCGCTGCGCGCCGAGGAATCTCTCTTTTCCAGCGTTTAAAGCACAGAGAGATTCCTCACCCGCAAGGCGGGATCGGAATGACAATCAATGGCACTTTTTCCCCAACCTCATCAGCCGCGCCGTATGTGGCCTAAATGCAAAACGGCTTCAGCCACTTGCTCCTCGATTCAGGCGTTCTCACCGGCAGACGCTGAAGTCCTTGCCACTTGACCGTGGCGGACGCGCCGCGCCAGTTACTGTTAGGAAAAAACGGCCCACCCGGGTGTGTTGAAAACGTCTAACCCTGGCGTTATAATTCGCCTGCTAGATTCGAAATATCCACGCGGCCTTAGCCGCCTCCGCAGCGCTGCTCTTTTTCGATGCGGAATGGAGAGCAGCGTGCCTGTTTCCCTTAAGATCGACAAAGAACGCAAACTGGTGCTGACCAAGGGATCCGGCTTTGTGACCAAAGCGGAAGTTTCGGCGCATCAGGACCAGATTTTGCAGCACCCCGATTTTGACCCCAGCTTCTCTCAGTTGGCGGACTTCGCGCGCCTCACCAATACGGACATCAACATGGCGGACCTGCAAACCTTCGCGCACCGGGATGTTTTTTCAATCTATTCTCGCCGGGCCATTATCGTGAAGAGTGACCTCGCGTTTGGATTCGCAAAAATATTTGAACTTTATCGCCAGTTAGCCGGCGCCCGCGGAATCCGAGTCTTCCGCACACACAACGAAGCCTTGAAATGGATTCTCGCCCCGGATACAGTCTCGACTTCGCCCTCGAAAGAATCGGCTGCAGGGTCTGCCATGAGTTGAACACTTTGAGTGCCCAAATCATCGCAGGGCGCACGTCAATCCTTTGGCTTTTCGATGGAGGGCTAATTCTGGCAGTCCTGTTTATTGGGCAACCAACCAAACTGAAACTGCCATCCCACCCAGCGCAATCGAGAAAGGGAGGAGTCTCCGTGTCCAATTCGAAGAAGCTCATGTTCTTACTGTTCGTTGGTCTGTTATTCGGCACTGCAAGGACCGCCAGCGCACAAAGTGCGGCAATTTATTTCGATATTGGGACCACCATTGACAAGTCCAATGGACAAAGCATGAATACTTTTGGTGATGCCACCGTGTATTCAGCCCCCAAAATGACTGGATTGTTTGGAGGGATCGGCGGGAGCTTCATGTTGCGGCCCACAATCGGTTTTGGCGCGGAATATTTCGCTCGATTTTCGCAAGGTAGTTACGAGGGCCTGAACTACCGGCCAAAGTTTTATGATTTCAACGCTGTTTGGATGCCGATCAAGTCAAAGTATGTGGCGCCTGAGTTCCAGGCTGGAATAGGTGGCGTCAGCTTGAGTTTTTATCTACCCCCGCAGTGTGACGCGATCACTGGTTGCTCCTCATCCTCCTTCCTTACAAGCACAAGGCATTTCCAGACCCACTTAGGTATTGGGGTGAACTTTTATATGAAAAATGGCATGTTCATCCGGCCACAAGCGGATGTCCACTACGTGAGGAATTTCTCCCAATTCGGCAGCAATTGGGCGCCTGCCTATAGCATCGCGATTGGCTACTCGTTTGGCCGATCCTGACGCAAACGCTTTGCATGCCTCGGATTTGCGCGCCGGGGTGTCATTGAGCGCTTGGCGCGCCATACCCCACAAATCAATGCTAGTTTTCCCCGGGGGGCGTTCATTCCTTTGCACTTGCGCAGGCAGTCTTCAAGTAAAACATTAAGATTGAATTGAAGCAGTGTGTGTGCGACGATTCGAAGCAGTTCGCCTGTTACGGACCCTTGCAGGACCTTGGCGGGTTTGCAATAGCGGTTCGACTGGTGCGGCGTCAACTTTCACGCTGAACACCGCGGCGTAGTCGGGGCACGGAACCCGCAAGAAATGGTTGGGGGGCACGAATGAGAAGCGGCGCGCTACTCCTCTTGTTGCTGGCATTTCCGCTTGCCGTCCCGGCCCAACAAGGTAAATCAAGTTCAACTGTTACTTTAAATGACGCGCAGATACTCGGCCGGCGCGTGTTCCAGCAGCGCTGCGCCGTGTGCCACACGGAATCGACGCCCGGGGCGCGGAGATATGGCCCGGTGTTGTACAAGGAGTTGGTGGACGGCAACGAAGACTCGATCCGCGACCTTATTTCGAACGGCTCAAAAGGGAAGATGCCGGGATTCAGGTACGGGCTGGAGCCTTCCGAGATCAACGCAATTGTTGAATATCTCAAGACCGTGTCGCGCCCCGCAAAGCGTGGCGGTCCCGCCCAGGGCCAAGATGGCATGTTGGACTAAGTCGGAGAGCTTTCCAAAGTATCGGCAGGAGGAGTCATGAAAATTATACGTGGATTGCTGCTGCTGGCTGTTACTGCGATCGCCCTGATAGGATTGGCGTTCTATTCGATCGCTATCCATGCGGCGCCGAATAGCGCCTTGCTGACCGGAAGCGTCAAATCCGCCTCCGGCGAGAAAATGGGAGGCGTGACGGTCTCCGCGAAGATGGAGGGGCAGACTATCACGACGTCGGTTTTCACTGACGAGGAGGGGAACTATTATTTCCCCGCCTTGGACGCCGGGAAGTATCAAGTGTGGGCGCAGGCGGACACGTTTGAAACGGCGCGGGCGGCCGTCGAATTGGGCGCGACGCGGCATCAGGACTTTTCGATGAAGCCGATGCAGGATTTCGAGCGGCAATTGACGGGAGACCAGCTTCTGGCGTCGCTTCCCGAAGATACGCCGGAAGATCGCCGGCTCAAGCGCGTGTTCCGGAACAATTGCACGAGCTGCCATCAGCCGAACTACATTTTGCAGAACCGGTTTGACGCGGATGGCTGGACGGCGATCATGAATGCGATGCGGGATTTCACGGTCACTGGAAATTACAACGGAGAAGACTCGCCAGCGGCGCCCACAATCGAATATTTCAAGAAGGATTTGGCGGAGTATCTTGCTAAAGTGCGCGGCCCAGGCCCATCGGCGATGAAGTTCAATCTGCGTCCGCGACCCAAGGGAGAGGCCGCCCGGGTTGTATTTACCGAATATGAAGTTCCGCTGGACCCTGGAAGCGGATTTGACACGAAGTACCCTACGAATAATGGAAGCGATTGGTCGCTGGGGACTCCGTCCTCCCTGAACGGGAGTCATGGCGTGCACGATGCGCAGGCCGACTTTAACGGAAATATCTGGTTCTCGAACAACGTTGCGAGCAAATTAATTTCCGTGGGCAGGATCGATGCCAAGACGGGCGAGGTCCGGTACATCAAGGTGCCGGATTTCCACGGGAATGCTGCATTGGGGCATGGGATCGTCAGGGACGCGCAGGGAATCCTCTGGTTCAATATCAACATGAACGGCACGGGACCGAATGCATTGGGCAGGCTTGACCCGATGACCGAAAAAGTTGACATCTTCACAACGCCGAAAGGCATGACGGAAGTGACCCAGGCCGCGACCAGCATGGATGTTGACGGCAAGGGCAAAGTTTGGGTGACTTCTGGAACGGGAGCACTCCGCTTCGATCCCGAAACGCGCCAATTCACCGAGTTCAAGTCGGTCAACTACACGACCCCTGACGGAAATGGAATGACATATGGGCTCGCTGGCGACAGCCAGGGCAACGGCTGGTGGGCCGAAATGGGGATCGACATCGTGGGCCACAGCGACATCGAGACCGGCAAGTCGATGGAGGTCAAGCTGCCTCCGGTGCCAGGGCAGATGGAAAAATACACGCCCGAGCAACGTCAGATGTTTGCGATGAGCGGATCGGACTTCAATCTGGCGGTACCTTGGGCGCAAGGGCCGCGCCGCATGGGCGCGGACAAAACAGGAAACTACGTCTGGGTATGCGACTGGTGGGGCGGCAATCTTGCCAAAATCGATATCCGCACACAGAAAGTTACGATTGTGCCGCTTCCCAGGCCCGATGCGTTGCAGCCGTATCACGCGGCCGTCGACTCGAACCACAATGTTTGGACGAACATCATGGGCGGGGACGAAATGATGAAGTACGACGTGAAAACATCGCAATGGACGGAATATCCGGTTCCAACGCTGGGCGCGGAAATGCGTTATTTTTCCATTCTCGAGCACAACGGATCGATGCAATTGATTCTGCCGTATTCACGGACGCGGAAAGTTGCGCGGATGACGTTCCGGACGCAGGAAGATATGCAGGCGCTGAAGAAGCAGGTGCAGCAGCAGGAGCAGGCTCGCGCGCAATAGAGTTAACGCGGTGCCATGTGGGCTGTCAGATTGGCTGATCGATTGGCTGCGGATTTGTTTGCTGAGTAGGACAGCCACTCTTGGCTGTCCGGTTTGACGTTGCCACCGAGCGCCTGGACAGGCAGGAGTGCCTGGCCTACCAAAACCTTTGCCCGCGAAGCTGAGTATTTATTTCGTGGTACTCTACGCAACCGCATTGAATTTCCTACCATGAAGTAGGGGCGCATCGTAGCGGAGAGGGGTGCGGCGAGGTGTGTGCGGCCGAGCGCACTGCATTCAGTGGCCACTGAAGCGACTCTCGGGAGCGACATTCGCTAAGGCCATTTTATAGAATGGATCGGGGAAAAATCCTGGTACTCTCTCGCCGATGAAAAAACTTCTGGCGCTCAATCGCGGCGAAATCGCCATTCGCATCCTGCGCGCCGCGAACGAACTGAAACTTCGCACGGTCGCCGTGTTCTCCCACGAAGATCGCTTGAGCCTTCACCGGTTTAAAGCTGACGAGGCGTATTTGATTGGAGAGGGCAAGGGGCCGGTTCAGGCTTATCTCGATGTCGAAGGCATCGTAGCGATGGCCAAAGAAAGAGGCGTGGACGCTATCCACCCAGGTTACGGTTTTCTTTCGGAAAATCCGGCGCTTCCACGAGCGTGCGAGGCGGCGGGGATCACGTTCATCGGGCCGAGCGCCGAATTGCTCGATCTGCTCGGAGACAAGACGGCGGCACGGCGGCTGGCGCAGAAGGCCGGTTTGCCCGTGGTACCGGGAACGCCCGAGCCGGTCACACAGAAGGACGACGCGCAGAGCATCGCGGAAAAAATCGGATATCCGCTGATGGTGAAGGCGGCGTTCGGCGGCGGCGGGCGCGGAATGCGCGTGGCGCTGAATCCGCAATCGCTGCAAGCGTGTTTGCAAGAAGCGCGCGCTGAGGCAGGAGCGTCGTTCGGCAATGATGCCGTGTTTTTGGAGCGCTACATTCGACGCGCGAGGCACATCGAAGTGCAAATTCTGGCCGACGAGCACGGGAACGTGCTCCACCTGCACGAGCGCGATTGTTCCGTGCAGCGGAGAAATCAAAAAGTAGTGGAAGTCGCGCCGGCGGTGAACCTCGACCCGAAGATCCGCGAAGGACTGGCGAAAGCCGCGGTGGCGCTGGCGCGGGAGTCGAAATACTACAGCGCGGCCACTGTCGAGTTCCTGGTCGATGCCGATACAGGCGCCTATTACTTCATTGAAGTGAATCCGCGCGTGCAGGTGGAGCATACGGTCACCGAAATGGTGACTGGAATCGATATCGTGCAGGCGCAGATCCAGATCGCGCAGGGCCTCGAGTTGCACGGGGCGCAGATGAATCTGCCGCGTCAGGACGGGATTTCGCTGCACGGCTACGCGCTACAATGCCGCGTGACCACGGAAGATCCCGCGAATGGATTCCTGCCGGATTACGGCAAGATTCAAACCTATCGCTCGCCTGCCGGCTTCGGCATTCGCCTCGATGGCGCGTCCGCGTACGGCGGAGCGGTGATCACGCCGTACTACGATTCGCTGCTGGTGAAAGTGACGGCGTGGGGGCGCGAATTTCCGCAGGCCTGCCGCCGCATGGACCGCTGCCTGCGCGAGTTCCGCATCCGCGGAGTAAAAACGAACATTCCGTTCCTGACAAACGTCGTGAATCACGAACGATTTCAAACGGGCGGGGTGACGACTTCGTTTCTGGATGAAACGCCGGCGCTGTTCCAATTCGCTCCTCTGAAGGATCGGGCGACGAAGCTCTTGAGTTATCTCGGCGAAGTGATCGTGAACGGAAATCCGGAAGTGGCGGGCAAGCCGAGGCCGCAGACCATTCGCACGGCTCCTGTCCCTAATCACATACCTGGCCAGCCGCCTCATGGAACGCGGCAACTGCTGGAACAGCTGGGCCCCGAAAAATTCGCGGAATGGACGAGATCGCAGAAACGTCTTCTAATGACCGACACGACGTTCCGCGACGCGCACCAGTCGCTGATGGCCACGCGTGTCCGGACGCACGACATGGCGGCGATCGCCAATTTCGTGGCGCACAAACTGCATAACTTGTACAGCCTGGAGATGTGGGGCGGGGCAACCTTCGACGTGGCCATGCGTTTTCTGCTGGAAGATCCGTGGCTGCGCCTTGCTAGCCTGCGCGAAGCGATTCCGAATATTTGCTTTCAGATGTTGTTGAGGGCGTCGAACGCCGTGGGCTATTCGGCTTACCCGGACAACGTGGTGGAAGCATTTATCGTGGAGGCAGCGGCGCAGGGCATCGACATTTTCCGTGTCTTCGATTCGCTGAACTGGATGCCGAATATGAAGGCTCCCATCGAATTCGTGCGCAAAACGAATAAGGTATGCGAAGCGGCCATCTGCTACACGGGTGACCTGCTGGACCCGCAACGGGAAAAATACTCATTGAACTATTACATTCGGCTGGCTAAAGAACTCGAAAAGATGGGGACACACGTTCTATGCATCAAGGACATGGGTGGATTGTGCAAACCATACGCGGCCGAGCGATTGTTCGCAGCGTTGCGCCAGGAAGTTGGACTTCCGATTCACTTTCACACGCATGACACGAGCGGGGTCAATGCGGCTTCGATTTTGAAGGCGGCGGAGGCTGGCGTGCACGCCGTTGACGCCGCAGTTGCTTCGATGAGCGGTACGACGAGCCAGCCGAATTTTAACTCCATCGTGGCGGCACTGCGGCATACGGGGCGGGACACGGGCCTCGATCTCGACGCTTTGAATGCATACGCCGATTACTGGGAGACGGTGCGGACCTGGTACCGTCCCTTCGACAATGCGCCGCCAGCCGGCACGGCGGAAGTCTACATCCACGAAATGCCGGGCGGACAATATACGAACCTGCGGGAACAAGCAGAATCGATGGGCTTGGGAGCGCGCTGGCACGAAATCGCGCGCACGTTTGCGGAAGTGAATTTCGCATGCGGAGACATTGTGAAGGTGACGCCTTCGAGCAAAGTTGTGGGTGACCTGGCGATTTTTCTCGTCAGCCACGACATGAAAGTGAAGGATCTGGAGCGGCTGGGGCCGGACCACAACCTGACGTTGCCGAATTCGGTTGTGGAAATGTTTGCGGGAGCGCTCGGGGAGCCGGAGGGCGGCTGGCCGAGTGCGCTTCAATCCGTAATTTTGCGTGGCGCCAAGCCGATACCCGGAAGACCAGCGGACCATCTGGCGCCCGTGGATTTCAACCAGGGCCAGGCAGCCGCCGAGAAGAAGACGGAACAGAAAATTTCACACGCCGATCTGATGAGCTATTTGATGTACCCGGACGTTTTTGTGAAATTCGCGAAGGCGCGGTCGTCCTATGGAAGCCTGGAAGTCCTGCCCACGCCTGAATTTTTTTATGGATTGGAGCAGGGGCGGGAAATCGCTGTGGAACTGGAAGCGGGGAAAACTCTGGTGGTGAAACTACTCACCGTGAGTGACGCGCATCCCGACGGAACGCGCACGATCTTTTTCGAGTTGAACGGGCAGCCACGCGAAGTTACTATCCGCGACAATGCCTTGCGCGCGACGGTGCGTGCGCGGCCCAAAGCCGACCCGAGCGAACCGGGGCAGGTGGGCGCTCCCATTCCGGGTGCGATCTCAAGCATCGTCGTCGAATTAGGGCAGCATGTGAAGAAGGGCGACCGGCTACTCGTTCTGGAAGCGATGAAAATGCAATCGACCGTCTATGCTCCCGTGGACGGCAAAGTGACAAAGAAACTTGCCAATGTGGGAGACAAAGTTGATGCGAAAGACTTGCTTTTGGTGATCGAGTAGGGCAAGTGCGGCGTCAGAGTCTGAGAGGGAACTCCTTCATTGAAAGCCAGCGGCTGAAGAGTCTGCGTGGGAAGAAGTGCCGCGCACAGTCAGCGGCTAAAGCCGCATTGAATTTGACGACCATATGTCGTGGCTGAAGCCGCGACCCACAAAGATTCAAAGTTTTCGTATCTACACACTAGCCCTCCGGAACCGCAGAAGGAAAGCGAGGCCTTCGTGTATGAAGTACGACGCGATCGTAATTGGCTCGGGGCAGGCAGGGGCGCCGCTTTCCTTTCGTCTGGCGGACATCGGATGGCAGGTGGCGCTCATCGAGAAGGGCCCGCTTGGCGGCACGTGCATCAATACTGGATGCACGCCGACGAAGACCATGGTCCATCGCGCGCAGGTGGCCCACTACGCGCGGCACGCGGCGCGCTGGGGAGTCCGGGCAAGCGGCGTGAGCGCCGATTTGCAGGCGATTGTCGCCCAGAAAAATAATGTCGTTCATCGCTTTCGCGAGGGAAGAGAAAAGCAGTTGAAGCGCCGTCCGAACCTGCATTTGCACAGCGGACAGGCGCAATTTGTAGAGGCTCACCAGATCCGAGTGGGAGAGACGCTGCTGGAATCCGAGAAAATCTTCATCAATACGGGCGGCTGCGCGCGCATTCCTTTGATTCCCGGGTTGGACGCGATCCAGTATCAGACCAATGAGAATATTATGGACTTAACCGTGCTGCCCGAACACTTGATCGTTTTGGGCGGCGGATACATCGGACTGGAGTTCGGGCAAATGTTCGGCCGGTTCGGCAGCCGTGTAACCGTGATACACAATGGAGAGCAAATCGTTTCACACGAAGATCCCGAAGCTGCGGCGGAACTTCAGAGGGCGCTCGAAGAGGAAGGGCTTACGTTTCTGTTGAACGCGCGGGCGATGCGCGTGGAACAGGAAGGAGAGACGATTGTTGTAGCCGTTGACCGGGCGAGTGGTCCAACGGTTGTTAGCGGGTCGCATTTACTCATTGCGATCGGCCGGCGCGCAAACACTGACGGCCTGGGCCTGGAAAAAGCGGGGATCGGGACGGATCCGCCGGGCTTCATCAAGGTAAACGACCGCCTGGAGACGAATGTGCCCGGCATCTGGGCGCTGGGAGATGTGAACGGCGGACCCGCCTTCACGCATATTTCCTACAACGATTTTCAAATTGTAGACGCCAATCTTACACAAGGGAAAAAGCTCACGACTGCGAATCGTCTTATTCCGTATAGCGTTTTCACCGATCCGCAGTTGGCCGGCGTTGGAATGACGGAGAGGGAAGCCCGGGCAAAAGGCTACAAGCTAAAGATCGGGAAAATTCCGATGTCTTATGTGGCTCGCGCCATTGAACGCGACGAGACTGCTGGGCTGATGAAAATTATTGTTGACGCGGCGAACGACAAAATTCTGGGAGCGACAGTCCTGGCAACCGACGGAGGCGAACTGATTCACGTACTTTACACTCTGATGCTTGCGAACCTGCCGTACACAATACTAAAAGGAGCCGTGTACATTCATCCGACGCTTGCGGAAGGATTTTTCTCGCTCATGGAAGACGTCAAGCCGGTCAATTGAAATTGATGCGCGGGGCCAAAACGCAAGCTCCTTTTGACATCCGCAGGCTGCGGCGCTCGGAATTGCCCGTGAACACGCTCAGACTGGCGCGGTACCTGATCGGAAAGATATTGGTACACGATTCACCAAAGGGCCGAATGAGCGGGCGCATCGTGGAGACGGAAGCGTATCCCATCGGGGATGCCGCGGGCCACGCGTTTGGCGGCGAAACTCCCAGCAGGCGGTCGCTGTTTCTTGAACGCGGGCGGTCGTACGTGTATTTCACGTATGGCTCGTGTTTCATGATGAATGTGTCGAGCGAAAAAGCTGGAATAGGCGCCGGAGTGTTATTGCGCGCGCTGGAGCCTCTGGAAGGGATCGCGCTGATGGAGAGTCATCGCGGAACGCAACGTTTGGTAGACCTTACGCGCGGGCCGGGACGGCTCGCGAAAGCGATGGATATTGATAAACGGTATGATGGCGTTGATTTATGCGCTGAGGGCCCGCTGTGGCTGGGCGATGCTTTGAAGCGCGCGGGGGCCATCGGCGTGAGCGTGCGAATTGGCATCAACCGCGAAGTGCATCAACTCTACCGTTTCTACGAGCGCGGGAATCCGTTCGTTAGCGGGCTGAAGCGCATGAGGTCTTGAAAGACATGCCATTTATTTTGGAGTAGTGAATGAGCGAAAGTTAGGCAGGAAAGAAGGAGGACGGACATGTGCGCAACCACCGGAACCACGCAGCAGCCTGAACTGTGGCCCGCTCTTCCGTTATCGGAGTGGGCGAACACGTATGCGACACTTCACATGTGGACGCAAGTGGTCGGGAAGGTGCGCCTGGCACTGAGTCCGCGCGTTAACCACTGGTGGGAAGTCCCCCTGTACGTCAGCGCGCGTGGGCTTACGACGTCTCCGATTCCTTACGAGCACGGAATATTCGAAGTGGAATTCGATTTCATCGATCACAAGCTCGACATCATGACTACGGGCGGCGAAATCAGGAGCCTGCGTCTCATTCCGCGCACGGTTGCTGATTTCTACGCTGAATTCATGGAGCTGATTCATTCTCTGGGCATCAATGTGAGGATCTGGAGAATGCCCGTGGAAGTTCCCAACCCGATTCGGTTCGACGAGGATCGTACGCACGCGTCGTACGATCCTGAATACGCGCACCGGTTCTGGCGCATACTTGTGACTGTGGATTCCGTCTTCAAGGAATTTCGGTCGCGGTTCATAGGAAAAGCAAGCCCCGTGCATTTCTTCTGGGGAAGTTTTGATTTTGCCGTGACGCGATTTTCCGGCAGGCGCGCACCCGACCGCCTCGGCGCGGACATTATCAATCGGGAAGCGTATTCCCACGAAGTGATCAGCGTAGGATTTTGGCCGGGCGGGGGAGACATTAAAGACACGGCATTTTATGCGTACGCCGCGCCGGAGCCCGCGGGATTCGGCGATCACCCTGTGCGTCCTGCAAAAGCTTTTTACAGCAAACAGATGAGCGAGTTTTTCCTGATGTACGACGACGTGCGCGCGGCGGACTCTCCCGGGGATGCGCTGCTCGAATTTTGTCAAAGCACTTATGAGGCGGGCGCGGACCTGGGTAAGTGGGACCGGGCTAATCTGGAAAGGCCGGCGTAACTTTCCGGCGCAGCTTCCCTGCATTCGTTGAAAGATAAATTCGGTCGCGACATCCATGCTGAAGAATCGTAAGAATATCCGCATCGAGTGGGGGGATTGCGATCCTGCAGGGATCATCTTTTTCCCCCGCTATTTTGTTTACTTCGACGCTTGTACCCACGCGCTGCTTGAGCGCGCCGGATGCAGGCAAAGAGACATGCAAAGTGAATATGGGCCGCTCGGTTTCCCAACCGTGGATGTGCGGGCGCGGTTTATCTTACCAACGCGCTACGACGATGACGTGTTCGTGGAATCCGGCGTTACCAAATTTGGGCGCACCAGCTTCGAGGTTCAACACCGGCTTTACAAGGGTGATGCGCTCGCCGTCGAGGCGTTTGAAACGCGTGTGTGCGTGGCTTTAATCGGAGAGAAGCCGGGGAAGATGGAAGCCAGGCCAATCCCGCCAGAGTTCGTCAGGAAGCTCAGCGAACAAAAAGCGTAAAAAAGCTGTCAATACAGGGTTTTGCTGAGGAGTTTTTTTGGCGGGCCGGAAAAGTTTTCACCCCGTTTTCTCCATACCCAAACCTAAGCGTAAGCAAATGCAGAGGTTAATATTCCTCTCAATGGCCAGCAGGTTGCTCCCATTGTGTCGGCAGCCCGCCCTAAAGTTTGCTTCACAGGTGTGAGTGTTGGCATGCGATCGACGCAATTTTCTCGCGCTGTCCTGACTAAGGGGGGACCGATGAAGCTTAGTCTCCGACTGATTCCAATTCTAGCTGTGGCGATTACGGTTGTGACCTTCGTCGTTGCGGGGAACCAAGTCCGAGCAGAGAAGCGGGCATTGCACGCCGATCTTGAAAGACGCGCGGAGATCCTCGCGGAGAGCTTGCAAGAATCCGTGGAGCCGGTCTTCCAGAGGGGCTCGACGATACAGCTGCCGCGGCTTGCGGAGCGATTTGGAAATCGCGAGCACCTTGCGGGTATTGCTATTTATGATCTCGATGGCAAGCCAACCGCCGTGAGTTCCAAACTTGATTCATTCGCGGAGAATCCGCCGGCTATCTTCAGGAAAAGCGAAGAGGAAAACCGCGGGATTGGCGCCTACGAAAGAATCGGCCAACCGATGATGTACCTGTATGCAATGCCGCTGCACCGGGATTCACAAGTTGCCGGCGCACTCGTGTTATTCCATGATGCAACTTATATAGAAGCCCAGAGCATGCACATCTGGCGCGAGGCGCTCTGGCACGTCGTTGTTCTG
>Ga0307479_10004276_pt1 | contig 13060 bp, 11 predicted proteins | sample atmos_gasesECM4C_FD_203743 | JGI IMG/M metagenome (GOLD analysis project Ga0307479, IMG submission 203743) | Hardwood forest soil microbial communities from Morgan-Monroe State Forest, Indiana, United States - atmos_gasesECM4C_515 | ecosystem: Environmental > Terrestrial > Soil > Temperate...
CCCCTTAGGATTGAGGTTACGGGCGAGCTGGTGAACCTTAGTACATGCCGCCCATGCCGCCAGCGCCGGGTGCTCCGGCGGCGGCTGCCGCCTTGGTTTCTTCCTTGATGTCGGCGATTAGGGCTTCGGTCGTGAGCATGAGGCCCGCGATGGAGGCTGCGTTTTGCAGCGCGAGGCGGGTGACCTTGGCTGGGTCGATGACGCCCATCTTCACCATGTCGCCGTACTCGCCGGTTTCGGCGTTGAAGCCGAAGTTTTCTTCCTTGGAGTCGCGGATCTTGCCGATCACAACGGCGCCTTCGTGGCCAGCGTTGAGAGCGATCTGGCGGGAAGGCTCTTCGAGAGCGCGCCGCACGATGCCTGCACCGACGGCTTCGTCATCGTGGAGCTTGAGCTTCTCGACAGCCGCGATGCAACGGAGCAGCGCCGAGCCGCCGCCGGGGACGATACCTTCCTCGACAGCCGCGCGGGTGGCGTGCATAGCGTCTTCGACACGGGCCTTCTTTTCCTTCAGTTCGGTTTCGGTGGCTGCGCCGACTTTGATGACGGCGACGCCGCCGACCAGCTTGGCAAGGCGCTCCTGGAGCTTTTCCTTGTCGTAGTCGGAGGTGGTGTTCTCGACTTGCGAGCGGATTTGCTTCACACGGCCTTCGATGTCGGCGGACTTGCCGGCGCCTTCGATGATCGTGGTGTTGTCCTTGTCGATGGTGATTTTCTTGGCGCGGCCGAGGTCCTCGAGCTTGACGTTCTCGAGCTTGATGCCGAGGTCTTCGGTAATGGCCTTGCCGCCGGTGAGAGTGGCAATGTCTTCGAGCATGGCCTTGCGGCGGTCGCCAAAGCCAGGGGCCTTGACGGCGGCGCACTGCAAGGTGCCGCGGAGCTTGTTGACCACGAGGGTGGCCAAGGCTTCGCCTTCGACGTCCTCAGCGACGATCAAGAGGGGCTTGCCCATCTTGGCGGTCTGCTCGAGCAACGGGAGCAGGTCCTTCATCGAGCTGATTTTCTTTTCGTGGATGAGGATGCGAACGTCTTCGAGGACGCATTCCATGCGCTCGGGGTCGGTGATGAAGTAGGGGGATAGGTAGCCGCGGTCAAACTGCATGCCTTCGACTACTTCGAGAGTGGTCTCCATCGTCTTGGATTCCTCGACCGTGATGACGCCATCCTTGCCGACCTTCTTCATGGCTTCGGCGATGATGCCGCCGATTTGCTTGTCGTTGTTGGCGGAGATGGTGCCGACCTGGGCGATCATTTCGCCCTTGACGTCCTTGTGGAGCTTCTGGATTTCCGCAACGGCGATTTCGACGGCCTTCTCGATGCCGCGCTTGAGAGCGGTGGGGCTGGCGCCGGCGGCGACAGTCTTGACGCCCTCGCGGAAGATGGCCTGAGCGAGCACCGTCGCGGTGGTCGTGCCGTCACCGGCAACGTCGGAAGTCTTGGAAGCGACTTCGCGGACCATCTGCGCGCCCATGTTCTCGAGGGGATCGCGGAGTTCGATTTCTTTGGCAACGGTCACGCCGTCCTTGGTGATGATGGGCGCGCCGAACTTCTTTTCGATTACCGCATTGCGGCCCTTGGGGCCGAGGGTGATCTTTACTGCGTCGGCGAGGGCATTCACGCCGCGCAAAATCGCCTGGCGGGAATTCTCACCTGTTACAATCTGCTTCGCCATACTGGTATTTCCTCCTGATATTCAATCCAAAAGTTTCGCGACTCGGAAAACCCTCAGGCCAGAAGGCCTAAGCTACAGATTCTACAGATTCGAAGCGCACTCAGATTCTCTGCTCGCTCCGGCTGAAATTAAAAGCTAACCGCTGAGAACTAACCTCAAAGAAGTGAAGAGTTACTTTTTCGACCCTGCCGCCTTGGCAGCGCCGCTGAGCTTTGCGAGGATCTCGTCTTCTTTCAAGATCAACAGCTCTTCGTCTTCGATTTTGATTTCCGTGCCGCTGTACTTGCCGAAGAGGACGCGATCGCCGGGCTTGACATCCAGAGGCACGCGCTCGCCCTTCTCGCGGCGGCCAGCGCCGACGGCGATGACTTCGCCTTCCTGCTGCTTTTCCTTGGCGGAGTCCGGAATGATGATGCCGCCTCTGATGCTTTCTTTCTCTTCAATGCGCCTCACGACGACACGGTCGTGAAGCGGGGTAAGATTCACTGCCATCTTGAAAGACCTCCATAGGTGAACTTGCGGTTTAGAGTGTGGACGCAAGGGAAAGGGAATTAGCACTCCTCACATCCGACTGCTAATATAGCAGAAAGTTCTGGCATGTCAAGCATTTAACGGACAGATAGGCGGTATCCATGTGGATTTCTGGTCAGGTTAAGCCGTCTATTTAGAATGGCTTAGGTGGTGCCAGAAAAATATGGCACTTGGCGATTGTACTGCAGATAGCTGCGGGGTAGAATCCTCCGCGTTGGAGGCGCATGGGAGCACTGGTCTACGTCCGGCTGATCGGGTACACGTGGGGGACGCTGTTGCAACTTTTCTGGATGGTGGTGATTTTGGGTTACCGCCGGCAGAGAAATTTCGAGCGGGTGTTCTTCTTCTTGTGCCTGGCGTTGTTCTTTTTCTACGGTGGCTCGCTGCTGGCTCTGAACTCGCAGATTTACTACCCGCTCCCGCCGGCGGCGCTTAATGAGTTTGCCATCGCAATCATCTCGCTGGGACTTTGCATGCTGCCCGCGCTGCTGCTGCATTTGCACATGGAATACGCGGAGACGCGCGGACTGCTGAGGATCAAGAGATGGAAACTCGCCGTGCTATTTCTTTCTTATGGGGCTTGTCTGCATCTTGCCTATACGCGCATACCGCCTCTTTTGCATGAGCTCCATTTTGATTTTCTTGAGCCCGGCAGTTCGCTGGGGGAAGGCTTTGCCATCGTGCTGGCGGGCGCGTTGGCGTGGTGCGCGGCTTGGGAGAGGCGATTCGCGACGGCCGCCCCGGACAAGCCGCAGCGCTATTTTCACTGGACGCTGGTAGCGGTTTTTGCGGCGTCCTTTGTGGCGGTCGCGGGCCTGCATTTGGCGCCGTTTCATCTGGAAGCGCGAAGGGCCGGGGAATTTGCGACTGGTTTTTCGCTACTCTCGATTTTGCCGTTCAGCGTGCTGATCTTTCTTGTGTATCGGCATAACTTCCTGCAGATCGGGCGGCAGAAGAACCTCCTGTACGCGATTTCGGCGACTTTCCTGGCGTTGCTCTACCTGAGCCTAGTCCGGCGTCTAAGCCTTCGACTCGAGCCGGTTTTGCCTCCCGAAGCGACGGCTTCCATCCTGCTCTTCATCCTGGTGATTTTTATCGAGCCCTTGCAAAGGGCGTTAGGGCGGAGGCTCCAGGAGACCGCGCAGAAGGAGATGGATGTGGCACATCGCCTGGCGTCCGAAATCCAGCAGGAGGCGCGGCGGGGCAATGTGCCGCAGTTGGCAGAGTTCATTGAGCGCCGCCTCAAAGAACAGTTTGAGTTTGCCGAAGTGGGATTGACGCTCTGGGATCCGAACAGCGGAAAAGAGGAGCGGTTGCCAGCTCGCAAGGAATTCAAGAACGGCTTCACGATCCTGCAAGGGAACCAAACCATCGGCACGCTTGGCATCGAGCCGCACGGGTCGGCCATTTCCGGAGAGACAAAAGTGGCGCTGGAGTTTTTGTGCGAGCAACTGCCGGGGGCGCTGGATTTGTGCCGGTTGATTGAAGAAAAGCTGCGGCTGGAGAGGGAATTGGCGGAGCGCGAACGGCTGGCGCTGGTGGGGCAGATGGCGGCGAGCATTTCGCACAACTTGAAAAACCCGCTGGGGTCGATCAAGACGATTCTGCAGGTGCAACTGGAGAATCCGGAACTGCCGGAGTCGATCCGCGGAGAGACGAAGATGGTCCTGGAGGAAGTGGGGAGGCTTTCGACGAAACTGAATCAGTTGCTGCAATTCAGCCGGCCAGCGGTGCGCGGGGGGAGCGCGATCGGGAGTTGCGATGCTCGAGCGGCCGTGGAAGAGGTGGCGGGCGTCTTGTCGCACGAGGCGGAGCGGCGAGGCGTGAAGATGCAAAGCAAAGTTTCCGACGGGAGCGCCATGGTGGCGGCTAGCGCGGAAGCGGTGAACGACATTCTATCCAATTTAGTAGTGAATGCTTTGGAAGCTACATCCACCGGGGGACGCGTGATCGTCTCTGCCGCTTCGCACGACGGAGTGTGCACGCTCACGGTGGAAGACGATGGGCCGGGAATACCGGCGGCGCTGCGAGAAAAGATCCTCCGGCCTTTCTTCACCACGAAGTTGCAGGGGACGGGATTAGGGCTGGCGATTGTGGCGCGACGCGTCGCGGAGTTCGGCGGCAAGATGGATTGGGAGAGCCCGGCGTTGAATGGGCGTGGGGCGCGGTTTGAAGTGACCCTGCCGATGGAAGAAGGAGCGAAGTAGGGAAGTAAGGAAAAAGTATGATGAAGACTATTTTGATCGTTGATGATGAGCCGGCGGCGAGATACGGGCTGCGGCGGGCGCTGGAGGCCAAGTACCGGATTGCGGAAGCGGATTCGGCGGAAGCAGCGCGGGAGGCGCTTCCGCGCGAACAACCGGACCTGGTGCTGCTGGACGTAGTGCTGCCGGGGCAGGACGGGCTGTCGTTTTTGCGCTGGTTGCGCGAGCAGGGGAGCGAGGTGCCGGTGCTGATGGTTTCGGCTCTGGATGCGGCGAAAACGGCGGTCGAAGCGCTGCAGCTTGGGGCGGCGGACTACCTAGTAAAGGGTTACGAATTGGAAGAGCTGCGGCAACGCGTGGGAAACATGCTGAAGCTGGCGACGCTTGAAAAAGAGAATGACGCGCTCAAGCGGCGTTTGACTACGGAAGGGCAGTTTGGCCAGATGATTGGGCGGTCGGCGGAGATGCGGCGCGCTTTCGAAATGGCGGACCGCGTGGCGATGACGGATTCGACGGTGCTGATTTTGGGGGAGAGCGGCACGGGAAAGGATTTGCTGGCGCAGGAGATTCATGCGCGTTCGCCACGGGCGGGGAAAGCTTACGTGGCGGTGAATTGCGCGGCGTTGCCGGAAACGCTGATCGAGTCGGAATTATTTGGGTACGAGCGCGGCGCGTTTACGGGTGCGGCGCAGCAGAAGAAAGGGAAATTCGAGCTGGCATCGGGCGGCACGATTTTCCTGGATGAAATCGGCGACATGAATCCGGTTACGCAAGCAAAAGTGCTGCGGGTGCTGGAGAACCGTACGATCGAGCGGCTTGGCGGGACGCAGTCGATTCCTGTGGACGTGAGGGTGATCAGCGCGACGCATCGCAATCTGGCGGCGGAGATTCGCGCGGGGAAGTTTCGCGAGGATTTGTTTTACCGGCTGCGGGTGGTGACCATTGACCTGCCGCCACTGCGGGCTCACAAGGAAGATATTGCGCTGCTGGCGGAAACGTTTTTGCAAATGCACGGGGCGCGGCTGGGGCGGACGGCGCGGCTGAAGCGCGAGGCAATTGGGGCGATCGAGAAATACGATTGGCCGGGCAATGTGCGGGAGTTGAAGAATGCGCTGGAACGGAGCGTGGTGCTGTCTCGGGGAGAGGAAATCGGCGTCGAGGATTTGCCTGGCGAGGTTGTGCACGGCGAGGCGATCTCGCTAAAGCACCCCGGCGACGAGCACGACAACGGTATTGGCGAGCGGGATTTTCGCGAGGCTAAACGAAGATTTGAGGTGGCCTACCTGATGCGGCAACTGGCGGAGCATCGTTGGAACGTCTCGCGAACGGCGGCTACGATTGGGCTGCACCGGCAGAGTCTGCAGGAAAAACTTCGTGAGTTGGGGATTCGGCGGCCGGGACGCGAGCCGCTTGAGGACGAATAGGATTTAACACAGAGAACACAGAGGCCACAGAGGGCGCAGAGAAGAGAGATGAAACAGAGAGTCGCTGGATATATTTTGGCGGGGGGCGGGAGCACGCGATTTGGGCGGGACAAGGCGCTGGTGGAAGTCGGCGGGAGGCCAATGATTGCCCGCATGAGCGAATTGGTGCGCCGCGTTACGAGGCAATTGAAAATCGTCGCGGGGCCGGGGAAGTACGAGGCGTTCGGCGTGGAGATTGTCGAGGACCGTTGGCCGGGGGAAGGGCCGCTGGGCGGAATCATAACGGCGCTGGAAGACGCGGCACTGAGCGCCTCGCGACCGGAGAGGAATCTGATCTTGAGTTGCGACATGCCGTTCTTGACGCAGGAGTGGCTGGCTTTTCTTGGCGAGCGCGCGGCGAAAAGCAAAGCGCAAGTTGTCTTTGCGCATTCGGCGTCCGGGCCGGAGCCGCTTTGCGCCTGCTGGCGAACGGATGCCGCGGCGGAGCTGTGTTCCGGATTCGAACGCGGCGTGCGCAAAGTGATGGAAGGAATCGCACTGCTGCGCGCGGAAGTTCTTGACGGAGCGGACTGGAAACGATTTGATAGCGCAGGGCGGTTGTTTTGGAACATGAATACGGCGGCGGATTACGAAGAAGCGCGGCGGACGCTGGAAGCGGGGAGCGAGTGAGCGAAGAGAAGCCGGCCAATTATTTTGAATTTCGCGATGTCTGCAAGGGCTTCGACGACCGGCTGGTGCTCGATCACGTCAGCTTTTCCGTGAAGCGCGGGGAGACGTGCGTGATCATGGGGCGCAGCGGCGTGGGCAAATCGGTTTCGCTGAAACACATCATGGGATTCCTCAAGGCGGATTCGGGACGGATTATCATCGATGGAGAGGACGTCACCGATTTCAAGGAGGCGGAGTTCGAAGAAGTGCGGCGCAAGGTGACCATGGTCTTTCAGTCCGGTGCGCTCTTTGACTCGCTCACGGTGAGCGAGAACATAGCATTTCCGCTCGATGGGCAGCCGGGCCTGACCGCTGACGACGTTGACGAGTACGTCATGAGAATCGCGCGCATGCTGGAAGTGGAAAGCGTCATGGACAAATTGCCCAGCGAACTCTCCACGGGAATGAAGCGCGCCGTGGCCATCGGGCGCGCGCTGGCGCAGAATCCCGAAGCCATCCTCTTCGACGAGCCGACAACGATGGTGGACCCGATCATGGCGGGGCACATGGGCGAATTGATCCTGCGCCTGAAGAAAGCGTTTCAAAAGACATCGATTGTCGTGACGCACGACACGCATCTGGCGAAGAAACTTGCCGACGTGGTCGTTTTTCTCCAGGAAGGGCGGGTAACTTTTTTCGGTCCCTGGGGCGAGTTTGAAAATTCAACCGATCCCTTCCTCAAGAATTTCCGCCTGCAGGATGAATTGATTCCCGCGCTGGACGTGACTCTGTGAGCGTGGCCGCGAACGGCGCCGCCGATCCGATCAAGCAACTGCGCAGGGAGATGGGCTTCTGGGACGTCCTGCTCTTCAATATCGCGACCGTGCTGGGCCCGCGCTGGATTGCGGCCGCGGCGCATAACGGCACGTCTTCAATCAGTCTTTGGATTCTCATCGCGGTTTTCTTTTTCGTGCCGTCCGCCCTCGTCATCAACGAGCTTTCTTCCCGGTTTCCTGAAGAAGGCGGCTTGTACGTCTGGTCCAAGGAAGCCTTCGGCGATTTTCACGGATTCGTGGCGGGATGGACGTATTGGATTTATACGGTGTTCTATTTTCCCGGCCTGCTCCTGGCCAGCGCGGCCATGAGCGGTTATGTTGTTGGTTCGCGAGGCGTCGTCCTTGCGCAGGACCGGACATTTTTGGTGGCCGGATCGTTGGTTCTGTTGCTGGTGGCCGTGGTGCTCAACATCATCGGACTAAACGTCGGGAAGTGGCTGCAAAACGCCGGCGGCGTTTCGACCTATCTTCCACTCCTCATGCTCAGTGCTGTTGCTGGTCTTGTGTGGCTTCGGCATGATTCGGTTACAAATTTCACGTGGGCAAACATGATGCCGCATTGGAGCATGGACACGATCAACTTCTGGTCCCAGATGGTATTCGCATTCACGGGTCTGGAATTGGTTTCTGCAATGAGCCAGGAAATTCGGGATCCTCAACGAACCCTGCCGCGTGCGGTTCTCAGCGCGGGCGCTTTGATCGCGGTGATCTATATCGTTGGCACGATTGCGGTGTTGTCGCTCATGCCGGGCGAGCAAGTCGACCCGAAGAGCGGCGTATTCCAAGCGCTAACAGCGGGCTCGATGGCGCTGCGGGTGGGATTTGTGGGAGTGGTCGCCGCGCTCCTCGTTTCCGTGGGCAATGCCGGCGGCGTTGGAAGCACGGTGGCGGGGATCGCGCGGGTTCCGTTTGTGGTGGGCATCCACCGCTATCTGCCGGCCGCCTTCGGAAAAATTCACCCGCGATGGAAAACTCCCTACGTATCCATCATCGTGCAGGCCACGGTGTCAGGGATCGTGCTGCTGCTCAGCCAAATCAACGAAACAACGCGCGGGGCCTATCAGGGGCTTGTTGACGTCGCCATCATCCTGTACTTTATTCCGTTTCTTTACATGTACGCAGCGGCGATCAAGCTTGCCGGCCGAGCGGACCGCGGCGAAAACCGTCAAGCGGTTCTCATTCCCGGGGGGAAACTGGGAGTCTGGCTCACCTGCGGGATCGCGTTTGCGGTTACCTTTGCTTGCATCTTTTTTTCGCTGATACCGCCGGGAGACGTTACGAACAAAGTATTCTTCGAGGTGAAAGTCGCCGGCGCGTCGATCGCGGCGATTGCGCTCGGGCTGGGTTTATATTTCCGCGGGGCGCGGGCCAAGGCGCGCGAATCCATTAGCTAGAAACCCTGATTGACCAAATCTTCGATCGTCAGTTTGCTTTGCGAAGAGCCCTTGCGCGATTCAAGATAGCGTTCGATATATTTTCCAAGCACATCGCCTTCGAGGTTGACCGCGTCGCCTGGCTGGCGGTCGCGGATGTTGGTGTTTTCGTAGGTGTAGGGAATCACCGCGACTTCGGCGATGTTATTTTGCCAGCGGGCCACCGTGAGGCTGATGCCGTCAATGGTGATCGAGCCTTTCTGAACAACGTAACGAGCAAATTCCTCGGGAACTTGAACGCCAAACCACCAGGTTTCTCGTTCGGCGGTAAGATGCGTTACGTAGCCGATGGTGTCCACGTGGCCGAGGACGAAGTGCCCGCCGAATTCCTTGCCCGCCGTGAGCGGCTGCTCGAGATTGACGCGCGCGCCCTTTTTCAGCTCGCCGGTGTTTGCGCCGAACGAAGTTTTGCGGATGGTTTCACCGGATAAGTCCGCGGAGAGCCGGCCGTTACGCAAATCAACGATCGTAAGGCAGCAGCCGTTCACGGCGATGCTGTTCGAAACAGCGAGCGACGGCGCGATGGACGGCGCATGGATCGTGACGCGTCCGCCGTCGTCTTTGAGGTCCAGCGCTTCGATCCTGCCGAGATGTTCGATGATTCCCGTGAACATGGCGATTCCGATTCGCTCTCGAATCCGAGTGTACCGTATTTCGCGCTCAAGGCAGAAAGCACTAAACTGTCTTGCATTGGGCGGCAGAGATAAGCGGCGAGGTTTGACGATGAAAGCATGCTTGTTGCGCGCGCCGGCTGCGATTGAAACGAACCCGCTGGAATATGCGGACGCTGTGACGCCGCAGCCAAGGAGCGGTGAAGTGCTGGTGCGGGTGCGCGCGTGCGGCGTTTGCAGAACAGATTTGCACGTGATCGAAGGAGAACTGCCGCCGCGCAAATCGCCAGTGATTCCGGGCCATCAAGTCGTCGGCATTGTCGAGAAGCAAGGGGAGAACACACGGCGCTTCGCAATCGGAGACCGCGTGGGCATCGCCTGGTTGCATCATACGGATGGGAGTTGCGAATATTGCCGGTCCGGTGCGGAAAATCTTTGCGACAACCCGGTGTTCACAGGCTACAGCGTGGATGGCGGTTATGCGGAATACATCGTTGCGCCGGCAGGTTTTATTTACGCCATTCCAGCGGGATTTCCCGGTGAGCAAGCCGCGCCGTTGCTTTGCGCGGGAATCATCGGGTTCCGGTCGCTTCGGCTGTCCGGGATCAAGGCGGGCGGACGGCTGGGCTTTTATGGTTTCGGCGCGGCGGCGCACGTGGCGATTCAGGTGGCGCGGCACTGGGGCGTGGAAGTGTTCGCTTCGACGCGCGACGTTCGTCACCAAAAACTGGCGCTGGAGCTGGGAGCGGCTTGGGCCGGAGGCACGTTTGATGAGCCGCCGAAGAAACTCGACGCCGCGATCGTATTTGCCCCCGCGGGCGAAATTGTGCCGGCAGCGCTGAAGGCACTAAAGAAGGGCGGCGCGCTCATTCTCGGCGGCATCCACATGAGTCCCATTCCATCGTTCAGCTACGATTTGCTCTATCAGGAGCGCGTGATTCGGAGCGTAGCGAATAACACGCGGAAGGACGGCGAGGACTTCCTGCGGGTGGCGGCGGAAATACCGATTCACACTCACGTGCAAGTCTTTCCTCTCTCGGAAGCGAACCGCGCGCTCAATGCACTGAAGAACGATGCCATTCCTGGCGCCGCGGTCCTTCACGTCGGTGACTAGGTCTGTCTATTTCTTGTGAGCGTCTTGCAAATAAGCTTCTATGGCGATATCGGGGCCGAATTGCTGCGTGCGAACGTTTCGCAGCGGAGGAAGATTCAGTTTCGGAGCGAGTGCGAACGGGACCCGATTCTCGCCGGAGATCTTCGGCGCAGAGAAAAGAAAAAGCTTGTGGACGATCCCGGCAGCGAGCGCTGCGCCGTTCATCGTCGGTCCTGCTTCGAGGAGCACGCTGAGGATTTCGCGGCGGCCGAGCTCCGCAAGTACTGACGGCAAATCGATGCGGCCATTCTTGGTTTTCGCGCGGACGATTTCGGCGCCGGCGTTTTGCAGTTTGCGCGCCTTCGGAGAATTCAGCGGCAGCGCGGTGAATACGAGCACGTCATCGTCGAGAGTTTTCACGATCCGGGATCTAGCCGAGAGGCGCAGCCTCGAATCAAGAATGACGCGCAACAGCCGCTTGCGTCGCGGAAGACCGCTGCGGTCGGTAAGCAGCGGATCATCGGCGAGAATCGTGCCGATGCCTGTGAGAAGCGCGTCCGAAGCGTGACGCATGCGATGCACTTCCGCACGGGACTCTTCCGACGATATCCAACTACGCCGCTTGCCAGCGTTTTTATCGGTCTTGCTGCGGGTCCGCGGCAGAGCCAACTGGCCGTCCAGTGTCATCGCCGATTTCAACGTCACGAATGGTTTCTTCGTTCGAATCCAGCAGGCGAACGGCTCGTTGAGGCGGCGCGCGTCTTCTTCGCAGACACCCGTGAACACCTCGACGCCAGCGGCGCGAAGACGCTCAAAGCCGCGGCCGGAATTTACGGGATTCGGATCATCCATGGCCGCGACGACGCGTTGCACGCGGGCGGCGATGATTGCTTCGGTGCAAGGGCCGGTGCGACCGGTGTGATTGCAAGGCTCGAGATTGACGTAGAGCGTTGCGCCGCGTGCTTTTTCGCGGGCGGATTTCAGCGCGACGATTTCCGCGTGGTCCCGGCATTCGTATTGATGAAAACCTTCGCCAACGATCTGCCCTTCGCGCACGATGACGCAGCCCACCATGGGATTGGGGCTGGCGAGGCCAGCGCCTTTGCGGGCCAGCGCCAACGCGTGTTCCATAAAGCGAATGGCGTGTTCGTCCACGGTTTAATCGAAAAGAGAGTTGGCGTACGTTTCGGCATCGAAGGGAACCATGTCGTTGATCTGCTCGCCGGTACCGACGAAGCGGATTGGCAGGCCGAGTTCGCGCGAGATCGCGACAACGATGCCGCCCTTGGCGGTGCCATCGAGCTTTGTGAGTATGATTCCGGTGACGCCGACGCTAGAAGTGAATTCGCGGGCTTGCGCAAGCCCGTTCTGGCCGGTCGTGGCGTCGAGAACCAGCAGGATGTCGTGCGGCGCGCCGGGAATCACTTTCGCCGCGGTGCGCTTCATTTTTTCGAGTTCGGCCATGAGGTTTGATTTCGTGTGCAGGCGACCCGCGGTATCCACTATGACCACGTCGGAGGAGCGCGCTTTGGCGGCGGCGACCGCGTCGTAAACTACCGCGGCAGGGTCGGCGCCGGATTTCTGCTTGATGACTTCGATGCCATTGCGCTGCGCCCAGATTTCCAGCTGCTCGACGGCGGCGGCGCGAAACGTGTCCGCGGCGCAGAGCACCACGCTGCGGCCTTCCTGGCGAAGCCGGTTGGCTAACTTCCCGATGCTGGTGGTCTTACCCGCGCCGTTGACGCCGACAATGAAAATCACGCGAGTGCCGCTGCCATTCTGGGACATGGCAATGCCGCTAGCGGCAGCTACATCCGGCCGAACCGGCGCATTGAGAATGCGAATGATGTGCGATTTGATTTCGCGCTTGAGTTGCGCGGCGTCCGCAAGCGCGTTGCGGTCCATTTTTTCCCGAACCGCATCCAGAATCTCGCGTGTCGGCTTCACACCCAGGTCGGCGGAGAGGAGCGCCGTCTCCAAATCCTTCAGAATTGAAGGATCGATCTTGCGGTCGCCCAGAAAGATCGTGTCGACGGTTTCAGAAAGCGCCGCCTTGGTCTTGCTGACGGACTTCTTCAGCCGCTCGAGGAGTGTCAGCTCCGGTTCGTTCTTGCCAAAAAGTGAAATCATACGCTACGCGTAAATCAGCCGCGGCGACCTGAAATTGTAGCAGATGCGGCCTTGTGGACCGTTACCAGACAGTGCCAGCGGGAGGGAGAGAGCCGGGAGAATTGACGCTAAACATGCACTTCGACGGCGCTGAGGCGGAGCTTGCCGGCATTGACGGCGGATTCGAGAGCGGTCACAACTACCCCATCAAATTTGGAGCCAGTCAGTGCCCGAATGCGGTTCATGGCGTAATCCAGTTCCATCGCTGTCTGATACGGGCGGTTGGTGGTCATGGCATCGAGCGTATCGGCGACGCCGATAATGCGGGCCATCATGGGAATCTGCTGGCCTTGCAAGCCGTATGGATAGCCGCGGCCGTCCATGTGCTCGTGGTGCAGCTCGATACCCGGGAGCATTTCTTTCAACTGTGAAACCGGGCGCATGATGTTTGCGCCTTTCACGGTGTGCTGCTTCATCAATCCGAATTCCTCGGGCGTCA
>Ga0307479_10004277_pt1 | contig 13055 bp, 9 predicted proteins | sample atmos_gasesECM4C_FD_203743 | JGI IMG/M metagenome (GOLD analysis project Ga0307479, IMG submission 203743) | Hardwood forest soil microbial communities from Morgan-Monroe State Forest, Indiana, United States - atmos_gasesECM4C_515 | ecosystem: Environmental > Terrestrial > Soil > Temperate...
CTTCAGCCTGATAAGCCGCATCCCTGGGCGATTTGGGTGGCGGAGGTCTCTTCCGGGAACGCGCGCGAAATTTGGCACAGCAGCGCGTCGCCCGAGGGTTCCTATCCTTTCATGGCCAAAGATACCGGCGGCGGTGTGATTCGGTGGGCCGCTGACAATCACTTGCTTATCGCCTCCGAAGAAGACGGCTGGCAGCATCTCTACTCACTCTCCACCGAAGGCGGGGCCCCGCGCCTGCTCACTCCCGGCAAATGCGAGGTCGAGCAATGGTCCCTCACGCCAGACAAGAAGAACGTGCTGTTCAATTCAAATTGCAATGATGTGGACCGCCGCCATCTTTGGAGCGTTGGCATCGGAGGCGATCACCTAAGTCAATGGACCAAGCTTCGGAGCATTGAGTGGAGTCCGGTGGCACTTCCAGATGGCAAAACCGTCGCGTACTTGAGGTCCGATGCAACCGTACCGCCCGCACCGGTCATCACTACCATGGCAGACCACGGCACCGTATTCGGAAGGCTGCAAAAATTGTCTGATGATTTTCCAGCGGATTCCCTGGTCGAGCCCGAACAAGTAACTTTCCGTGCCGACGATGGCCTGGAAATCCACGGGCAGCTTTTTCTTCCTGCCAACGCCAAAGCGGGTGAAAAGAAGCCCGCGTTGGTTTTCATGCACGGCGGGCCGATCCGGCAAATGCTGCTGGGCTGGCATTACATGTATTACTACGCGAATACTTACGCGATGAATGAGTATCTGGCCAGCCGCGGATACATCGTTCTCTCGGTTAACTACCGCAGCGGCATCGGTTATGGCCGTGCTTTCCGCGAAGCTCCTGGCCGCGCAGGGCGCGGCGCCAGCGAGTACAAGGACATTGTCGCCGCGGGGAAATATCTGCAGGGCCGTGCCGATGTCGACCCCTCACGCGTCGGTCTGTGGGGCGGCAGCTACGGGGGATTTCTCACGGCTATGGGTCTCGCGCGCAATTCCGACATTTTCGCCGCGGGCGTGGACTTTCACGGCGTGCACGATTGGCCGACCGACAATTGGGATGGCAAGAATATTCCACCGGAGCTGACCAAGCTCGCTCACGAATCTTCTCCGGTCACTTCCGTGGACACGTGGAAGTCTCCTGTGCTTTTCATCCACGGCGACGACGATCGCAACGTCTACTTCACGCAAACGGTTGATCTCGTCGCCCGGCTGCGCGCCCGCGGCGTGATTATCGAGCAGCTCGTTTTCCCGGATGACGTGCACGATTTTTTGCTGCATCGCAATTGGCTCGCCGGGTATCACGCCACCAGCGACTTCTTTGACCGCCACCTGAAACAGCGCAGCGTTGCGAGCGGCGCGGCTGCAAAAACGAAGTGAGCTTGGCCGTGGCTGGACATTGATGAATGGCACTCGCAATCTGGTGCTTCGCACGAAAGATTACGTCTCCGTTTATGGCTCGGTCGTTTTGCTCGCGGCCTGCGTTTGCGCCGCAAAAGATCGGCCGGCGCGCGTCAATCTTTTCCCACGATTGCAAGCCGGGCAAACCTTGGCCTACCAGATCAGCTATCACAGCGACAAACACGTCAGAACGGTGAGCCGCGTGATCGCCGCCGCGCCGGATGATTCTGCCAAGATCGATGTAAACGCCTTGCTGCGCCTCGAAGTTGTCAGCGTCCAGGCGCAGGGCGACCGCGCAGTCATTCACGCCCGCGCAAAATTTGCGGTCCTCGACTCCGATTCCCATTTCAAGGTCCACGACATCGAGCCGCCGGCAGGGCAGTTGCAGAGGCAAGACCCGGTTGGAAAGTTCATCGAGTTTACGATTCTTCCAGACGGCCGTCTCGACCAGGTCACAGGCCTCGACGCACTCTTTCCTGAACAGCAGCAGGCCTGGCAGGAATGGGCCTCCCGCTTTCTGCTTGCCGCAGGATTCCGTACCCCAGTCGTCCGCGTCACGCAAAAATGGAATTCCGAAGAAGCGGAGAAGTCCCCCTCGCCCATCGCCGGACTACGCTGGATGCGCGAGTCCAGCTACGTCCGCGATGAGCCTTGCCGTGCTGTGCAACTGACCGTGCAGGGCAGCGTCGCTTCGTCAGACAACGAGCCGGAAACCTGCGCCGTGATTCTAACCACCGCCGTGCTAAAGCACGATTCCGACAAGAACGCCACGCCGGAGGACTTCAAGCTCCACGAGTTACGCACCGCAGGCACTGCCCACGGCACCAACCGCATCATTACCTACATCTCGGTAAAAACCGGTCTCGTTGTTCGCGCCACTGAAGAAGCTACGCAGCAAATGAACGTCACCGTGGCCAAAGCCGATGGCTCCAATCGCGTTCGATACGATGTAAACGCCAAGAGCCACTCCGAAGTGCTACTGGTCTCAGAGTCTCCGCTCAACAATCCCTGATACCCCAGGAGAGGGTTAACTATGTCGGACCGCGTTTTCGAGGAGCTGCTGCACGGCAAAGGTGCTCACGCCGATCCTGTTGCGTGCATAGACGATGTTGCGGGTGAGATGGCGGGAAGGACAATCGATGGATTCCCGCACTCTATCTGGCAACTCGTCAGTCACATGAACTACTGGACGGATTATGAAATTAAGAGGATCGCCGGTGACGCGCCGCCCTATCCGGACCATGCCGCTGTGAGTTGGCCTGTCGAAGCCGCCCCTCCGAGTGAAAAACACTGGTCCGACGTCAAATTCGCATTCAGCAGCCTGCTCCAAAAGCTATCGACCCTGGCGCAATCGTCGCCGGATGTTTTGACCAGTGAAGCAAAACCCACACATCCTGGGCATACGAAAATCGCTTCCTCCCTGCAATCCGTTCTGTGGCAAACGTTGGTTCACAACAGCTATCACGTTGGCCAGATCGCCCTAATTCGCCGCTGCTTGGGTGCTTGGCCTCCGCGCGGTGGCGGCGATACCTGGTGACCGCATCGCACTTTGCGTGACGGAGTATAATGGAGGTTTCACCAGGCGCCATCGGGCTAGCAGGAGACTTCTCTCGTGAAATTCAAGCTGCGCAGCAACTACCAGCCTCGCGGCGACCAGCCCGCCGCCATCGACCAGCTCGTGCGCGGCGTAGAGGCCGGCGAGAAGCATCAGGTCCTCCTAGGTGTCACCGGCTCCGGTAAAACGTTCACCATGGCCAAGGTCATCGAGGCCGTAAATCGCCCCGCGCTCGTCCTGGCCCACAACAAGACCCTGGCCGCACAGCTCTACCACGAGTTCAAAGGCTTCTTCCCCGATAACGCCGTCGAATATTTCGTCAGCTACTACGACTTCTACCAGCCCGAAGCCTACGTTCCCTCTGCCGACGTTTACATCGAAAAGGAATCCACCATCAACGACGAGCTCGACAAGCTGCGCATGAGCGCCACCCGCTCGCTCTTCGAACGCCGCGACGTCATCATCGTGGCCTCCGTTTCCTGCATCTACGGCCTCGGCTCGCCGGAAGCCTATTACGGCATGCTCGTCATGCTCGAAAAAGGGCAGCACACCTCGCGCGAAGCGCTCCTCCGCCGTTTCGTCGATATTCAGTACGACCGCTCCGAAGATTTGCGCCGCGGCACTTTCCGCGTGCGCGGCGACATGATCGAGATTTACCCCACCTACGAAGACAACGGGTATCGCATCGAGATGTGGGGCGAGCAAATCGACGCGTTGCGCCAAATCGATCCCCTCACCGGCGAAGTCCGCGCCGGCCAGGAAGATTTGACCCGCGTCCCCATCTACCCCAAAACACACTACGTCATGCCCGCCGAACAGCGCGAGCGCGCCATCGTCAGCATTTACGAAGAGCTTGAGTGGTGGAAAAAAGAGCTGGAGCGAGCCGGAAAGTTTGTCGAAGCGCAGCGCCTCACGCAGCGTACGCTATTCGATATCGAAATGATGCGCACCATCGGCTATTGCCACGGTGTTGAAAATTATTCGCGCCACCTCAGCGGCCGCTTGCCTGGCGAAGCTCCGCCCACGCTGCTCGATTACGTCCCGCAGGATTATTTGCTCTTCGTCGATGAATCGCACCAAACCATTCCGCAAGTCCGCGGAATGCATGCCGGCGATCGCTCGCGCAAGGAAACCCTGGTGAATTATGGCTTCCGCATGCCCTCCGCGCTCGACAATCGCCCGCTCACCTTCGAGGAGTTCGAACACCGCGTGAATCAGGCTCTGTATGTTTCCGCGACTCCCGGACCTTACGAGCTGACGAAATCCGGCGGCGTCTTTGTCGAGCAAGTCATTCGCCCCACCGGACTCGTCGATCCCCAAGTGGAGATTCGCCCCGTCAAGGGCCAAGTCGACGATTTGCTCGAGCAAATCCGTATCCGCGCCGAGCGCAACGAGCGCGTTCTGGTCACCACGCTGACCAAGCGCATGGCCGAAGACCTCTCCGAATACTTCACGGAAATCGGCGTACGCTGCCGCTATTTGCATTCCGAAGTCGAAACGCTCGACCGCATCAAAATCCTCCGCGACCTCCGCCGCGGCGAATTCGACGTCCTGATCGGCATCAATCTTCTGCGCGAAGGCCTCGACCTGCCCGAAGTGTCACTGGTCGCCATTCTCGACGCCGACAAAGAGGGCTACCTGCGCAGCGCCACTTCGCTCATCCAAACCATGGGCCGCTGCGCGCGCCACATTTCGGGCCGCGCCATCCTCTACGCCGACACCCGCACCGGCTCCATGAACCAGGCCATCAGCGAAACCAATCGACGCCGCGACAAGCAGCTTGCCTACAACAAGGAAAACAACATCACCCCTGAATCCATCGTCAAGTCCGTGGACATGGAGCTCGCCCGCATCGTGGAAGCCGATTACGTCACCATACCGATCGACGACGCGGCGCTCGACACCGCCACGGCGAACGTCAAGAATGAACAACAGCTCGCCGAGTTGTTGAAACAGCTCGAAGGACAAATGCGCGAAGCCGCCAAAAAATTCGAATTCGAGAAAGCCGCCCAGCTCCGCGACCGCATCCGCAGCCTAAAGCAGCGCGACCTCTCCGGCCACTTCTCCACCGAAAGAGCCGTTGCGGCTCCCTAAGCGTCTGCAACGCGAAATATGCGTGCACCCGTAGCGGCCACCGGCTCGCGGCGGGCGCTTTTTTCTTCGCTAAACGACGCCGCGGCGCAACTCCTCCAGCGGATAAAACGTCCCCCGCCACATCACGCCGCCCTGCCAAAGCGTAACCACCGTCGAACGCAGCAGCATGTAGCAAAATAGCACCGCTCCCACCGGGTGCGTCAGCGCATAAAGCGGCGAAACGCGGACTTCGATACTCACCCCAACATGAAATCCAACAGCAATCGCCACCGCAATTGCCGCAAAGATTCGAGTCCAACCGTGCGCTGCAAATAGCGCGACAAACGGCGCTACGTTCGCCAAGAATACTGCCGCCGCCGAAAAAATCGCAACCGCCAGGTTGTAGCCCGCACTGGCAAAAAAATTCTTGGTCACCCCGCGCACGATATTTCCTACTCCGTCGTGCCACCGCACTACCACCGCATCCTGCGCCATGGCCACACAACTTCGGAATCCCGCTCGCTTCACGATCTTCCCCAGCTTCATGTCGTCGACCACTTCCATCGCCAGCCTCCGGTGCATCCCCGCCGCTTCGTACGCCCCGCGCTTCACCATCTGAAACGCCCCAACCCCGACATACGCCCGCGAATGCGGGTGGCCAACTCGATGCGGATCCGTCGCCAAATGAAACGCCATTCCAAAGAAAGTCAGCAAAGTCGTCTCCCAAAATCCGTGCATCTCCACATCCCCTAACAATGTCAGATGATCCACTGCCCGCTCCTTCGCGAGGCTTGCCGCGCGCCGCAATACATCCGGCGCAAACCGCACGTCCGCATCCGTGAACAGCAGCCACTCTCCCGTCGACGCCTCATACGCCTGCTGCAAAGCGTACGGTTTCCCCAGCCACCCGCCCGGCAGCTCATCGACGTGCACCACGCGAGCACGTTTGTCCACCCGCGCAAACTCATTTAGGATTTTTCGGGTGGAGTCTTGCGACCGGTCATCTACCGCGATGATTTCCAGGCACGGGTAGTCGAGCGCCGCAAGCGTGGCCAGCGCCGCTGGCAGCTTTTCTTCTTCATCCCGCGCCGCAAAAATCAGCGATATCCGCGGGCACTCCGCATCCCCGGCGGGAGCGCAATCCTTCAGTCGCGGTAGCCGCAACGCGCCGTAAGCCACGCGCAGCCCGTGAAAAACCCAGAAGAAGCCGATCAGTCCGAAGAGCCAGACTCCCGTGATGTGCTCGATTTTCGCCGCCGGAATTGGTGTCAACGCTCGCCTCGCGGTATCCTAGCACGTGACCCAAGACTCATTGAAACCAACACTGGTGAACGCATTGAAGATTCCCATCGAAACCACAACGCTTCCCAACGGGCTGAAAGTCGTCATCGCGCCAGACACCACCGCGCCGGTTGTCACCGTCGGGGTCTACTACAAAATCGGCTTTCGCCTCGAGCCGCAAGGCCGCAGCGGCTTCGCGCACCTGTTCGAGCACATGATGTTTCAAGGCTCCGCCAACGCTCCAAAAATGCAGCACATCAAGCTCATCAATTCCAGCGGCGGCACCCTTAACGGTTCCACGCATTACGATGTCACCAATTATTTCGAGTCCGTTCCCTCCAACGCGCTGGAGCGCGTCCTGTGGCTTGAAGCCGATCGCATGCGCGCCCTCAAGGTCGATGACGAAAATCTCCGCAACCAGCGCGACGTCGTGAAGGAAGAAGTCCGCGTCAACGTACTAAACCAGCCGTACGGTGGTTTTCCGTGGCTCGATCTTCCTCCCATCGCCTTCCGCAATTGGGCCACTGCTCACAATTTTTACGGCGATTTTGCCGATCTCGACGCCGCCAGCCTCGCTGACGTGCAATCTTTCTTCAAAACCTACTACGCCCCTAACAACGCTGTTCTGCTCATTCTTGGAGATGTGAAACCGGACGAAGGCCTCGCCCTTGCCAAAAGATATTTTGGCGACATTCCGGCCGCTGCCACGCCGCCCTTCGCCGACCCTCGCGAGCCGGAACAAACCGAAGAGCGCCGCGGCGAAGTCGAGGAAAAATTCGGCACGCTCCCGGCCATGGCCATCGGCTTCACCGTTCCGCCGCGCCGCACCACCGACTGGTGCGCCATGGCATTACTCGATCAAGCCCTGCACGGCGGCCGCGCCGGGCGGATGTACCGCCACCTTGTCCTCGAAAAGCAGGTCGCCGTCGAGGTCGATGGCGGCATCGAAGACATTTTCGGCTACAACGGCCCCACGCAAATGGTCACTAAAATTCTGTACAAACCCGAATTCACGAGCGAAACCACTCTTGCCGAATTTGATTCCGTCATTCACGACGTCCAACAAAACGGCATCACGCAAGACGAGCTCGACCAGCTCAAAGTGAAATTCCGCTCGGACTATTACTCCACGCTGGAAGGCGGCCATGGTGGCATGCCCCGCTATGGTCTAATGCACTTGCTCGCCTGCTTCTCGCTTTTCGATAACGAGCCGCACTTGGTGAACACAATTCTCGACGACTTCCTTGCCGTGAAGCGCGAGGACATCCAGTCTGTCGCTAAAAAATATCTCCGCAACGATAAGCGGGCCATCGTGTTCCGCAGTCCAGCAAACGCTCAGGCACAGGAGGCCGCCTAAATGGCCACCCGCCCCGCCGCCGAAATTCACACGGCAGTTCCGCCACTTTCCGCCGAGCGCCAGGTCACCTGGCCCAAGCGCACCAAAGCGCGCCTCGCCAACGGCCTCGAAGTCGTCCTTGCCGAATCGCACACCATCCCCAAATTTCACGGCGAGCTTTTTTTCCGCTCCGGCAACGCCGCAGCCAGCCAGCGCGCGCCTGGCTTTGCCGAAATGACCGCCACCGTTGTGCGTACCGGAACGCAAAAGCGCGCCAGTCGCCAAATCGAAGAGGACCTTCGCCGCCTCGGCGCCGATCTCTCCTCACACGCCGGAGCCGACAACAGCGCCATCGCCTTCGCCGGTCTCTCCGAACTCGCTGCGCCTCTGCTGCAACTGGTGAATGAGCTCGCCCGCGAAGCCGCGTTCCCCGAAGCCGAATTCGAACGCGAGCGCCGCCAAAAGCTCGAAGAAGTAAAACTCGACCGCACCCAACCCGGCTTCCTCGCGGGCGAGCGCCTGCGCAAGGTTCTCTTCGGCGCGCACCCGTACGCGCAAGTCGCTCCCACCGAAGAACAAGTCGCCGCCTACAAGCGCGACGATCTCCTCTCCGTCTATCGCGATTTCTATACGCCGGAAAACGCGCTGCTCCTGATGGTCGGTGATTTTGATTCCGCCGCCATGCTGAAGACCATCGAAAAAGTTTTCGGTGCCTGGAGCGGGCAAAAACCCATAGTCCCGCCATCACCGGAACCTGCGAAGCCGCGTGGCCGCCGCGTCCACCTCGTGCACGTTCCCGGCGCAGTGCAAGCGCAAGTTCTCGCCGGATGCCACGCCATCACCCGCAAGCATCCCGACTGGATCAAGCTCGGCCTTACCAACAGCCTCTACGGCGGCGCTTTCAATTCGCGCTTGGTGATGAACATCCGCGAGGACAAGGGCTACACCTACAGCCCGCGCAGCAGCGTCAATCCCCTCCGCCAGTACGGCTACTTCTCCATTTCCGCCGCCGTTCGCAACGACGTCGTGGCCGCTTCGCTCACGGAAATTTTCTATGAACTCGACAAACTCCGGGCTCTCCCCGTCCCGGACCCGGAGCTGGCCGATGCACGCAACTACGTTAGCGGTGTTTTCTCTCTAGGCCTCGCCACGCAAGATGGCCTGCTCTCGCAACTCGCCACCGTCGCCCTCAACGACCTCCCCGACGATTACCTGGAAAATTATCGCGAAAAAGTTCGCGCTCTCACGCCCGGCGATCTGCTCGCCACCGCGCGAAAATATTTCGACTCCGCGAACATGCAAATCGCGATCGTCGGCGACCGCACCCAGATCGAGCCGCAAGCCGCCCTGTTCGGCGACCTCGACGTCTACGACGCCCACGGCAAGCGCCTCGGCTAGTTGGGTCTGTTATTTACTTAGCAATCTACCTCTGCTAGTATTCCGCTGTATGGAACGCGGAAAACTACGGGTTTCGTTTTCTCTTTTCTTTCTGGCGATCTGCCTCGCGTTCGCGGCCGCGTCAGCGGCGACTAAGAAGCCGCCGCTCAAGCCCATCAACATCAACACCGCCAACTCCGATGAGCTTCAGCAAGTTCCCGGAATCGGTCCCGCCACCGCCGAAAAAATTCTGCAGATGCGCAAGTCTTACGGCGCCTTCAAAAGCGTCGATGACCTGTTAGCTATCAAAGGCCTCGGCAAGAAGCGTCTCGAAAAGATGCGCAAATACCTCACCGTGGGCAAGGCATCAGCCGGCAAGCAGCCGCCAAAGAGTTCACCTCCGCCCGCCGCCGAAACCGAGGCTCCGCCCAGCTAAATTTTCCTACCCGCCAACTCTGGCTCTTTGCGTACGTGCGTTAGTTTTTTCTTGATTAGAACGTCTGGTGTGTTGGGAGGCGCGATTCCAGCCGCAGCGGTACCTGATCCGCAATGCGGATCCCATATCCCTCCAGCGCCACGACTTTCTTGGGATGGTTAGTTAGTACGCGAATGTCTTTGAGTCCCAGGTCGATCAAAACCTGCGCGCCGATTCCGCTCTCATGCTGCACCATGCGCTGCCGCGCCGGCTCGCGGTCCAGTTGCCCACGCGAATGAAAATGAATTTGCGGCAACACGCCCGGTTCCTCGCTCACCTCAATCCCAAATCCTCGCCCAGTGTGGTGCAAGTACAAGAAGACGCCGCGATCCTCTTTCGCAATCGCTTCCAGTGACCTTGCCACCAACTCCCCGCAGTCGCACGTCACCGATCCAAACACGTCTCCGGTCAAGCAGTGCGAATGCACTCGCACTAGCGGCGCCGTCCCGGCTTCCAGGTCTCCGCGCACCAGAGCCACGTGTTGGTCGTGGTCCACGTCGCTCGAATATGCAATCATCCGAAACTCGCCGTAGCGCGTCGGCAGCACGGCCTCCGCCACGCGCCGCACGTAGCGCTCGTGCTGCATGCGGTAGCGGATCAGGTCTGCCACCGTCAGCATCTTCAGATTGTGCTGCTTGCAAAATTCCACGAGCTGCGGCACGCGCGACATCGTGCCATCTTCATTCATGATTTCGCAAATCACGCCCGCGGGGGTCAGCCCGGCAATGCGCGCTAAGTCCACGCTTGCCTCGGTTTGCCCGGCGCGTACGAGTACGCCGCCATTCCGCGCCCGCAATGGAAAAATATGCCCGGGCCGCGCCAAATCCTGCGGCTTCGTGTTCAGGTCAACCGCCGTCAGAATCGTGATTGCGCGGTCCGAAGCGCTGATTCCAGTGGTGACTCCCAGCCGTCCGTCGATCGCCTCGCAAAACGCCGTTCCGTGCGCGGAAGTATTGATCGGCGACATCAGCGGCAGGTGCAGTTCATCGCAGCGCTCCTCGGTGAGCGGTAAGCAAATCAGTCCCCGCGCGTACTTGGCCATGAAGTTGATGGCCTCCGGCGTAATCTTCTCCGCCGCCATCGCCAAGTCGCCTTCGTTTTCCCGGTCTTCGTCGTCGACGAGGACAATCATTCGCCCCTGTCGAATCTCCTCTACCGCCTCTTCCACGCTCGCAAAGTCAGCTCTCATCTCGCTCATATTATCGAATATACCATTAGTGCGCGCTCGTCAGAATGGATCAGTGCCCGTGCGGATGCATCATCAGGATTGGCGCGTGCGACTCACGCGGATTGCCCGCCGTCCTCTACCAAGACGTGGCCGGTGACGAAGTTGGAGGCGTCGGAGGCCAGGAAGGGCGCTGCGCCTGTTGAATCGTGATCGCTGCCGAAGCGTTTCAGCGGAATTCCGCTGAGTAACGCGTCTTTGTTTCGCTCGATGAATGCGCGACTCCTTGCTATCAGTCGAATAGAATTCATAGTACATGGTTTAAAGGAGGTATCGGGGTGCAGGGAATGCGATCGCAAAAATAAACAAAGTTAGGCTGGGGTCTAGGAGGGGAAATCACGAAAGTACGCTAGAATTGAACTCTCGCATGTCGGGGCGTAGCGCAGCCTGGTAGCGCGCCTGCCTTGGGCGCAGGAGGTCCCGAGTTCAAATCTCGGCGCCCCGACCAAAAATATCTCGCGTGTTTTCTTCAGCTTACTGAAAGCGCCGTTCACCTCAAACCCCATCTGTGGAATTCTGGCAGACAGGAGGTCTCGGATTCGTAAGTCGTTTACTTTCCGGGAGTTCGCCACATGACGAATTTGCAAAAACATGAGGAGGCAGGCGTGCTATACAGAAAGTATTGAACGGAGGGAAGTTAAGCGCGCACTATTTGGCAAGTATGGGGAAAATTCAGGGGACTCTGTATTGCCGAAACCCGCGGTTCGCGTGATTGATCCAGGCTTCACGCCGCTCTTCGACGGCACGGCCAGTACGTTCAACTCCTGGAAGAGCGCAGACGCAAAAAATGGACAGGGCTTCGCTCTCATCAACGGAGAGATTGCGACGTACGGGTCTGCGGACTTCGCATTGCTGTATCTGGCGACCAAAGCGTTCGCAGATTTTCACCTGCGACTGCAATTCAAATGCTTCGATCCCAACAATAACAATAGTGGCGTGTTCGTACGCTTCCGCGATCCGCGCCTGCGCCTTCCCGCGGGCCTGGCATCACGAGCCGACGCAGACAAAGTCGGCGGAAATCCAGCGTGGAGCGCCGTCATCTCCGGCTTTGAAGTTCAAATCGACGACAATGCGCGCGGGGATGTGAATAAGGACTTCTATGGCCGGAGACCGGAACCGGATGGTCTGGAAGAACCGAACCGGAGCGATCTACAAGATCCCGGCCGGAGATTTTATTTACCATCTCGGCCGATATGACGATCGCCTGCAACAGTACACGCCAGGGCCGCCTTTGGTTCCGGGCGTTTGGTTTCAATATGACATCGTCGTTACGGGGAACCATTATGAAGTGACCTTGACGAACACGCAGTCCGGCGCGACACAAGTCACCACAATCTTCGACAACCCGGATACCGCGCGCGGCATAGCACAGTTAGGAGGTCAGCCGGCTGGGTTCATCGGTATTCAGTCTTATCCCAGTTCGCCGATGGCGTTTCGCGATATCTGGATTAAGTGAGGGCCACGTTTCACGGGACGAACGAATAGGTCCATTTGATCGCAAAGCGATTCTGCGTGAATTGGGTAGGGTTCGCAGCTACAAGGCTGGCGAATTGCTGCCCGACAGTGTAGATAACAAACAAATCGCTGTCCGGGCGGTAGTTCCAACGAAGACGGATGTTGGCACTCGCAGCTTGAGTGTTCGATGTATTCATCTGGAGAATCGTCGATAAAGTGAGAAAGCGAGAGAAAGCATAGTTCGTCTGGAAGCTGCCAAACGCGACTGAGAAATCCCCTCCAGTCACTGGCAACCGAAACCGGTCCCACTGCTGAGAGAAATCGAAGGAAAGCCTCTCGCTGGGCCGGTAAGAGGCTCGAATCCGAGCCTCGTTCAGATGGCCGTTATAGTAGGTGCCAAAGCGCTCAAAGAAGCGCAGGACCCAGCGGCGATCTTGAGCCGTACCATACGTCAGTTGGTGCCTCGTCCAATGATAGAGGCCATTGGGAATAACGATGTTTTTGTAAATGTTGAACGGCGTGAGGATTCGCTGAGTGAACACATCCACGATGTCGTCATCGGTATAGGCACCATTGTGGAATTCGGCGCGGAACGTGCCTTGCCATTCTTGGGTCTGCAGGACGCCATGAGTGTCAGGGGCATGAAAAACGAAGCCCTCGAAATTGAGCTCCCGGACGCCACGAATCTTCGGCCGCGGCTTAAAAGTTAGATCGGCATAGTCACAGACGCAGTCGGTACGTTCGAGAAATCCGACTTCCGGGTTGAAATTTGGACCGATCTTGCGCCGTTCGGCGAGAAATTCGAGCCAACTATTCTTGTAGTGTAGGCCAGCACCTAGATTGGTCTGCCCCCCGGACACAAGAGGAGAGCGAGTCTGCGCGGCGTAGCCCG
>Ga0307479_10004278_pt1 | contig 13053 bp, 7 predicted proteins | sample atmos_gasesECM4C_FD_203743 | JGI IMG/M metagenome (GOLD analysis project Ga0307479, IMG submission 203743) | Hardwood forest soil microbial communities from Morgan-Monroe State Forest, Indiana, United States - atmos_gasesECM4C_515 | ecosystem: Environmental > Terrestrial > Soil > Temperate...
ACGAGAGAAGAACCAAGGAAGCGACGCCGTGGGAAATTCATATTTATAAATTGTTCCGCATTCAACCTGATGTGATTCGGCAACGGTTCAGTGATGCCGAGCACTTCTTCTTCATTGTTTCCCGCTCTCAATTCTCGGGAATTTCCGCGGCACGATTCCCTTGCCTTCTTGAACCGCAATGACCTGATCGATTGGAACGCTGCTTAGGCGATCCACCTGGCCGCTCGGCCAAGTGATCACCAGAGACTCAATTTTTGTTCTTTTTGCCAAACCAAAATGAATGCGCGGATCGCTTGCGGACATGTAGCCCATGCCGCCTTTGGCCTGTTCAACTTGTGCCGTCCCTTCCGACGTCAGCTTCAGAGAAGCGCCATTCCCGTCACGGTTCGATTTCGTGCCGATCAACAAAACAGTGAGCCAATGGTTCGCATTCCCACCGTCATTTCGCAGGAGGGAAGGATAGTCATCGCGATTGTTTGTCACGATGTCAATGTCACCATCATTATCGTAATCCGCAGTTGCCAGGCCGCGACCGACGATAGGCCGCATGAAATCGGGGCCGAGTAAATCTGAGACTTTGTCGAACTCGCCTTTCCCGAGATTCCGCAGCATCAGCAGCGGCTCTTTGTACAAAACCTGGTTATGATACAGCTGAATATTGTCGAGCATGGCGCCATTCAACTGTAAGATGTCGGGCCATCCGTCATTGTCGTAGTCGAGAAATTTCATGGACACGCCGCTGAGCAGAATTGCCTTGTTGCCGATTCCCGAACGGAACGTGTCATCGGTGAAGGTTCCATCGTGCTGGTTGTGGTAGAGACGGTTTAACTCAAAATCCAGATGCGTGATATAGACATCCAGCCAACCGTCGCCGTCTACATCGGCAGCATCGATGCCCATCCCGGCCTCATAACGGCCGTCTTCGCTGGCCGCAATTCCGGAAAATAGCGAAACGTCTTCAAACGTGCCATCGCGCTTGTTGATGAAGAGAAAATTCGGCCACGAATCGTTCGCGATGGCAATATCCGGCCAGCCGTCATTATTGAAATCAGCCAGCACCACGCCCATTCCCTTCGACTCGGGCTTGCCGACACCGGAGGCATCGCTTACGTCCGTGAAAGTACCGTCATGGTTGTTATGGTAGAGCTTAGTCTTTTGGCCTTTGTAATTTCCGGGATGACAATAGGAGCGATAGCCGGGCTTGCGTTCTCCACACCAGATATTGGTTTTCGGAGTCCATTCGATGTAGTTCGTGACCAGCAGGTCGAGCCACCCGTCCTTGTCGTAATCAAACCATCCTGCGCTGGTTGACCAGCCACCTTGATCTGCAACGCCGGCTCTAGCCGTCACGTCCGTGAACGTGCCATCTCCGTTATTGTGATAGAGGATGGCACGGTCGTAGCCGGTTACGTAAAGATCAGGATAGCCATCATTGTCGAAATCGCCGACCGCCACTCCCTGCCCATAGTGCCCTTCCCCGCCAAGACCGGTTTTTTCGATGACGTCGGTGAAGGTTCCATCGCCATTGTTGTGGTAGAGAGCGCAACCCAAAGGATGGGCTGGTTTGTAGATATCGGTGGCCGCAGACTGGACGAAGAATAGATCCATCAGCCCGTCTTGGTCATAGTCGAGCCAGGCGACGCCCGTACCCATGGTTTCTAGATAGTACTTCTGGTCGGTTCCAGTGCCGTCCTGCTGGAACTTTAGCCCGGCCGACCTCGTGACGTCGGTATAGATGACAGGAATGCCCCGTGAGGATGAGGCGGGGATCATGGTTTCGGCCCGAGCACTACTCCGAATCAGCATTCCCAAGCTCGTGACGATTGAAAAGGCCAGTGCGACAATCCCAATCGCTGGCCATGCCCGGCCTGAATCAAACATCCCCTTCAACCTGTCCTCCGTATTTCAGCCACACGAGATTCCTGGGACCCACGTTTCATGGTAAGCGACGGGGGAGCAGCAGGCGAAACATTGCTGAATCCAGGCAAAGTGTAACCGTTTACATCGTTCGATGCACGCTTCTTGCTTAACCCCAAAGATTTTTGTCGCTGTGGTAGCATAGGAAATTCTGAAAGGAATACTTCCAGCCCGGCGGCTTAGATGTGGATACTCTTTCAGACTTCTCTCCTGATCCAGATCGCGCTGGTACCGGTCTTTTGCCCGAGCTTGCAGCGCCAAAAACGGGACGCAAATCGTGACCAACTGCCGACAGCCTCTGAGTCGCAATGCAGGTAGTGTGAGTCGGGTCATCGTCTTCGTTACCGCGCTGGCCATCGTCGATGTGCCCGTACTGGCAATTCCTGGGTCGCAGGACACGACAAGCAACACCAACAGACGTGGAGGCGAAGGCTCCGACGGGCCGCTACTGGAAGCAGAACGCGATATTGCCGCAAACAAATTCCAGGAGAGCGCGTTCCGCCTGAACGTATCTCTGAAGGACCATCCTGATTCGTCAAAAGCTCATTACGATCTTGGCCATATCCAATTCAGAACTCACAACATGGGTGGCTCGAGCAAGGAATTGTCGAAATCGCTCGAACTGAATCCTGCAAATGCGGAGGCGCACAAAGTCCTCGCGCTCGACTGCAGCATCGTCGGTCGCTACGATCTGGCGGAGGTTGAGTTGGTAGAGGCAGCGCGACTCAAACCTGAGTCAGCCGAGATTCACTACTTCCTTGCTCGCACCTATTACACGAGAGGCGTCTACCCTTTAGCCCAGTCCGAATATCAAACTTCGATCCGCCTGGATCCCTCTTCCGTGAAGGCCTATAGCAACCTGGGGATTACCCTGGAAGCACTGGGCGATAGCGCCGGGGCGCTTGAGAATTACACCAGAGCGATCCAACTCGAGGACCAGCAAAAGTACAGATCGGAATGGCCCGATGTTTATCTGAGCGCTTTCTACAATCGGCAGAAAAATGCGACTCAAGCTCTTATCTACGCGCGCAGGGCCATCGAGGCTAATCCGCGCTCTGACACCGTCTATTTCGAAATGGCGAAAGCATATCGCACGCAGAAGGAATTTCAGAAGTCCGCGGACGCCGCGCGAAGAGCCATCGCGATCAATGCCCAAGTACCGGACTACTACTATGTTCTGGGGCTGGTGTTGCGCGAACTTGGCAATCAGAGGGAGAGCGCCAAGGCGCTGGCGAAGTACGCGGAGCTTCAGCAACCCTCCGGCAACGCACTGCCTGAACACGCGGAACAGGAACCCCTGAGTGTTCCCGAACCGCGGTGAGGTGAGGGTGTTGGCGGAGTGGAGAAACGTGGTCAATGGATAGTGCCATTCGATTTGTGAGCAAGAAAAACCACGGGCCTGAGTATCCAGGCGCGCTACGTTTGACAGTCTGTCAGAAACTTGCGTTCCTGTTCTGCGTCTTTCTCTTAGTTGTACCGCCATGGAGCAGCACCCGGGCGGATTCCGATCATGTTCGGCAATCAGTAGAATTGATGAACGCGGGCGATCTGGTTGACGCAGAAAAAGAGGCGCGATTGGCGCTCCGCGACTCATCCACTCGGCCTGCCGCTTGGGCCACATTAGGGATGATTCGCGCTCGCCAGAAGCAATACACCGAAGCCATGGAGTTTCTTCGGACTGCCTTGCGGCTGAATCCGGAATTGGTAGACGCCTCCCTTGCCTTGGGCGAAGTCTACGCATTGACCGGGAAGAAAGAGCAGGCGCGAGAAGAGTTCCGAGGTGTTCTGCGGAGCGATCCGGGTAACCGCGAAGGCCTTTTCGCTCTCGCGCAACTCGAAAGCACGAACGGGAACTTCAGCACATCCCTGAGCGTCGCGGAGCCGATTCTGGCGGATCTTCGCGGATCTTCTGCTGGCATTCTGCTGCTCGCAAAAGACTATGCCGGCCTCAAACAGAAAGAGTCGCTGGCTGCGCTCGTCCTCGCTTGGAACGTTTTGCCAACGGTTTCTGCGGCCTCCAGCACAGCTTTTTGCTCTTTACTTGCCAAGTCTGGCCTGGATCAACAGGCCCTCGAGGTGCTCGAGAAGGCTAAGGCGAGCGGGCAGGTCTCTATTGATCTTGCGCTGGCGCTTGCCAACCTCTATTTCTCGAAGGGCGATCTCAGCCAGGCGTTTGAGAGCTATGAAGCGGCGCTCAGCTTAAACCCCGATTGCGTCGATTGCTTGCGACAGCTTGCGAAGATTGCCGAGCAGCAAAAGGATCCCGAAAAGGCCCTGGCTTATCTGATCAAAGCCAAGCGCCGACAGCCGAACAATCCCGACATCCTCTTCGAATTCGGAAAGGCATGCCTGGAACTGGACCTGTTTGAGGACGCCGTGCCCGCTCTTCAGGGGGCTGTACACTTGCGGCCCAACAACGACTCGTACGCTTATGTCCTGGCGTCTGCTCAGGTGTCCAAGAAGCAATATGAACTGGCGGGCAAGATATTCGAGGTGTTGCTGCAGAAGCACCCGCGGGATTCTGTCCTGAACTATGCGATGGGCTCATTGTTGTTCCTTGAAGTCAAGCTCGATTCGGCAGCAACGTACCTCCGCCGAAGCATCGAACTGAACCCGGATCAAAGCGCCTCCTACTATTACTTGGGCCTGGTTGCGGAAGGAAAAGGTCAAGACGAGGAGGCGATCGCCACCCTCAGAGAGGTGTTGCGCCGCAATCCAGAATACGGACCCGCGTACGAAGCCGTGGGCAGAATCCTTCTGAAAGAACAAAAGTACGCAGAGGCGAAACAAGCGCTCGAGAAGGCGGTTTTTCTGAATCCCAGTTCAGTCAAGGCACACTACCAACTCGGGATCCTGTTGGGCCGTATGGGAAAGCAGGAAGACGCCAACAAGGAACTTGCGATCGTCAATGAACTAAATGCTGCGGAGACAAAAAGGGCGGGCATGCGACTACGAATCCTGAGCGCTCATTGACTCGTCAGAGTCCGCCATTCTAAGCGTTCTCAGTCGGACGAAGAGACTCCGCGAGCGTCCCGCATTTGATTGTCGACGAGTTCAGCCTCGCGTTTTAGTTTCTGAAAAGTGTCGAGGGCTGCCAAGCTTTCCTTCGGCTTTCCGAGCTTCCGGTAGACCTGACCAAGGACATAATAATATTGGGCGTCGGTCGGGTTGATCGAGATAGCATTCTGCAAGGCCTCGGCCGCTTGGTTCCACTCTTTGCGGGACTGGTAAGCCCTCGCCACTTGGTAGTAACCCAAGTCGCTTTTGGAATTTAGCTCGATTGCCTTTTTGGCGTACTGCAGAGCAACATCTGGTTTATTTAGACGATTGTAATAAGCACCCAGGTTGATGTAGGGAGCTTCGAATTTGAATCCCTTGTGATCAGCGACGTGGATCGCTTTCTGGTACGCTTCAAGCGCTGCTAGATCGTCTCCCAAGGACTCCTCAGTGAAACCAAGAGCATTGTAGGCCTCCGCATACATGGAGTCACGTTGAATCGCCGCCGAGAACTCTGACTTTGCCGCTTGGAACATGTCCCTGGTGGAATACACCTCGCCCAGGCTGTAGTGGATTTCGGCCGACTGCGGTTTCAAACGCACTGCTTGCTGCAGCTCGGTCTGAGCGTAATCGTACTTCCCAATGATGACAAAATCCTTGCCTAGAATCTTGTGACCTTCCGGGTTATTGACATTCAGTTCGAGAGATTTAGCCAATTCCCGGATGGAATCCCCGACTCTACGCTGCCGAAACAAGACGTAGCCTTGGATATAGTGGGCCCGCCAGGAATCCGGATGCCCGGCGAGGTAGGTAAGCAGCTGAGGCTCGAGCTCATCAAATTTGTCCTGCCCGATGGAGGCTTCAAAGCTCTTTATGCGTTCGAGATCGTCGCCGTCGCGGGAAGGCAATTCTTCAGATGGGGACCGCGACCCCATTAACAGGCTTGATGCTTCGAACTTTTCAGGCGCAATCTCGCTCGGAGCCGGTTTCTTGAGGGCGTCGAGGTTGGCCCGTGCTGGCCCGTTCCCGGGATCGATTTGTAGAGCTTTCCGAAAGGCCTCGGCGGCGCCCTGTCGGTCGGCTTCGGCAGTTAAAGTCAGGCCCAGCTCGTTGTAAACCTCACTAGAAGAGGGACGCAGAGCGATTGCCCGGCGAAATGCCGAAACGGCGTCCTCGTATTTCCCCGTAGTGCGCAACGCCTGACCTAAGCCGAACTGCGCAGGATAAAGGTTGGGCTGGATTTCCAGCGCACGCTTGAATTCCGTAATGCTGGCTTCGAGGTCGCTCGTCTTGGCCAAGGCCTGGCCCAGCATTAGGTGCCCGTCGGCGTAGTCAGGCTGCAGCTGAACCAGCTTCTCCAGATTGTCAATCGCTTGGTGAGTTTCCTCCTTGTCCATCTCCATTTTCGCCTGTGCCAGCAGGGCATCCGCCTTACGATTCCGTTCCTCCTGCGCGATCAGCTTCAGCCCCTTATCCAATTCCAGCTTGCCGTCCTCGGCCTTCGCGCCCCTGGATAGTGCCAGGCCGAGCTGATAACGTGCTCGGCCGGAGTTCGGGTCGAGGCTTACTGCCTCTCGCAGAGGGGCAATCGCTTCTTGAACCTGATTCTTCTGAATCAAGGCCTTGCCCAGCGAGTAGTAAGCATCAGCGAATTTCGGATCGAGTGCGATGACCTTTTGTAACTGTTCGATTTCCTGATCCACCCCGTACTTTTGCAGATAAGCCATCGCCAGGTTGTATTGCGCCTTGATGAAAGCCGGCTGCTTAGCGATCGCTTGCTGCAACTGCCTAATGGCCTCGTCAACATCGCTTGATACCAGTGTCGCCCCGAGGTTCCCCTGTGCCTCGGCATCATTTGGCTTGAATCGGAGTGCTTGGCGAAACTCCTGGATAGCCTGCTGGTCGTCTCCCGTCTGAAGCAGCGCCATCCCCAGATGATTGTGAGCCGCCGCGAAGTTTGGACGGAGCTGAAGCGCCTTCCGAAATTGTTCGAGCACGATCTGAGAATCGCTTCCAGCAGCACCCAAAAGAAGTCCCAAAGTGTCGTAAATCAGGGGATCGTCGGGTTTGTGTTGAGCCGCGTCTCGGAGGTCCTTAATGGCCAGTGCAACATCCGGAACTTCGTCAGCCACATGTTTTCTGACCACTTGCTGAAACTGCTCACATGCCGCTTGGCTCTGACCTGTCTTGAGAAGGATCATCCCCAGATCGATATGGGGGCCCGGAAGATCGGGATTGATGCTAATCGCGCGTTCGAGGTCCCGACGCGCGCGCTCCCGATCTCCGATTTGCCTGGAAGTCATGCCGAGGAAGGAGTAGGCTTCGCCGAAAGCAGGGTTCAATCGTACGGCAGTCTCCAACTCAGACCTCGCCTCGTCCTTTTGTCCGCCGTACCAGAGGGCTACTCCCAAGTTGTAATGGGCATTCGCAAGATTCGGGTCCAACGCTATCGCCTTGTGGAACTGCTCGAGTGCCGCCGGTAAATTGCTCGATTGGCCGAAGACGAAGCCAAGGAGGTTGTGAGCTTCAGCGTAATTCGGATCTACCTTCACTGCTTCCTCAAATTCCTTCTCGGCGCCTTGCACGTCTCCCCGGGAAAGGAGCTCCGTGCCCGCATCGTAGCGATCCCTGGCGTCCAGAACGGCGGAATCTCGACGAAGACCGGTGGCGCGACGAGAGAGCGCCTCAGCCTCAGCCTCCGCCTCTAATGCAAGGCCCAGAGTTTCGTAGGCATCTCCCAGCCCCGGCTCAACACGCAGAGCCTTCTCGGCTGCTTCAATCGCGCCTTGCAAATCACCCTTTTCCCTTAGAATCTCGGCTACCAGGCTTTCCAATTGCGGGTTGTCACCGTCTTTGAGCGCAGACCTCAATTCTCGTAGAGCCTCATCGAGATTGCCCTTGCCGCGCAAGGCTCGACTGAGGTTCAAGCGCAACTCCACGTTCTGAGGGCCCAGAGCGAGCCCCGAACGAAAAACGCGTATCGCGTCGTCAAATCTCCGAGCTTGGGCAAGCGTGGAGCCCAAATTGTTATATCCCTCGAGATACTCTGGGTTGAGATCCACGGCTTGCTGAAATTGAGCGATGGAATCTAGAAGATGATTCTTCTGTGCATAAGCGACTCCGAGCCAATTGTGGGCTTGGGCTGAACGAGGATCCTGCCGGATAACCGCCTGGAACAGTTCGATGGCTTTATCGGACTCCCCCAGCTGCTGGAGAATCAGGCCCAAGGAAAGCTCGGCAGCCTCATAGTCGGGCCTTAGCTGGATCGAAATATTGAGCTCTGAGACGGCCTCATCCAAGTCTCCCGACTCACGCATCCACAAAGCAAGATTGTAATGCGGTTCTGCATACGCGGGATCAATCTTGATGGCACGTCGAAATGCAGCTTGAGAGCTTTGCTGGTCACCCAGTCTCCCCAAAGCAACACCCAAGCCGTTTTCTGCGTCAGCTCGTTTGGGATCCAGCCTAAGCGCCTCTTCAAGGGAGGAGACTGCGGACTTCCACTGCTCCCGCCTTAAGGCTTCTACACCCTGCTGATAGTACTGGTCAGCCGGAGTGGAGGAATCTGGAACAGCCCTCGCTTGCGAACTAACGAGAAGGGCGAGCAAGCACCCGGCCAGAAGGCACGAAAAATGGCTGAACCGGGAAAAGAAATCGAAACTCATACCCCACCCGCGCGTAGATCCAGGAAACAGCGGTCCCGCCAAGCTCAGACTGTAAACGGTTACAGCAGCGCCCAGAGCATATTATAACATCGAGCAGGTTTCAGCAATCGCATGCTCCCAGCCATCTCCGGCCCGTATCTGCCAATGACGTGGGTATACAATGACCGTGTATTTTTGCGGCTGAATTTCGACCCACGGACGACGCCGAGCAGGGCAACAACCGTTGCATACCATGGCGAAAAATGCGCCTCTAACCCCTGTTTTCCTCTTGATCTTCGCGTTGACGGGCTGGGCCCAGCGATCGGAGCAGCCCAAGAATGTGGCGGTCCGCCCCTCTTACCGCCACAGCCACCCTTTGAGCACAAAGAATAAGCAGGCCCAGCGTTTCTTTGATCAAGGCTTAGAGTTAATTTACGCGTTGGATTACAGCGAGGCCGCGAACTCCTTCCACCGCGCTGCCGCCGTTGACCCAACGATGGCGATGGCTTATTGGGGGATCTCGTATTCGATGGGTTCCGACTACTACTATCACACGCCCGGGGACCCAGCGCGTGAACGCGAAGCTTACGAGGCGTTAGAACAGGCCGTCACTCTATCGGCACACGGTCCTGAGGTTGAACGCAATTATATATCCGCCCTAGCACACAGGTACTGTAATTGCTCGAATCCAGACCGTCAGAAGCAGGCGGTCGAGTTCAAGGATGCCATGCGCGATCTGACGCAAGCCTATCCTGATGACCTCGACGCGGCGACGCTGTACGCTCAGAGCATCATGAACTTGAGCCCGTGGGAACTGTGGAACCCCGACGGCAAGCCCTGGGAAGGCACTCGGGAAATTCTTTCAGTCTTGGAATCGGTGTTGAAGCGCGACCCGAATCACCTCGGAGCAATCCATTATTACATTCACGCCGTTGAGGCATCGCCCAATCCGGAGCGCGCGCTTGCGTATGCGAACCTGTTGCCATCGCTCATTCCGCCGATCGGCCATCTGCTGCACATGCCCGCGCACATCTACATTCGCACCGGAGATTACCTGGCGGCCGAAGAGATCTGTGTAAAAGCCGCCCGCGTCGATGACAGCCACCTTCAGAACTCGCCGAATATGTTCACGGTGTTGTCTTACCTGCATGACCTGTACTTCCTCGTCGCCGCTGGAAGCATGGATGGCCACTATGCAATCGCCGAGGAAGCCGCGAACAAGCTCATGGACCGGGTGAGTCCACATGTGCAGAAAATGCCGGAGTTGCAAGCATTCCTCACCGCCCAACCCACAGTACTGGTGCGCTTTCATCGTTGGGACGATATTTTGAAACTCCCTCAACCCAGCGAAAGTCTCAAAATTGCGAACTCAATGTGGCATTTTGCCCGTGGCATGGCTTTCGCCGCTAACGGAAAAATGGCCGAAACCGAAGCGGAACATCGAGCCGTGATGGAAGCGTTGGACAGCACCGCACCGGGCGAAATCTTTGCCATGTCGGCCAACAACAAAACCCGCGACATACTAAAGATTGCGTCGGATGTGCTCGCGGCAAAATTGGCAACAGCTAGGCAGGAAAAAAGCCAGGCTGTTGCGCAGTTGAGGGATGCAGTGGATATTCAGGACACCCTAAAATATGGCGAACCGCCAGGGTGGTTTTATCCGGTGCGCGAGTCACTGGGCGCAGCCTTATTTCTCGACGGACAAGTCTCCGCAGCGGAGCAGACCTTTCGTGAAGACTTGCAGCGGAATCCGCGGAATCCGCGCTCGTTATTTGGGCTTCTGCAGGTATTACGATCTCGCGGAAGAGCTCAGGACGCGGGCTTTGTGCAGGCCGAGTTAGACGCTGCGTGGAAGGGCGATCTACAGCAACTCAATCTGCAGGATTTTTGATTCAGCAAAGGAACGACGCGGAGCAGGTCCGTCAGGACGGCACGGCAAATGAGGGCAGAAAAAAGATGTTGACCCGGAGAGAGATCTTGAAGAGCTCTCTAATCGGCGGCGGGGCTACCCTTGTCGGCTTCCACGATATGCGGCTGCTCGCTTTCTTTGGACAGGCAACAAAGGATGCTTTCCAGGGAGGCAAATATCTTGGGTTGGTCGAATTTGTGGGAGAAAGTCCCCTCCCTTTGGGCATCGCTACGGGAACGGGTCTTGATGGACGCCTTTACACAGACCTGTCCGCGGCTGGACCGGAAAATCCGACTACTCCAAACGACAAGTTTTATGTGCGCACGCGCGCTTCTGAGCTACTGGAAGATGCCAAGCCGTGGCTAATCAAGGTAACGGGACTCCTCAAACAGCCAAGCAAAATCAGCTTGGCCGACTTAAAGAAACTATCGAGGCCGGCTGGCTCGCATCTGATGGAGTGTTCCGGCAACGTTCGCGACGCGCACTTCGGAATGCTCAGTGTGGCCGATTGGGCAGGAGCACCGGTCTCTGAGGTTCTCGACTTTGTGCGAATTCAGAAATCTGCCAGTCATGTTTTGATCTCAGGCTTCGATCGTTACCCGGATACCTCCTCCACATCCTCACCAGGGGCGAGTTGGATCTTCGCGGTGGACGAACTCAAGTCCTCCAAGATGTTTTTCGCCACTGCGATGAATGGATCCTCGTTACCGAGAGACCATGGCGCTCCGGTTCGTCTCGTTGTGCCCGGCTGGTATGGATGCACCTGCATCAAGTGGGTTGATGAAATCCAGCTATTGGGCGAGGATGCTCCGACGACTTCTCAGATGCGCGAATTCGCTAGCCGAACCATGCAGCAGGGCGTGCCAGAGTGGGTGAGAGATTACCGTCCCCCCTTGATTGAACAGGCTGCGATGCCCATTCGGGTCGAGAAATGGCTGGTCGACCGAAAAATCAAATACCGTGTTCATGGCATCGCATGGGGTGGTCATCGGCGCGTGAGTGGCCTCGAAATACGGTTCAATTCAGAAGAGGACTACGTCCCGGTGGATGATCTTAAGGCGACCGTCAACTACCCATGGAGTTTCTGGATACATCCTTGGGCGCCGACAAAGCCTGGAATTTACTTCATTCGGCTCAGAATCAAGGATCCTTGGGTTCACTCAAGGCGCTTGGACGCTGGTCACTACATTCGGTCTGTTGAGGTCACGGAAATCTGAACCTGCTGGGTAAGGTCAAACGGAATCCGCTCCCATGGATTGAAAGATTGTTTCGGGATCTTCGTGCCGCATTGTATCGAGGTCGGAGCTCGAGATCCGCGAACTTCGCGCGGACAGAATAAGGTCGCATGCGGATACGCCCGACTTCTCAATGGGCTCTTTGCCGTAGTTCCGACATGAAGTCCTCGGCATACTTCTGCATCGGTGTACCGCGAGCCAATTCGGATGCTTTCTGAAGAGCATCGATGGCTTGGGATACTTGGCCCAGGCTGGCGTAGGCTTCGGCCAGGCGATAGTAATACTGGAAAATCGGTTTGCTGGTCGAGGAAATGGCGATCCGGTATTGAGCCAAGGCCTCCTCGAAGTGATCTTGTTGCGTTTCGGCCATGCCCAGGGCAAAATGGGCATCCGCGGCGAGGGACCCCTTCCGCTGCTGGAATTGCGCGTCCGTTTCCGCCGGCCGCTGCTTCAATTTCTCGAGCAATGCAAGTGCCCGATTGGCGTCCGACTCCGCCTCCTGCAACCGTTCTCTCACTTCATTATTGCTACTCCCCTGAAGCTCTCTGGGTTGCGGCAGGGCGAGTGCTACGATGATCAAGCTGAAGGTATTGTTGGGATCTAGCTTCAGGCTCTTTCGGGCGGCTGCGATGGCTTCGTCGAGATCGCCCTTCTCCTGGTGGGCCTCGGCCGCTTTCGCGTAGACGTACGACAGGAGTGGACTGCTCGGGAATTTCTTCTCGAATTCATCCGCCATGCGCAGACGGCGGTTAGGTTCGCCTTCATTTTCAATATCCTGCCAGGCCAAGGCCTCTCCCGCTGACGCCTGCACCTCTACCCCGCTGGGACCAGTTAAAAGCGCTTGCATATGCGCCTTGCCGCTCGGTGTGACCTTCCAAATTTCAGGCAGGAGCTGATCGTCCGCTCCGACCTTTCGCAGCTTGTTCTCTGTTTTTTTGTCCAGATCAAAGTCTACGCCTCGGTCAACAATGGCGGATGCGACCTGGTGCAGGTCTTTCTTGCCCTGCTTAATCAACCGTACGACTTCATCGAGCGTCAACGGCGCTGAAGAGGACTCTGCGGCCGTCTCGGAGGCAGGTGATCGCTCCTGTGGGGGGCGTGTTTGCACTGGGAAAGCGAACATCCCGCTGAGTAGTACGGCAATTCCCAGTTTCCTGAAAAGCTTACGATCCTGCATTATTTATTCGCTTGTCGGTCTCAGCCTCGACTTCGTCGCCGTATGGCTTTGACCTCATCCGTGGCCAGCGGCTCTCAGGTCGCACGAACGACATGATAAGGGATAAAGTGGCAGGGGCGAACGGGCCCCGATTGCCACCAGAAAACTCCTAAGTTGATCGCTGGTTAAAACTCC
>Ga0307479_10004279_pt1 | contig 13052 bp, 11 predicted proteins | sample atmos_gasesECM4C_FD_203743 | JGI IMG/M metagenome (GOLD analysis project Ga0307479, IMG submission 203743) | Hardwood forest soil microbial communities from Morgan-Monroe State Forest, Indiana, United States - atmos_gasesECM4C_515 | ecosystem: Environmental > Terrestrial > Soil > Temperate...
TACGATGCGTTCCGCGAAGCGGCTGCGTTTATCAATCGGTGTTGCGACGGTACCACTCGATGCGCCGATGGAAATCCAGCGCAGTTCGCGGGCAATGTCCGCGGCATTCTGCCAGCGCGCTTCGGGATCTTTCGCCAGGCAATCAGCAACGACATGGTCGAGCACAGCGGGAAGGTTTGTCTGCAGCTTCGAAACCGGTTCAGGATCTTTTTCCAGAATCGCTGACGCCACCGAAAGCTGGCTCTTGCCCTCGAAGGCGCGGCGGCCGGTGATCATTTCAAAGAGCACGCAGCCAAAGGCGAAGATGTCGCTGCGCGCGTCGGCTTCGCGGCCCTGCAGCACCTCCGGCGCAATGAACTGAAAGGTGCCCATAATGGTGCCCTGCTGGGTGAGCGTGCCCGGCGCGGGAGTGAGCGCGGTAAGATTGATCGTCGGCGTCGAAGGCGTGAGCTGGCCGCGATCGCCGAGCGGTTGTGCGGCCAGGGTAGCAACGGCTGGTTTGGCCAGGCCAAAATCCAGCAGCTTTGCCCCTGATGCCGTCAGCATGATGTTCCCGGGCTTCAGGTCGCGATGGACGATTCCGGCGCGATGCGCTTTTTCCAGCGCCTCGCAAATCTGCACTCCGATTTCGAGCGCCTGTTTCACCGGCAGCGGCCCCTTTTGCAGCCGGGTCTCCAGGCTCTCACCCTGCAAATACTCCATCACCAGGTAAGAAGTTCCATCCTGGCTGCCGACATCGTGCAGCACGCAGATATTGGGATGATTGAGCGAAGAAATGGCGCGAGCTTCGCGCTCGAAGCGCTGCCTGGCCGCAGGGTTTTCCGAGAGATGCGAGGGCAGGATTTTCACCGCGACCGTGCGGTCGAGGCGCGTATCGCGGGCGCGATAGACTTCGCCCATGCCGCCGGCGCCCAGCGGCGATTGAATTTCGTATGGGCCTAGTTTCGTGCCGGAAATCAAAGGCATGGGTGCGGGTAATTATAGTCCAGAAGGCATTTCGTAGCGCCGGCCTGAAGTTCAAAAACTTTACTTCAGAAGGGGTTTCAGAAATCGACTGCCGCCTCGGTAACAGTGGGCTTCCACGAAATCAGCTTGTCGATGCTGGTCACTTTCAATAAGTGTTCGATGTGTTTGTTGGCGCCGGCCAGTCGAAGCTCTCCGCCCGCCTCCTTCACCTGTCCGGCAGACATCACGATGATGCCGACGCCGGTGCTATCGAGGTGGGTCACGCCCGACAGGTCAAGAATGATCTTCTTTTCCTGCTTTTCACGGACGAGGCTGCTGGCTGCCGATTCCAATTGCTTGCACTCCCGTCCTATGATCCTCCCCGTTATCTCCAGGACGACAATGTCCGGCGCCAAGTGCCTGGTTTGAATTTCCAGCATTAATCGCTCCTTGCGGATTTGCGAGATTACTTGCCTATCTCAGCGGAAGCCGTCGGGCATACCACGTCGTGTGATTATAGCGAGAACGGGCAAAAGAAAAGCCTAAAACGCGGAGAACTCGGCGGAAATCGCGGGGTGCGCAGACACGCCGAAAAGGAAAATAAGGCCAACTCTACGGCGAGACCAGATTGCCACCGAGGGGCACCGGGGCGAGATCGACCCAGCAGTTCTGCGAATCCTCGCGAACAAAAGTGAGTCGGTCGAGCAGGAAGCGGCGGCTGCCCTGGTATTGCCGCCAGCGCTCGCGTGCGATTCTCAGGGCTTGTTCTGCGGCTTGTATGTCCACCATTTTCGCAATCGTGAGATGCGGGATGTAGGGCCACTCCTCGCAGAAGGCAAGCGTCTGCTTGTTCAGCAGATCGTGCAACTCTTGCAGCCGGGCCGCGCCATAAGAGACGCGGATATAAACCGTGGGCGTGGTGGGAACGAAAGTCTGCATGTCACCCAGGGTCACTTCAAAGGGCTCAGCCTGGCTGCAGATTTTGGCCAGCGACTGCAGCGCCTCACTTTCGGTTCCCTTCAGAAGACGCGGCGGCAGAAGCGTGAGATGGGCCGCGAGATGCGGCAGTTCGGGATGCAGTTCGCGCCGGAGGTTCTCCACGAACTCCCCTACCGGGCTTCTGACATAGCCAACTAAGGCATACCGCAGGCTCTGCATATCCAGAGAAAAATTATAGCGCGTTCCGTCGTTTATAATCTGGAGAGTCATTACATGTAAGGAAGTAGTTACTGTTGAAAAGTCGGGGCGTAGCGCAGCCTGGTAGCGCACCTGCCTTGGGCGCAGGGGGTCCGCGGTTCAAATCCGCGCGCCCCGACCAAACAATCAAAATGCCATGTGCTGCCGGGTGCTACTGAGTACATTTCATTCCGAACGTGCAACCATCTTTCCCGCAGCGCTTTCATAACACTATATTCAATGGGCAACGGGGCTGCGGGGTGATCACTCCGAATGCATGGGTTGCAATCGCACGGTGCTGAGGGATTTGGACGCGCTCATGCCGCGCTGGCCGCTGCGGCGTTTACCTGCCTGCTGGTGGCCAGCAAACCAGGGCTCGCCGCGGACCTACGCCCGTGCACACAGGAGATGCTTGATCTTCAGGTCTTGCCTCCCCTGGAACCAGACACGGCCAACCGGCTTCATGGCTTGATCATTGAAGTGGAAAACCGCAGCCAGTCCAGTTGCCAGTTGCAGAGTCCGTCGGTGGAACTTCTTCCCCAGAGTGGCGCCGACACTTTCACCAATAGTTTTTTCAGCGACCAGGCGCTGAGTCCAAGCGAGCGCCTCTTCCAAAAGCGCCACTCTGCGCTTGATCCTAGAGAATTCGCTCACCTGCTGGTCGCGTGGATCTCCCGCGACTCCAGAATGTCTGCGGGGTGTTTGAATCGTGATCGCCTAACACTATCGTTCGGGCTCAATCAGCCTCCAATGTTGACCGTCGAACATCTTTGGATGCGCATTTGCGAACGGGCCTATATATCGCATTTCCGCGCCGGACATTACGTCGGCGAGCCGTTGCCGGCGTATTGGATGGAGCGTTTCTTGGCGCAACCCGGCGATTTTACCGCTTTGCCGCTTGTTGCGCCCCAGTCTTCACAAACCATCGCAGTGGAAACTCTTTCGAACCGAGAAATGCTGCATGACGGCTTCGAACTTTTTCTCGACCTACCCCATCCGGAATTTGATTGTCCCTTCCTCGTTCTGCGCCGACGGGAGCCGGACGGCCTCACCACCGCTTACATCAACCACTGCAAGATCATGAGTGCCGAAGAGCGGTCGCAGTTGCGTATCCAGGATCAAAAATGGACGGCCCGGATAAACATTTCATCGCTTGGCCTGCAACCGGAAAAGCTGGGTACGGTGGAATACAACGTCTTGAGCGGCATTCTGCAGGAGGGCAAGTCTGGGTACGCCGTCGCTAAAATCAGTGTCCCCGTCCGGGATCCCAGGTTTCCAATCCTGTCCACCATCGATTCTCCTCTGCCCGCTTGTCAGGCGGGGCAACTACATGCGGAAAAAGTCCTCACCCTCAACGACGGAAAATGGCATGACGCTCATATCTATGATGTAACCAACGCCTCCACACAGAGTTGTGCCCTTGGAGGAGTTCCTCGCATCACGTTTTCACATCTCGAGGGCAAAAGCTATACGTGGATTCCCTCGCCGTGCCCGAATTGCGCCGATACTTTATTCCAGCCGCGCCCGAACGGCTGGATCGACCTGAACCCAGGGGGGTCGGCTCATTTCATAGTTGTTGCAACGCGCTTCAATGCTGACGCGGGCCGTTTTAGATTGATCTGTACTTTGGTAGACACGATTGATTTGATACTGCCCGGCGAAAATCAATCGATCAGGCTTCCCTTCGGCGTGGGCACCTGCGCCCGAGTCAACCTCAGCGCATGGCGCGCCGGTAAGTATGACGGCGATCCGCAGAATTTGCGTTACGGCAAGTCCGCCACGAAGCAAGCTGCACCGGCGTTACCGAAAGACTGCGCCGCGGCAGATTTCAGCACGCTAGGCCGACCCGTGATGGTGGAGCAGGCAGACAAAATGGGGTTCGGCCTCTCCGTATCGTCGGAAACCATTGCCTATGGCGACCCGGTTCTCCTACATCTGTGGATCGATAACAAGAGGGAACAAGAAGCGAGCGTGATGACCTGTATGACGCTGGACTTTTTCTGGGCCAATGACTTTGACTCATATGACGCTTATGGACACCGCCTGCTGAAGAAAAATGCGGGGAAAAACCGATGGAGGCCGGAGCCTCCAGCCCGTGAAACTCCGGACACCCAGAGCTCAAAAGAAGAATGTCTTGAACCATGGATGTGTTCCAGAAATTTTCCCATCACGATTCCACCCCACACTTGCACCAACGGAACGGCCAACGGGTTCGCATACGACTTCACGCGGAACCTTGCGGATTCCTACGACCTGCCGCCCGGCGTCTATTACGTTGTCCCTTCGGCGAAACTCGATGCCAACATGTGCAGGGCGACCACACCCAGGCTCGACCCGGCTGACTTGGCTGGCAAACTGAGTTTTTCCATCGAACAAAAATGATCTGTTTGCATTCTCATTGCTAATCCGGATCAAACCGGTGGGCGGCGGCGGGTTTGGATATACTTCCCGGCCCAATAATAGTCTGATCTACTTCAACGATATTCACTCGGGCCGGTGGATCACGAAGTCGGCGAGCCTAAGTTCGAGGGGATCAACCAGCTCTCCTGCGGTGCGGAAGAGCGAGAAAACGATTCATCAGCACGGCGGCGGAACACGTTGAACCACAAAGGGCACGAAGGTTCATGAAGAAACCCGAATAAGGCCTTCGTGATACTTCGTGTCCTTTGTGGTCCTTTCGCCTGTTTTTCTTGGCCACGATCAAGCCGAGCCGCCAGCAGGTTTTGTAAGAAAATTGGACATGCAGGGCTACGTTGGACTAACGGCGTGGCCCTGCACGATTTAAATCATCGAGGCCCGGCGAGCGACCCTCAAACCGCTCGTCGTCCGCTCAGCAGGTTGATGACGAGAACGACCAAAGCTATCACCAGCAGCAGATGGATCAAGCCTCCCGCTACGTGCAGGCTGAAGCCCAGCAGCCACAGAACCAGAAGAATCACGAAGATTGTCCAAAGCATATTCCGTCTCCCCTTTGTACAGGTGCCACCGTTCTGCTGGTGGTTCGCCAGCCAGCCGCATTACCCGGCTCAGAGTTCGTTGCGGGTTAGGGCTGGTGTGTTGGCTGGCGAACTTAAGGAGAGACTCGGAGTCAGGATTTCCGCTTAGGTTTCAAAGGGACGCGCTGGTATCGAAGCGCAATCATCCCCTTAGAATAGGTCTTGTTCTCGATCAGCGAAAAGTTGCGTTGCGGGAAGCCGCTGGGAAAAAGCGGGATGCCATCTCCCAACAAAACCGGGACGACGCCGATGTAGAGCTCATCCACCAAGTCGGCTTTCAAAAAGTCGCGAGCAAGTTCGCCTCCGCCCATGAGCCAGATATTCTTGCCGCGCCTTTTGCGAAGCTTTTTCACAAAACTCGCGGGCGATTGGTTAGTGAAGGCATAGCCCTCGCGCTCGCCCGGCGGTTGGGAACGGGAGAAAACATACGTTGCCAATCCGTAGTTATTGAATGAGCCGCCGCTCATCTTGATCCCCACATCGAGGGTCTTCCGTCCCATGATCGCGGTGTCGATGGTAGCGAAGAAGGGAGCCATCGAATAGTCCTTTGGCATGAAAAGGAAGTCGACATCACCATTGCGGCGGGCGATGTAACCGTCAATACTGATGCCTAGGCCAAGGACGATCTTGCGCATGATTGCGCATTGTAAAACGCAGGCTGGAATCGTTTCATCTCTTTTCTCGGCGGCTGTGCATCTCGCACCTGTCGTGTTGGATTTTCACGGAATGATGACCGCCGCTCCATCGATAGCATCGTTCTTGACGGCGGCGAGGGCTTCATTGGCCTGGTCGAGCGGGAACACAGTCACCTTGGGCTGAAGCCGAATGTCGGCGGCGATCTGCAGAAAGTCGTGCGCATCTGCTCGAGTCATGTTGGCCACGCTGCGGATTTGCCGCTCGCCCCAGAGCAGCCGGTCGTAATCGAATTCAGGCATGCGGTCAAGATGAATGGCGTTAATGGCAACCACGCCGCCTTTTCGCAAGCTGGAAAGCGCGGCGACGACGACGTCTCCGCTGGGCGCAAAAGTCACGGCGCGGTCGAGTTCCACAGGAGGCTTGGCGGTTTCAGTGCCCACCCAGGTCGCGCCCAGCGACTCAGCCAGCTTGCGATGCGATGTGCCGCGGGTCGAAACGTAAGCCTCACACTTCCATGCGCGAAGAACCGCAATGGCCAGATGCGCGGAAGCGCCGAAGCCGAAGAGTCCAACCCGGTCGCCCGGTTCGACACCAGCAACGCGGAGGCTGCGAAAGCCGATGATGCCGGCGCAGAGAAGAGGCGCGGCATGCAGGTCATCGAGCTCTTGCGGCAGCTCAAATACAAAATCGCTGCGCGCGACGGCGTATTCCGCATAGCCGCCGTTGACGGTGTATCCCGTGAAGACAGGCGCGTCGCACAAATTTTCCAAGCCGCGTCGGCAATATGGGCAAGTTCCGTCGATACCACCGATCCAAGAAACACCGACGCGCGTTCCGAGCGGCAACTCAGTTGTAGCACCGTCTTCGATAATTCCTACGATCTGGTGGCCGAGGATTAAAGCTTCCTTTCGTGGCGGCAGTTCGCCTCCGACGATGTGCAAATCAGTTCGGCAGACGCCGCAGGCTCGAACGCGAAGAAGGACTTGACCAGTCGTGGGGTGAGGCTTGGGAGTCTCTTCGATACGAAGAGGTTTTGTCGTTCTGAAAAGGGCGGCTTTCACGGGCAGGCCCCCTGCGAGACTAGACTAAAGCATCTTCTGCGGGTCGCGCAGTGCTTCCGCCAAATCGTTCAGAAACACCGCGGCGCGCGCCCCGTCCGCGACGCGATGATCGCAGGATAAAGTCAGCGACATCATGGGACGGACGCCGGGCTTGCCTTCGACAGCAATGACTCGGTCAGCGATGCTGCCGACAGCGAGAATCGCCGCTTGCGGTGGTGTGATGATCGCGGTGAACTGGCCGACATGGTACATGCCGAGATTGCTGATAGTGAAGGTGGCGTCGGCAATGTCGGCAGGGCGCAGCTTTCCAGCCCGTGCGCGTTCGGCTATATCGTGACGTTGCTGCGCGATTTCTGCCAGGCTCGCACGATGCGCGTTGGGGATTACGGCGGCGACCACGCCATCGTTAACTGCAATCGCTACTCCCATGTTCACGTGGCCGTGAAGACGAATGCGTTCCAAAGTCCAGCTTGCGTTTAGGCGCGGATGTTCGAGAAGCACACGAGACGTGAGCGCGACCAGCAGATCCGTGTGTGTGATGCGGATTTTGTGCGTGTGTTCAATCTCGGTGACTAACTTTTCTCGATATTCGTTGAGCGCACCAGCGTCAATATCGCGAGTTACGAAGAAGTGAGGAACAGTCGTCCAGCTCTGCGTGGTGCGTTCGGCCATCAACCGGCCGAGAGTGGTGGGAGCCTCGATGCTGGCTGGTTTTCCTGGAGCCGCAGTCGCGCCCGATGCGGGCGGAACCGCGCTCGCAGCCTGAACATCTGAGGCAAGAATTTCGCCGCCCGGACCGGTGCCGCGTACCGTTGCGATATCCACGCTGAGTTCTTTTGCGAGCCTCCGCGCCTTCGGGGAAATTCTTGCGGCTTGAGTGGGAAGAACCCCGGAAACACTCGCCGCAACTGGCGGCACGTGCGTTTCAGTTTTTCCTCTCGCGGCAGGCCTAGTCGATGCCTGTTCGTCTGCTGGCGGCTTTTCGCCGGGAGCAACGATCCATGCGATGGTCTGGCCAACCGGAATATCCGACCCAACGACTCCAGTGATCCCGGCGAGGATGCCGTCGGCGGGCGCTTCCACTTCCATCACAGCTTTGTCGGTTTCGATTTCGAGAAGGGGCTCGCCTTTTGTGACACGGTCGCCTTCCTCTTTCCGCCAAGCGATGAGCTTGCCGGTTTCCTGCGCCATCTCGAGGGCGGGCATGACAACGCTGAAGGCCATAGTGTTTTACCGGGTAAGGACTCAGATGAACATTTGGGCGTTGTCCTAACTGTGGCCTTTCAGCCCGAAACTCCTACGCGCTCAGTTTTCGCGCTGGCTTCGATCATGTCGATGACTCGTTCGCTGGGCGGAGCCTCACTTTCTCTTGTTGTGGGCAGCGGCCCGTTGACGGTGTGATAGTGCGCGCCCGCCACCAGCAGTTGTTCAGCGGGGAAACGGGTGATCACTTCGTGTCCGGTCGGCGAGACCACAATTTCTTCTTCAATGCGCGCCGCGCTCCAGCCGTCGGTGGAGGGCCAGAAAGTTTCGAGCGCGAACACCATGCCGGGCTCGATCGTCACCGGATGCTCGAAGGAAACCAGACGGCTGATCACCGGCTTCTCCCAGATGGCCAAGCCGATGCCGTGGCCGTACTGCAGGGCGAAGCAGGCTTCTTCATTGGGGAAGCCAAATTCTTCCGCCTTCGGCCAGACTGCGGCAATCTCTGCTGTCGTGCGCCCGGGGCGCACTAGCTCGATGGCGGCGTCGAGATATTCGCGGCAGCGCTTGTAGGCGTCGACCATGGCGTGCGACGCGTAGCCCACCGTGAAGCAGCGGTAGTAGCAGGTGCGGTATCCCATGTAGGAATGCAGAATGTCGTAGTAGACGGGATCGCCGGGGCGCAGCACGCGGTCGGAAAAAACATGCGGATGCGGATTGCAGCGCTCACCGGAAATCGCATTCACCGCTTCCACATACTCCGAACCGAGATCGTAGAGAACTTTGCTCACCAGTCCGACAGCTTCGTTTTCACGCAGGCCGGGCTTCATAGCGCGGTAGAGTTCGTCGTACGCGGCGTCGACCATCATCGCGGAAGTGTTGAGCAGAGAGATTTCGTCCTGCGTCTTAATGACGCGCGCTTCCGACATCAGCGCCTGGCCGTCGACCACCTTGATGCCTTCGCGTTGCAGCGCAAACAGAACCGGCAGTTCGATGATGTCGATGCCGACCGGCTCTTTGTGCAAGCCGCGCATTTCTAGCTCGATGCGAATTTTCTTCGCGACATCTTCGGCGCGTCCCATCTCCGGCGTCATGGCGCCACGCAGCATCGAGATTCCCGCCCGCGAACGTCCATCCAGCCACGGGCAATTCAGTTGATGATGCTTGGCCGCGGAGCCGAAATCCCACAAGATCGGTTCGTCATTCTGCGGCAGCAACGTGAAGCGATTCGCCTTGTCCTGCGCCCAGGTGCCAATGTGCGTGGAGGTCAGGTAGCGCACGTTGTTCATGTCGAAACAAAGCAGCGCACCCATCTCGGATTTCGCAAGCAGAGCCTTAGCTTTCGCGAGGCGCTCGCGGCGGAGACGATCGAAGTCGATTCGCTGTTCCCAATCTACCGCCATGGTTCCGTGAGTCTTGAGTCCCATACGAAACTCCTTAACCACTAAGGTCACGAAGGTACACAAAGTAAACCCATGCCTTCCTTCGTGTAACTTCGTGTCCTTGGTGGTTCATTGATTTTTCCCGCACAATGATCGGGCAGCTTCGAATACCGTTTGTTCCGTCGGCACAGTCGCGTCTTCCAGCGGCGGAGAGAACGGGATCGGCACATGCATCGCGCCCATTCGTTTTACCGGCGCGTCCAGATCGTAGAATGCGCCCTCGGCGATCACCGCGGCAAGTTCCGATGTCACACCGTAGCGGCCATAGCCTTCATCGAGCACGATCACGCGCGAAGTCTTCTTCGCCGATTCGATCAGAGTCTTTTCATCCAGCGGCCATGTGGTACGCGGATCGACGACCTCGGCGCTGATGCCGTCTTTCTCGAGCAACTCAGCCGCGCCCAGCGCCACTTGCACCATGCTGCTGGTGGCAATCAGCGTGATGTCTTCGCCGGCGCGCTTCAAATCGGCAACACCGAGCGGGATGACGTAATCATTCTCTGGAACCGGGCCTTTAAGCTTGTACATCATTTTGTCTTCGAAGAAGACGACCGGATTCTCATCACGGATGGCCGCTTTGAGCAGGCCTTTCGCATCGTAGGGCGTCGAAGGCAGAACGACTTTCAATCCCGGCACGTGGCTGAACCAGGCGTGCAGCGATTGTGAATGCTGCGCGGCGGAGCGCCGGGTCGCGCCCAGCGTGGTGCGCATCACCATGGGAACTTTCCAGTGTCCACCCGACATGTAGTGGACTTTCGCAGCCTGGTTCACCATCTGATCCATGGTCAGAGTTATGAAGTCGCCGAACATGATGTCGACCACTGGACGCAGGCCTGTCATCGCAGCACCAACCGCCACGCCAGTGAAGCCAGCTTCGGAGATGGGAGTATCAACCACGCGTTGCGCGCCGAATTCTTCGACCAGCCCGGAGAGAACCTTGAATGGAGTGCCGGCCTCAGCAACGTCTTCGCCGAGGATGCACACGCGCGAGTCGCGGCGCATTTCTTCGGCAAGAGCTTCGCGCACCGCCTGCGCAAATGTAAGTTCGCGCTCAGGCATAGACGTGCTTCTCCACTTCATCGACGTTGGGATAGGGCGCATCGATTGCGAACTTCACGGCTGCTTCCATGATCGAGCGAACTTCTGAGTTAATCCGATCAAGGGATGCCGCGTCCGCGTAACCCTGGTCGATCAGCCATTTTGACAAAACTTTAATGGGATCGCGGTCGGTCTTCCACAACTGTTCTTCCTGCTTGGAGCGATAGTATTCGCGGTTGATGTCGCCCACGTGGTGGCCACTGTAGCGGTAGGTGTCGCATTGTAGAAATGCCGGGCCGCCGCCAGTGCGGGCGCGATTGATCAGGCGAGTGGCGACTTCATTGACCGCGCGAACATCCTGTCCATCGACGCGTTCGGCCACAAGCCCGAATGCAGTGGCGCGTCCGAGAATGGTGCCCGCGGTGGTTTCCTGATAGTGAGTGTATTCGTTGTACTGATTGTTTTCGCAGACGTAGATGACGGGCAGCTTCCACAACTGCGCCAGGTTCATGACTTCGTACAGCGATCCCTGGCCGAGCGCGCCTTCTCCGAAGAAACAGACTGCGACGCGATCGTTGCGTAACACTTTTGCCGCGAAAGCCGCGCCGGTAGCGATGCCCACGCTGCCGCCGACAATGGCGTTCGCGCCAAGGTTCCCGGTGGCGGGATCGGCGATGTGCATCGATCCGCCTTTGCCACGGCAGTAGCCCGCTTCCTTGCCAAGCAGCTCAGCGAACATGCGGTCAGGCGATGCGCCTTTGGCGAGGCAGTGTCCGTGGCCGCGGTGTGTGCTGGTGAGGTAGTCGTCGATGCGCAGGGCCTCGCAGATTCCAACCGCGACCGCCTCTTCGCCGCTATATAGGTGGGCGAGCCCCGGCATGAGCGCGCGGGTATAGAGCTCATTCACCTGCTCTTCGAACAGCCGGATGCTGACCATCTGGCGGTAGGCGTGAAGCCACTTATCCTTTTCCGTGGCAGTTTCCTGGCTGGATTGCGGGTTGGAGGTTGCGGTCGTCATTTCTTCTTCGGTCCCTCCGTCACTGGCGTTGTCACTCCTGACATGGCTGCCAGAACATCGAACATGCAGGCAAAATCGTATTTCGTCCAGCCCATGCCGCGAGCCGCGGTTAGAATTTCGTTGCTCACCGCGGTGGTAGGCAGCGGAACGTCGAGTTGCCGGCCCAGATCCATCGCGAGGACCATGTCCTTCTGCATCATGTTTACGTCGAACCATGCCTCGTCCGGTTGCTGCAGGACGAAAGGTCCGCGGTATTGAATCATGGGCGAGGCGATGGCGCTGTGGATGAGGACATCGACTGCAGTCTCGCGCGCGATGCCGCTTTTTTCGGCCAGCAAGACGCCTTCAGAGAATGCAAGCATCTGCACTGCAAGGCTGAGGTTGACCGCAATCTTCATCGAAAGCGCGAGACCGTTGTCGCCGACATAGGTCACTTTGGGGCCAATATCGAGCAGCAGAGGCTTCACTTTTTCAAAGGTTTCGCGGCGGCCACCGACCATTACCGAGAGCTTTCCTTCCTGCAATGTAATCACACTGCCGGAAACCGGCGAGTCAACCATGTCCGCGCCTTTTTCGCGAACCTTGGTAGCTAGCGCTCGGCTCACGTTGGGACTGATCGTGCTCATGTCCATGAAAATCTTGCCGGCGCTCAGCCCCGCCAGCATTCCTTCAGGACCTTCGGTGATGGCGGCGGTGCCGGCCGCGTTCGTCACCATTGCGAAGACGAAATCGGAAGCGCTAGCGACCGCACGCGGCGAATCGGCCCACTGCATTCCTTTCTTCACCAGCCACTGCGCTTTGGCGCGTGTGCGGTTGTAACCGGTGACGGTGTGACCCTTGCTGAGCAGACGGTTCACCATCTGGCTGCCCATCACTCCCAGACCGATGAAGCCGAGTTTCGCCATCCGACGGCAACCTCCGAAACCTTCTAAAGGCAATGTCTCTCTCAGGGGCTAACGCCCGGGCTTCCTCTTGACCACTGGCGGCGCAGCTTGAAGCTGCGCCCTTTCAAAACCATTTTCTTTACGTCACCTTCAAACCTGCCGGCGCATTTTTCGCCGCGCTCTTGCTGCCGGAAGAAAGCTGCGAATCCTGGCGCACCTGCTCAAGATGGGCCCGCATGGCGCTGCGCGCCATCTCCGGATCGCGCCGCTCCACCGCCTCAAGAATGCGTTTGTGATGAACTTGCCCGCGCTGCGGCCCGCCTTCGACATTAAAAATCTTTATGCGTTGTTCGCGCAGCAATCCCACGATGGAATCGATCAGGGAAAGAATGAGTGGATTGGCAACCGCTTCCGCGAGGGCTAGGTGAAAATCGAGATCAGCCTCGATGTAGGCGGCGGGATCTTTTTGCGAGCGATCCATGACCTCGACTGCTTCGCGCATCGCCGCGACATCTTCGCCTTTGAGTCGTTCCGCGGCCAGGGCTGCGATACCTGGCTCCAGAATCAAGCGAAGTTCGGCTAAGTGCGGCGAGCTTTCCTGCTGACCGACCCTGATCATCAGGTCAAACGACTGACGCGCCGCCTGCGAGGTT
>Ga0307479_10004280_pt1 | contig 13050 bp, 10 predicted proteins | sample atmos_gasesECM4C_FD_203743 | JGI IMG/M metagenome (GOLD analysis project Ga0307479, IMG submission 203743) | Hardwood forest soil microbial communities from Morgan-Monroe State Forest, Indiana, United States - atmos_gasesECM4C_515 | ecosystem: Environmental > Terrestrial > Soil > Temperate...
CGCCACGGGCAGGTCCAGCCTCTCGATCGGTTTCTTCAATTGCCGCTCGAGAAGAAAATCGACGAGCCTCCGCCAGCGCAGCACGCCCATCGTCAGCTCGGTCGCCAGCCCCGCATCGGCCGGCTTGACGCTTGCGCCCAGCTCGGCATGCAGCTCGTCGCTCGCGTAGGCGCCCTCCGCCTCGACGCGCTGCAGCACATCGAAGGCTATTCTTCTTGCGGCGCTGATGGGCATAGGGGCTGGCCGTGCTAGATAAAGCGCTCGCCGGGTACAATCCTCACGCCGCGGGCGAATTCAGCTCCCGTCACGCGGTTGCGCCCTTCGAGCTGCGCGAACTCCACACGCAGCACGCTCGTGCCCCCGCAGATCACGAGCAAGCCGTCCTCGCGCGTCGGGAGCAAAATGCCGTTCTCACCACCCGCGGCCACAGGCTTGAGCGGCTTTCCCCATATTTGGCAGTTCTTCCCGCGAAATGTGGTGAACCCGCCCGGCCACGGCTGGAATCCGCGGATGCGGTTGTAGATTTTCTGCGCTGCGTGCGACCAGTCCACGCGCCCATCCTCTTTTTTGAGAGCCGGGGCAAACGTGGCCTGGGAATTGTCCTGCCGCGCGGGCACGCTCTCCCCACGGTCCAATTGACGAAGCGTTTCCGCGATGAGCGGCGCGCCCGCTTCGGCCAGCCGCGCGGTGAGCTCGGCGGCGGTTTCATCCGGCGCGATTTCCGTTTCATATTTCAGCAGAGTCGGCCCCGTATCAAGCCCCGCATCTATCTGCATGGTGGTGAGGCCGGTGCGCGTTTCACCATTCGCGATGGCCCAGTTGATCGGCGCGGCGCCGCGATATTTGGGCAGCAGGGAAGCGTGCAGGTTAATCCAACCGAGCCGCGGGATTTCGATCAGCCGCTGCGGAATAATCTGCCCGTACGCGATGATGACAACCGCATCCGGCGCAACGCGCTGGAAGTATTCGAGGGCCGCATCGGACTTGATCGTCTCCGGCTGATAAACGGGAATCGCGGCCTCAAGCGCCGCCTCCTTCACCGGCGAGCTGAAGGTTTTCTGGCCGCGCCCGCGGGGCCGATCCGGCTGCGTGACCACCCCTTCAATTTGGAAATCGTGTTGCGCGGCGAGGAAGCGGAACGAGGGCGCCGCGAAAGCAGGCGTGCCGCAGAATACGATTCGTAGCGGCACTTCGCGCCTACCACTCGCCGGCTTTTTTCAGCTTGCGGATTTTTCTCTTGATCATGTCGCGCTTCAGCATGCTCAGGTGGGTGATGAAGAGGACCCCGTTGAGGTGGTCTATCTCATGGCAAAAGGCGCGGGCCAGCAGTCCTTCGCCGCGCATTTCGAATGTTTTTCCTGTGGCGTCCTGCGCGCGGACGGTAACGTAAAGTGGCCGCGCCACGTGCCCGCGAAATCCGGGCACCGAAAGGCACCCTTCTTCTTCCCGCTGCTCTCCTTCCACGTGAATCAATTCCGGGTTGGCGCACACGAGTTTGGCTTCCGGGTTCTTGCCGTCGCTTACGTCAATCACCGCGACGCGCAGGCCGATCCCGATCTGCGGCGCCGCCAGTCCCACTCCGCGCGCCGCGTACATGGACTCGAACATGTCCGCCACGAGTTTTTCAAGCTCCTCGCCGAATTCTTCGACTGCTTTTGCCGGTGTTTCCAGCATGGGGTCGCCGTATTTCACGATCGGATGAATCATTGCGCGGCGTCCATCTCAGAAGGCGTCCAACTGCTTTTGATATCCGTCGTAATTCCTGCGCGTCTCTTCAAGCGAATCGCCGCCGAATTTTTCGAGAAACGCTGCGGCCAACTCGAAGGCCACCATAGCCTCGCCCGCGACGCCCCCGGCGGGCACCACGCACACATCCGAGCGCTCGTAGGCGGCCTTCACTTCCTGCTTCGTAACCATGTCGGCGGTAAGCAGCGCGCGGCGCAGCGTGGAAATAGGTTTCAGATATCCGCGCACGATGATGTCCTCCCCGTTGGTGATGCCGCCCTCCAGGCCTCCGGCGCGATTCGAAAGGTGTGTGAATCTCTTCCGCCCGCTGTCGTAGCGGATTTCGTCCTGCACTTCCGATCCGTAGCTTCCCGCGTTTGTCACGCCCGTGCCGATTTCCACCGCCTTCACGGCCTGAATGGACATCACCGCGCGAGCCAGCCGCGCGTCCAGCTTCTCGTCCCATTGCGCATGGCTTCCGAGGCCGGGGGGAATCCCGCGGACGACGACTTCGAAAATTCCGCCGACGGAATCGCCCGCGCGCAGCACGTGGTCCACTTCGGCCTTCATTTTAGCTTCGGTGGCGGGATCAACGCAGCGCAGCGGCGATTCCAGATTTTCGCATACGGCCTGGATTTCCTCCCAAGTCGCCGCGCGCTCGAGCCGCGCATGGCCCACGGCGATCGTATGGCTCAGGACGGCCACACCAAACTCCCGCAGGAAAAGTTTCGCGAGCGCTCCCGCGGCCACGCGCGCAGCCGTCTCGCGCGCCGAAGCCCGTTCCAACACGTACCGCGCGTCGTGAAAATTGAATTTCAGCCCGCCGGGCAGGTCCGCATGTCCGGGGCGCGGCGCCGTCAAGTGGCGTTGTGCGTCGTCTGCGCCGTCGGAGTCTTCCACCGGCAGCGCCTTCTCCCAATTTTTCCAGTCTCGGTTTTCGAGACGCAGCGCGATGGGCGCCCCTATGGTCTTCCCATGGCGCACTCCGGCGAGAATATCCGCCTGGTCCTTTTCAATCCGCTGCCGCCCGCCGCGCCCGAATCCCAATTGACGCCGGTGGAGTTCCCGCGAGATGAACTCGAGGTCCACCGGAATACCGGCGGGAAACCCGGAAATCCAGGCCACGAGCGCTTGCCCGTGGGATTCTCCGGCGGTGACAAATCGCAGCATAATCAGTAGCGCCTCGCTTCGGGGGACAAACCGGTAATCTTACCGGACGCACCGGCGCACGTAAAGCCCGAAGGGCCCGCCCCGACGCAGGGCCTTCGGACCAGCCTTCCACCTGGGCACAAAATTCAGTTCCCGGTTCGCGGCCTTCCCAACATTCCTAGTACAATGTGCATCTCAGTATTCCAATGGCCAAAGAGAATTGTCCGCGCTTGGTGCGTTCTGGGACGGCACTTGCCGCCTCTCTTCTTATTGTCGTTGCGCTGGTCGCGCCGGCGCATCCCCAGGTGGCGCCCCAGGCGGCGAAAAATCCCCCCTCTGCGCCAGCCGGAACCCATCCTACGGCCGCCCCAAGCGTGAAGCCCGACCCCAAGAAAGCCAAAGAAACGTACAACGAAGGTGTTCTTGCCGAAAAAAAGCAGGATTGGGCCACCGCCTATGAAGATTATTCCGATGCCGTCCGCTGGGCGCCGGACAACCGCAAGTACCTAATGAGCCGTGAGCTCGCGAGGAGCCAGCTGGTACAAACGAAAATGGATGCCGCGGAGCGCGACGCCATCTCCGGAAAGTTCGAGGATGCGGAAAGGGAACTCGGGTCGGCTCTTTCTCTCGATCCGACGAATACCGTTGTCAGCGAGCGCCTGACGGAAATCTCGTCAATCGCGTCCCCCGCGGCGCCGCGAATCCCGGCGGAGCTCCCTATTTCGGGGGAAGTCCACTTGGCCTACAAGGAGGGAAAGCGGAATTTAGATTATCGCGGCGACGCGCGCGGGGCCTATCAGGAAGTGGCGCGGCAATTCGGCGTGGAAGTTGCATTCGACGAAGACTTGAACTCGCGCCCCGTTCGCCTTCGAGTCGATGACGTTGATTTTCTCCAGGCCATGCAAATACTCGGCGATATGACCGGATCATTCTGGCGGCCCCTCACCAAGCGCCTTTTTTTTGTCGCCCCAGATACTCCGGAAAAGCGCCGCGATTATGACGTATCCGTGGTGCGGACCATCCCGCTGCTCGCATCTGACACGGATGATCAGATGACCGCAGTTGTGCGCGTCGTTCGCGACATTGCCGGAATCACGCGTTCGAATCTGGATTCCAGCAACCACAGCATCACGCTCCGCGCTTCCCCGCGCGCGATTGCCATCGCCTCGGACCTGGTTGACGAACTCGAAACGCCGCTCAGCGAACTGGTCCTCGAAATCGAAGTCCTCGAGGTCGACCGCAATTACGCGCATACGCTGGGCATCACTCCGCCGCAGACCGCCCAAGCTTTCTCGGTCAACTCCCAGGAGGTGCAAGAGGCGCAGCAATCGGCGAGCGGGCTGCTGAGCGTCCTTGAGCAAATTTTCGGCACTCCATCGGCGCTTTCCGGTCTGACGGCTGCTCAAATCCAGGCGGAGCTTGCCTCGGGACAGCTCACCCTGCCTTCCACGTTTCCATTCATCGTGTTTGGGGGAGGGTACACCACGTATCTCGCGCGCCTTCCAGGAGCCGCTGGGACTTTGTCGCAAATGCTCTCGCTCGTGCAGCACGGCAGGCGCATTCTGCTGCGCGCCGAGGACGGCCAGCAGGCCACCTTCTTTGTGGGTGAGCGTTACCCCATTGTGCTGGGGGCCTATTCTCCCAATTTGGCGAACAGCGTGGCGAGCCTAATTCGCTCCCAGTTCCCAATCACGGATCACCCCACGGGCAATGGGCCAAAGTTCGTTGCCACCGCCAGCCTGCGCAACAACGGCATCAACGATTTGATTGTCGCCAACTCCACGGACAGTACTCTTTCGGTCTTCCTCGGTAACATCAGTGTCACCAACAGCCTCATCGGCGACGGTACGTTCGCGCCCGCGCCCCCGGCAACAGCCCCCACGTACCCAACCGGCATGAGCCCCGCATGGACTGCCACCGGAATCTTCGACAAAATAAGCCATCCCAATAACATCGATCTCGCTACGGCCAATGCCGGCGATAATTCCGTTTCCATCCTCATCGCCCATACCGATGTGAGCGGCAATCCTGACGGAACTTTTACGCCCGGCCAAACGCTCACCACGGGGAAAACGCCCGTCTCCGTAGTTACCGGGGATTTCGATGACGACGGCAATCTCGATCTTGCCGTGGCAGATCAGGGGGACGACACGATTGACATTTTCTTCGGCATTGGCAATGGCAATTTTAATGTGAGCCCAGAAGTGATTCAGTTGACAAAAGGTTTCCAGCCCTCTGCCCTGGCCACGGGGATATTCGATACCATGAGCCATAACCCCACCAAGGGTCATCTGGATCTTGCCGTCGCCGATAAGGGCAACAACTCCGTATCCGTTTTGCTCGGCAATGGCGATGGCACGTTTCAGGCTCCCACGAATTACACCGTCGGCGCGTCTCCGGTGTGGGTGTCCGCGGCCGATTTCACGGACAGCGGGACGCAGGATCTCGCCGTGGCGAACAACGCCGGCAACTCCGTTTCCATTCTCATGGGAAATGGAGACGGTACGTTCAACAGCACCGCCACCCCGAAGGTAGATTGTCCCGCCGGAAACGGTCCCACATCCATCGCCGTCACGGATGTGAATTTGGCCGTGAATTCGAAGAACCAGAACCTTCCCGATCTTGTCGTCACCGATCAGAAGGACAACGCCGTCGCCGTCCTTTTCAATACGTCCAACGCAATCAACACAGGCTCCGGGTTGTTCAACACATGTCCCAGCACGTCCAGTTCATTGTCTCAATTAGCTCAATTGCCTCTAAGCCCTGATACCACTCCGCTCTCGATCGTCTCGGCTGATTTCAATGGCGACATGCGTCCCGATTTCGCGGTCGCGGAGAATGGGACGAACGAACTCTCGGTGATCCTCAATGAATTCAACTTTTCGAGCGCTGTGAGTAACTCAGGGGCCCTTCCTGCTTCCAGCACGTTTCCCTCCATCCAGTACATGGACATCGGTTTAAAGATTAAGGCCACGCCTCGCGTCCACCCGGATGGCGATGTAACTTTGAAACTGGACATGGAAATCAGCAGCCTCACGAACCTGAGCAACAATGGGAATCCCGTGATCAACAATGATTCCGTGGAACAGACGGTGCGCGTGAAGGAAAATGAAACAGCTACCCTGGCCGGAATTCTCGAGCCGCAGGTGACCAGCGCCATCAACGGTACGCCGGGACTCGCCAACCTCCCCGTAATCGGCTGGCTCGGCAAGAACCAGACCACTCAAACCCAAGACACCGAGTTGCTCATTATGATCACACCGCGGATGATGGAGCTGACGCCTCATAAAGACCACGTCATCTATGCCGGCCAAGGAGCTTCGGCGGGCCCCGAGCGTGGCGCAGAGCCCCAGAATAGTTCATCGCCCAACTACGGAGGAGGGCAAGGGGCGCCGTCCCAGGGTCAGCCCCCTTCCACAGCGCCTCGATATGCGCCAAACACACCCAGATAGTCTCAGCCGTGGATCCAGGGAGGAAGCGGTTTACGTCGCAGTTTCCAGAACGACAACCGGTTGATAGGTGCGCGGAACTACCGGCTCGGCAATGGCGATCAATTTTCCCTGCTGATTGAAGACGCGAAGGCGCGCCGGCTTCCATTCACCGGAATCTAGTTCTGCGAAGCCGCTCTGCGCTGCCGTCACCTGGCCCGGTTGTATCTGTGCCAGGGGAAGATTGAATTTGGCGCCATGCTGGATGCGCCTCTCGATGATGGGGAGAACTGTCGCGCGCGGCAGTTCGGGCAGCAGATTTTCGAGCGGGATCACGCGCGCGGCGATATTTCCGGCTTGGGCGTCCTCATTGAGTTCCGCGAGCGGCATGGCGTGATCGAGCGTGAATTCGCCCACTGCCGTCCGCGCGATTTCCACAAGATGCGCGCCTGCGCCGTGCAGAACGCCCATGTCGTGCGCTAGCGAGCGGATATAAGTCCCCGGGCCGCACTCCACCGCGAACCTCGCGACCGAGCCTTCGACGCCCGTCAGACGGAATTCGTACACTTCCACTTCCACCGGAGCAAGCTCCACGGGCTTATGCTTCCGCGCCAGCTCGTGCGCCGGGCGGCCGTGAATTTTCTTGGCCGAAAACGGCGGGGGCGCCTGCGGAATTTTCCCCGTGAATCGCCCCGCAAGCGTTTGCAACTGGCCGGCACCGAGAGCGGGAGCCGCGTCCGGACCCGAGGCCTCGCCATCCGAATCATAAGTGTCCGTCGCAAACCCAAAGCGCACCGCGCAGTTGTAGCGCTTCCGGCGTCCGGCGTAGAAGCGAGCCAGACGCGTCGCCCGGCCCAGCGCGAGCACTAAAACGCCCGTCGCCAGCGGATCCAGCGTGCCGAAATGGCCGATCTGCCGGAAGCCAACCAGGCGGCGCACGGCCTCGACCACATCGTGCGAGGTTTTCCCTCGGGGCTTGTCCACCACAAGGATTCCATCGAGGGAAGGCGGCTGTGGAGTGCGAGGCATTGGGGTTCGTCGAGCCGGCATTCCGCCGGGGAGGCAATCGGTTACTGTTTTTCCGCCTCGTCGCGGGCTTTTCGCAGCAGGTCTTCAATATGCTGCCCGACCATTTCCGATTCGTCGGCGTGGAACATCACCTCGGGTGCGCGCCGGAGTTGCAGCCGTTCGACAAGTTCGTGCCGGATGTACCCGGCCGCGGCCATCAATCCTTTGAGCGCCGCGGCGCGTTCCGCAGCTTCCCCTTCGAGGCGCACGAAGACGCGCACCGTCCGCATGCCGGGCCCCAGGCGCACCTCCGTCACGCTCAGCGGAAGGGCCAGCCGGGGATCTTTCAATTCGCCTGCGAGCATCAGGCTGATTTCATTTCGAATTTCTTCCGCCACGCGCTCCGCGCGGTGTCCTGCGAAAGTCATGCGCCATCCTCGAAATATTCAATCTCCTGGGAAACCAGGCTGCGGCCGAGCACACCCTCGGATTCCGCGGCGATGGTTTGCAGGGATTCTTCCAGGTGTTTGCCGTCGCCGGAAATGCTCACGATGCCTACGCGCGCCCGCTGCCACAGGTCCTGGTGATCGAGTTCGGCCACGGCGACGTTGAATCGCCCGCGCAGCCGGTCCTTCAGGCTGCGCAGAACCTGCCGCTTGTCTTTGAGGGACTGCGCATCGGGAATGTGAATTTCAAGTATGAGCAGGCCGATTGGCATCTCCGCCCCCGCTCGATCGCAGAAGGCCGCGCCTTCCCTCCGCGCGCTTTGAGCGCTCCGTTATTCTCTCCGTCCGCGCCAGGAAAATCCAGGCCTTGAAGGACGCGGAGAAAATCGCCAAACCGCGGAGAATCAGTTGCGGCGCGCTTCGGCGACATCCGGACGGCCGCGGTCCCCCGCAGCCGGGGCTTCCAGCGGTTGCGATCTTTCCACCTTGAAGCATTCCAGCACGTCGCCCACTTTTACGTCGTTGAAATTCGAAATCCCCACTCCGCACTCGAAGCCCGCGCGCACTTCGTTCGCATCTTCCTTGAAGCGGCGCAGGGAAACGATTTTTCCGGTATAGATCAACACGTTGTCGCGCAACACGCGCACATCGGCGTCACGCTTCAAAATTCCGTCCTGCACCGAGCAGCCGGCGATCATCCCCGCCCCCTTCACGCGGAAAGTGTTGCGGACTTCCGCGCGCCCGAGGTACGCCTCTTTGATTACAGGCGCGAGCAGCCCGGCCACGGCCTTCTTCAGCTCGTCGACCAACTCGTAGATGATTGTGTGCAGGCGGATGTCCACGCCTTCGCGCTGGGCCAGTTCGGCGCCCTTGCGCTCCGGCCGCACATTGAATGCCACGATGATTGCGTTGGCCGCCGATGCCAGCAGGACGTCAGTTTCCGTCACCGCGCCCACGCTCGCCTGGATCACCTTCAGTTTCACCTCGTCGTTCGATATCTTCGGCAGCATTTCGCTCAGCACTTCCACCGAGCCCTGCACGTCCGCCTTCACCACCACCGGCAGCTCTTTCAACTCCCCGGCCCGCAGCTGTTCGTGCAATTGGTCGAGCGTCAAGCGGCCCGAGGACGCGGTCCTCGCAAGAGAAGCCTCGCGCTGCTTCCCCTGCCTGTATTCCACGATGTGGCGCGCCTTCGCTTCGTCCGCCACCTGAAACGGATCGCCCGCTTCGGGAACGCCCTGCAAACCGAGGACTTCCACAGGAGTCGAAGGCCCGGCTTTCTTGATGGCTTGCCCGCGGTCGTCGAACATCGCGCGCACCTTTCCGTACACCGCGCCGACGATGAACACATCGCCCACATGCAGCGTCCCATTTTGCACCAGCACCGTGGCCACCGGCCCGCGGCCCTTATCCACGCGCGATTCGAGCACCGTGCCACTGGCCGGAGCGTCGGGATCAGCCTTGAGTTCACGCAAATCGCCCACGAGCAGAATCATCTCGAGCAGGCGTGGCAGATTTTGTTTCGTCTTGGCCGAAACCTCCACCATCACCGTGTCGCCGCCCCACTCTTCGGGCATCAGCCCGCGGTCGGAGAGTTGCCGCTTTACGCGCTCGCCCTGCGCCCCCGGCTTGTCAATTTTATTTACGGCCACGACGATCGGCACTCCAGCCGACTTGGCGTGGGCAATGGCCTCTTCGGTTTGCGGCATTACACCGTCATCCGCCGCCACAACGAGCACCACGATATCGGTCACCTTTGCGCCGCGCGCGCGCATGCGTGTGAACGCCTCATGGCCCGGCGTATCAATGAACACAATTCTGCGGTCCCCTGCGTGGGCTTCGTACGCGCCGATGTGCTGCGTGATGCCTCCCGCTTCTCCGGCGGCGACTTCCGTTTCCCGAACGGCGTCGAGCAGGCTCGTCTTGCCGTGATCCACGTGGCCCATTACGGTCACGACGGGCGCGCGCGGCTGGAGATTGCCCGTACGCTCTTCCTTGATTTTTTCTTCGTGGATTACCTGCTGCTCGAATGTGACCACCTGCACGATCCCGCTGAATGATTCGGCCAGGCTCGTGGCCGTGGGCACATCGAGCGCCTGATTGATGCTGGCGAACATTCCGCGGTCGAGCAGATTTTTCAGCAGATCCTTCGCGCGCACGTCGAGCTTCTCCGCAAGTTCCCTCACGGTGATTCCTTCGGTCACGGTAACGGGCCGCGGCTCGCGCTGCACGGGCGCCACGGGCTCGGCCTGCGCCGAGCGGCCCTGTCCCATGCCCGCACGCGTCCGCACCGGGTGGAGCTTTCGCTCTCCCTCGGCATATCTTTTCTCGATCAGTGGACGACCGCGCGTAGCAGGAGGCTTTCGTGCGTACAGCGGTTTTCCAGGTTCCGCCTTGGGGATTCCTGCGCCTCCCGTAGCGCCGGGCCTCTGGCTGCCCAGTGGTGCCTGCCCGGGACGTCCTCCGCCCGTGGGCCGTTGCGGAAATCTTGAGGGAGGCCCGCCCGGCTGCGTCTGTCCCGGCGCAGCCCCAGGACGTCCTTCCGAAGCATACGGAGTGCCCGGGCGTCCTTGCCCTGGTGATGGCTGGCCCGGCCGTAGAGGAAATCTCGGTCGCACAGGCGCACTGACTCCTGGCCGGAGCGCACCAGGCGCTGAGGCCGCAGGACGCTGCGCTGCTGGCGCTAAAGGCTGTCCGGGAATTGCGCCCGGGCTTGCGGGACGCACAGCGGGAGCGATGGGTGCCTTGGAAGCGGGCGGTACAGCGGATGGTCTTGCCGCAGGGGTAGTTGCCGTAGTTTCCGTCGTTGAAGCCGCCGCAGGCCTCGCCGGTGTTGGCGGAGCTGAAGGGCGAGCGGCACCAGCCGGAACGATTCCCTGCGTTGGCGCTCCGTGCAAAGGTTGAGGTGCAGGTCCAGCTGCTTTCCCCGGCGCGGAAGGAGCTGCAGCGGGGCGCGCGGGTTTTGCTTTGGCGGCGGAGGCGGCTTTTTCGGCGTCTTCGGCGGCTTTGGCTAGGGCGCGGAAGTGCTTGCGCGCGAGTTCGGCGTGCTCGATATCAACAGAACTCGAGTGGGTCTTCTTTTCGGTGACGCCGATCTCCGGGAGATACTCGATCAGGACTTTGGCCTTGATCTCGAGTTCCCGGGCCAGCTCGTTGATGCGGATTTGGTTAGGTTCTGACATCATCCTCCGTTTTCGGCGTCTTTCTCGGGCGCGTCCGCTTCCGCGGAGGGTTCGGCCGGCGATTCGACCTGCTCCGAAGCCGGTTCTTCGGTTGCCTCGGCTGCGGGTGCATCTTCCGCAGCGGCTTCTTCTTCGACGGCAGCTTCCGCAACGGGCGCGTCGGGAGGGGCAGTGGCCTGCGCTTCGAGCGCCTCGAAGTAAGCGGCGACGGACTGGTGAATTTTCTCGACCATTTTTTCGCCGATGCCGGGAATTTCGACCAGCTGCTCCGGCGTCATGTCCGCCAGTTTTTCGACCGAGGTGATGCCGGCGGCTTCGAGTTTTTCGATGGTCTTGGGTCCCACGCCCTTGAGCTCGGTAAGCGGCGTGCCCGGCGCGGTGAGCGCGGCCATCTGCGCCTCGATTTCGCGGCGCTTTTCTTCCTCGCTCTTGATGTCAATGTTCCAGCCGATGAGTTTGCTGGCGAGCCGGACGTTCTGGCCCTTCTTCCCGATGGCGAGCGATAGCTGCGTATCCTCGACGATCACTTCGAGCCGCTTTTCTTCCGGGTCCACGATCTGGACGCGGGTGACCTTCGCGGGGCTGAGGGCCTTCTGCGCGAACGCAACGGTCTCTTCGTTGTAGGGAATAATGTCGATTTTTTCGCCGCGCAGCTCGCGGATGATGGATTGCACGCGCATGCCCTTCATTCCGACGCATGCGCCCACGGGGTCCACGTCCTTGTCGCGGCTTTCGACGGCGATCTTGGTGCGCTCGCCGGCTTCGCGAGCCACGGCGCGAATCTGCACGGTGCCGTCGTAAATTTCGGGGACTTCCATTTCGAACAGGCGCTGCACGAGGGCGGGATCGGCGCGCGAAACGACCACCTGCGGGCCCTTGGCGGCGCGCTCGACGGCGCGGATGGTGACGCGCAGGCGGTCGCCCACGTTATAGGCTTCCAGGCGCGATTGCTCGCGCTTGGGCAGGCGCGCTTCGGTGCGGCCCAGGTCCACAATCAGGTCCGGCCCTTCGGTGCGCTTCGCCACGCTATTGATCAGCTCGCCGACGCGGGTGTGAAATTCGTTGTAGATGGTGTCGCGCTCGGCCTCGCGGACTTTTTGGAGGATCACCTGCTTGGCGGTTTGGGCCGCGATTCTGCCGAGCACGTCGGTGGGCTTGCCCTCCAGAATTTCGCCGCCCACTTCGATGGCTGGATTCTGCTTACGCGCATCCACGAGCGAGATTTCGCGCAACGGGTCGGCCACTTCCTCGACCACCGTGTGCACGGAATAGACTTCGATCAGGCCGGTATCGGGATTGAGCTTCGAGCGCAGATCTTCCTCGGTGCGGTAATATTTCCGCGCCGCGACAATCATGGCGTCCTCGATGGCGGCCACGATGATCTCCGGTTCGATGTGCTTCTCCCGGCTGATCTGTTCGATTGTCTGATACAGCAAACTCGCCATCCGCGATTCTCCCCGGCACGTTACAATTCCACCACCAGATTCGCCTTGCGAATTCCGGCAAAGGGCACGGCAAGCTCTCGGTCGTTCACGGCGAGTTTTACCATGCCATCCGAGTATCCACTCAGCCGTCCCTCGAAATAGTTCTGGTTCTCGATAGGCTCGTCGAGCCAGATGCGCGCGAGCCGGCCGGCGAAGCGCTCGTAATCCGCCGGCTTGATCAGCTTTCGATCCAGGCCCGGCGAGCTGATCTCGAGCGTGTAGCTCGGCCCGGGCACCAAATCCTCGACATCCAAAATAACGCTCAACTGTTCGCTGACGCGCTGGCAATCGCTGTGCGTCACGCCCAATCCTTGCGGATTTGCGGGCCCGGGCAGGCGGTCAATGTAAACGCGCAGCAACCGCCCCTTGCCCACTTTCCATTCGACGTCGAAAATTTCGAGGCCCTCCGAGCGGGCCACTCTTTCCGCCGCCGCGCGAATGCTTTCGAGGTCCATTCCATTGTGCCGGCGGACTTTAATCCCGCTGGAACCAGTACGCCCCCGGCCCCTTTGTCGCCTCCAACAAAAAAGTGGGCTCGCGCCCACTGGAACGTGCGACCTTTCTCGAAGCGACCCATTATAGTTTCGTCATCCGGGAAACGCAAGTTTTGTCGGGAGGGGCCGGCGGA
>Ga0307479_10004281_pt1 | contig 13048 bp, 13 predicted proteins | sample atmos_gasesECM4C_FD_203743 | JGI IMG/M metagenome (GOLD analysis project Ga0307479, IMG submission 203743) | Hardwood forest soil microbial communities from Morgan-Monroe State Forest, Indiana, United States - atmos_gasesECM4C_515 | ecosystem: Environmental > Terrestrial > Soil > Temperate...
GCCGTTTCGTTCCCAATGCATGTTTTGCGCACCGACTTTGATGCTCTGCGCCTTGTTCTCCAGCAACTCAGTGACCTTCGCGATGGCCGTAAACGGTGGAATGATCACAATTTCGACGTCCCGAATATCGGCAGCATCGAGCAGGAACGATTCAATGAAGCGCGCCGATTCTCCCAGCGTCATATTCATCTTCCAATTGGCGGCCACGATTTTCTTGCGCATAAAATTATTTATCGGTTAAAGCGGCGACGCCGGGAAGTTCCTTGCCTTCGAGCAGTTCGAGCGACGCGCCGCCGCCGGTCGAAATAAATGTCATTTTGTCGGCGAGTCCCGCTTGTTTTACCGCGGTCACTGAATCGCCACCGCCGATGATGGTCGTCGCTTCCGAGTTGGCCAACGCTTCCGCAATCGCAATTGTGCCTTCGGCGAAATCCGGAATCTCGAAAATGCCCACCGGCCCATTCCACAAAATCGTTTTCGCCTTCGCGATCTCCTCCTGAAACAAGGCAATCGTCGCCTTGCCGATGTCGACAGCCTGCCAGCCATCAGTGATTCCGCTCTCGCGTGAAAGCCGAGGCGTGTTCGTCTTCTTCGCACCGGCTTTGATTTCCTGTGCTTCAACAACATCGATCGGCAGCAAGAATTTCACGCCTCGCTTCTTCGCGAGATCGAGAAGTTCATTGGCGAGATCGGTCTTGTCCGCTTCGACGCGGCTCGCGCCAATTGGGATTCCCTGGGCTTTGAAGAAAGTGTTGGCCATTGCGCCGCCGATCAGGATCGTGTCCGCCTTTTGCATCAACGCCTTCAGGACGCCGATTTTGTCCGACACCTTGGCGCCGCCCATAATGACGACGAACGGTTTCGCGGGTTGGTCGAGCTCGTCGTGGAGATATTTGAGTTCCTTTTCCATCAAGAAACCCATCACGCGTATCTCAATGAACATCGCGATGCCCGCAGTCGAAGCATGCGCGCGATGGGCCGCCCCAAACGCATCGTTCACATAAATATCGCCCAACTCTGCCAGGGCGTGGGCAAATTTCGGATCGTTGGCCTCTTCACCAGGCTGGAAGCGCAGATTCTCGAGCATGGCGACATCGCAATCCTGCATCGCGGTCATGATTTTGTTTGGCACCTCGCCAATCGTGTCGTGACTGAAGATCACCGGCTGAGTGATCAGCGTGTGCAAATGATCTGCCACTGGCCGGAGCGAGTATTTTTGCACGCGCTTACCTTTCGGCCGGCCAAAGTGCGACATCAAAATCGTTTTGGCGTGATGCTCGCGCAAATAATTGATCGTCGGCAGAGCTTCGCGAATGCGCGTATCATCGGTGATTTCAACGCGGTCTCCCTCCTCTTTGATCGGGACGTTGAAATCGACGCGCACGAGCACGCGTTTCCCGCGAACATCGACATCTCGCAGCGTGAGCTTCGCCATTACTTCGCGAGCATCTCCATCATTTCGACACAACGATTGCTGTAACCCCATTCGTTGTCGTACCAGCCAACGACTTTCACAAATCGGTTGCCGAGCATGATGGTGAGTTTGCTGTCGAAAATGCAGGAATGTGGATTCCCGATGATGTCGTGTGACACCAACGGCTCATCGGTGTATTCCAGCACGCCTTTGTAACGTTTATCCGACGCAGCTTCCTTGAATGCGGCGTTCACCGCCTCGACCGTCGCGTCTTTTGCAAGAACCGCGCTAAAATCGGTCACTGAACCATCTGGCGTCGGCACGCGAAACGCGCCGCCGTTCAACTTTCCTTTCAAATCGGGAATCACTTCGCCAATCGCCTTCGCTGCTCCAGTGCTTGACGGGATGATGCTGACCGCAGCCGCTCGCGCGCGGCGCAGGTCTTCGTGCGGAAGATCCAGAATGCGCTGGTCATTCGTGTAGCTGTGGATCGTACTCATGAAGCCATGAGCGATGCCGAATTTGTCATTCAACACCTTGGCCAGCGGCGCCAAACAGTTTGTCGTGCAGCTCGCGTTCGAGACAATTGTGTGTTTCGACGCGTCGTAGATGTCGTCGTTGATTCCCATGCATAGCGTGGCGTCGGGATTTTTTGCCGGAGCGGAAATGAGCACCTTTTTCGCGCCACCCCTTGAAATATGCAGCTCAGCTTTGTCCCGCGCTGTGAAAAAACCGGTTGACTCGAGCACAACATCGACATCCAGCTTTTTCCACGGGAGATTTCCTGGATCGCGCTCTTTGAAGATTTTAATCTTGTGGCCGCGGACGATAATGTTCTCCTCGTCGTAGCCGATTTCGCCGTCGAATTTACCGTGGACGGAGTCCCATTTGAGCAAATGGGCCAGAGTTTTGGTTTCAGTGATGTCGTTGATCGCCGCCACGCGGGCGACTTGTTTTTGGGTCATCGCCCGCAACACGTTGCGACCGATTCGCCCGAAGCCATTGATTGCGTAATTAGCCATAGATAGATTTCCGAACTGCGATTTGTCGATTGCTGAGATTCGTCAGCAGTCTGGGAGGGCGAAAAAGTAGAATGGGCAACACGATCAAGCAATGGCGAAGTATCGCCGTCATTTTCTCGATCTTGTGCGCGCAAACCGCGCTGGGCGCCGGGCGCGATTCTTCACCGATGAAACGGATTTTGGTGCTGGGCGACAGTTTGTCCTTGGGGTTTGGCTTGAAACCAAGCCAGGCATGGCCGGCCATGGTGACAGAGAAATTGCGGACCGCCGGCTTGAACAATTTCGAGGTCACCAACGCGAGTCAAACCGGCGGAACGACTGCCGGCGGATTGGAGCGGCTGCCGGCGCATCTCAAACGCAAGATCGACATCTTCATTCTCGAGCTCGGAATCAATGACGCGTTTCGGGGCGTGCCGATCGCGAAGATTCGAAACAATCTTCAAACGACCATTGATCGCGTGAAAGAACGAAACCCAAATGTGCGCGTGATTATTGCCGGGATGCAGCTGCCAAATTACAGTGCCGACGATTACGTCTTTGCGTTCGGCCAAATCTACGCCGATCTCGCCGCGAAAAATAATGCCACGCTAATTCCCTACTTGCTGGACGGCATCGGCGGCGACCCCTCGTTAAATCAGCCGGACCATGTGCATCCAAATGCGGCCGGGCAAAAGATTCTCGCGAAAAATGTCTGGCGCGTTCTCGAACCGATCGCGCGCGAAGTTGCGACCGGAGAGACCGCGGCGCGCGTTCCTTAATTGATGGACCCGGCGCGACCAAACGAACCTGAACCGAGCGATCCGTTTAATCCGGAGCGGGTCGATCACGCGATTGTCGAAAAGATCGAGATCGCGACCGAAGGCGAAGATTGCGACGAATGTGTGCGCAAGCTACGACCGGTCCTGATGAAAATTCCCGGGGTCCTCGACGTTGTTGTCGATCTTCCCGACGAGCGGGTAATCGTGAAATTCGATGCCCGCAAAGTTCATCCGCCGGATCTGCACGACGCGATTCTGAAGAGCGGTTACAAACCGGCACCGGTGGCAGACTGAGACAGCCCCGTCTCGGGTCTGTCACGCGGAGATCGAACGCCTCGGGCTCGCGTCCTGCTTCGTATTCACGCCAATGCTGCTTGCGGCTGGCGAGTTTGTACCCGCTATTGAAAACGACTTGGCGAAACCAAGCTGGTGGCATCGGCATGCCTACATACTTCCGAGCTTTCTGGTCTCGATTCTAATCTGTGCCTGGTTCGTCACTTGGGGCGATTGGACTTTCGTCGAACGGGAAGACTTCTGCGGCTACTACGACGCGGAGGCGCGCGCGTTGATCGCAGGGCATTTCGATGTGCCGCCGGCAGCCATCGGCGCTGAATCCTTTACCTTTCAGGGCAAAACCTACGGATATTTCGGAATCGGCCCGGCGTTGCTACGCATTCCGCTGGTTGTCCTGTTCAAAAATATGGATGGCCGGTGGAGTCGTCTCATGATGTTTCTGGCGTGCACGCTGAATCTGATTTGCGCGTATCGCATTTTAAGATCGTTGCCTCATGAGCAAGGCGCTAATTCTGCGAGCCGGCGGCTGCTGCACTCGCTATTCGTTCTCTGCGCGGCGATCGGTTCGACGAACATCTTTCTGGTTGCTCGCTCATTTACATTTCACGAGGCGATCATGTGGGGCAGTACGTTCGCGCTCCTTTTCACTTGCGCGATTCTAAGTTACTTCGCCCGACCGTCTAAAGCGCTGTTGATCCTGGCTGGCGCTTCTGCGTTCATGTCCCTGCATTCTCGCGCGACCGTTGGCGCCGGACCGTTGCTTGTTATGACGGTAATCGCGGGCATCCTGATCTGGCGAGCGTTTGGAAATTCCAAAGCGCTCGAAACGACGTTTGGGTTTATCGCGACGCCGCAATCTGGTTCACACGCCCTAATCGCAGGCGCGGCTGTCGTCCTGATCCTCACCTCCTACTTCGCGGTGAACTATGCGAAGTTCCATACTCTGGATGGAATCCCAATGAAGTACTACGACTGTTACCTTCAGAATCCCCACTATCTTGCCGTGACTGGGGGGCACCAACTTCACCTGAAGAACGTACCTACAACTCTCGTGAGCTATCTCGGCTTCCGCGGCTTGTGGATTGGACCCAAATTTCCCTGGCTGTTTCCATCACGAGACGCCACGTTCATCGGCTCGCCCGCAATCGTCCTCGAAGAGGGCTTCTCGACGTTTCCAGTCAGCATGCCTGCTTTGTTCGCACTCGGGTTGCTCGGATGCTTACCTCTGTTGCGTGGGTCCGGCGAAACCGTGCGACGCCTGAGGCTTCCCGCAATCGCCCTTCTTCTGGGTGGTGGTATTGTGCTGGGCGCGGTTGCGCTAACCGAGCGTTACCTGCATGAATTTTATCCGGTCCTGATTGTTTGCGCGGCAGTTGGTGTCAGCCGGGTCGAGCGCGAAAAGTATTCGGGTGGGGTCAGCATCTTGTTTGCGGCGCTGGCACTCATAAGCATCGCGGTCAATTGCTCCTTTGCCTTGGAAAACCAACGGCTGGATGCCTGGAGCGTGGGCGGCGTGCCAGCAGCCAAAAAAGCCGAATTCAAAAAGTTTCAACGCTCGATCTATTTGTTTTTCCACCCAGTACGCCAAACAAATGATTGAATCCTTCTTGTAATCGGGAGCGGCGTCGACTTGGTCTGGTATAAATCGTAGTAAAGACGTTTTCTGAATTACACGGCTGGTTGTTGTTGGGTCAGGCAATGAAACGTGCCCAGGCCCCAAATCAATTCGCGGCAATCGATTCCGACGACGCGCCGATTAGGGAAACATTTCCTTAACACCGACAAGGCGATTTCGTCTGTAGGATCGGCAAACGTCGGAACAAGCACGCACCTATTCCCGATATAGAAGTTTGCGTAACTAGCTGGCAGACGCATCCCTTCGCGCATAATCTTTCTCGGCATCGGCAAAATCATGACGTCGAGCTTGTGCCCGCTGAGTTTCATTCCACGCAGACGTTCCAGATTCTCCTGGAGCGGTTTGTAATTTGCGTCGTCGGAATTTTCCTCGACGACGGTCACAACTCTTGTTTCCGAAACGAAACGCGCCAGATCGTCGATATGGCCATCGGTATCGTCGCCTTCAATTCCGTCGCCGAGCCAGAGAATTTCGCGAACGCCGAGGAAATCGCGGAGCCGCTGTTCAATCTGATCGCGAGAGAGATTCGGATTGCGATTCTTATTTAGAAGGCACGATTCGCTGGTAAGAAGCGCGCCGGCACCGTTCACCTCGATTGAGCCGCCTTCCAAAATCATTCGCGGGTAAAAAACCGGAACGTTCAAAAGCTCGGCGACGCGCGTGGGCACAACTTCATCCAAATCAAACGGCGGATATTTGTTTCCCCACGCATTGTAATCCCAGTCGACAATCGCGAGTTTTGGATCGACATCGCGCGTCAAGAAAATCGGGCCGTGGTCGCGACACCACGGTTCGTTGGTCGGGACTTGGTAATAAGTGATGCACTCCTGATGCGGCGACGAATCAAGCACGGCGCGCGCTTCCGCTTCGTGCGCGCCGTTTACAACGTTGATGCACACCGGCTCGGACTCAATCAACGCCGCAACCATTTCGCGCAAAGTCGGCAACACGCGGTCGAACGAATCCGGAAAACTGATTCCTTCGCGCCGCGGCCAGGAAAGCCAGGTCGCGGCGTGCGGTTCCCATTCGGCCGGCATGCGATAACCCAATTCGCGCGGGGTCTTGGTCATAACGAGCAAGCTAATTAAGCACCAAATTCCAAAACCCAAGCTTCAAAGAAATCCCAATATTCAAATCTTAAAAAGACGCGACGCCCTCAACAGTTTTAGGATTTGAAGCCTGGGATTTGGGATTTCCGGCGGCGCGGCGTTGCCCGAGCAACATTTCCCGGATTCGCAAAACGGCGGTGGTCGCCTGCGCCGTCGGCGGCGCGTGATAGGTGTGACAGGTGATGCACTCGGCAACAACTTTTCCCTGCGGGCTGTGACAAGTGATGCAACTCGCTTTGGCCGGCATCAAAACGTCGGATGTCTCGCGACTTTGTCTTGCCGAATGACAAACGCCACAATCGAGCGGCTTTTGGGTCGCGGGATCGATCTGATGTTTGCCATGATTGAAATTCGCCTGCGGCATCCAGCGATCGATCAGAATCGGTTTGGTGACTGACGGCGCGCCGTTCGTTGCCGCTTTCACTTCATGACAAAACGCGCAGCCGGTAAAGTTTCCGCGCGCAGCGGCGCTCATGGTTTGCTGAGGTTTGTAAGGATCTTTGGTGAAGAAGACAGCGCGCTCGAGCTCGTCGCCGGAATGAAATTGATCGCGTAGCTGTCTGATCTGCTGCACCACGAAATTGGAAACGTCCCGCTCGGGAATTCCGCGCTTCAAACGCGCGTAGTCGGCATATTGCGCCGGCAGGCTACGCAAAAATGTTCGCACAAGATCGACATTTCCATGCGGGATGCGCATTTCGGGATTGCGCCAGTCGAACTGCAGCGAGTGGCAGGCCTGACAGTTGTTCGCGAAAGTGATGCGTTCATAAAAGCGGCCGTCGGGCTGCGGTTGATGGCAGTAATTGCAGTCGAGCTTCTGTCCGTTCACTGGGGGAATGTCGGAAGCAAAATGACGCTGATGATTGAACCGAAGCACGTCCGGATCGCGCGCGTTCCCACGTTTGAGCTGGAACTCCGGATGCCCGCCCCACAACGCATCGAAGGTTGCGGTGAAACCTTGTGGTGGCCGCGGCAATTCAAACACGATCTGCTGCGGCGGATGCGGATGTCGATGGAACGCGTCGCGCGGAACCTGTATTCCTTTTTGGGCAGAAGCAGCCATGATTGCGGAATTGTTGTGGCATGTCGCGCACTGCGAGCTTGTGACGAGTCTCAAATCATTCAGACCGCGATGTTCCTGGTGGCAGGCGGCGCAAGAGCGATTATCGACTACGTTCGCTTCATGAAAGCTGTGGTCCTGATGGCAGCTTTCGCACTTCCGATCGATCTCGTCGGTTGAAATACCGTTTCGAAAACGTTCCCGCAGCACCGCCTTGAAACTTCCCGGTGCGAGATTGAGCGCATGACACTTCGCGCAGTCGTTCGCAAACTTGGCGTGAGGCGCCGCGATCTGGCCGGCGTTAAAAAAAGTTTCGCGGCCGCAGCGTTGAAAAAGAAGAATCGTAACGAGCCCGCCAAAGATCGTCACCAGACTCACAACCAGTCGCGTCCGACGCCATGGATGCAGCCGGCGGTAGTAACCGAGATTGCCCTTGTACCGCTCGGCGATCTGCTTTTGCGTGCGTGCGGGTTTCGCCATCGGCTCAGTATTTGAACAGCGTCACAAAGGCGTGCCAGAAAACGAGCATCAGCAACAGAAACGAAACCGGCGCGTGCACGAATAGCCAGGCATGCAGCCAGTGGTGCAACTTCAATTGAAGGTCGAGCATGCGCCGTTCGTCGCACCAACTCTGCATTTCTTCGACGCGCTCGCGGTAAGCTTCCGTGACGCGAAGTTTCACAAACCGGAAAGTGTCCTCGGAAAAACGCGCGTTGCCCAAAAGCATTCGATCGCCGCGATGGACGGAGAGATATGGAATGATTTGTCGATCCAACAATTCAAGAAGCGCGGCTTCGGAGTCAGCATCCGTGGCGGGCGGCGCAGGTTTTGGAGCGGGTTTCAGAGGTGTTTGCGCGACTGCCGGAGGAGGAATCGGCGTGGCTGCAGGAGCCGCCGATTTTTGTTCCGGTTTTCTTTCGGCTGCAGCGACGGTTTCGGCGGTGATTGTCGATCCAACCACAGTTTTTGCCCGCGCGGTTGGCGTGCTCAACTCAGCCGCTGTCGACGCCATCGGCGCGCTGCCGGCGGTCACGGTTTTCTCCGCGCTCGGCGCAGGCGCTCCTGCATCTGGTTTTGATAACGGAACTGGTCTAAACGAATCGCGCATTTTCGTCGCTGCCGCGACAAGTTGCGCCCGAATGTGTGGGATTTGTTCGTAAACGCTTTCGGCCGGCAACCGTTCCATCATCGCGGTGGGCATGTAGTGCTGAAGCACGAGCCCGTAGATCCCACTCGCCATGACGACAAGATAGAGAACGATGATCAAGGTCGTCATCGGGCCGCCGAGACGAAAGCCGCTGTGCAAAATGACGAGCGGAATCGTAAGCAGGGTGAGCCAAATGTGCGCGCGCAACCAGCGTTGCACGGTGCCGACTCGCCACAGAACCACTTTTTTCCGCACACCGAGCAACGCTGCGAACACGAAGATCGACAATGCGATTGTGCCGAAAATCAAACCGAGCGGCGTGCCGCCAACGCGGTGATTCTCAGGCGGCTTTTGCTGCAATGAATCCGGCAAATGCAAAGCAGCCGGCAAATTCTGCGGCGCAAAATTTCCGACATAAAGCCAGATCGCAAAAACCGTGGCCGCGATGACAAAGACAAACCACGGCAGGTGCGCGCGATTGATAATGCGCATCGCTCAGTGAGTATGATGAGTTTCGTAACGCTGCGGCAGCGTCGCCCAACTCGCACCGATCAATTCGCTTTGCGCCGCGATCGCGTCTCCGAAAAATCTCTGCGGATCAACGCGCTTGGCCGCGTCATGCGGACATGCGTAAACGCAGCTCGGAGTGGAAAGCTGAGTGCAAAGATCGCAGGTGTTGGCTTTGTAGGCCATCATCTTCTTTTGCTCGACTTTGAATGTCGACGGCGCGCCGTCCTTGCCTTTGATCTCGGTTTTGACTTCGCGCGTCACTTCGAGCGGATGCATATTGATGTTGCCGTAAGGACAAAGCTCGGCGCATTTGCCGCAACCAATGCACCAATCCTCGATGATAATTTCGAGGTTCTCCTTGCGACGAATCGAGCCAACCGGGCATTGCGTCATGCACAGCGGATCGCGGCAAGATCGACACGCCGTCGCGACTAGGAAATGTTCGTAGCGCAAACCGTCGCGGAGCAATCGGGACACGCCATCATGCGCCGTGGCGCAGGCGCGAACGCAAGCGTCGCAGCGGGTGCAGTTTTCAAGATCGATCAGCAACAGGTTCTGCGCTTCGAACAACCCCTGATTGAGGAAATCGTCGAGATGAACCCCGGCAGGAATTGTTTTTTGTTCGTGCGCGGCGAGACGGGCACCGGCGACGGCTTCGATTTGCTGACGAACCTGCGGAAACCTTTCCAGCATCAAATTGAAATCGGCGGCTGGAATCTTTACGACGTCGACCGCATCGAGCGCGGCGCAGGTGGCGGTCCGTTTGATGGAGCGCAACAATCCGATTTCGCCGAAGTAATCGCCGCGGCTCAGATAGGTGCGGACCATTTCGCCTCCGGGCAATGCATTCGAGACCCGCACCATTCCGGAGCGAATAAGATAAAAGGCGTCCGCCTCGTCGCCTTCTTTGCAAATGATCTGGTTTTGATTGTAGGAAACTAGCTCAACGTGCTGGCGGAGATGCTCGATAAATTCATCGTCGAGTGAAGCGAACAGCAGAACGCTGCGAAGATGATTGTTGAGAGACCGTTCACGATATTTCTTTTCGAGCTCAGCCTTGAACGAAGTGCCCTTGAACGTCGGCATCTTTACCTTGGTCGTCGCCTTGGTGACGTCGGACGGCGTGCGATTGCCGACGAGCATATCCAAGATCACGCGTAGCATCTCGACCATCACGCACGGTTCGCGCGCCTGAACGGTGGCGGAACGCGGCTGATATGTGCGGCACGTCATCTCGCCGAACAATTCGCCGGGGCCGAGCTGCGCCAGCGGTCGATTGATCGGAAGATCGACATCGGCGTCGATGCCGATGAATTTTCGTTGATGCGCTTCCGGCCGCAGATCGGTTTGATCGCTCGTCAGGAAACTGCGCATCCGTTTGAAACTGCGGCCGAACATTCCGACCACCGGGTTCGTGCGCAGATGCGCGAGCGGATTGTGAATGAAAATGTCGACCGTGCCCGAGACGATGTAGTAAGCCGTGGAGCCGAACTCGCCTTCTTCACAAACGATTTCGCCTTTGCGATATCGATGAAGGACGGCCGCGCCCTTGGCCCAGTTGTCCAGCTGCGCGCGCGGGATTTCCTTCAACGCCGGCAAATACTCGATGAGTTGGTCGACAGTCAGTGGTTCGCCTGTCGTCAGTTTTTCAACTACGTCGGCCATAAGCGCGGCAGACCGCGATTATAAAGCGGCGTCGATCGGCGAGGAAAGCAATTTTCCCCGGGGTCGAACGACGATGTCGATGTTGTGATTAAGTCGCGCTCGCGGCTAGCGGTTTGTAAATCGCGCCGACGACTGCGCCCACAACTGCCATTTCGACCAAGCCGCTCAAGCTTCCATAAACCAGCAACTTTCCCGGAAAAGGTTGAACAGCGTAAATCGCCATTCGCGAGCCGATCGCCGCAATTTCCAACAAGATGCCAAGGCGAATTCCGGCCATCACGCCGCCGCCAGCAAAGCCGCTCGCATAAATCAAGACAAACGCCAGAATCAGAACCGCCTGGCCGATTAAGATCCAGTGGAATAAGCTCATCATCTCAGCTTGCGGCCGAAAAATATTTGGTGTTTCGGCGTAAACATCTTTCAGGACCACGCCGTTGAGAAGCGAACCCCATACAAACATGAAAATGTAGGCGGCGACGAAGGCGATGAGGAACCGCTTCATCGGCTACGAAGCAGGCCCCGGTTTGTAAATTGCGCCGACGATCAGGCCCGCGATGCTGAACTGAATAATCTCGCCGACACACCAGCCGAACAGGATCGTGGTCGTGAGCGGCTCTACTGCGTACCGAATGAGATTGGCGCCGCAAACTAGAAGACCGAGCAAAAGTCCGTAACGGAATCCACCGGCCACTCCGCCACCACTGCCAAAACCGCGAACGAAGATCATGGTGAAGAAAAACGCGATGATACCCTGACCGAGAATGAGGATCGGAAAGTTCGCTTTAAAGTCGGCTTCAGGCCGCCACATCGCGGGAACCTCCGCGTAGCTGCTGTGCATGATCTTGGCGTGAAGAAGAAACCCGTAGAAAAACGTGAAAATCCAGACGGCGATGAATGCGATGAAGAATTTTTTCCAGTTCATAGGTCTTAGGTTGTTAGTGCTACTAACCCTGAAACACCCGGCGGAGCTTCTTTGGTTGCCAAATCCCGAAAGAATTGTCGATCAAAAATTCTACTGGTCCGCGTGTCGAGCGGTGGGTTCGCGCAAAGCCGGAATATGCCCGTAACCCACAAATGTAGGTTGCACTTTACCGTCGCCATTTTTATCCGGTCGGGGAAGTTTGAAATCGAAAACGCTCACCCCGTAGCGCGATTCGCCTTGATAAACCCGGCCATCGCTGGCGCCGACCATCACTCGCTCACCGGTTTTCTTTTCGCGACCAAGATAAATCATCGCGTGGGTAATTGGAGGATCCCGGTCGATGGCGTAAGTGCCCGTCCAAAAAAGAAGATCCCCTGGCTGCAAATTTTCGAGCTCGAAAGAATTATCCTTTCGACTGATCACCGCCTCGAATTTTCCGGCGCGCCGCAGCCAGATGTATTGCTGGCTTGAATCGCGGGGAACATCGGTGAGCCCGTTTTGTCTTAGCACGAAGTAAACGAAGCCCGAGCAATCCATTCCGCCATTGGCCGGATCGGCCGAGCCGTATTTATAATCGAGATTGCGGGTGGTGAGGTCGAGCGCGGTAGCGAGAAGCTTTTGCACGTTTGGCGGATAATCTTCGAAACCTTTGATCTGTTCGGGCAACAAAGTGGCGTTTGGCGCGCCGCGTTTCTTTGCCGGAGTTGGCGTTGGCGATTGTTCGAGCGTCGCGGTCGGCGAAGGGGATGGTGCCTCAGATGGAGAGACCGAGGGCGTTTCGAAGGGTTGCGGTGACAGCGAACCTTTTTTCTTTCGATGCGGAGACGCGCTCGGCGATGGCGTTGATGTCGGAGTCGGCGAAGTCTTTTTCTTTTTCGAAGCGGGCGACGGCGTTTCCTCTTCAATGGATGGGGCCCGCTTCTTCCTCGTTGATGGCGTCGGCATTTCCTTTTCGCTAGGCGTTGACGATTTCTTAGGTGTTGGAGTCGGGGATTTCTTCTTCGCCGCCGCGCTCTTCTTCTTTCTTGGTTTCGGAGTCGGCGTCGGCGTAGAGAAGATTTTCTTCAATGCCTGTCCAAACGTCTGTTCCGCCGCGTCGCTCGCCGGAGCAGCGATGAAGACCCACATTAAACAAATGAACACACGGAGAAGCATGTAGTATTGGATTAGACGCAGAATGCTTACAATTCCTTGAATCAGGATGAGCCGACCGTGCTAGTCTCTCCAGCATGAAAGCGAGCCGGGTCGCCATCGTCCTTTTGCTGATTGTCGATCTTGCATCCGCGCAAATTGATCGGATCACCGGAAAGAGTTTCGCGACTCGCTCCGAAGTTCTGGCGCGACACGGCATGGTTTGCACCAGTGTGCCGGCGGCAACGCAAGTGGGGATCGACATTTTGAAAAAGGGTGGCAGCGCGGTTGACGCGGCGATTGCCGCGAACGCGACGCTCGGTTTGATGGAACCGGTTTCGAATGGAATCGGCGGCGATTTGTTCGCGATCGTTTACAGC
>Ga0307479_10004282_pt1 | contig 13043 bp, 13 predicted proteins | sample atmos_gasesECM4C_FD_203743 | JGI IMG/M metagenome (GOLD analysis project Ga0307479, IMG submission 203743) | Hardwood forest soil microbial communities from Morgan-Monroe State Forest, Indiana, United States - atmos_gasesECM4C_515 | ecosystem: Environmental > Terrestrial > Soil > Temperate...
CCGGCACGCCCCCACCTGGATTGTTGCTTGCCCAGACGTCCGCGAGCACGATGAACTCGACCCCCACCAGGCGCATCTTGCCGGTCGCCGAGGGCTCGTAGATCAGGGCTTGCGGCTGCTCCGGGCTGAGTACGCCCGAGCTGATGCGCGCCGGCAGCACCAGGTGCACGCCCATGGCCCCGGTATTTGGACCGCTGACGCACGGGGTGGCCGTGACCCAACCTTCCGCGATCGCGGTATTGATATTGGTGAAATGCGCCGTGGCATCGTGCACCCTGTCAATCAGCGGCGTGCCGCCCTCATCGGCCAGGGCGAGCGGCGGAATGGCCAGGGACAACAGCATGGTCAGTGCGCGCAGAATCGGTTTGTTGATCGAAGCGTTCATGGTTCCTCCCGCTGTGCGGCGTAGTTACTTGTAGAAGTACGGATCGAGGACGCGAACCTCGGTGATGCGTTCCACGGGGAGCTTGTTACGGGTCGCCGTACGGCGAATGGCCTCGGGCGAGGGCCCGTCGTAAACGCAGAAGGTCTTCTTCTTGTCCGCGCTCACGTACGAGTGAAGCCACGCTACCTGCTCAACGGCGTTACCCTCGACGACGGCCAGGATTGCCTTGGCGCCGGTCTCATCGACGGGAATCTTGAGTCCGTCCGGAAACTCTCGCTCGACCAGGTAGCGTGGCATGGCGGCACTCCATGGTTTGGTCACCGATCGTTCGTCGGGCACGATAGCCGTGCGCGCGCGGCGGCGGATCGGCAGATCCACCCATATTGCGGATGCCGGACCCCTAAGTTGCGCTACATCGCGGCCTCACTTGCCCGCCTGCGCCACTCGCGTGGTATCACCAACCGTGAATCGGCCGCGCATCACCGTCGCGTGGCCCGGCGAGGTGCAAAAGAAGGAGTAGCGCTCGCCGTGGACCAGCCCCGCGGTGCTGAATTTCACCGTGGTGCTCTCGCCGCCGCCCAGCACCCTCGTGGCGGCGATGATGCGCGGATCGTTCTGGGGCAGGTAACCGTGGGTCAGACCGGCGGCCTGACCCGCCTGGACGATGGCCGAGACATCCGAATCCTTCGCCAGCACCCAGTCGTGGCCCATCACGGCGGCCGGCAGCTTACCCGCGTGTCGCAACGTGACCTCGACGGCGGCGCAGTCCGCCGGCACCGTCATCTCGTGCGCACTGAACTGCATCAGGTCGTTGCTTTCGATCGTGATGTTACAGGGGTCCGCATACGCAACTCCGCTCGCCAACAGCAGCGCGCCGGCGCCAATCACTCGAAGGGATCTCATGGTGTTTCCTTCCGCAATTGTCATCTTTAGAACGCCATCCATAGGAACAGGAACAGGGAATCACATGCCGGTCTGATGCGCGAAACTCGGCACCGCGGAAGCGTTCCGCGGGAACGCCAGGAACATGAGAACCAACAAAGCGACGGCGCAGCCGCCACCGCGACCTGCGTGAACATGCATGCATCACTCCTGCCATACTCTGAGTGGCCGAGAGCGCGGATTTGGTTCAGTCGCGAAATCTCGCATCCGGAGCCGGCGAGAAATTACCGGCGGCTGGCGTGCGGATGGAGCAGACGTCAGAGCCGAGTGGCCCGCAGGGCTACGCTGCTCCGGCTAAGTTGGCCGTTGTGCGGCTCGGCCGCTGGTGCCGAGGTATCGAGCGGTCGGTGCGCTCACCGATGTAACTGCGAATGCATGCGATCATCCGCCTTGAAGAATCGTCGGGCCAACGCCACCAATTCCCCATCGCTTGGATGATCAAGCGTCTCAATCCCGGAGATGCGCTTGCCAACATCCGGATGCACGCGCGCAATGTGCGCCGCCAGCTCCTTCTTGGCATTCGCAGGCCCGGTGATCAGAATGGCTCCCGCCCCCGTGACGACCTGCGTCACGCGCTCCAGGAAGTCCTCATCGACCGGCGCGTGACCGCTGCCGCGGGTGTTGGCCTTGTGATGAATGTGCTGGTGCGGATGATCGCTGCGCACGCGCGTTGCATCCACATCCGTCGCGTTGAACTGAAAGATCTTCGCCTCGTGGTGATCGATCCAGACCAGGGCGTGATAGTGCTCGCTCATAAACCTCGCGGCCCTCCATAGTCAAAGTCTGCGTGCAGCGCGCGGGAAACCGCTGGCGGCACCCGCGCAGTGTACTGTGGATCGCGTGAAGCCGCCCTCCCCGTCAGGCCTCGAGCCCGAGCTCATCGAGCGAGCGCAGCAGCTCGGCCGGGTCGCGATAGACGCGATACGCTCCGGCACTGAGGAGCTCAGTTTCGCCGTAACCGCCGCTCAGCAGCCCGACGCTCAGAATCCCCGCACGGCGCGCCGCAAGCTGATCCCAGACGGCATCGCCAACGACATAGCTCTCGCTCGGCGCAACCCCGAGTCGCTGCCCGCAGGCGATAAACAGGTCCGGCTCGGGCTTGGCGCGCGCGACGTCACCACGCTCGACGACCACGACGTCGCTGCCGACGCCGAGTACCTCGAGCGAGCGATCAATCTCGGGACGCCGGCCGGAGGTGGCGATCCCGTACGCGATCTTGCGCCGGCGCAGATCTCTCAGCAGCTCGACGGCGCCCGGAAGCGGGCGCCGCTCCGGGAGGAATTCGCGGAATAGTTCCCCGTGGCGCCGCTGCAGGTCTTCCGCGGCCGAGGCGTCGATGTCGTGCCCCAGCTCACGCGCCGCCGCGCGCGCGAACAAGCCGCCGCTCATGCCGATGCGGCGGTGAATACGCCAACCGTCGATCGCAAGACCCGACTCCGCAAATGCACGTTGCCAGGCAAACACATGCGCGTAAACGGTGTCGACCAGGGTGCCGTCGAGATCAAAGATGAGTCCGCGCATCACGACGTCATGCTCCTTTTAGCCGATTGTCGCAGCTTCCGGCGCCGCTGGGTACGCCGTAGACTACGCTGCCGGCAACCGAATGCGGCGTCGACAGGCTCAAGTCTGGACGGATGAGGAATGATATGACCAGCGTCGGATACAAGCTCTACGGCCGGGCGAACGCGGGGTCGCTGGCCGTGCAAATCGTGCTCGAGGAGATCGGCGCGCCTTATGAGCTGCTGTGGGTCAGCAAGACTGCGGCCGAGCTCGAGGCGTTCCGCCGCATCAACCCGGCCGGCAAGGTGCCGGCGCTGGTGCTAGCCGATGGCACACCGGTGTTCGAGTCCGCCGCAATCCTCATTCACCTGACCAACGCACATCCCACGGCGGATCTTGCGCCTGCGGCCGGCAGCACGGCACACGCTCGCTTTCTGCAATGGATGTTATTTCTGTCATCGAATGTCTACGAGGCAGTCCTGCGAATCTACTACTCCGAGCGCTACTCCACGGGCGGAACAGCCGCGGCCGCCCAGATCAGGGCACAAGCTGTGGAGGACTATGCCCGCCACATGGAACTCATTCACGGCGCGCTGTCGCCCTATGTGCTGGAGCGAATGTCCGCGGCGGACCCGTACCTGCATATGCTCGCCGGCTGGTATCCGGAGGACGCCCCGGCGCTGGGCTCCCGGATGCCGAAGCTGGCGCAGCACGCCGCACTGCTGCGCCGCAGACCAGCGACGCGCAAGGCCGAACGGGATCACGCCGACAGCTGAGTGCCCTTTTCGCGGGCCGAATCGAAATGCCACCGGAGGATCAGGATCATGGGTCGCGCTCCTTTGCACGGCATTCGCGCCTGCGTGTTCGATGCTTACGGCACTTTGTTCGACGTCGCTGCGGCCGCGCGGACCTGCAGCGGTGAGCTGGGCGAGAAGTCGAGCGCCTTGAGCTCACTGTGGCGCGAGAAGCAGCTCCAATATACGTGGCTTAGGGCGCTGCAGGGCAGGCACGCGGATTTCTGGCAAGTCACCGGTGAGGCTCTCGACTTTGCGCTCGAGACACTGCAGATCGGCGGCCACGGGTTGCGCGAACGGCTGCTGGACCTTTACCTCACACTCGGCGCCTTCCCGGAGGTACGCGACACGCTGACGCGGCTGAAGCAGGCCGGGATGAGGACTGCAATACTTTCCAACGGCTCCCGGCAAATGCTGAAGGCCGCCGTGGAGGGTGCCCAGATCCCTCACCTGCTGGACGCGGTGCTCTCGGTTGAGGAGGTCGGGATCTACAAGCCGCACCCGAGGGTTTACCAGCTCGCGGTAGAGCGCCTGGGGCTCGAGGCGGGCGCGATCGCGTTCCAGTCGTCCAATGCCTGGGACGCCTGGGCGGCATCGGCCTTCGGCATGCGGGTGGTGTGGTGTAACCGCTACGATCAGCGTCCCGAGAAGCTCCCGGGCAGGCCCGATCGGGAAATCAGGTCGCTGGCGGAACTGCCGGCCCTGTTAGGTCTGAACTGACGGCCCGGACGATCCTGGCGGCAATCTCAGCCGGTGCGGCGGTGGATGGAATCGCCACGCGAATCCGCTGCTGCGGATCAACCAGCAAGACGAACGCGCTGTGTTCCACCACATAAGCTGCGGACTTCGCATCGAGCGTTCGCCGCTCGAAGAAGATCCGGTACTGCTGCGCGACGCGTTCCACCGCCCGCGGCGAACCGGTCAGGGCAACGATGCGGGCGTCGAAAGCGTTCACGTAGGCCGACAGCGCCGGCGGTGTATCGCGTTCCGGGTCGACCGAAACGAATACCGGGATGATCCGCGCCGCATCGGGCCCGAGCTGCTCGAGAGCCTGATGAACTCCCATCAGGGTGAGCGGGCACACATTCGGGCAGGTGGTGAAGCCGAATGTCACGAGGCGATAGCGCGAGGCGAGAGCGTGCTCGTCAACGGCCGCGCCGCGCGTGTCGCGCAGCCCGGCGAATGAGGCATCAATCCGCTCGCCGGCACGCGGCACCGATTCAACGCTGCTGCCGGACAGGGTCTGAATCAGCATCCATGCCGCCAGCGCTGCGCTCACGGTGAGGCTCGCGATGAGCGCAACGCCCATACGGCGAGCCCTGCGGATCGCCTCGAGTTGACGTGTTCTGCGGGTGCTCACTTCGCCTCCAGTAGCGGGGTCACGATGCGCGCGAGTCGTTCGCGCGTCCACTCGGGATGCCGGTCCTTCCACCCGTCATCCACGAGATGCCCGGCGCGGTCGATGGTGAAGTTTACGGGGATGCGCCAGATGCGTCCGTAACCCGGCGCGCTCGAAGCGGCCAGGAAACCCACCGGAAAACTCAGCGTCCGTGCCACGGCGCGCACCTCATCGAGCTCATCGGGCGTATTCAGAGTGAATCCGAGCACGGAGAGTCCCTGAGCGGCATGCTCGGCCGCGTACTTCGACAGCAGCGGGAGCTCCTCGCGGCAGGGCACACACCAGGTGGCCCAGAAGGTGAGGATGACGACATGGCCTGTCAGCTCCGGCGTAGACAGGCGCTTGCCATCCAGTGTCACCAGTGTCGCTGCGGGCGCAGGGCGTCCGACCCGCACGTCGTTGGCCCGCGCACGCGGCGCGAGCAGACTGCCGAAACCCAGCAGACTGCACGCGGCCGCGCCTTGCAGCACGCTGCGCCGCGTGGGGTTCGCGGGCGGGCGGAAGTGAAATCGAATACTCATGGTTCTAAGGTGAGAACGCGTAGCTGCCCCCGACGGTTGCCGTCCAGTGCGGGAACAGCTGGTACCCGTCGAGCCTGGAGTACATCGGGATCTGCGCGAAGGCGAACAGATGCAGGTTTCCCATCACGTGCAGCGTCACGCCGGGACTCAAATACACCACGGTGCCTGCGGTATCCGTGGTGTCCGCCAGAGCCCCCTGATCGGCGCTCTTGCGCAACAGGTTCACCTGCAATTGCGGCACCCACTGCGGATGAGCCTCATAGCGCAGGCCGATGCTCATCGTCGCGGAATTCCCGGGCCTGAAGTCGTTACCGGGCTGGTCCTGCTTGTGCTTGACCGCGCTCTGGAACTGACCGTTGATGAACGCGTCGAAATTCTGGCTGACGGCACGATAGTAGTAGGCACCCAGAATCACGTCGGTGCTGCCCGTGCCCGCCTGCAGGCTCGCATCCAGGGGTGTCCCGGCGTTGGGGCCGGTGTTGAAGTTCACCGCGGTGCCGTAGTGGCCGGTGGGGAGCTTCACGCCGAGTTGCACGCCCAGGTTGTGGGTTGGCAACAGCCCCTGGTAGCTGCCGACGATCTTGACGTCGCCCGGGCTGGAAAGACTCGCGCCGCTGATCTGACTCGACGCCGTTTCGGACGAGCTGTACGGCGTTGACTGCTGACCGAAGGTCGTGTGAGAGCGCATCACGTACGGAACGAGGACGCTCACGTTCCATTCGGAATTAGGGCTGTAACTCATGCCCATGGTGAGATAGCGGTTGATCGTCTGCTTTTCTATTTCACCGCCACCGAGCGCGGGATTCGACGGATTGTTGACCGCCTGTGCCGCGGTTGCCGTACCGGTGCCGCTGCGCAACCAGTTCTGGTTGATGTAGTCGTACTCGAAGTTGAAGCGCAATCCCGGAATGGCCGTGTAACCGGCGGCCGCGTCGGCGCTGAGCGTGCAGCCGCAGGTGGCGCAGGCCCACGCCGCCACCGGTGCAGCGCATGATAGAGCGCCTGCCAGCGCCCAAAGCGGCAGGCGATTGAATTGGTAAGACATGAGAATCGTTCCCCGTTCGCCGTGGCGAACCCTTGTGCAAGACGTGTGAAACTCGGCGCGCCTGGGCCCGAAACGGGCGCACGACGCCGACGAAGGTCTGCTCAGGCGAAGCGGGGTGGACCGCGAGGCTGTTGGACGCGAACGAGTGCTACGTTGATACGCAGCGGCTCAGAGAGGAGGAGGATCGGCTCGGCAGCCGTGACTGGGGTCGGCAGGACCCGGGCGACCTCGGTTGCCGGCCCGGCAGCCGGCGCGTTGCCGAACGCGCAGTGCTCGATGTGAGCCGGATTTCCCGGATGCCGGTCCGTGTCGTGCGGCGAAGAGGGAACCGACAGATCGCCCCGGCAGATCGTGAGGGAAAATCCCTCTCCGCTCGCGGGCATGAAGCCGGCCGGAATCAGCGCACGTAACACCAAGGCGACCAGCAGGATGCTGGTCACGAGCTCGCGCCTACGGCGATTGAACAGAGTCGAGCGCATGGAGTGTGCCTTGGTGCCGGAGTCTATCTGGTCAAACATGTTCCTGCGACTCGCCGGCACCCTACCGCAAGGTACTGCAATACCCGACCGTCTGTACGATGCGCGGCACGAGCGCTTCGAAAGATCGCGTCGGGCGTCGCCACCCTTATGTCAATCGATTGGCTGACCCGATGAAGGAGCGAGGGCGTGTCAGGCGGGTGGGCGCTTGTGTCGCCCCTTGCGCACGGAAAAGAACAGTTGCCGGTGTTCGCCGGCACGCGTGATGGTTGCCCACTGCAGCGCGACCAGGACGTACAGGACATTCAGTGCCAGGAGCCTGGTGGGGATGTGCTTGGTGCGGTGCGCTGCGGCGAGTACGTGGTTCGCCGTCACGCCGCGCGTTCCGCCGACGCGCTCGTGCACGTAATCGACGGCGGCCTTGTCGACCAGGTTGAAGTAGCCGGAGCCACGACGCGCCCTCGATAGCGCGAACGACAGCACGAAGAAATAACCCTCGCTCTCGAATACGTGATAGGTCTGACGTACCGCCCTGACCCGACCACAGTATTGGAGTCCACGCTGCAAAGTACGGATATTCATATCACCCTACCCATTGGCACTTGCGAGTGCCACTGCAGAAGAGCTACCTATAGGACAATTACGCCGCTGTCAGTCTGCCTCGCCGACCGCGAGCCGCGGAACACCTGCTTCCTGCATCCGGGTATTGAGCGCCGGCAGCTCGCTGCCGGCGAGCGCCTTCCACTTCTCGAGCTGCTCGACCAGGCGTCGATGCAAATCGGCGTACACCTGCTGGTGCGACGCCGTCGGAGCCACGTCATCCGCGTCTATGGTGGCAATGAAGGTGTCGTATTGCTCGTTGAGGCGGTTCGGATAACGCAGATTGTCTTCCGACGCCTTCATGTTGACCTGGATGAGCTCCTCCTCGATCGGTGTCATGTGCTTGTCAAAATCCGCGGCGGCCGCCAATAGCGGCTTGCTGCCGGCCTCGCTGATCACCCAGGCCTTCAGCGTCTCGAGATTGCGCCGCATGGTGCGCATCTGATTGACGGCGTGGTGCAGCGCGTCGATATCCTGCGTCGTGCGTGTCACCAGGTCCCAGTGCGCGGCCATGTCGTCCGCGGTGACGGTGTCCTTCAGTCGCGGGTCGAGCACCACTTCCAGCGGCACGGACTGCACTGCGCCGCGGGTCGTGAGGCGCACCAGGTAGGAGCCCGGACTGACGACCGGTCCGCGCGGACCTTCGTCGGCGTAGAACGCCCCGGGAATCTCGCGCGGGTCCTCGACGCGCAGATCCCAGGCGAAGCGGTTCATTCCAGCGGCATCCGGCAGCAGGTCCGCAGGCGGCTCGCGATCCGGCCATTCGGCGGGCTGCTCGAATTTCTCTTTCTTGTGGTTCGAGAGCGTGCGCAGCACCTTGCCGTGGGCATCGAGCACCTCGAGGGTGATCTTCTCGTCGGCCGGCGGCTTGGTCTTCAGAAAATAGTCGATCACCGCGCCCCGGGGCGGGTTGTCTCCGACCGGCCGGCGTCGGTTCACCTCGAGGGGGAAATGCAGGTGGTAGGCGGGCTGCGGACGATACAGGCGCACCTCGGGCACCTGTGCCGCGGGGTCGAGCTGGCGCAGGGGCGTCAGGTCATCGAGTACCCAGAAGGAGCGGCCGTGGGTCGCGACCACGAGGTCGTCGTCCTTCACGATGAGATCATGGATCGGCGAGACCGGCAGATTCAGCTGCAGCGGTTGCCAGTATCCCCCGTCGTCGAAGGACACATAGACCCCGAGTTCCGTGCCCGCATACAGCAGTCCCTTTTTCCTGGGATCCTCCCGCACCGAACGCACGTAGGCACCATCGGGAATCCCGCTGACGATGCGGGTCCAGGTCTTGCCGCCGTCGTGCGTGCGGTAGATGAGCGGTTTGAAATCGTCGAGCTTGTGCCGGTCAATCGCGGCAAACGCGCTGCCGGCCTCGTGCGGCGAGGGCTCGATGATGCTCACCATGCTCCATTCGGGCATGTCCTTGGGCGTGACGTTGTGCCAGCTCAAACCGTCGTCGTGGGTGACCTGGATCAAGCCATCATCGGTGCCGGCCCACAGCAACCCCTGTTGCAGTGGTGACTCGGCCAGCGTGAACACGGTGTCGTAGTACTCGACGCTCGTGATGTCGAGCGTGATGGGACCACCCGAGGGCCGCTGCTTGCTCTTGTCGTTGCGGGTCAAATCGGCGCTGATGCGCCGCCAGCTGCGCCCCTCATCCGAGCTCTTCAGCACGAATTGCGCCGCCGTGTACAGAACCTTTGAATCGTGCCGCGAGACGAACACCGGTTCGGTCCACTGGATGCGGTATTCGAGATCTGCCGCCCCGTTACCGGATACGTCGAGGGGATGTATCGAGACGTCGCGCAGGTTGCCGGTGCGATGATCGTAGCGCGTCATCTGCCCGCTGTCGGCGTTCGCGTAGACGATCTCCGGGTCGCGCGGATCGGGCGCGATGTAGCCGCTTTCCCCGCCGCCGACCTCATACCAGTCCTGCCGCCCGATGACGCCCTCGTCGTCGCGGCTGGCGATGGCGATGGTGCTGTTGTCCTGCTGTGCGCCGTAGATGCGATACGGCCAGTGGTTGTCGACGGCGACGTGATAGAACTGCGCTGTCGGCTGGTTGTACTGCGCAGTCCAGCTTTTGCCGCCATCGACGGAAATGGTCGCGCCGCCGTCGTTGCCGTTGATCAGGCGCCGGGGATCGCGGGGGTCGATCCACAGCGCGTGATGATCACCGTGCGGCGCCGGCAGGAGCTCGAAATCCTTGCCGCCGTTGGTGGAGCGAAATGCACCCGTGTCGAGCACATACACGGTATCGAGTGCGGCCGGGTCGGCGAAGATGTGCGAGTAGTACCAGGCACGCTGCCGGAAGCGGTGATCGGAATTGACCCGCATCCAGCTGTCGCCACCGTCATCGGAACGGAACACCCCACCCTCCTTCGCCTCGATGGCGGCATAGACACGGTTGGAGTCCGCGCCGGACACGGACACCCCGATGCGACCGAGCGGCCCGGCGGGCAGGCCGTGGTGTTCGAGGAGCTTCCAGGTGAAGCCCCCGTCGGTCGATCGATAAAGCCCCGATCCCGGCCCGCCGCTGGAGAATCCCCACGGCTCGCGGCGCATCTGCCACAGTGAAGCGAACAGCGTATTCGGGTTGCGCGGATCGAGAACGACATCGATCCCGCCGCTGTCGCGGTCGTGGAACAGCACCCGCTGCCAGCTCTTGCCGCCGTCGCCGGTGCGGAAGATCCCGCGCTCGTCGTTGGGGCCGAACGCATGGCCGAGCGCGGCGACGAACACGACATCCGGGTTTCTCGGGTCGACGACGATGGCGCCGATGTGCCGTGTGTCGCGCAAACCCAGGTGCTGCCAGCTCCTGCCGCCGTCGAGCGACTTGTATACGCCGTCGCCATAGGTGATGTTGCCGCGAGGGCAGGCCTCGCCGGTGCCGACATAGATGATATTGTGATCCGAGTCGGCGACCGCGATCGCTCCTATCGAGGCGATCTTCTGCTCGTCGAAGACCGGCTGCCAGGTGCTGCCGGCGTTGGTGCTCTTCCAGACACCACCGGCTACCGCGCCGAAATACCAGGTCGCCGGATCCCCCGGCACGCCGCTCACCGCCACCACTCGGCCGCCGCGGAACGGACCGACCTGGCGCCATTTCATGGCGCTGAAGAGTTGCGGATCGACCTGGCTGGCAGCCGATGCCGCGCACGGCAGCAGCAACAGCAGCGCACCCAAAACGCTTGCAGGACCGTCGAACCGGCAACGAGTCATTTTGCCCCCAATCTGTAGTTCCGCCACGCGTGAGCGGCGATTATTCCACGCCGCGGGTCTTCTTGTTGATGAGATCGTGGCTGGCAGCCGTGAGCGGCGAGCTGAGCCGGCGCACTCAGCGGCGCAGATCGGCCGCGACCGACAGCATCAGGAGCCTGGCAGGAAGCAGATAGTAGGATTGGTCGCCGAACTCGCTGGCGGTGACCGGATCGCGCCGGTCAGTCAGGTTTTGACCCTGAAGGCCCACGGTGTATTGCCCGAGGCGCCATCCTAAGCGCGCGTCCAGCGTCACGTAGCCGCCCGCCGCGGCCGTGTTCAGGCGATCGAGGAAACGGCGCCCGATGTAGGCGGTCTGGGCGGCCAGCTGCCATCCGCCCGCACCCGAGACTTGCAGGCCGAGGGCGGCAATGTTGTGAGGCGACAGGTTTAGCTGGCGCCCATCCAGCTGTACGGGGGTTCCTGACTCGATCGTCATGGTATTCCCGAAGCGCGTGTCGTGATAGCTGTACGCCGCGTTCACGACCACGCCGGGCGCTGCGTGCCAACGCAACTCGGTCTCCGCACCCGCAAAGCGCTCGCGGCCGGCGTTGACCATGACGGGGGCTCCGCTCGCGTCGGCCTGATTCACGACCAGATTGGCAAAATCGAGTTTGAAGGCCGCGATCTCCCAGTCGACCGCCCCGGCGAGAGTCTTGACGCGCAGGCCGCCCTGGTAGGCATCGGCATTCTCCGGGTGCAGGATGGCGCCGTTCACGTCCGGGCCGAAATCGATGGCGGCCGGCTTGAACGTGTTGCAATACTGAGCGAACAGGATCCCGTGCTGCGGGCCGTCCGCGGCACCCCAGATGCGCAACGTCGCACCGAGGTCGCCGCTCACGCGCAGGTGGTTCTGCGAAGCGGTAAAATAGCGGTCATTGGCCGGGTCGACGGTGTCCGCATGCGTCGCCACCTGGTGCTCGTGAGTGTCGTTGAGCCGCAGGCCCCCGAGAATTCCGAATCGGTCGCGAGGTTTCCAGTCAAGTTGCGCGTACAGGCCGCCAAACTCGCGACGGTCATCGAGCCCGTTGATCTCGTCGATATGCCGGGAGGTGCTCGGCGCCGCCGCCGCGCCATCGAGCGGCGCAGAGTAAGCAAAATTCCGACTCTGCTGCCTCCCATCGCCCCACAGCCAATCGAGACCCGTGGTCAGACCGAGCGAGCCCGAGAGCGCGACGGAGACAAACGTGTCGAAATACAGCTCCCGCAGCCTGCGATCCTGGTTGAAGCCATCGGCATTGTTGCCGTCGGCGCCGATCGCCAGCTGCGGCCGCAGGAAGCCGCGTACGTCGTGGGTCGTCGAGCCCGTGTACGCGAGCAGCGTCCGCCACTCGCCCGCGCGCAGCGTCTCGTCGAAGCTCATGGCCAGGTGCGTCCGATGTTCCACGATAGCGGAATCGGCGGGATTGAAGTTGCCATCGAGCGGAGTGAGAGTCGTCAACGAGGTCCCCTCGCGAAGCACGGGACTCGTCGGCAGCTGCGTCTGCGCCAGGTACTCGAGGTCCACTCCCGCATTGCCGCCCAGGAGCGGTGCGGCGGCACGGTACAGCCCGTGTGCACGGTCAAACCCCTGATCGCGGCCGCTGAGACGCGTCCGGTCACCATCAAGAAGCACGGAATGGCGATAGGATCCGATGAGTGGCAACGCCGTGGACAGCGAACCCGCCGCGCTGGAGCGGCTGCCACCGGCAACGCTCAGCTCGTTGGCGCTCTCGCCGGCAGGATAGCGGATCACCTGAATCACACCGACGAAGGAAGTCGCGCCGAACATGACCGGCGCGGCACCCTTCATGATCTCGATGCGCTCGACGTCGTTGAGATCCAGTGCCGGCACCGCCGGGTTGAACGCGCCGCCCCAGGGCACACCGTCGACCACGAGCAGGAAGGCGTCGAACTCGTGCAGTCCCCACAATGACGGCACGCTGCCCGCCGGACCGGTATCGCCCCCCGGGGGCGCGTCGACGCCCGCGACCGTTGCGAGCGCCGTGCGCAGATCGGCGCCCCCCAGGCGCCGAAGATCCTCGCCTCGAATGACCGTCAGCGACGCCGGCACGTAGTCGATCGCTTCCGACACCCGCGTCGCGGTGATCTGGACCTCGGCTACGGGCACTGCGGCCGCGCCCCCGGCC
>Ga0307479_10004285_pt1 | contig 13041 bp, 11 predicted proteins | sample atmos_gasesECM4C_FD_203743 | JGI IMG/M metagenome (GOLD analysis project Ga0307479, IMG submission 203743) | Hardwood forest soil microbial communities from Morgan-Monroe State Forest, Indiana, United States - atmos_gasesECM4C_515 | ecosystem: Environmental > Terrestrial > Soil > Temperate...
ATCGGAGAGCTGCGCGTAAGCTTTCTGCTGTCCGGCGTCCTTGCCCAGTTCCGGAAACATTTCCCGGGCGGCTTGTTTGGAGGATTCTTTGGCGGCGATGCGCACGGCACGGCCCGTCTGCAAGTCGACAAACGTGGCGGCAACTTTGCCCCAATCGCGGAATTTCAGCGCGCGCTTGCCCAGCCGGCAGTTGGCAACGAGCGCGACAGCGTCAGTGACGCAGCGATCGATTTCCACGTACGTGACGATGCGTTTGCGGTCGGCAATAGGATCGTCAATTCCAAGTTCGCGCAGGCCGAGCATCGCCAGGCGCACGCCAAGGACTTGGCCGGCGCAGAGGTGGCCGTGGGCGACAGTGGCCAGTTCGAGGTATTCGGCAAGGGTTTTCATCGGAGCAAGTACAGCTCAAGCTTTCTCGGGGGCGGACCAGGGATGCGGCCCGCGTGCTTCCATGAAGGCGAAGATAGTCATCAAGAGCGCGAGCGCGGTGAAGGCGCCGTCGCGGACAACGGTCATGCCGGTAAGCTTCTCCGGCGTGCCGAAGCAGCCGCAGTTGATGTCCATGTGGAGAAGATAGGCGCGAGTGACGACGGCCAGGAATCCCACCATGATCGCCGTGATGGCGGTGGCCCAGATGCGCAGGCGCCAGCCGATCAGCAGCAACAAGCCGAGAACGATTTCGACGAACGGCAAAGTATGCGCCACCAGTTGCGACGCTTCGGGCGAAATCATTTTGTACGATTCCACTTGCTGCGCGAAGCTCGAGAGATTCATCGAGAGCGAGAATTTCAGCACGAACATCGGCCAAAGATGCGTGTTGGGCAACAGAAGTTTCGAGAAGCCAGCGTAAACAAAAATTCCGCCGAGGACGAGGCGGCCGATCCAGATGATTACTCGGCGGGCATTCAGTGGGCTCGATTGCATCATGATGTTGGCTTCAGCGCAAAGCTCCACTATTTCTGACTCAGCAGCTGATCGAGAAACTGCTTGAGAATGTCGTAGGTCATGACGCCGGAGTAGGGATACGTCTGGCCCTTGCAATGGAAAACGGTGGTGGGCGTCTGGTTAACGTTGTAGGTCTGGCCGAGCGCGTAATCCTTGTCAATCAAGGGCTCCAGCGTGCCGCCCTTGACGAGCGCGCGAACTTTGGCCATCTCGGCGGGAGAGAGAACAGCGGCGACCGTGCCGTCCACATCTCCGTTCTGTTCCCACTTTTCTTGATTCTGAAAAAGAGCTTGTTCCACGGGCTCCACTTTGCCAAGCTGCGCGGCAGCGCGAGCGTAGCGCGCGGCCACGCGGGAGTAGGCGTGCATGGGCAGCGGGTAGTCTCGGTGGATCAAGTAGACCTTACCGCTGGTGACGTAATCATCCATCAACCGGCGATTGGTGGTAGTAAAGAGCGTCTTGCAAGCGGGGCATTGAAAATCGCTGAAGACTTCCATCACTACGGGAGCGTTCTTCGAGCCGAAAGCTTTGTGCAGGTCGACGTCGGGGAGGCCTGCCGCCGACTGCCTCGCAGGTGGACGCGAGGCGGCTTTCGCCACGATCACGGGCGTTGGAATAGCAGGCGGCTCGGACTCTGCACGCGAGCTAGAGGTTTGTGAGTCCGACTGCGCCAGCGGTTGCGGCGAGGGCACAACCGGCTCGGGAGCTCTGTGCAAAGTAGGTAGGAACAGGGCAAGGAAGCCAAGCAAGCTCGCGCTGAGAATCCCTGCCAGAATGCGCCGACGGTTCACACGATCCTCCGAAATGGTTCGAGCGATTTGCGCTTACGGGTGACAAAAGACAATTCTACCTCGAAAACGCAAGAAAGTAAGAGTGGTCGTCGCCCATAGTTCCTATGAGCGACACAAGCTCAAGCTGCGACAAATTCTTTAAGGTTGGTTGCGAGCGAAGCGGAAGCGTTGTGCCTCGCTCCGGCCTCTCAACGACGATTCCAATTCCTTGCCGCCCAGTCTCAGGCAAAGAAAGGCTGCAACATTAAGAAAACAAATCGCTTAATACGGTTGTTAGAGAACTTGACAAAGATACACTCAACATGTATACTTTGCTCCGACCTGGGCTTGGAACGCGAGAACTGAGCTGGATTCGCCTTGCTTACAAGGAGTTACGGGCGAATGGAAATGGCAAAAAGTATCAGGAGGAAGGGCAGCAATGAGCAAGATTATTGGAATTGACCTGGGAACGACAAACTCGGTAGTGGCCGTGATGCAGGGCGGCGAGCCGGTGGTAATCCCCAACCAGGAAGGCGGCCGCACGACGCCCTCGGTCGTGGCCATCACGAAGACCGACGAGCGGCTGGTGGGACAAGTGGCCAAGCGGCAAGCGGTAACCAATCCCGAGAACACCGTGTATTCGATCAAAAGGTTCATGGGCCGTCGCTACGACGAAGTGTCCGAAGAGATGAAGCGCGTTCCCTATAAGGTGGTAAAAGGCGACCACGACGACGCGCGCGTGGAGCTTGCCGGCAAAGTTTACAGCCCTCCGCAAATTTCCGCGATGATTCTGGGCAAGTTGAAGGCAGCGGCGGAAGATTTTCTCGGTGAGAAGGTCACCAAGGCGGTGATCACGGTTCCGGCTTACTTCAATGACGCGCAACGGCAAGCTACCAAGCAGGCTGGCGAAATCGCCGGGCTGGAAGTGGTGCGCATCATCAATGAGCCGACAGCGGCGGCGCTGGCATACGGCCTGGAAAAGAAAAGCGACGAAACGATCGCCGTGTATGACTTGGGCGGCGGCACGTTCGACATTTCCGTTCTGGAGGTCGGCGCGGGAGTGGTGGAAGTCAAATCCACCAACGGCGATACGCACCTGGGCGGCGACGACGTGGACCAGAGAATCGTGGAGTGGCTGATTGACGCGTTCAAGAAGCAGCACAACATTGACCTGGGCAAGGACAAGATGGCGCTGCAGCGGCTGAAGGACGCGGCGGAAAAGGCCAAGATCGAGCTCTCCCAAATGATGGAGACGGAGATCAACCTGCCGTTCATCACCGCGGGAGCGAGCGGCCCCATCCACATGGAAGAAAAGCTGACGCGCACGCGGCTCGAGCAGATGATCAGCGATCTGCTGGACCGGTCCATGAAGCCGGTGAAGCAGGCGCTGGAAGACGCGAAGATGTCGCCGAGCGACATCCAGGAAGTGGTTCTGGTGGGCGGCTCGACGCGCATCCCGAAAGTACAATCGCTGGTGCGCAATTTCTTCGGCGGGAAAGAGCCCCACAAGGGCGTGAACCCCGACGAAGTCGTGGCGGTGGGCGCGGCGATTCAGGGAGCGGTGCTGGCGGGCGAAGTGAAGGACATCCTGTTGCTGGACGTGACGCCGCTTTCGCTGGGCGTGGAAACGCTCGGCGGTGTGATGAACGTGCAGATTCCGCGCAACACGACGATCCCGACGCGCAAGGTGGAAACCTATTCGACGGCTTCGGACAACCAACCGGGCGTGGAAATCCACGTGTTGCAAGGCGAGCGCAAGTTCGCCAACGACAACCGCTCGCTGGGGAAATTCAAGCTGGACGGAATTCCGCCGGCTCCGCGCGGGACGCCGCAAATCGAAGTGACGTTTGACATCGATGCAAACGGCATCCTGAACGTGAGCGCAAAGGACAAAGCCACCAACAAGGAGCAGAAGATCACCATCACCGCTTCCACCGGCTTGACGAAGGAAGAGGCGGAAAAAATGCGGGTGGAGGCCGAATCGCATTCGGAAGACGACCGCCGCCGCATGGAAGAGGTGGAAGCGCGCAACAGCCTGGACGGCATCGTGTACCAGGCCGAAAAGATGTTGCGCGAGAATCGCGAGAAGATCGCGGAGGCGGACGTGAAGAATGCCGAGGAAGCCATCGCGGACGCGAAGAAGGCCGTGAACGAGGGCGGCGTGCCGCGGCTGCGTGCGGCGAAGGAAAACGTCGAACGCTCGCTGCACAAGATCGCGGAGGAGCTGTACAAGACAACGCAAGCGGCCGGAGCGGCAGGGCAGGCCGGAGCCGCGGCGGGCGCTGGAGCGGGCGGGAGTTCTTCCGCTGGTTCGGGCGGCGCGCAGGAGAAGAAGCCGGGCGACGTCATCGACGCCGAGTACGTGGACGTGGACGAGTCCAAGCGGCCGAACTAACTTGAAGTAACAACCGTAGGGGCATCCGCCGCGGCGGGTGCCCCTACGTTTTATCCACCAGGGCTACGATGCCGACGACAGCGAAACAAGACTACTACGAGTTGCTGGGGGTGCCGCGCAAAGCGGGCGCCAAGGATATACGTGCGGCCTTTCGCAAGCTGGCGCGGAAATATCATCCGGATCTGAATCCCGGCGATAAGTCCGCGGAAGAAAAATTCAAACAGTTGCAGGAAGCCTACGACGTCCTCTCCGATTCGAAGAAGCGGCAGATGTACGACCAGTATGGCTTTTACAGCGACAACCTTCCGCCAGGCGGGCCGGGCGGAGCCGGAGCCCCGAGCGGAGAGTCGGACGTCAACTTTAATTTTGACGGATTCGATTTTGGCGGCGGCTCCGGCGCGGCGGGCGGCGGAGCGAGCTTTCGCGATCTCTTCAGCCAGTTTTTCAGCGGCGGACGCGGAGGCGCAGCGGTGGAGCCGGAGCAGGAGCCCGGCGCCGACCTGGAATACCAGATCGAGATCGATTTCTGGGACGCGGTGCGCGGCGCAGTGAAGAAGCTTTCAATAACGCGGCTGGATACCTGCCAAACGTGCCATGGCACTGGCGCCGTAGGCTCCCCACAAACGTGCGCGGCCTGCGGAGGAACCGGAACGATCCGACAGACGGCCGGCAAGATGAAATTCAACGTGCCGTGCACGCGGTGCGGCGGCACGGGCAAGCTGCGAACCATGTGCAAGACCTGCGGCGGCGAAGGGCGCGTGCGGCGGAATGAGACGATTGACGTGCGCATTCCGGCGGGCGTGGCGAATGGCGGACGAGTGCGAGTTCCGGGCAAAGGCAACTCGGGAACGATGGGCGCGCCGCCGGGCGACTTGTACCTGCGCGTGGTGGTGAAGCCGCATGAATTTTTCGAACGGCGCGGCGACGATTTGTACACCAAGATTCCGGTGACGGTGAGCGAGGCGACGCTGGGCGCGAAGATCGAAGTGCCGACGATCGACGGGCGGTCGATCGTGCGAATTCCGCCGGGAACAAACAGCGGAAAGACGCTGCGGCTGAAGGACAAAGGCGTGCCGAGCGCCAGGAACGGCACAAGAGGCGACCAGTACGTGGAGATTCAGGTGGTCGTGCCGCCGCCGACCGATGAACGCGTGCGAAATTTGATGAAGGAGCTGGAGAGCGTCGCGCCAGGCGATCCGCGAAAGGATTTGTTCAGCAAGGCGGGAGTTTAGGGAACCGAAGATATGCCGGCACGAGCGAAAAAACGAGCCAAGGCGGGCTACATGATCAGCGCGGTGGCGGAGCTGTACAAGCTGCACCCGCAGACGCTGCGGCTGTATGAACGCGTGGGGTTGCTGAAGCCGTCGCGCTCGCAGGGAAACACGCGGCTGTATACGGATTCGGATTTGGAGCGGCTGGATGTAATCCTCACGCTGGCGCGGGATATGGGCGTGAACCTGGCGGGCATCGAAATCATTTTGAATATGCGCGAAAAGATGATCGAGATGGAACGGCAAATGGGGGAGTTCGCGCAAGTGGTGCAACAGGAATTGTCGCGGGTGGCGGCGTCACATGCGCGCGAGCGAGAGCCGCGCCATGCGATCGTGCGGGCGACGCCGCGGATTGTACGATAGTCGTCAATCATCAGAGACGAGATAAGATCGAATAGTTCCTTCCACAGTTTTCCCAGTGCAGATAGCTTGCCGTCCAGAGAACGCGCCCGTATGCTATAAACGCCTGAGACTTTGGGCGAGACCTTTATGGCGTTGGAAAATTGCACGCTTTGCAGGGGAACGGGATGGAAGCTGGTGCCGCGCGCGGATGGAGCCGTGGGCCGCGTGGCGGTGGCTTGCGACTGCGGGATGGAGGGACGCGCCTCGTTGGTAATGGAGCGCGCGCGCATTCCAAAGCGCTACGAACATTGCGATTTCGAGAGCTACGTCACCGACTTGACCGACGGGAAGACCTGGATGCCTCAGCATGCGCATTCGTTGAAGCAGGCAAAGCTTTTCACACAGGGGTTTGTGCGCGAATATCCCGGGTCGTCCGAAAAGGGACTGCTGTTCATGGGGCCTTCGGGCGTTGGAAAAACTCATCTTGCGGTTGCGGCATTGAAAGAATTGATTCATCGCGGGCACGCCGGATTGTTTTGTGATTACCGCGAGCTGCTGAAAGAAATTCAGGCGAGCTACAACCCCGCGAGCGAATCCACTGAGATGAAAATCCTCGAACCCATTCGAACGGTGGAGATTCTCGTGCTGGACGATCTCGGCGCGAGCAAACCGTCGGACTGGGTGCGCGACATCGTTGGGATTGTCTTGAACGCACGCTATAACGAAAATCGCACCACGATTATCACGACAAATTATCTCGATAACCCTGTTACGGAAGGCGAAGCAACGCGGCTTCCGAGCGGCAAACTGATTGCCGCGACGCGCGAAGATGCGCTCGAACAGCGCATTGGAAGCCGAATGCGCTCGCGATTGTACGAGATGTGCCGTACGGTGGAGGTCTCTGCGCCGGATTTTCGGCGGGAGAAGACGCAGGCTGGACACGCGCGGGCGTAGTACGAAAATTGGCTACCACCTGATCGCAACGAGAAATGCGCCGCCAAGCCATTGCCACCATGCTCAAGGGTGGGGACCGGCGTTCGATTGGAGAGTCCAACCAAATCGCGAAGCTGGTCCTCTCAGACCCAAAGCAGTTCGCCGGACTCCTGAAATGCCTTTGGGACGAAGATCCGATCGTCCGGATGCGGGCGGCGGACGCGGCCGAGAAGGTGACCGTCACGCGGCCGGGGTTGTTGAATCCTCACAAACAGGAATTGCTCAGTCTCCTGGATGAAGCGGAACAGATCGAGCTAAGGTGGTACCGGGCGCTCATGGTGCCGCGCCTTACGCTGAGCGGGCCAGAGAGGGCGCGTGCCGCCGCAGCCTTGCAGCGTTACCTGGAGGATCGCAGTTCCATCGTCAAAACCTTCGCGCTGCAGGGGTTGGCTGACCTCGCTCGGCGGGATTCGAATTTGCGAGGACCGGCTCGGCGAGCCCTCGAAGAGAGTTTGCGATCTGGCACGTCAGCCATGAAGGCGCGAGCGCGGAAATTACTCAAGGTGTTGCAAAGTTGAGGGCCGTCTGCGCATCGCGGATTGATTGACACAGGCGCGAGGCGGCGAGTATCCTTTGAAGGTTGTGGCGTTTTCGAGGACCGCAGCATCTTTGTCCCTATGCGACCGCAGGCAAGCTGACCCAGCGGAGTAACCGTAAGACGGTATTTTGCCGGGCAAGCGCAGGGCGGTTGACTTCCTTGCATTAACCCCGATTGGGAAGCAGCAAGGAACATTTTCGACTGAATGCGGGGGCCGCGGAGCGGCTACCCAAAGCGAAGTAATCTTCCGGAGGCCAACAACCATGTTTTCCGACCACGATAGCCAGACCAACGCGGCCGCCGCCGCGCCTGCACCCGAAGCCGAAACCACTCCGAACAGCGCGGATCCTGCGACAAATTCGACGGTAGAAAGCCCGGCTGAACAAGCTGCTCCAGCCACTGTGACTGAACAAGCCGCGACGGGCACGCCGGAGCAGACTGCCACGTCTGCCGATGCTTCAACCGCTCATGAAACGGCCGAAGCAAATCGGGACGCGCATGCAGCGGATGCCGAGTCTGCCACCGCCGATGAGGAAGCAGCCGGCTCCGAAGAGATGAGCAAGCTGCTGCAGGAGTACGACGAGAAGCAGGAAGCGGCTGCGTCGCATGAGGTGATCGAGGTCAAGGTTGTCGCGTACACCGAGCATGGCGTTGTGGTGGACCTGGGCGGAAAGACGGAAGGCCTGATTCCGGCGGCGGAATTCACGGACACCGAGATTCCGCGCCCGGAGCCCAACAGCACCATCGAAGTGCAGCGCACTGGGGAACACAAGGATGGCTTCACCATCCTGTCCTACCTGAAAGTGCTGCGACGCCGCACGTGGGAAAAAATCGAAGCGGCGTTCAAGGCCAAGGAAACGATTACTGGAAAAGTCGTAGACCGCATCAAGGGCGGCATCGTCGTGGACATCGGCGTGCGCGCGTTCCTGCCGGGTTCGCAGTACGACCTGCGGCCAGCCCAGAACCTCGACAACCTGACCGGCACGGAAATCCAGGTGCGCATCACCAAGCTGAACCGCCGCCGTGGAAACGTGGTGGTGAGCCGGCGCGCGCTGCTGGAAGAAGAGCTGCACGCCAAGCGCGCTGCGTTGATGGAAACGTTGAGCGAAGGCCAGGTGGTGCATGGCCACGTGAAAAACGTGACGGAGTACGGCGCGTTCGTGGACCTCGGAGGCATCGACGGCCTGCTGCACTTGACGGACCTCAGCTGGGGCCGCGTGAAGCATCCTTCCGACGTGGTCAAGCCGGAGCAGGAACTCGACGTCATCATCCTGAAATTTGACAAGGAAAAGCAGCGCGTATCGCTGGGTTTGAAGCAACTGATGGCCGATCCGTGGGTCGGCGCGGCGGAGAAATATCCCGCGGGCGGGAAGGTGCGGGGCAAGATCGTCGGCGTGGTGGATTACGGCGTGTTCGTGGAATTGGAGCAAGGCATCGAAGGCCTGGTCCACGTTTCCGAAATGAGCTGGAACAAGAAAATCCAGCACCCGTCCAAGGTGGTAAAGGTAGGCGAAGAGGTTGACGTTGTGGTCCTCGACATCAAGCCGAGCGACCGCCGCGTTTCGCTGGGCATCAAGCAGGCCCAGCCGGATCCCTGGCTGCTGATTGCGGAGAAATATCCCGTGGGCACCATCGTTACGGGCAAGGTGCGGAACATCGCGGAGTTCGGCGCGTTCGTCGAAATCGAAGATGGCTTCGACGGGCTCGTGCACGTCAGCGACGTGAGCTGGACGGAGCGCATCAAGAATCCGCACGAGGTGTTCAAGAAGGGCGACGATGTCACCGCCAAGGTGCTGAAGATCGATCCGGAAAACCGCCGCGTGTCGCTGGGCATCAAGCAGGTCAACGACATCTGGGGCGACTGGTTCAAGCAGCACAGGGTCGGGCAAATCGTGAAGGGCAAGGTTTCGCGCATCGCCACGTTCGGCGCGTTCGTCGAACTGGGCGAAAACATCGAAGCGCTTTGCCACAACACGGAGATTGAAGAACGCAAGCGCCGCGACGAAGGCGCGTCGAGCTTCCGTCCGACGACCGGCCCGCTGAAGAGCGCCGGGCCCCTCGAGCCGGGCAAGGAATACGACTTCAAGATCATCAAGATCAGCCCGGAGACGCGGCGCATCGGCTTGAGCTACCGCGCGGCGGTCAAGCAGATCGAGCGCAAGGAGATTGAACAGTATCGCTCGACGTCGAAGTCCTCGTCGACGGCGACGATTGGGGACGCGCTGAAGTCCAAGCTCTCGGCGCGTTAGCTGATTCAAGACCGGCGGGCGGGGCCGGCCGTGATAATTTCATTTACCTTCGGGTCATTTTAATGATAGGAAGGGTGCACTCCGGCGAGGGGCCAGCCCCCCGTAAGCCGTTTAGTTCCACTGTTTAGGGCCGGCGCTAGGCGCAAGGTGATTCCGGCGGCCTGAAGACGGCCGGCGATTCCTGAGACGGTGGACGAACTCAGGCGGTCTAGAATCTAAAGTTGTGCGACGAGGCATAGCGACGATGACCAAGCAAGCCACACTCACAAAGGCCGACCTCATCGAAGAGGTTCTGCGCATCACGGAGCTTCCGCGCAAGGAGTCGGAGACCATCGTCGAAACGATTTTCGATAGCATCATTGGTTCCTTGCAGAAGGGCCAGAAGATCGAGATTCGCGGATTTGGCAGCTTCCGCACGCGGGAACGCCGCGGGCGGGTCGGCCGCAATCCGAAAACCGGCGAGAAAGTCGAAGTGCCGGCCAAAAAAATTCCCTTCTTCAAGCCCAGCAAAGAGTTGAAAGACTTTGTGAATAGCGCGGAAGCCCAAGCCGCGCCCGCGGGCGGCGAATAGCCGCGCTCCCATTTGAGAAGAATTCCCTGTTCGAGCCGTTTCCATTTACAGCAGAAAAAACAAAACCGGACTGCGAGGGCCCGGGGTGAGAAGCATCGGCGCGCAACTCGCGCGCCCATTCTGCGCTATGCTGTGCGCGCGGCTTTTGCGAAAAAAGGAAGCGATGCGATGGACTATATCTGGACTCCCTGGCGCTATCAGTACATGAAAGACGCCGCCAGCGGGAATCAGCCTGAATGCATTTTCTGCGACGTGCTGGCGCGCAACAATGATGCGGAAACGCTCATCGTCCATCGCGGGGCGAAGTCCTTTATTATCCTGAATCGCTTCCCCTACACCTCCGGCCACGTGATGATCGTGCCGTACGCGCACGTCGCGGAATTGAACTTGTGCGATGCCGCAACGCTCGGGGAGATGATGCAGCTCACACAACGCGTGGAAGCCGCCTTCCGCACAAACTACAAACCCGATGGCATGAATCTCGGTATGAATCTCGGCCGCGCCGCGGGAGCTGGTGTGATTGGACATTTACATCTGCACGCGTTGCCGCGCTGGATCGGCGATTCCAATTTCATGACGGTCACGGGCGAGACCCGCGTGCACCCGGAAGATTTGGAGACCACCTACGAACGTCTGTCCAAAGCGCTTGGCTAATTCGCGAAGCTCGTTCGGCCACGCTAGAATACAAAGTTCAGACGACTGTTTGGCCGAACGGGAGTAAACCACAGTGGACCTGGAACTGACCGAAGAACAAAAACTGTTGCAGAAAACCGTGCGCGAGTTCGCCGAATCGGAAGTCCGCCCACTGGCCAGGGAACTCGACGAGACGGGGCATTTTCCCCGTGAGCTTTTCAAGAAAGCGGCGGAACTGGGACTTACCGGAGTGCCTTTTCCGGAGGCGGAAGGCGGCGCCGGTTTTGACCATATTGCGTACACCATCGTAATCGAGGAAATCTCACGCTGCTGCGCCTCAACCGGCGTGATTCTCTCCGTGCAGAACTCGCTCTACTGCGATCCGATCCACCGCTACGGAACGGACGAGCAGAAGAAAAAATTCCTGCTGCCCTACGCGCGCGGCGAAAAAATCGGCTGTTACGCCCTGACCGAGCCGCAAGCCGGTTCGAACGCCGCAGCCCTACAAACGAAAGCCGTGAAAAAGGGCGACACCTACGTGCTCAACGGCACCAAGGCCTGGATCACCAACGGCGGCGCCGCGGACGCGGCGATTGTATACGTGAACACCGAGCCCGCGAAAGGCGAGAAGGGCATCACCGCGCTCGTCGTGGAAAGAGGCACGCCAGGATTCAAGGTCGGCAAGGAAGAAAAAAAACTGGGCATCAATGCCACAGCTTGCAGCGAACTGGTTTTCAACGATTGCGCCGTGTCGGTCGGGAATCGCATCGGCAACGAAGGCGAAGGCTACAAAGTAGCGCTCTCGACGCTCGATGGCGGGCGCATTGGCATCGCCGCCCAAGCCACCGGCATTGCGCAAGGTGCGTTTGAGGGAGCGCTGATGTATTCCCAGGAGCGCATGGCCTTTGGCCACCCGATTTCACAATTTCAAGCCATTCAATTCATGCTGGCGGACATGTCCACGGAAATTGACGCCGCGCGACTCCTCATTCGAAAGGCCGCGTGGAAGCAGGAAACCGGCGCTCGTTTCAGCATGGACGCTGCCATCGCCAAACTCTTCGCCAGCGAGATGTCCACGCGCGTCACGCACAAAGCCATCCAAATCCACGGCGGCAACGGCTACAGCCGAGAATATCCCGTCGAACGCAACTACCGCGACGCGCGCATCACCGAAATCTACGAAGGCACCAGCGAAATCCAGCGCCTCGTGATCTCCTCCTGGGTTCTGAAGTCTTAGCTGCGCCATAGTATTCTGACAGCGTGCTGGAACTCGATTGCGGACTCGAATTCGACGCGACGCGCGCGGAAGAGGACTTCTTCCCTGCTCTGCCGCCACACCCCGCGGTTTGCCTCATCGAGCCGCACGAAGAGAATGCCGAGCCGTTTCTGATTCGCACGCAGAATCTGAAGCGGCGATTGCAGCGCCTGCTTGGCCCTGTCGATCCAGCAAGCAAGCGCCTGAACCTGAGCGATTTCGCGCGTGGCATCCGCTATCGCCTGACCGTCTCGCCTTTCGAACAAACGCTCACCTACTATCAGCGCGCAAAGCAATTATTCCCAAAACGTTATCGCGGCCTGATGCGCCTCCGCCCGGCAGCGGTCCTCAAGGTGAATTTGCGCAATGCCTATCCACGCTGCTACGTGACTCGCCGCATTCCCGTCGATGAAGCCGGCGTGCCCACCGGCGGGGCGTACTACGGTCCGTTCGCATCGCGACGGTCCGCGCAAGCTTTCGCCGAACGCGTCCTCGACTTATTTAAAGTACGCCGCTGCCAAATTAAAATCCGCCGCGATCCCACGTTTCCGGGCTGCCTCTACTCCGAAATGAAAATGTGCCTCGCCCCCTGCTTCGCGGGCTGCACGAAAGAAGAATACGACGTCGAAGTGCAAAGGCTGGTGCAGTTCCTAGAAACCAGCGGTGGATCGATGCGTTCCACCATCGAAGAAGAGCGCGAGAAAGCCAGCGAGCAATTGGACTTCGAACGCGCCGCCGCCCTACACAAAAAACTCGAAAAGCTCGACGAGGTTTTGCGCGGCAGGCCCGAACTCACCCGGCGGATTCAGGATCTGGACGCGGTGATTCTGCAACGCACCGCAGAAGAACAAACGATTGGCGCCTACCCTGTCCGCGGCGGAAGGCTCGCGGAGCCGTTCTTCCTGCGCTTCGCCGAAATTGCCAGCGAGCCGCGCTCCGCCGAGCACATCTTTCGCCAGCAATTCGAGTCAAACTCCACATCACCCAACGGCGATCTGGGCGAGCACCTCTGGCTTCTGGCGCGCTGGTATTACAGCAATCCCCGCGAAGGCGAAATTTTCTTCCGCGAAAAGGACTGG
>Ga0307479_10004286_pt1 | contig 13040 bp, 6 predicted proteins | sample atmos_gasesECM4C_FD_203743 | JGI IMG/M metagenome (GOLD analysis project Ga0307479, IMG submission 203743) | Hardwood forest soil microbial communities from Morgan-Monroe State Forest, Indiana, United States - atmos_gasesECM4C_515 | ecosystem: Environmental > Terrestrial > Soil > Temperate...
TCGACTGAACACAGAAATTGAAAAAATAAGGAGCAAGACTTTGGCTACTGCCGAATTGAAAAAAGGCGACGTGAAAGATATGGGGCTCGCGGACGCGGGCAAGCGCAAGATTGAATGGGCATTGCAACAGATGCCCGTTCTGCAATCGATTCGCAAGCGCTTCATCAAAGAGCAGCCGCTCAAGGGGCTGCGCATCTCCGCATGTCTGCACGTTACCAGCGAAACCGCCAATCTGATGATGACGTTGCGCGACGGAGGCGCCGACGCCGTCCTCTGCGCTTCGAATCCCCTTTCGACGCAGGATGAGGTCGCTGCTTCCTTAAACCGCGACTTCAGTATCCCGACCTACGCGATCAAGGGCGAGGACAATGAGACGTATTATGCGCACCTGAGCGCTGCTCTGGAGCACAAGCCGCAGATGACCATGGATGACGGCGCGGATTTGGTCACCACGCTCCTGACCAAGCGCACCGATCTCGTGCCCAATGTTATCGCCGGAACCGAAGAGACGACCACCGGCGTGATTCGCCTGCGAGCCATGGCCAAGGACGGCACGCTCAAGTTTCCCATCATGGCTGTGAATGACGCGCAGACCAAGCATTTCTTCGACAACCGCTATGGCACCGGGCAATCCACGCTGGACGGCGTGATTCGCGCCACGAATATTCTTCTCGCCGGCCAGAAAGTTGTCATCGCCGGCTACGGCTGGTGCGGACGCGGCGTGGCGATGCGCGCCAAAGGGCTTGGCTCGGATGTAATCGTGACGGAAATTGACCCGGTGAAGGGCATCGAAGCAGTGATGGACGGCTTCCGAGTTCTGCCGATGGCCGAAGCTGCGAAAGAAGGCGACATTTTCATCACCGTGACGGGAAACAAGAACGTCCTTCGCGCGGAACATTTTGAAGCGATGAAGTCCGGCGTGGTGGTATGCAACTCCGGGCACTTCAATGTGGAGATTGACCTCCCCGCGCTTGAGCGACTTTCGACCGGCAAGCGGGAAGTTCGGCCGCTGGTGGACGAGTTCCAGTTGAAGGACGGCCGCAAAGTTTATCTCATTGCCGAAGGCCGCCTCGTGAATCTGGCCACGGCCGAAGGGCATCCGGCTGCAGTGATGGACATGAGTTTCGCCAATCAAGCGCTCTCGGCGGAGTATTTGCGGCAACACGCCAAGGAGTTGAAGCCCCAAGTCTACATGGTGCCCGAGCATCTCGACAAAGAAATTGCCCGCCTGAAGCTTGAATCCATGGGCCACAAGCTCGATAAGCTCACCGCCGAGCAGGAGCGCTACCTCGCGTCCTGGCAAGAAGGCACGTGATCGGGTGAGGCAGACGTTCTTGTCTGTATCTCGGTCGATCTTTTAGGGGCGCAGCTATCCCTTGTGTCAGGGAACGAGTGCTGCGCTTTTTTTCTTGTAAACTTACGTTGATTTGTTCTAGGGAATGATCATGTGGGATCTCTCCACGCACGCAATCGATACAGCGCAACTGCGCGGCGCTTCTTATGCCGATGTGCGCGTGATGCACATCCGGCAGCGCGACCTTACGACCAAGAACGGTCAGGTTGGGACGCTTGCCCAATCCGAATCCATCGGCCTTGGCATCCGAGTCCTGGCGAACGGCGCATGGGGATTCGCGTCGACGGACCGGCTCACGCGCGAGGGTGTTGCGGCATGCGGCGCGCAGGCCGTCTCCATCGCGAAAGCGTCCGCGCTCGCGAAGCGCGGCGATGTCGTGTTGGCGGCGGAGGACGCCTACATTGATAGCTGGCAGAGTCCTTTTCGCAAAGATCCGTTCGAAATTCCGCTGGAAACGCAGCTGGATCTTCTGCTCGCTGCGGATGCCGCGATGCGCAAAATAAAGGGCGTCACGCTCAGCGAAACTGGCATGCAGTTCCGCAAAATCGATTCCTGGTTCGCCTCCAGCATCGGCTCGCGCATTCATCAGCGCAAAATCATTTCTGGCTGCGGCATCGCCGCTACCTCTTTTCAAGACGAAGAAATTCAGAAGCGCTCGTATCCCAACAGTTTCGGCGGACAGTATGCGCTGCAGGGTTATGAGCTGGTGGAATCACTCGAACTTTTGAAGCACGCACCGCGAATCGCAGAGGAAGCCGCCGCAGTGCATTCCGCCGCGCAATGTCCGGAAAAAACCGGAACCGTCGTCCTCGGCGCCAGCCAGCTTGGCTTGCAGATTCACGAATCGATTGGCCATCCCATCGAACTGGACCGCGTTCTCGGCCAGGAAGCAAATTTCGCGGGGACCAGTTTTCTTACGCTCGATAAGCTCAACAAGCTTCGTTACGCCTCGGATATCGTGAATGTCGTCGCCGACGCGCGCCTGGACCACGGTCCGGGCCTGGGCACCTTCGCCTACGACGACGAGGGAGTTCCGGCGCAGTGCACCGACATCATTAAAGATGGGCAGTTCCGCGGCTATCTCTCCAATCGCGAGACAGCGCACCTCGTCGGCCTGCAACGATCCTCCGGCACGATGCGTACGGAGAGCTGGAACCGCCTGCCGATCATTCGCATGACGAATATCAGTCTGCTGCCCGGGAATTGGTCATTCGACGATTTAATCGCCGACACAGATGATGCCATTCTCATGGAGACGAACCGCTCGTGGTCCATCGACGACCGCCGCTATCAGTTTCAGTTTTCGACCGAAATTGGCTGGGAGATCAAGGGCGGCAAGAAGGGGCGCATGCTGAAAAATCCCAGTTACAGCGGCATTACCACCGATTTCTGGAATTCGTGCGACGCCATTTGTAAATTCGACGAGTGGACGCTTTGGGGCACGCCCAATTGCGGCAAGGGCCAGCCCATGCAGACGATGGGCACCGGCCACGGTGCTTCTCCGGCGCGCTTCCGCAACGTCCGCATCGGCGCCGCGTTCTCGAACCAATGAGCGACTTTTCCGCGCATCGTCGAATTATCGATACCGTCCTGCGCCTCGCCAAATCCACCGTGGCGGACGAGACCGAAGTGCACGTCGAGGAGATTTCCGGCGCGCTCACGCGCTTCGCCAACAACGCCATTCATCAGAACGTGGCCGAGCACGGCCTCACCGTTTCCATTCGAACGGTCGCCGACGGCCGCACTGCCCGCGCCACCACCAATCGCATCGACCAAGACTCCCTTCGCGCCACGATCGAGACCTCGCTTACCCTCGCGCGCAGTCAGCCGAAAAATCCGCGGCTTCTGCCGCTTCCTGGCCGGCAGCGATACCGCAGGGTAAACCGCTTTATCAAGCGAACCGCGGAGCTCACGCCTGAGGATCGTGCGCGCGCCGTCCGCCGCACTTGCGACCTCGCTGTGAAAAATGGCCAGGTCGCTGCGGGGATTTTCTCCAGCGGGCAAAATCAAATGGTGATGGGCAATTCTCGCGGTCTCTTTGCCGGCTACCGCGAAACCCACGCGGAGTTTTCCATCACCATGCAGGAAGGCGCCGCCGCGAGCTGGGCCAAGGCGAACTCGGCAAACGTTCGTGATTTCGATCCGCCGAAGCTCGCTGCGCGGGCAAGCGAAAAAGCGCATCTTGCCTGCAACGCCCGCGAACTCGCGCCTGGCCGCTACACCGTGATCCTCGAGCCCGCCGCGGTTCTCGACCTGGTGGGCTTTCTTTTCTATGATTTTTCCGCGACCGCTCTGGAAGACAAGCGCTCCTGCCTGAATGACCGCATGGACACGCAGCTACTTGGGAAAAACATAAGCATCAGCGATAATGTTTATCATCCGCTGCAGCTCGGCGCGCCGTTTGATGGAGAAGGCATCCCTCGCCAGCGGGTTTTGCTTGTCGATCGTGGCGTCCCGAAAAATCTCGTCTACGCCCGCAGCACCGCGAAGCGTGCCGGCAAAAAGCCTACCGGCCACGGCTTCGCACTCCCCACTGAATACGGCGAAGCCCCGATGAATCTGGTCTTTTCCGGGGGCGAATCTTCGCTCGAAAAGATGATCGCTTCGACGGATCGCGGCCTCCTCGTCACACGCCTTTGGTACATTCGCGAGGTTGACCCTTACGAAAAGGTCATGACCGGCATGACACGCGACGGACTTTTTCTCGTGGAAAATGGCCGCGTCACTTCGGCAATCCGCAACTTCCGCTTCAACCAGTCGCTGATCGAGATGCTCCGCAACGTCGAGCTTCTCGGTCCCGCCGTCCGCGCCACGGGGGAGGAGGCTTTCGAAATGGTCGTTCCCGCCATGAAAGTGCGCAATTTCCACTTTTCAGAAGTTACAAAGTTTTAACAATTCAGCCCTGCCGCACAACAAAACCGATTCAGCAAATGCAAATTCTGCGTTGTACTTCGCGGGTCCCCGCAGCCTATACATGGTTATGGTCTGGCAAAGTGTGCGAGCTCGGGCAGATCGGACCGGGCATCCAAACTGGGGGCATCCCGACCATGACGCCTGCGGCACAGGTTTTGTGGCGCGCCTTGGTGGTGTGGCCAGCCACGACATCATCAACCATGCGTTGACCGCCCTGGAACGTCTGACGCATCGCGGTGGCGTGGATGCCGATGGAGCCAGCGGCGACGGCGCCGGCCTGCTCACTTCGCTGCCGCATTCGTTCTTCCGCGCTCGCGCTCTAGAGCAGGGCATCGAACTGCCGGAAATCTTCGGCTTGGGCTTTGCTTTCTTCCCAAAAGCGGCAGGCGCCGAAGCCCGCGCGGCCATCGAAGCTGCTGCGGAAATAGAACGTCTTCGCATTCTCGGCTGGCGTCTCGTGCCAACAAACCCCGATTCGCTGGGACGCAGCGCGCTGGATACTTTGCCCGAAATCTGGCAGTTCTATGTGGCGCCATTCCACGAGGCGCGTGGCGCTGCGCGCTTTGAGTGGCGTCTCGCGTTTCTCCGGAAACGCGCCGAATCATGCCTGCCCCCGCGATGTTACCTGTGCTCACTCTCTTCCCGGACCGTCGTCTACAAGGGGCTCCTTACTCCTTGGCAATTTCCGCGGTTTTACGAAGACTTGCGTGATCCTTCGTTTGCTGCCTCGTTCGCGATCTTCCACCAGCGTTATTCGACGAACACGCAACCCTCCTGGAATCTCGCGCAGCCGTTTCGCTGCGTCGCGCACAACGGCGAAATCAACACCATCATCTCGAATCGCCGCTGGTTGCGGGCCAAGGAGCGCAACATTCGCGCGCACCTGAGAGTCGGTCCGTGGTTCGGTCTCCTCGAAGAAAATGTCAGCGATTCGGCCAGCTTTGATAATGCCTTCGAGCTGCGGCTGCTCCAGGGATTCGCGCCGGAAGCGGCGATGCTGTCGATGGTGCCTCCGGCTTTTGAGAACGATCCGTTTTTCTCGCGCGATGTGCGCGCCGCGCTCGCTTCACTCTCGCAAGAGAGCGAACCCTGGGATGGACCCGCCGCGCTCATCTTTTCCGATGGCCAATTCGTCGGCGCGAAGCTCGACCGCAATGGGTTGCGTCCCATGCGCTACACCTTGACGCACGACGGTCTGCTGATGGCGGGCTCCGAAACCGGCTTGATTGATCTCGACGAAAGCCGCATCGCCGAACGGCAGCGGCTGGGTCCCGGCGAAATGATCCTTGCCAATCCCGCGACCGGCTCGTTCCTTCGCTGGCGCGAAATCCTGAAACGCCTGGCGACCCTGGAGGCGAAGAACGCTATGGTTCCGTCGCGTGCGTTTGCGACCGGCGTTGCCTTTCCGCACTGCGGCGTCGCTCAGCCCAAACGTATCGCTGCTGCCGCGGGCTGGACGGAAGATCAATTCAAGATTCTTTTCTCCGCTCTTGTGCACGGAAAAGAAGCCGACTGGAGCATGGGGGATGACGCGCCTCCGGCGTTTCTTTCCGCTCTCCCTCGTACTCTGTGGGATTACTGCAAGCAGCGCTTCGCGCAGGTCACGAATCCACCGATCGACCCGCTGCGCGAAACTCACGTGATGTCTCTCGACGTGCGCTTGAAGGACGGTTATTTTCTTTCCAGCCCCGTGATTGGCTCAGGCCAGCTTGCGGAACTTTCCGCGTTACTTGGACCGGTGCACAAAATAGACTTCACTTTTCCTGCCGCTACGGGAGTCTCGGGCGCACGCTGCAGTTTTGCTCAGCTTTCAGCTACCCCTGTGAGCAGCAGCGAGCGCCCGGGGCTCCTCCTCCTCTCGGATCGCGGCATCAGCAGCGAGCGTGCGGCATTGCCCGCACTTCTCGCCACTGCTGCTGTTTGGAAATCCATGGTGCGCGAGGGGCTTTGGGACGTGCCCCTCATCGTCGAGTCCGCTCAAGTAATGGACACCCATCACGTGGCGCTGCTCGTCGCCGTGGGCGCCAGCGCCGTCGCGCCCTATCTCGCCGAGCAATTCGCGGAGTCCCTCGAGCCTGACGGCATCGCGCACATGCACGCCGCCATCAACGCAGGTCTCCGGAAAGTCCTTGCCCGCATGGGCGTCTCCACGCTTGCGAGTTACAGGAACGGCCATCTTTTTGAGATTATCGGTCTCGATAGGGATCTTTGCGCCGAGTTTTTCGAAGATGCCGCTGACTATCCGGGGCAAAAAAGCTTTGACGGTCTGCTTGCAGATTACCTTCGCATGCACACCGCTGCATTCTCCGGCTCATCGGACGAACTCGCGGACGCAGGTTTGTATCGCTTCCGCAAGGGCGCCGAGCTGCACGCGAATTCACCCGAAATGATTCGCCGCCTGCATGCACACGTGCGCGCTCCCGAAGAAAACAAATATTCCGCCTTCGAGGAGTCAACAGAATCTCGAGGCCCGGTGTTTCTCCGCGACCTCCTGGAAACGGTTCCGGGCACGCCCATCGGAATCGAAGAAGTCGAGCCGCTCGACTCCATCCTGCGCCGCTTCAGCACGCAGGCGATGTCTCTCGGCGCGCTGAGCCTCGAAGCGCACCGGACGCTCGCGCTGGCCATGAATTCCACTGGTGCGCGCAGCAATACCGGCGAAGGCGGGGAGGATCCTTCGCTCTACCGTCTCGAGCCTCATGCCGCCAACAAGGTCAAGCAAGTGGCATCCGCCCGTTTCGGTGTGACCACTGAGTATCTCGTCCACGCCGAAGAGCTTGAAATCAAAATGGCCCAGGGCTCCAAGCCCGGAGAAGGTGGCCAGCTTCCTGCGCGCAAAGTCACCGGATACATTGCGCGTATACGTCACGCCGTGCCCGGTACACCGCTGATCTCTCCGCCGCCGCACCACGACATTTACAGCATCGAAGACTTGGCGCAGCTCATTCATGATCTTCGCGCGGTGAATCCGCGGGCGCGCATCGGCGTCAAGCTCGTTTCCGGTGCCGGCGTCGGCATTATCGCCGCCGGCGTCGCCAAGGCCGGCGCGGACGTGATTACCATCAGCGGCCACAACGGCGGAACGGGTTCATCGCCGCTTACCTCCATTAAGAACACCGGCTTGCCCTGGGAGATTGGATTGCGCGAGACGCACGATACATTGGTTCGCGCTGGCCTTCGTTCGCGCCTCTCTCTCCGCGTGGACGGAGGCCTGAAATTCGCGCGCGACATTCTTGTGGCCGCCATTCTCGGCGCTGACGAGTTTGGCTTCGGCACTGCCGCGCTGCTCGCCCTTGGTTGCGTCATGGCGCGACAGTGTCATCTGAATACTTGCCCCGTCGGTATCGCCACACAGGATGAAACGCTGCGCGCGCGATTCACGGGCAAGCCGGAGATGGTCGTGGCCTATTTCCGTTCCCTTGCGGGAGAAGTGCGTGAGCGGCTTGCACAGCTCGGTGTTGTGTCCCTCAGCGAGTTGCGAGGTTGGTATGACCGGCTGTCGGCGCGTTTTGGAATGGATGCGCTCATGGTGGTGCCCATTTCCGAGTCTCTCCGCATCGCGCCCCAGCAATCTCCTGGATTGCATGCGTTGGCGGTAGAAGAAGTGCCGCAGTTCGGCAGCATGCCCGCGAATCCCGGTGAATCGCAACGGATTCGAAATTCCGACCGCAGTGTCGGCGCTCATCTCAGCGGCGAGGTCATGCGACGCAAGGCGCTGCTTGACTCGGTGACGCCGGAAATCACGCAGGAATATCACGGCTCGGCGGGCCAAAGTTTTGGCGCCTTCCTCGCGGACGGCATCACCCTCAAGCTCTATGGGGAAGCCAACGACTATGTCGGAAAAGGATTGTCCGGGGGAACGATCGCGATTACGGCTGGGCCCGGCAGCTCGCGGCGCGGTGATGTTCTCGCGGGAAACACCGTTCTTTACGGCGCCACATCCGGCCAGCTCTTTATCGCGGGCCGCGCCGGCGAGCGCTTCGCTGTTCGCAATAGTGGCGCCCTTGCCGTTGTCGAGGGAGTCGGCCAGCACGGTTGCGAATATATGACGGGCGGCGTGGTCCTGGTCCTAGGTCCGCTCAGTCTCAATTTCGGCTCCGGCATGACCGGAGGTCTCACCTACGTCCTGCGCGCCGAAGCGGAAGAGGTTCTCCATCGCGAGTTCGTCGCGCTCGCGGATCTTGAGTGCAACGAAGAGTCCTGGCTGCGCCGGGTTCTGGAGGAGCATGGCCAATTCACGGCCAGTCCGCGTGCTGCCCGCCTTCTATCGCGCCACGGCGCGCTGCCTCTTGTTCGCGTGCAGCCGATTCATTTTCAAGGTTCCGTTGAAGCGACCTGGGCGCCTGTACTGGCCCGTCTCCCTCAGCGCGAAACCACCTTCGCTCCAACGCCCGCGGTGCAAGTTTCCGAAGCGGCGCTCCATGCCTGAAAAGAGCCGCATTCCGTCCGCACTCGGCTGCGAGAATCCGCTATAATTCGCGGCGAGCATTCAGCCCATGGACTTCGACCAACTCGCTACTTTCGTTTACGTCGCAAAATTGAAGAGTTTCTCGCGGGCCGGTCAGAAAGTTTTTCGTTCACAGTCCGCTGTCAGCGCCCAGATTCGCCAGCTCGAACAAACCTACCGCGCCAAACTGCTCGACCGCTCCGCGAAATCCGTCGAGCTTACTCCCGCCGGTGAAGTCCTGTTCGAATACGCCGAGCGCCTTTTGCGTCTGCGCGACGAGTCCATTCAGCTGGTTGCGGACCGCGGAAACGTGGTTCAAGGCCCCGTCGTTTTCGGCGCCAATGAGGCCACTTGCCTCTATCTCCTCCCCGACATGTTCGCGGAATTTCAACGCCGCTATCCGCTCGTGCACATCAGCATCTACCGCAACTTCAGCCACAAGATCTTGCAGCGCGTCGAAGATGGCTCCGTGGATGTCGGAATCGTAACGCTGCCGGTGAAGTCTCCGAACTTGAAGGTTCACAACATTTACAGGGACCGTCTCCGCTTCATGGTCAGCGTGCGGAATCCGCTCGCCAGCCGTTCGCGTGTCACGCTCGCCGAAGTCGCGGCGCAACCGCTCATTTTTCCTCGCACAGGCTATACCCGGCAGGTCCTCGATAAATTGTTCCGTCCCTACCGTTCGCGGATGCGCGTGGCGATGGAGCTGCCCAGCATCGGGATGATCAAGCGCTTTGTGGGCGCTGATGCCGGCGTCTCATTCATCAGCGAAAGTTTTGCGCGTGACCAGATTAAGGCCGGCGAAGTGAAGCTTTTAAGCGTCGAGGGTGTCGATCTTTGGCGCGAGCTCGGCCTGGTTTACCGGCGCGACCGCAGCCTGCCGCGCGCCGCTCAGGCGCTGATCGGCCTCATCCGCGAGCACCGCAAGTTTCACGATTCCTCAGAAGCGGCTTCGGCCTAGCGTCGGTAATTCGTGTTTTTATTTCTGGAGAAGTGCCGCCCCACCCGCTTGCTTCGCGCTTACAGCGCCCAGGGTGTCATTCTGAGACCATCAGATGAAGATGGGCGAAGAATCTCAATGTGCGCCGCATGTAGGGCGCTCGTCGAGTTCCTTCGGCTGACCCCGCCGCTTCGCTTGTGGTGAGAATTGCGGATTAGTGCGCGTTGAAGTCTAAACTCGTAATCGCCCGCGCGATTACATTTTCCTGAATCTGAATCAAATCGGAGTCGGCGTAGGTCATGCCGAGCGCAGTGAAAATGTCGCTTCCGCGCGCCACCACCGCGAGTGTTCCCGACCAAGCGTGATCGTCCGTCAATCCACGGTATCGAATTTCCACCGCCGGCAATCCGCCCACGATGGTCTTCCGCCGGGAAATCTGTTGGTAACTGCTGTAGATCTCGCGCAGCCGTTGCTCCACGGTCGTTGCCGCCGTATCCAGCGGCTCTTTCGTTTTTTCTTGCCCAACTACCATCAGCGTCGATTCGTTCGACGTGCCCATCGCGACAATCGCATTCGGCAGCGCCTTTCGCGCGTCATCGAGCAGATTCCAGCTCGGCGCCTTGTACATCCGAAAGCCATGCGTGTAATTGGTGTAGAGGTTCCCCTGAATCTCTTCGCGGATCGCAGGAGCTTCCGGCGGGGCAGGTTGCGTCGCAGCTGTCACCATGGATGTCGCCGGAGCGGCTGCAGATCCTTTTACGGCTGGCGCTACGGCATTCTCCGCCACGCTCACGGGCAATTCCGGCTTGACCCCCGCGTTCGTTATTTTCGTTGCGGCCTTCTCGCGTTTTTCCGCTGCGCCAGGAACGGCCGATTTGGCACTGGCATTCGCCGCTGTCGGCTCCGCAGATGACGCCACCCCGGGTTCCGGCTTCGGCTGCGAATCCTTGGAAGGCTGAGAGGACTCGGCGCCAGCTTCCTTCTTCGGTGACGCAGGCGCCGCCGGAATGATCGACGCGATCTTGTCCTTCTCCACGAGAACATACCCAAAGTCCGTTTTGACTTTGAACATGTTGTCCTCGTACGCCACGATCACGCCGTAGAGCTTCTTACCGTCCTTTAGGCGGATCTCATCTGCCCGCGCGGACAGCGCCCCCACGCTCATCGCGCCCGCTAAGATTGCCATTGTCAGGAGGCCGCGCTTCATGGAGATACCCACGATTTAAGTATGGCTTTGCCCCGCTTGCCCCGCAATATCCCCTTGCGCGATGGTGTCCGCGCTGTTACCTCCAGGCGTCGCGTGCTCGCTCAACGTGTCATGTATTCCCCTTTTTTTACTCGTTCGGCGGCCTCCTCCGGGCGATTTCTGCCAGCAGCGTGCCGATCCGTCCCGCCGCACGCTCTAATTCCTCAATCACGGCGCTCAGCCTTGCGCGCAAAGGTTCTGGCAAACGCGCATGCGTTTGCTGCTGCGCCAGCGCCTCCGCAATCAGGCGAATCTGTTTACGGCTTCGCGGGTTCAGCCGCTCCCACAGTCTCTGTTTCGTGCTGCGGTTGCGTCCCAGCCATTGCTCGCCGGTCCCCGCTGGCCGCCCTGCTTCCGGCTCCGCTATCGGCATCACGTTTTGTGTTTTCGCTCGGATCACGTCGCAACCTGTTGATTTCTTTCTACTTCTTCAGCGCCGCCAACTCATCGCAATTCACTTGCCCATCCTGTTCCACCCTTCCCGTCACCCGCAGCGCCCGCGTTTCGAATACCAGCCCGCCATATTTCTCATAAGCTTCAGGGAAAAGCACCGCCTCATACACGCCGCGCTGGTCTTCCAGCGTCACGAACATCATGTTGCGGTAATTCTTCGTTCCCACATGCCGGTACGTCACCACCCAGCCGCACAACGTCACTCGCTCTCCGCGCAATTTTTCCAGTTCGTCGCTCCACACCGCGCCATTCCGTGGCAGAAAATCCAGGGGGTGACCGCTCACGCACACTTCCAGGATCTCGCGCTCGTAACGCAGCTTCTGCTCCTGCGTGTATTCCGCCGCCGGCAATCCTTCCAGCGCTTCGCTCGCTTCCTCATCGGGCGTGTCGCCAAATAAAGAATCTGTCATCCCGTTTGCCCTGAGCGGAGCCGAAGGGGGCGGAGAGCCGGCGAAATCGGCTCGGAGTCGAGGGCTCTCTCTTTGTTTTTTCCCCTGCAGCAAATTCCACCGCCACAGCATCTCCGGCCGCGTCATCGTGCGCACTTCATTGCCGGCTTCATCAAATGCTCCGCATTTAATCAGCGCCTCGATTTCGTCCCGCTCGACCGGCTTGCCCCGATTCCATCGGGGAACTCGCCGAAGAAAATCCTCCAGCGACCGAAACGCGCCGTTCTCTTCCCGCGTTCGCACGATCGCTATGATTGTTTCCAGCCGCAACCCCTTCACCTGCATCAGCCCCACGCGCAAGGCGCGCCGTCCGTCCGCGCCCGTTTCCGCCGTGTACTCCATGCGCGAATGGTTCACTGACGGCAGCCGCACCTCAATCCCCCAGCGCTTCGCTTCCTCCACATACGCCGAAACGTGATAGAAACCCGCTCCCGCGCTGCACATCGCCGCCAAAAACTCCGCCGTATGATGCGTCTTCAGATACGCCATGCGGTAGGAAATGTCCGCATACGTTGCGGCGTGCGCCTTGCAAAACCCGAACCCCGCGAATTTCTCCACCATCATCCACGCTTCTTCGCGCTGGGCTCCAGTCAATCCCATCATTTCTGCGGCTTTCATGAATTTCATTTGCAACCGTTCGCGATCCTGCCGCCCCGAGTATTTGGCAGACGCTCTTCGTGCCAGATCTGCCTCCGCCAGCGACATACTGCCGACCGTTTGCGCAATCTTCATTACTTGTTCTTGGAAGATACATACGCCAAGCGTGTCGCCAAGAATTGGCTCGAGCGAATCATGCGCGTAAGTTACTTCTTGCCCGCGCAGCCGCTTCACGAATAGCTCCTTCGATCCATACTCGGCTGCTCCTGGCCGGATCAATGCCAGTGCAACTGCTACCTCTTCGAGTGTCCGCACCTTCATCATGCGGAGCATGCTGCGCATCGCGGGTGACTCGATCTGGAAAATCCCTATGGTGCGGCCTGCGGCAATCATGTCGCATGTCGCGTGGTCATTTTCGGGGATGGCGTCAAAATCAATCTCCCGCGGCTTCGGACAAGGCGTCGCGCCATCCGGTGCGATGCTGCTTTTCTCCTCTGTCTCCTTTGCTTCCTTTACTTCCTTTACTTCCTTCTCGATGTTATCGAGCGCCAGCGCCATCGTCGTGAACCCGCGCTGGCCAAGCAAATCCATCTTGATCAGCCCGAGCGCTTCGATCGCGTTCATGTCGTACTGCGTGACGA
>Ga0307479_10004287_pt1 | contig 13040 bp, 11 predicted proteins | sample atmos_gasesECM4C_FD_203743 | JGI IMG/M metagenome (GOLD analysis project Ga0307479, IMG submission 203743) | Hardwood forest soil microbial communities from Morgan-Monroe State Forest, Indiana, United States - atmos_gasesECM4C_515 | ecosystem: Environmental > Terrestrial > Soil > Temperate...
CTCGCAAGATCCTAAAATCGTCTCCGCTCCCTGATTGCACGATCAGCGACGTTGCGAAATTCTTCGCGGAACTCGGGATTTTCCTTGACAAAGCGTATCGAATAAGCTATGGTCTGAATCGGGTAAATTTGCGCAAGCGGCAGCCACTCTGCCGGTTTTCTTTTGTAGGGGGCACGGGACACCCGTGCCCGGCCGCTGAGATCAGCAAGTCCTTTGGAATCCGCAGTTCCGAGAACCCTGAAATCTTGCACAATTTTAGTGCAAATAACTTCCTTAGAATCCGCACTTACAGACCGTGTTTTGGCAAGTCCTCTAGAATGCGCACTTACAAAAAAGTGGGGGGAGGGGGGACCCAATGGTCTAATTTTCAAACACAGTTTCAAGTGGGAGGGGCCAGCCAGTTCCACATTTCCAGCGACCGATACAATTCAAGATGCAAAATAAAACCCACAACCCGTCCCCATTTAATGCTGTATATCGCCATTCAATGCACCGAAACACCATTCAGAGAAAGGTTTGGAGCCGTAAAGCCAACTCCGGTAGACTAGATGCTGAATCTATTTGGGGGCTCCGCGCACTATTCTGTCTGTGGGTACATCTGCGGCCCGAGCGCACATCTAACAATCTGTAACTGAGGGTGAAGAATGCCGGATGTAATGAAGACTTTGCTGTTGAATCCGCCGAGCTTTGAGAACTTTGACGGCGGGGCGAGTTCGCGGTGGCCCGCGACCCGCGAAATCGAATCCTATTGGTATCCCGTTTGGCTGACCTACCCGGCGGGCATGATCCCAGGCAGCCGCCTGCTCGACGCGTCGCCAGCCAAGATCAATTGGCAGCAAACCGTTGAAATCTGCAAGGACTACGAATTCCTGGTGCTGTTTACTTCCACTGTTGGATTTGAGAGCGATGTCAAGCTGATCCGCAAGATCAAGGAATCGAACCCAAGCCTCAAGATTGCTTTTGTCGGCCCCCATGGGCACATCAAACCCGACGAAACCCTGAACGCCAGCCAAGACATTGACTTTGTGACTCGCGGGGAGTTCGATCATTCCGTCGTGGAATATGCGCACGGCAAGCCGCTTAGCGAAATTCTGAGCGTCAGCTACCGCAAGGACGGCCGAATCGTGCACAACGCGGAGCGGCCGCAATTGCACACCGCTGAACTCGATGCCCTTCCGTTCGCCACCGACATTTACAAGCGCGACCTCAAGATCGAAAACTACAACGTGCCATTCTTGCTGCATCCTTTCGTGTCGTTTTATACGACGCGCGGCTGCCCGGCGCTGTGCACCTTCTGCATGTGGCCGCAGACTATTTCGGGACATGCCTGGCGCACCCGTTCCACGGAAAACGTGGCTCGCGAAGTAAAGCAAGCGATCGAATATTTTCCCCAGATGAAGGAAATTTTCTTCGACGACGACACCTTCAACATTCGCAAGGATCGCGTTTTGGATCTGTGCGGCAAGTTCAAGCCATTGAAGTTCCGCTGGTCCTCGACGGCCCGCGTGCACAGCGATTACGAAACCTTGAAGGGCATGGCCGATGCCGGCGCACGCCTTTTCATCGTTGGCTTTGAATCCGGCGATGCGCAGATCCTGAAAAATATCAAGAAGGGTGCGACCACTGAGATGGCTCGCACCTTTATGAAGAATTGCCGCAAAGTCGGCATTCGCGTGCATGGCGACTTCATCATCGGCTTGCCCGGCGAGACTCGCGAGACGATTCAAAAGACCATCGACTTCGCCAAAGAGCTCGATTGCGAGACGATCCAGGTTTCCCTGGCCCACGCCATGCCAGGTACCGAATTGCATGACTCCATGGCCAAGCAAGGTTTCCTGAAAGTGGAAGCGCTGGCCGATTCCGGCGGACACCAATTGCCGCACATCGAATATCCGCATTTGTCCAAACCGGAGATGATGGCCGGGGTCAATCGCTTCTACGATGAATATTATTTCCGGCCGAAAGTTGTTTGGCGCATCGTGCGAGAAGCATTGTGGGATAGCAACGAACGCAAGCGCCTTTATCACGAAGCAGTCGATTTCTTGAAGCTGCGCTCCGAACGCTGGAAGTGGGTGCGCCAGGGCGGAGACATCGAAAAGACCATGATTGCCGTGCCGGCGCCGCCCTCGGCCTCCGGTAACGATTAATTTCAAAATATGGGACACGATTTACGGATTCGGATCAAGACCCTGGTCATGATCCTGGCCATGGTAGTGTGCGCCAATACGGGCGACCTGCTCTTGAAACGCGGCATGACCCAGATCGGCGCCGTGGAAATTTCCGTGGCCAGCTTGCGTCACGCACTTCTACTGACGGTCACCAACGGAACCATCTGGCTAGGCATTTTCTTTCTGACTGGCTTCATGGTCAGTTACATGACCGTGCTGAGTTGGGCGGATTACAGCTACGTAATGCCCGCCGGCGCTTTCGGATACGCAACGTTGACGCTGTTCGCGGTGACTTTTCTCCATGAAGCCGTTTCGCCGCGCCGGTGGGTCGGCGTGTTCCTGATTTGCATCGGTGTCGTGCTGGTGGGGCAGACCAAGCCGCGCACTACCGAAGTAGCGGTGCGGGAGGCGGCGGCATGATTCGCGTGGCATTAGTTCTCGGTACCCTGATCCTGGGAACGACCTGCGGCGAAATCGCCATGACTCTTGGGATGAAAGCGACGGGAGAGCCGGCACGGCTGCGTCCTCGCGAGATACTGATATTCCTTGGGCGGGCGCTGCGCACCGGATGGTTTTGGGTGGCGGTCCCGCTGATGGCGTTGGCATTTTATGCTTTGCTGGTGCTGCTGTCCTGGGAGCCGATCAGTTTTGTGATTCCGGCTTCCGCCCTGAGCTACGTGGTGGGCGCGCTGGGAGCAAAATATATTTTGCGCGAAGACGTGAGCCCAGCTCGCTGGATTGGTGTAGTGCTGGTATGCGCTGGAGTTGCCCTTGTTGCCGCGGGTTAGAGCCGCCCTCCCAACGATGGAAAGTCCCGCACTGAATTCCAGCCTTGAGCGAGAACCACCTCCGACTCACGACGCGTCCGATTCCGCAACAAACCTGCTAAGCGCCGTTCTCTCGGATTGGCGCTTATCCGTAGCTGCACTCATCACCTTGTGGGCCCTTGTCTATATGGCTGGCATCTCGCGGCCGCACCTCCTCGACGATGTTGATACCGTGCACGCGGAAGCGGCCCGTGAGATGGTCCAGCGCCACGACTGGGTCACCCTGCACACCAACGGCTTCCGGTACTTGGAAAAAGCTCCGCTGATGTACTGGAGCTTGGCGGTCAGTTACGAAATCTTCGGCGTCTCCGATTGGAGCACACGCTTCCCGCTGATGCTCGCCGTGCTTGCACTTGCCTTAGCGACTTATCGTTTAGGACGACATGTGTACGGAGCAGCGGCTGGCCTAATTGCAGCTGTCGTGCTGCTCACCTCGCTCGGTTTGTTCATCTTCACGCGCTTTCTTATTCCCGAAGTGCTCGTTGCCTTGTGGCTCACTCTCACTTACTACTTTTTCCTTCGGGCATTCGAGGAAGAGCGGCCTTCTCGCTGGACCTGTTGGGCGTTTGCGGCGACCTGCGCCTTGAATGTATTGACCAAGGGACTGATCGGCCTGGTTTTCCCCGTCGGAGCCATCGTCATTTTTCTTTTGCTGAAGGGCAATCTGCGGGATCTGCTGAGGATGCACGTAGCCTCCAGCGCGCTCGTGTTCTTCGCCATCGCCGCGCCGTGGCACGTTCTCGCGGCACTGCGCAATCCACCCCAGGGGCACGCGCGCGGCTTCTTGTGGTTCTACTTTATCAACGAGCACCTGATGCGTTTCTTGGGCAAGCGCGTACCGCCAGGGTACGACACCGTTCCGCTGGGCATATTTTGGGGCCTGATGCTGGTTTGGCTTTTTCCTTGGAGCGCATTCCTGCCGCAGGCTCTCCGCGATTTGCCGGCGAGCTTGCGGGAATTTCGCGACAAGCCAATCAACGCGCAAGCCCGCCGAAGCGCAGCCAATCTGCTTTTTTTGCTATGGGTGCTCATTATCTTGGGATTTTTCAGCTTCTCGACCCGGCAGGAGTACTACACAATTCCCGCCGTGCCCGGTGCGGCGCTCTTACTCGGCGGTTGGCTGGCGCGCGAATCTGAACCAACAGCGAGCCACTCGGATCGTAGCGCGGGCCGCATTTCATCCGCGGTCCTGTTTACCCTAGGTTCGCTCGCGTTTGTGGCGGGCTCTTGCCTTTTGCTTGTTTCTCATCAACCAACTCCCGGTGCCGATCTCGCTGACCTCCTAAAGAAGAATCCAGACGAGTACAACTTCTCTCTTGGACATGTATTCGACCTCACATCGCAAGCCCTGGGCGCGTTTCGCGGCCCTCTACTTGCAGCCTCTCTCAGCTTATTTCTAGGCACCGCACTAAATTGGGTTCTGAGACGGCGCGCGCGCCCTCTCGCCGGCAATGTTGCACTTGCGCTGACGATGATCATCCTTCTGGCTGCGATACATTCCTCTTTCGGCATCTTTTCCCCGATTCTGTCTTCTTATGACCTCGCCCAAGCGGTTCAAAGGCAGTTTCATCCGGGCGATGTGATTGTCATTGACGGTGAGTACCACCAAGCATCAACACTGAACTTCTATACCGGTATTCAGGTACACGTTCTCCATGAACCGAGCGGCAACCTTTGGTACGGCGCCAAATTCCCCGATGCGCCGCAAATTTTTGAGACGCCACAGTCACTCGCCGCAATGTGGACAGGTCCGCAAGGCGTCTTCCTATGGACCGACCAAGAAGAGCCGAAAGAGCTCCATGGTCTGACGTCTTTTCGACTGGCCAAGTCCGGCGGAAAGTTTATCTTTACAAACCGCGAGCCAACGCGCTGACCTAGGGATATTGGCTCGACACACCCGAGGGGGCGTTCCGCCGCGCTTAATCTCTTCACCTGTGACCTGCTACACTATTTACAAAGTTTCAGAGCTTGTGTTTTCTAGCCGCCTCCATGGAGGGGACGCTTGCTGTTTCTATACCTAGTCTTATGCGTCGCGATCATTGGAACGTTTACCCCCACCATCGTGCTGATACTGTCTGTCTTGGGGACCGTCCAATTCCGCCGTTGCACGGAGCGCGACCGGAGGAAATACGAAGAATTTACCGCTCACCTTCCTTCGGTCTCGGTTCTCAAGCCTGTGCATGGTAACGAGGCGCGCCTGAAAGAGAGCCTTGACTAGGCGGGCCGACGGCTCGATCATCACGCCGGACTTGCCGGAAACTGTGGGCGGCCGATCCGCGCCTTAGAACAGATCGCCGCCGTGATGCCATGATTGATTCGTCGCTCTTCGCAATTCGTTTGCTTGTGCTTGTGCTCGCGGCGACCCCGCTGATCTACTACTTGCTCGCGCTGTACTGCGTGATCGACTACTTCGGGTCGCTGAGAAAACTGCCGCCGAGAAACGACACATTTGCGCCACCCGTCAGCATTCTGAAACCGGTTCGCGGCGAGGACCACCACGCCTATGAGAACTTCGCGAGCTACTGCCGACTCGACTATCCCGACTACGAAATTGTCTTTGCCATGGCTGATCCTCACGACCCTGTGATTCCCGTAATCCGGAAATTGCAGCAAGACTTTCCGGCCACGCCGATACGTTTCGTTACCGAGGTTCCGCGCATCGGCGAAAATAACAAAGTGAACAACCTCTGCCGACTGGTGAAAGCCGCGAATCACGATTTGCTGGTGATGACCGACAGCGATGTTCGCGTGGGGCGCGACTATCTACGCGACGTGGTTGCGCCGTTCACCGATAAAGCTGTGGGCGCGGTTACATCGTTCTACCGTTGCGCTGGCGGCGGCACGCTGGCGGCGGATTTGGACATGCTTGGAATGTGCATGGACTCGGTGCCGAGCGCGCTGGTGGCGCGGCGGCTGGAAGGCAGAGTGCAATTTGCGTTTGGGTGGACGATGGCCACGACGAAGGAGCGGCTCGCGGAAATTGGCGGCTGGGAAGCGATGGCCAATCATCACTCTGACGATTTCGAGCTGGGCAATCGTATTGCGGGCAAGGGGCATCGCGTGGAATTGATGCGCGAGCCGGTTTCGATGGTGTTTCCGAAAGAAGGATTCGGCGAATTTGTGCGACACGAGTTGCGCTGGTCCATCGGGCTGCGCAACGTGCGGCCGGCCGGGTACGCAGGAATGATTTTTACGCATGGTTTGCCGTGGGCGATGCTGGCCGCAGCTGTCGCGGCGACCGCCGGGTGGGCCAGCTTGGCTGTATTTTATCTGGCGGCTTATTTGATTTTGCGAGTGGGGTTGGCGTATGCCGCCGGCGTGTGGGGGCTGGGAGATCGAAACGTCGCGTCCAAGTTGTTGCTTGCACCCGTGCGTGATGCGGTCAGTGCCGCGGTATGGTGCGCTGGATTTTTCACAGACAGAATTACATGGCGCGGACTCGAATATCGCGTGAGGAATGGGCTCCTTGGGCCAATCCGAGACGCGCAGACGGAAGGAATCGCAAGGCCTGAGGGGAACGCACGGGGCGTCAAGTGAGATGGGAAGTCTCCGCGGCCCTTGTTTTTGCATTACCCGGGTGGCGTTTCTATGTGCTGATCGTGGCCGCGACGCCGCTTGCGTATTACATCGCGGCGACACTTGCAGCTTGGCGATTCTTCAGCCGCGAGCGGGCTGTCGCGCTGCCTTACTACACGCCAGCAGCCAGCTTGCTCAAGCCCGTGCATGGTGTAGATTTCGGCTCCTACGAGAACTTCGCCAGTTTCTGCACACAAGACTATCCGGAATACGAAATTCTTTTCGGCGTCGGTGACGGCAGCGATCCTGCCGTGCCGCTGATACAGCGGCTGATGGCGGAATTTCCGCAGAATCAAATCCGTTTGTTTGTGGGCTTGGAGCACATCGGCGCCAATCGCAAGGTGAATATGCAGGCGCGGCTGGCGAGCGAGGCTCGGCACCAGATCCTGGTCTTGACGGACGGGGACATACGGGTAAGCCGCGACTATCTGCGAGAAGTGATCGCGCCCTTGGAGGACCGAAGGGTTGGCGCGGTGACGTCGTTTTATCGAAGCATTACGGAGAGGAATCTTGGCGCGGAGCTGGAAGCGATTGGCGCGGCCAGCGATTTCTTTGCCGGCGTGCTGATGGCGAATTGGATGGAAGGAATCACGTTTGGGTTGGGCGCCTCGATTGTGACCACGAAGGAATGGATAACCAGAATCGGCGGTTTTGCGGCAATAGCGGACTTGCACTCGGATGATTACGAATTGGGGAATCGTATCGCCAAGGCAGGCGGGAAAATATTGCTGTCACGGGAAGTGGTGGCAACGATGTATCCCGCGCAGAGCGCGCGTGGTTTCTGGCAGCATCAAGTGCGCTGGGCGCGCACGGTGCGGCTCAGCCGCCCGCTTTCCTTTGTGGGATTGCTCTTTACGCATGGATTGCCATGGGCGCTGCTCGCCGCGCTCATTGCGCCGTCGACGGCGATCGCAGCTTCCTACTTGCTGGCCTATTTGGTTTTGCGTCTGACTATGGCGTGGACCGTAGGTGTTTGGGGCGTCGGAGACGGCGTACTGCGCCGCAAAATTTGGCTGGTTCCATTGCGCGACGCGATTTATTTCCTTGTGTGGCTGGGGAGCTTTGCGTCCAACCGCATTCACTGGAGCGGTGAAGAGTACATCATGCGGAAAGGTCAGCTAGTCGCGCTGACTCCTCAGCGGTCCACGGACGCGAACGCCATACCGCAACCTCGCAAATAGACGCCGTTGCCAAATTTTGCTTAAGTGCTTTTGAATCTGGCGATCATTTGGAACGAGCATGCTTGGCGCGAACACTTTGTTCGAGATATTCATGGAGACATTGCCTGGCATTCCGAAGCGGTTGGTCGTCTTTTTGCAGCCGGCTGATCAATAGAGCCCCCTCCAGGCTGCCGATGATCCACTGCGACAATCTCTTCGGCTGCACCCGGGAGTCGATTTCGTGTTTGGCAATTCCCTGGGATGCGATTCTGGAGAGGCGCGCAGTCCAGGCTTGCAAGGCTTTCGCAGCGCGTGCCCGCAGAAGGGGATTTCCGTCGTCGGCTTCTATCGCGGTATTCATCAGCGGGCAGCCGCCAGGGACCAGCCCGGATCGCATGTCGACGAAGTTGTCGATCATTTTCTTAAGGCGATCGACGCTATGGTGGACATTGTCAACGCCCTCAAGGCGTCCGCTGACGGCCTTTTGCCAGGAATAGTCAAACGCGGCGGCAGCCAATTCCTCCTTGCCCGAAAAATGGCGGTAGATTCCACCTTTCTGGAGACCTGTGGCAGCCATCAGGTCAGAAACGGAAGTGCCCTCGAAGCCCTTTTGATTGAACAGGGGGGCGGCCTTGCGCACGATTGTCTGTTTGGTTTGTTGTCCCTTGCTCACCGAGCCTCGCTAACCAGAGCTGAGACCCACTGGTCTTTTCGCAACAGTATAGCATAAAAATAAATGAGACCAAACGGTCTCTTAAGCATCCAAGTGGGCGTAGGAAGCCATGAGCGAAACCGCGCTTACGCCAGCTACCGCCTTCGCGTTGCCCGCTCCCAGGGTAGGCATCAATCCGTGGTTTATCGCTATCACCGTCACTCTGGCTACATTTATGGAGTTGCTGGACACGGCGATCGCAAATGTGGCGCTTCCTCACATTGCCGGAGGTCTGGCGGTTAGCGCGGATGAGAGCACCTGGGTACTGACCAGCTACCTGGTCTCGAATGCGGTGGTCTTGCCGCTCTCCGCGTGGTTCAGCCGGATTTTTGGGCGCAAACGCTATTACATGATTTGCGTTGCGCTTTTCACGGTTAGCTCGCTACTGTGCGGTTTCGCGCCAAGCCTGGGTGCGCTGATCTTTTTCCGCGTTTTGCAAGGAGTCGGCGGCGGCGGCCTGGCCCCGGTGGAGCAGGCCATCCTGGTGGATACCTTTCCTCCAGCCAAGAGGGCCGCGGCGTTTGCTCTTTACAGCATGGCCATCGTGACCGCGCCAGCGATCGGCCCGCCATTGGGTGGTTGGATCACCGATCACTGGACCTGGCGATGGGTGTTCTTCATCAACATCCCCATCGGCATTATTTCGCTGCTGCTGACCAGCCGTTTGCTGTCCGACCCGCCGGAGTTCACGCGCGAGGTGGAAGCGGCACGCAAAGGTGGTCGGCTGAAGATCGATGGTTGGGGAATCTTCTGGGTGGCAATGGCGTTTGCGTGCCTGGAAGTTGTCCTGGATCGGGGGCAGACCGAAGACTGGTTTGAAAGCAACTTCATCATTTTCTTTTTCACGGTGGCGATGATCGCGCTCGTATTTGCGATTGTGTGGGAGTGGCGCCACCCCGATCCGGTGGTGGAAATACGTTTACTGGCGGACCGGAATTTCGCGCTGGCCAATATATTCTATTTTCTATTCGGATTTACCTTGTACGGATCGACCGTGCTGATTCCACAGATGCTGCAGCGGCTGTTTGGGTATACGGCGACGGATGCTGGTTTGGTGCTGGGACCGGGCGCGTTTGTAATCGTGATGCTGGCTCCGGTGGTGGTGAGGCTTCTGCCCAAGCTGGGCGTCAAACGGTTGATCGGTTTCGGTTATGTCGTTTTCGCGCTGGCCATGTGGTACTACGCCAGCTTTACTCTGGCCACCGACTACCGTCATGAGGCATGGGCGCGAGCGCTGCAGGGGTTGGGAATCGCCACGCTGTTCGTGCCGGTTAGCCAGCTCGCCTATTCCAATTTGCCTAAGCACAAGAACAACAAAGCATCGAGCTTGACAAACCTATTCCGGAATCAGGGCGGGAGCTTCGGGATTGCTTTTGTCACTACGCTGCTGGCGCGGCGGACGCAATATCATCAGAGCGTGTTGGTGGCGCACTCCACGCCGTTCGATGCCGGATACCAGAGGTTTCTCGCCAACCTGACGGAATATTTCTCGACGCATGGGTTCGCTCATGCCGACGCGGTGGTCCATGCGCAAGCGCAGGCGTTCCAGCTTCTGGAGCGGCAGGCCGCGTACCTGGCGTTCCTCGATTGTTTTACAGCGCTGGGGTGGTTTGTGCTGTTGGGAGCGCCGCTGGTTCTGTTGATTCGGAAATTCACGGCGGCGACTTCATCGGGCGGTCACTAGGTCGGGAAGTTTGCGAGGCGGGAAGAGCGCGGTAATCCAGGAAACACGTAGGCAAGAACAAGCGTAATTATCAACGTGCAGGGACTTTGCGGTCAGGAGCGCTGCGGTTGACGCATGTTGGAATCCCTATTAAATTAGAAGAGTCGAATCGTGGCTGTCCCGATCCTCGGGAAAGTGCTGCGATTCCTTTTTGTTCCTCCCCGCTGGGAGGTCGTCCAATTGGTAGGACTCCAGACTCTGGATCTGGCTATCCTGGTTCGAGTCCAGGCCTCCCAGCCAAACTACTTTGACATTGTCTGCAGATCGACCCAGGCAGCGTTGCGCTTGGAGGATTCGAGCGTGGCGGCTATGAAACGCATGCCCTCTACGCCGTCTTCCACCGTGGGTACGAGAAGGGAAGCGGGCGAAGGGCTGCGCTTTTCGCGGCGCGCGTAGATTTGTTCGGCGAGATCGGTGTAGAGCTGCGCGAAGGCTTCGAGATAGCCTTCGGGGTGGCCGGCGGGAATGCGGCTGGCATGCGCGGCGGGAGAATCACTGGAGCCCGGACGGCGAAGTATTTCGGGTGCCCTGCCTAGTTTTGCAAATTGCAATTCATTGGGTTCTTCCTGACGCCATTCGAGCCCGGCTTTTTCGCCGTAGACGCGCAGGCGCAAATTGTTGGCGTTGCCGGTGGCCACCTGGCTGGCCCACAGCGCACCTTTTGCGCCTTCGGCAAAACGGAGTAGGAGCTGCACGTTGTCGTCGAGGCGACGATTAGGCACGAAAATCGAAACCTCGGCGGCGACTTCGCGGCAATGGAGGCCGGTGACGAAGCAAGCGATGTTGTACGCGTGAGTGCCGATGTCGCCGAGGCTCCCGCCGGGACCGCTTTGCGCAGGGTCGGTGCGCCATGCCGCTTGCTTCTGGCCGGTTTGCTCGAGCGGAGTGGCCAGCCAGTCTTGCGCGTATTCGACTTGCACGACGCGGATTTTCCCGAGCAGGCCATCGGCGATGATTTGGCGGGCTTGGCGGACCATAGGGTAGCCGGTGTAATTGTGAGTGAGTCCGAAAATTACGCCGCTGCGGCTCACGCTCGCGGCGAGGTCGAGAGCTTCGTCGAGCGTGGTGGTTAGCGGCTTGTCGCAAATGACGTGAAATCCGCCTTCGAGAAAGGCTTTCGCCATTGGGTAATGGAGATTATTCGGCGTGACGATTGCGACAGCTTCGATGCGATCTGGGCGCGCAGCCTCGGCGTGGGCCATTTCGGTGTAGCTGCCATAAGCGCGATCGGGTGCGATGTGAAGGTCCTGGGCAGCCGCGCGGCTGCGTGCTGGATCTGAGGACAGCGCCGCGGCGACCAACTCGTAGTGATCGTCCATCCGCGCGGCGATGCGATGTACCGCGCCAATAAAAGCGCCTGGGCCGCCTCCGACCATTCCCAAACGGATGCGGGGTCTTCCTTCACCTGCGCTGCTGCCTGAGATCATCGGTTCACCTTGATTGTTGCGGCGTTATGTTAGACCGAGCATGCGGCGATTGGCTGCTAGATCCGCGCCGGACTTTGCGAAGTCATCGAATGACGTGCTGGCGGCCTGAATGATGTGGCGCGCGATGAAGGGGGCGCCTTCCGCTGCGCCTTGTTCGGCGCTCTTGATGCAGCATTCCCATTCGAGCACCGCCCAGCCGTCGTAGTCGTATTGCGTGAGCTTGGAGAAGATGCCGTTGAAATCCACTTGGCCGTCGCCGGGAGAGCGAAATCGTCCGGCGCGATTGATCCAGGATTGATAACCGCCGTAGACGCCCAGGCGTCCGGTGGGATTGAATTCCGCGTCTTTGACGTGAAACATCTTGATTCGCTGATGATACAAATCGAGGTATTGCAGATAATCGAGCTGCTGCAGAACAAAATGGCTGGGATCGAACAAGATATTGCATCGCGGGTGATTGGCCACTCGATCGAGAAACATTTCAAAGGTGGCGCCGTCGTGCAGGTCTTCGCCGGGGTGAATCTCGAAGCATAGATCGACTCCGGCATGGTCGAATGTATCGAGGATGGGCTTCCAGCGAGTTGCCAATTCGTCGAAGGCCGCTTCGATCAGTCCGGCGGGGCGCTGCGGCCAGGGATAAATGTAGGGCCAAGCGAGCGCGCCCGAGAATGTGGCGTGGGCGCGCAGGCCGAGATTCGCGGAAGCCTTCGCGGCGTACTGCAACTGCTGCACCGCCCACGCTTGGCGGGCGCGGGGATTTCCTTTCACGGAATCGGGGGCGAAGCCATCGAACGCGATGTCGTAAGCAGGATGTACGGCAATCAGTTGCCCCTGCAGATGGGTTGATAATTCGGTCAGATGCAAACCGTGACGGGACAACGTGTCGGACACTTCGTCGCAGTAGGCCTTGCTTTCGGCAGCACGCTTTAAATCAAATAGACGACCGTCCCAGGAGGGAATCTGCACGCCTTTGTAGCCGAGGTCTGCGGCCCAGTGCGCAATGCTCTCCAGATTATTGAAGGGAGCTTTGTCCCCGGCAAACTGCGCCAGGAAGATCGCCGGGCCCTTTATGGTCTTCATCCGCCGGAACTCCTCGAAGTCGAATCGTGCATCTTAATATGTTTTGACTGGTCGTGCATCGGTTGCGTGGCGGTTTGCGGTCGTCCGGTCCTTGTGAGCTTTGCCACCGCGGAGTAGACTTTTCGCCACCGCTTGTGGAGGTCGCCAATGGCTCGGAATGTGCGCTGCGGACTGATTCAAGTTCACTGCGAATGGTCGCCGGAAAAGGCGTCGCTCGCTGATATCAAGGAAAAAATGATTGCCAAGCACGAGCGCCTGATTGCCGACGCAGCAAAGAAAAAAGTGCAAATCCTCGGGCTGGAAGAACTGTTCTATGGCCCTTATTTTTGCGCCGAACAGAAGACGCGCTGGTACGAGCTGACCGAGC